>Ga0315280_10007498_pt1 | contig 14622 bp, 14 predicted proteins | sample YL17G06_40_MG_FD_203697 | JGI IMG/M metagenome (GOLD analysis project Ga0315280, IMG submission 203697) | Sediment microbial communities from Yellowstone Lake, YNP, Wyoming, USA - YL17G06_40 | ecosystem: Environmental > Aquatic > Freshwater > Lake > Sediment | place: USA: Wyoming | collected...
TCACCAGCGAAAGTTGATGGCGTAATCTGATACGAGGTAATAAGCTCATGGTTTCCCTGTGTGCCCTATTCGCCGTGTCTAGATAGTGGACTAGAAAGTAAATAACAGGTCAGCTACCAACGATTGAAATCGTTGGCTTGCAACTTTGAGGCGTTTCGGGTTGCCAACTTGCCTCTTCATCTTGCCTGGCGGGCACGCTGACAGGTGCCTCAGCCGGAAGAGTCTGACCCATCGTTGCTGGGTAGGTAGCGATTTGGATCGCCTTCCGACAGATGTTCACGCTTGCGACACGGTCCGCGTTTGCTTCGAAGCGGCATCGGACGCAGCGGAAGTATCGCCAGTTCCTGCGGTTCTGGCGAGAGATGTGTCCGCATCTTGGACATGTTTGGCTTGTGTACCGCGCCGACACTTCGACGATAGGTATGCCGAGTTGGGCGGATTTGTGTGTGAGTGCGTGGCGGAAGAATCCGTAGGGTATCCTGTTCGTTTTTCTTCGACTCTTGCGGCTCAGTTGCCCTTTCCGTCGCCTGAGCTTGTAGAGTCGCTCGATAGCAATGGTTGCCTCATGTTGTGTTGCGAGGTCGGTCAATTGTTTGGCGAGGAGCCAAGTGTTCGTGCGGACGTAGTTGCGTTGTCGTCCACTGAGTTGCCTGAGTTTCAGTCCCGCTCTTCCACGATGCCCTTCAGCATCTCGGTATTCTTGCAGTACGGCTCGGCGGTTCTCGTATCGGATCTGTTGCAGCGAGATGTCGCGTCCAAGGTAGAGCTGCTTCAGAATCCTACCGCTCCGCCTATTCATCACGGCGACTCCAATGCCATTGGAGTTCTGGTCTACGCCGACCACGTTCTCCGTGGCTTGCAGGGTCGGTGGAGGCTTCTTCAGCAGCACGAGGAACCGGTAGCGACACGTCATCAAGACGCTTGTAGCAACCCAATCGTCTGCCAAGTGTTCTTGCAGGCGAACGTATGCTCCATCTTGCTGGATTGGGAGTCCGAGGCGTTCATGGTTCGCTCGGACGCTGAAGATCGGGTGCCCGTGTTTGGTCGTCTTCCAGCTGAAGAGCCGTTTGTCAAATCGTACTGTTGGATGTTCGATCTTCGAAGCGACCTTGCGTCGTTGCCAAGCGTACCGTTGGGCTTCCTCGACGAGTTGGCTGGCTACGTGGTTGGCCCTATTCTTCGCGTAGAGGAGGTGGTGGAGTTGAGTGTAGGTATTGGGCTTCTCGCGTTTGATCGCATCAAGTGTAGTCGATGCAAGAGTCTTGAAGACGCTGTACGTGTCTTGGAGTTTGCGGCGCTTGCTGTCCGTGAGTGGCAGAAGGTTAAGTGGCAGTGTCTTCTCCGTCGCTACCCGCCCTAACAGAGAAGTGTTGCACCCGCTACTTCAATTGGAGAGCTAGCCGAAAGTGGTCCGCAATTCCTCCCACGAATCAATTCGCGGGTTTCCTTGCGCTGTTCTCTATGAATCACGAGAACAGCCCGATTCGTTCCGGCAACTAGGTGCCGACACTGACCGCTATTACTCTTGCTTGGTCAGAGACGTCCTCGCATCTATCCGCGATGTTCTCAATTGCGTCCATGAATTCGGCCATCAGAATGATTTGCCCAACTGTAAGCTCTGGTCCGGTGATCTCGCTCAGGAGCCCTCTAGCATTGCGGTAGAGGTCGTCGACCTCTTCTTCGAGACGCTCAACCTTATCTGCCGAGTCGAGCGCCTCTTGCACTTTCTTGTCGGTTAGCAGGTCGATGCACTGCTGCACGCCTGACACGCAGTCCTTCACCACTTTGCACATCTCGAAAGCTGTTCGCCGAGTCTCTTCCGATACCTTGTTCAGCGGAGCCTGTCTCACAAGTCGACCGGCCTCAAGACACCAGTCTGCAACCCAGTCAATCTGTCTCGTGAGACGCATGAAGCTGCGCCTTTCATCCACGGGGAGGCTTCCTCGAGCAAGTTCGGTGATGATTAGCCTGCGAAGGCTATCTCCTTCTCGTTCAAGCTGATGCAGCCTCGTGAACGCGCTCTCCAGCTCCTCCCTCTTTCCGGCAGCCGCACTGTTGACGCATACCATCAGCTCCTCCACTGATGGTACCAGCATCCTAGTTGCCTGTCTAACCATTTCTATGGAACGTGCCTTGGTTCTTGCGGCAAACCAGCTTTCAAAAGTCGCTTTCATCTTTCTTGAACCTCGTGACAGTTCATTCGAGCGCAAGTTCTACATCCAAACCGTGGGCAGGGATCTGATAAGCTATTGGGCCATCTTTGACGAAATTGACTCTAACCCGTTCCCCCACATTTCCCACGGACTCGGCTTCTTGACTGGTTGTCTGGGCAATCACGCGTAGACCGTTATCTAGCTCGACTTCGGTTCGTACGCAGTCGCCAAGAAGCACACGTTCTTTAACGGTTCCGGTCCACTGCTGGTCATCTTGTTGACTGGAAGTCAGAATTGCTGATTCCGGACGTACGGTGAGCACCACACTCTGTCCTTTGGTGAATCCCGAGCCTTGTGAACTCATTTTCCAATCGCTTACCGAAACAGTGACGTGCCCCTGGTCACAGTCCTCCACTTTCGCAGGAATGATGTTGGTCTCGCCTAGGAAGTTCGCGGTGAATATGCGCTTGGGAGACAGATACAGTTCCAGTGGTGTGCCGACCTCGACCACCTGACCGGCTTTCATTATGACAAGGCGATCCGAGATCGACATGGCCTCTTCTTGGTCGTGTGTGACGTGTATGGCGGTCAGGCCTAGCTCGTTGACGAGCCTTCTCAATTCGTATCTGAGAACTGCACGAACGTGGGCATCCAGTGCGCCTAAGGGTTCATCCAGTAGCAGGAGCTGAGGCTCCGCGGCGATCGCTCTCGCAAGCGCTGTCTTCTGTCTGGCCCCGCCGCTTAGTTCGTCAGGATATGTACGATGCCCGATCTTCAGCCTAGCCATTTCCATCACCTGGCCCACAAACTGCCGCGAAAGCTCCCTGTCCTTCCCTCTAACTCGCGGTCCGTAACCCACGTTCTCCCAACTGGTCATGTGCGGAAAGAGAGCGATCTCCTGGAACATGTATCCCAGCTGTCTGCCTTCCGGAGGAAGCGCGCTTACTTCTCTGTCTCCGATGAATATCTGTCCAGAGTCTTGCCTGATGATGCCGGCAATGCATTGTAGGAGAGTCGATTTTCCGCATCCACTTGGCCCGATGATTGAGACATATTCTCGATCTCTAATCTCGAGCGACACATCGCGCAGCGCGTCTATGTCTTTGTACTTCTTCCCGACGCCGACGACTCTGACATTCGGCACCTAGAAGGCCTCCAGCTCAACAGCCAACGGCTTTTCTGGTCTGTCGAAGATCATGATTCGGTTGCGGTCGGCCCTCACGTAGACAAGCTCCCCAGCTCGGTCGGGCAGTTTCCTTTCCAGTGCCTCGTGGACTGGTACCTTCGCGACTACCTCTCCAACTCTTCCCAAGTTGACAACGCACCTCATGTAACTGCCGAGGAAACTTGTCGAGACGAGTCTTCCGGGAACTACGTTCTCCTCAAGGCTCGCGTTCGTCAGGATGAGAGTTCCCTCTTGTCTGAAAGACGCCACGACGGAATCGCCCATGTCATGACTGTCATGTGATGAGGTAATCGAGAACCCTTCTGCGATGTCGATCATGGTTGTCTCGCGTGCCTCTCGAACCACAACCCCTTCCAGAAAATTCGCTCCACCAACGAAATTGGCGAGAAACGGAGACTTTGGCGCCCCGTAGATCTCGGAGGGTCGTCCAAACTGTTGTATGGCGCCGTCCCTGAGTACTGCGATTCTGTCTGCAATGGACATTGCTTCCTGCTGATCATGGGTAACGTGGATTACAGTGACGCCAAGTCCTTTCGCTAACTTTCGAAGTTCATAGCGGAGGATCACTCTCAAACGGGCGTCGATAGCTCCGAGCGGTTCGTCCAGCAGGAGCAAGGGAGAACGGCCTGCGAGCCCACGTGCTAGTGCAACTCTTTGTTGCATGCCTCCACTGAGCTCGTGAGGGAACGCGGTAGCCCTATGGGCGAGTCTTACAAGCTTCAGCATCTCGCCAGCAGTCTCCAGTGATTGTTGGGAAGTAAATCCGCGCGCTAGCGGTCCAAACGCGACATTATCTCTGATCGTCATGTGGGGGAATAGTGCGTACTGTTGCGGAACATAGGAAGCGTTTCTGTCTTCTGCCCGGATATTGGTGACATCGTGCCCGTCTAGCTCGATGCGCCCACTTGTTGCAGTCTCAAGCCCTGCTATGAGGCGAAGTAGTGTTGTCTTCCCGGCACCTGTGGGCCCTAGAACACAGACGTACTCTCCCTCCGCGATCTGCAAACTCACTCGATCGATCGATTTGATTCTGCCGAATACCTTGGTTACGTCCACGAGCTTGATCGTTGGCATGAATCTCACGTCCTCCGAGTTGCAATCGTCAGGACCAGTAGCGATGCAAATGATGTCAACACCAAGATTCCCAAGCCCAGGCCTATTGCATGCGAGGAGGCAGGAACTTTGCCTGTGACCCAGTTTACCATCAGAACCGGTGCAGTGGTCAGGTTCTTCGCAACCGCGAGGGTGGCGCCTGTCTCGTCGATGCTTCGGGTGAAGGCCATGATCGCCCCGGCTACCAGGGCATACTTCGACAGTGGTATCGTGAGCCTTCGAAATATCATGAGAGGTTTCGCTCCCAAGGTACGTGCGACATCCTCAACCTCGACCGGGATGCTTTCTACGGCCGCGATCATGGACCTGACGAAGTAAGTGTAGGTAATGCTTGCATGAGCCAAGACTAGCAACCAAAACTCCGAAATGCCAGTGGCCCCGCCCCAGAAGATGCCTATCGATACACCGAGGGCTATCGATGGAACTACGATTGGGATGTTGATTAGGGTGTCCAGTATGCCTGAAATGGCTCTCCCACCACGTTTTCGTGCAATCAGCACAGACATCGGCAGACCGGCAACGACGTTCAGGCCAGTGGCAACCAAGGCGATCAGATAAGACAGGCCCATGGATTGCCAATAGTTCGACCAAATGCCTTGCGCGGAGATTGCCTCTTGCAGCGTCCCGTCCACGACGGCTCCAGCACCAGGCAAGACTACGAAGAGCGACGGAACGATCACAAATAGAGCGAACACTAGGAACACGAGAAGATTCCTGGATGTCATGGCTGACGTCGAGCTCAGCCGCTTCTCGAGTCTTGGCCACACAGTGGAGATCGGAAGTCGCATCTTCGGAGCGAAGATCCTGATTGCGATGAAGAAGAGGCTGGATGTCACTATCAGCACTAGGCTAACGAAGAGTAGCGGGCTTTCCTGTCCGGCGGCTCTAGCGTTTTGGATGAACACGGGCCCATTCTCGAAAACGCCTGCCACCATCACCGTCGCCCCGGTCTCGGATAGGGAGCGAGCGAACGCCAACAGGAATCCCGCAACCAAGGCCGGCTTCAGTAAAGGCAGCGAAACTGTTCGAACGGCAGTGAAGGCCGACGCGCCTAGAGTGCGTGCAGCAGTCTCGTACACCTCTTTGTATCCTTGCAGTGCGCCTACCATTACTCGAACTATAACCGGATAGGAGAACGCAAAATGCAGTAGTACAATCATCTGCCACCCCGGCGAGAAGAGAAACTGAGAACCCAATAGGTAGCCGATCCCCTGACTACTTCCCCAGAATGCAAGAACAGAATACCCGAGCGCCACGGTGGGAACAATGAAGGGTATGTTAGCGAGTGTATCGATCGTGCTGGCCCAACCAGATCTGCTTCTGACGATGAACCAAGCCATTGGCAATCCCGCAGCGAGATCCATCAAAGAAACAGTCACTGCGATCGCGAACGAAGCAGCAATCGCAGATCCTCCTCGGTTTAAGAGATCCGGATTGGACAACATCTCAAAGATCTTTGAGCCACCTAGCAAGATCCCGAAAACAGGCGGGACGAACACGATGACAAGAAAGAACAGTACACCAATCGCGTATGCCGCGATCCTTCCGTTGCGCGAACCGGAGATTGAGTCGAGAAAGAGCACAACCCGTCTGCTCAGGCTCATCCGCGAGCCTCGAGCCGGTCGGCCCATTTCCGACCTGTCTCGCACTTCTTTGCCTCTCCCTATCCGTCATGCACCCGACCCACGCTAGTGAGAAGAAAAGGCTTGCGCCCTCCCCATGTTTCATTCAACAACATATCAGCAGGCTTTCCATGTGGACACTCGCATGCGGGTCAGGTCGCGTTGCATCCGGCCCTGCCATGTGCCGGACTACGAAACGGGATCAGGCTCTGACTGATTCAGACATGTCATCGCAGATCAGGCCCTCGTCCGGTCCAAGGAACGCCGGCCCCGTGCCACGTAACGGACGTCATTCTAGCGTGCTTGGAAGCTCCAATTCCATTGCACTAAGACTATCCTGTCTCAGCTCCTTGAACATGGGTCAACGTAGTATTGACGTGAGCCTGCTAGACCAACGTGTCCAAGAACGGCTATTTTGGTTGGTCGGTGTGTAGAACCCATAAGGTGTCCCGGCGGGGGTTCGCTAGCAGGACAAGTGAAGCAGATGACCGTCTTGGCCGAACCCGAGCTGAAGCAGAGGAGGTTCCTCTGTGAGAACTGCGAACGGGAGCTTTTTCTAAACGCACTCTACTGCGACAACTGTGGCGGAAAGATTGAGTGGCCGGAGAAATACAAGCCGATCCTATCTGGCAAGAAGCACGACGAGAAGGGCAGCGACAAGCACCGTCGCGAGAAGAGAGACTAGCGCGAAACCTCAAAGAGCCGCCGACACTATATTTCTTAACGCTCAGATCATCACGCTGGACAGGGTACGCCCTCAAGTTCAAGCACTCGCGATCGAGCACGGACATATCGCAAAGATTGGAAGAGACCGTGAGGTACTCTCGGTCGCAGGAAAGAACACAAGAGCATGGAACTTGGACGGAGCGACCGTTCTGCCTGGCTTCACTGATTGCCACACACACCTCGTGAGCTATGGCATCCAACTCCACGGCGCAAATCTCAGGAAAGCCACCTCGATCTCAGAGATCCAGAGTATACTCAGAAAGCAAGCTGAGAAAACGCCCCCTGGAACATGGGTACTCGGATACGGATGGGACCAAGAAAAACTGAATGAACGGAGATTCCCAAATCGACACGATCTAGACGCTGTCGTATCCGACAGACCAGCATGCATTACGCGAATATGCGAACACATGTGCACCGGCAACAGCCCCGCGTTGCAGCTCGCAAATATCACGAGAACGACCACCCCCCCTATAGGGGGGGTCATTGACCGGGACGAGACGGGAGAACCAACCGGTGTGCTCCGAGAGAATGCAATGGGGCTTGTGCTTTCTCACATCCCAGCCGTTGATGGCGCAGAACTGCGGAAGGCTATCTCATTGGCTATGCGCAAGGCCGTTTCCGCAGGTCTGACTTCAATCCATTGCATCGTTGATCAGCCTCAGCATGTCCGCGCTTTGCAGGCCATGAGCCGTGCAGGTGAACTCGGTGCAAGGATCTATGTCTTGATTCCGGATGAATGGCTTGGCCCAGCGGGAGAAATAGGTGTCTCAACGGGATTCGGTGACGAGATGCTCAGGATCCAAGCCATCAAGGTGTTCACCGATGGATCGTTGGGGGCCCGGACAGCAGCACTAGAGAGCCCCTATTCTGACTCGCCAGACACGCGGGGAGTCTTGATTCACTCGCAAGACAAACTGAACTCCATTATCGAATCTGCTTCTCGTCAAGGATTTCAGATTGCGATTCATGCGATTGGAGATCATGCAATCGCAATGGCGCTAACGGCCATCGAGAAGGCGAGAGATGTCGTCCCACAATGCGACAAGCTGAGGCACAGGATAGAGCACGTAGCGGTCCTTAACCCTGACCTGATCAAGAGAATCAAACAGGCGAAAGTCATCGCCTCAGTCCAACCCCATTTCATACCCTCTGACTCGTGGGTGCCAGCACGCGTTGGCCGGGAGCGCGCGAAGCTCGTCTATCCGCTTAGATCTCTGTTGAGAAGTGGAGCAACCGTGGTGGGAGGATCTGACTGCCCGGTTGAGCCGATCGATCCCTTGGAGGGCATCTCTGCTGCAGTGACTTCCGCAACAGGGGATTATGGAGAACGTATCGATGCTCAGGCCGCGATCGAATTGTTCACAAAGAACGCGGCATACGCAACGCATGAAGAGAAGCTGAAAGGAACGATTCATGAGGGAAAGGTGGCGGATCTAGTTGTGCTTGATCGTGACCCCCTCAAGGTTCCGCCGGAACAGATACGACAGATCAAAGTGCTGGCGACTGTTGTCGGTGGCAGGATTATGTATGGGTCGAAGAGGTTTCAAGCTATGAGAACTTCGAATGAGCGGCGCCAACTAGCTCGGAGACACTCGTGAACCCGTTCGCCTTGAGATAGGTTGAGAGTCCCTCAGCAACCTCGGAGAAGACCTTGATATCTTTCTGAAGGATCGCTGTCCCTATCTGCACAGCGCTTGCACCGGCTAGGAAGAATTCCACAGCATCCTCCCACCCCATGATCCCTCCGACACCGATTATAGGAAGCTTGACTTTCTCAGCAAGCTCGTATACACACCGAACCGCCACCGGCTTAATTGCAGGGCCTGATAGACCGCCGATCTTGGCTGAGAGTACAGGCTGTCGAACATGTATGTCGATCAACATTCCCTTGAGTGTGTTGATGGCTGTGATCGCATCCGCACCCGCTCTTTCGACAGCGCGACCTATCTCAACGATGTTTGCAACGTTCGGAGAAAGCTTGACGAAGACCGGAATATCGACTGCTCTCTTGACAGTGCGCGTGACTTTGGCCACGATCTTTGGATCCTGACCGATCTCAGATACTCCGGAAACGTGCGGGCACGACACATTCAACTCCACCGCATCAGCGCCATATGTTTCTGCGATTCGCGCCGATTTCGAGTAGTCAGAGACTGAGAATCCGAATAAGCTGACTATGACCGGAACGCCCGACTGTCTGGCTTCGTGGATCTCGTCTTTCATCAGCATGATTCCAGGACTCGCGAGGCCGATGGCATTGAGAAGCCCGACAGGCAGCTCAACGATCGTGGGGCCGGGATTACCCTCGCGCGGTTTCAAGCTCGAAGACTTCGTAATGATGGCACCCGCACCAGCTTCCACAGCCCGTCTTAACGTAAGACCTGAAACGCCCAAGAACCCAGAAGCGAGCATTGTTGGATTACGGAACTTCAATCCGGCGATTTCTATCGAGAGGCCGCTCAACAAGCTACACCCGGACGTGAATCACGATTCAGGTTGTATTGAGCTCTGACTATTAACGCTCTATCGGCATGAGGTCAGCAAGGCTTAATCTCGACATCACCTAGTCCTATGGCGACCAAGTGTCTAGAAACGTCGATGATTCAAGGGAGAATGAGTAAACGTGGAGATCTATATTGTAGAAACGCCTGCAGGAGTCTTCGCCATCGACAAGGATGGCTCAGCGATCGAGAAGGCGCTCTTCGGCAAGAAAGCAGGCGAAGCAGCTGAGAAGCTCAGGCAACTCCAATCCGGAATCGCCATTCCGGAACTGAAGGAATTCATTCAATCGATGCACAAGGTAGGTTTCGACACTCTGGTCACAGAGACAGACGCGCTAGCGAAGGCGCTCAAGGCGACAGCCACGATGTCAGTCAGAGTTGAAGCCGGGACCGCTACGGTGACACAGTTCCGGGAGAAACTCGCCACGGACTGGAAAGGACGATCGAAGTGGCTGAAGCAACAGAAACTCGATGTCAAACTGATCGAGGATGTTGAGGAGTACCAGAAGTTCATCCGCCAGGTAACGGTGGAGCTCGCGCGAGGGGCAGTGACTGCAGCCACTGCAAAGCGTGACCTCTACGCAGTTCAAGCCGTGCGTGCCATCGATGACATCGACAAGACGACTAACCTCTTCGCGGGGCGGATACGAGAATGGTACGGGCTGCACTTCCCCGAACTCGATCGCCTCATAGAGAAGAATGACACCTATGCGCGCCTTGTCGCAGATCTTGGGCTGCGATCGAACTTCACCGAGGAGAACCTTGAGAAAGCAGGTATCCCGAGCGAGAGAATTCCGCAGATCGCATCATCAGCGCGCAAATCGATGGGAGCCAATTTCCCAGAAGAAGACTTGGAGTGGTTGCGATCCTTCTGCAATGATACTCTGGAACTGGCGAGGTTTCGAGAGAAGGCTGAAACCTATGTTGACGAGGTGATGAAACAGGCGGCCCCGAACACTACCGAAATGCTGGGGCCTCTGTTGACCGCTCGGCTGATGTCGATTGCGGGAGGACTAGAGAACTTGGCCAAGATGCCCGCGAGCACGATGCAAGTCCTCGGAGCAGAGAAGGCACTTTTCAGATCGTTGAAGACCGGAGCCCGGCCGCCGAAGCATGGAGTGATCTTCCAGTATGCCTCAATTCATCAATCCCCTCGGTGGCAGAGAGGCAAGATTGCACGAGCGCTTTCCGGCAAACTTGCAATAGCGGTAAGAGTTGACGCGTTCGGTGGCGACTACATGGGTGGCAAGCTTACGAAGGATCTAGAGAAGAAAATTTCCGAGATTCAAGCGAAATACAAGGATCCACCGATACGAGCCCCTGAGAAGGAACCATTCTTCAGAAGACCCGATGAGGGCCGCAGACGTGATCGACGTCGAAGACGTTAGCCCTCACGAACGATTCGACGGCGTATACTGGGTCAAGTTCCAAGACAACTCACATCGACTCGCTACGGAGAATCTGAGTCCCGGACACTCGGTCTACGGAGAGCAACTGGTGAAGTTCCGTCGGAAAGAGTATCGACTGTGGGACGCCTACAGAAGCAAACTTGCAGCTGCAATACTAAAAGGGATCAAAGAAGTTCCGGTCAGTCCAGGTCGCAGGGTCCTCTACCTAGGCGCAGCAAGTGGAACCACGGCGAGTCATGTAAGCGACATTCTGGGGGAAGAAGGCGCAGTTTTCGCCGTCGAGTTTGCGCAACGTACGATGCGTGAGCTAATCGAGCAAGTCTGCTCTCAAAGACCGAATCTGTCTCCGATACTGGCGGATGCGAGGCATCCAAGTGCGTACAGATCTCTCGTGTCCCCTGTGGACGCAGTCTATTGTGACATTGCCCAGCCCGAGCAAGCGAGAATCCTGGCAGATAATTGCGACCTGTTTCTGAAGGAAAAGGGGAGCGCAATGATAGCCGTGAAATCCAGGAGCGTTGACGTGACCATGAGCCCGGGTGCAGTATTTTCTCAAGAGAAACGCATACTTGTGGAAAGAGGATTCAAGATCATCGACACGGTCCGATTGGAACCCTTCGAGAAAGACCACGCCATGTTCGTTATCACAAGAGACAAGTAGCTACTCTTCCCTCTCTCAGAAACCACGTTCAACTCGGCTCATTCTTTTGCGGTCAACTTCGTCTGGGCCAAATCCGACTCGATCTCTCTGAGGGTCTTCCAGGACCTCCTAACGATCGGTGGGTAATCGGCGTGTGCACGCCGCCATTTTTTCAAGAATTCTATGGTGCTGGGGTCTGTGACGTATCCCGACCCGAAGTTACCGTACTCTTCCCAGAGCTTCCATATCCTGGCGTCACGCCTTACCTTAGCCATTATGCTCGCGGCAGACACTATCGGATAGTTCCTGTCTGCTTTGTGCTCGGATACCAGCACAATCCTCTTCAGACTAGCAGGTAAGTCGTCCAGAATTTGGCGTGCGTAGCGTTCGGGCTTGACATCTGAAGCATCTACCCAAACTGCACTCGGCTCAAGGTCCGTGATTACTCGCGCCATGGACTTAGCTTCAAGGAAGTTCAGCTTCTGAAGCTTCTTGGCTCTCAGGACTACCTCGTCGATCTCTGCCGGCGAGAGTTCATCATACGTAATCTTCAACGCAATTTTTCGTATCTTCTCAGCTAGGTCGGACCGCGACCGTGGTGTCAAGAGCTTGGAGTCTTTCACTCCCATCGAGACCAACTCGTGAACTGTGTCCTCGTCCATTAGGACGCCGGCGATCACCAGAGGACCGATTATCGGGCCTCTTCCTGCGTCGTCGACTCCCGCTATTCTTCTGCCCATACTGGTCACAGCGCGACCGACGCTCAGAGTTAAAGCGTCAAACCAGTTATAGCTTGCCTGTCTCGCTTTTGAGATCTAGCGTGGGTGAGGGCTTTGACCTTTCGCGTGTTCCTCACAGGCATTCCCGGTGTCGGCAAGAGTACCGTTGTAAGGAAGGTCGTTCAGAGAATTCAGCAAGACGGCGTGAAGGTGGGTGGAATGACGACAGCCGACCTTAGGTCCGGCTCGGTTCGCGTCGGCTTCGAGATACGGAACCTCATGACTGGTGAGGCAGGAGTGCTCGCCCATGTCAGCCAAACCAACGGTCCGAGAATAGGCAAATACCGAGTGAAGGGTGAAGATCTGGACAGGATAGGAACAGAGGCCATAATCTCCGCGATCAAGGATGCGGATCTCATCGCAATAGATGAAGTGGGGCCCATGGAGTTGACGTCCCGCAGATTCAAGGACGCCGTCCGGGCTGCCTTGGCTTCCGGCAAGTCCTTGCTGGGCACTGTTCACCGAAGCGCAACGGATCCCCTGGTTCAAGCGATAAGAGGAGACCGGACCGTCGAAGTGATTGAAGTAACGAAAGAGAACAGAGATTCTCTACCTAACGTTCTCTCGGAACGGCTCACGGTCGGCTAGCAGTATCCTCTTCAGAGGCAGCCCTCTCGAGCCGGTCCTCGGGCGAGGGTGGCGGGCGCGTCTCGCCGATATAGTTGAGTCCTAGGAAGTATATTTCTGAGCTGTCGCTCCTGCTCGCTGGAGGCTTGACGATTCTCACTATTTGAAAGGATCGCTCAAGGTTGGTTCTGAAATCCTGAAGATCTGGTCCATGGAATGCCTTTGCGAAGAATGTACCGCCTCTTCGTAGGATTCGCCTCGCGATCTCAAGCGCCTGGTTCGCCAAGTACATCTGCAGAGCGTGGTCGATCTCCCAGGAGCCGGTCAGATTAGGTGAGACATCGGAAAGCACGACATCGACACGACCTGGCACCTTCTCCATTATCAGATCGGGGAGAGTTGGATCCTCAATGTCCCCCGCTATTGTCGCGATGTTGTGCCATGAGAATGGTTTGATCTCTTGTTTGTCCACTCCGAGGACGAATCCTGATTCGCCCACTGCTTCTCGTGCGATCTGAAGCCATCCGCCCGGAGCAGCGCCAAGATCGACGACGTTCCAACCACGTTTGATGAATCTGTAGCTCCTGTTCACTTGGAGGAGCTTGAAGCTCGCTCGGCTTCTGTAGCCTTTGTCCTTGGCGAGCTTGTAGAATTGGTCTCTACGACGTTTCTGGATCCATCGACTGGACAAGACTATCTTCCGGAAGCCGATCCACTGACTGAAGCAATGATCCACTGGTTGATTCTTTCGCACCTTGCCGGGGTTTCCGCGCCCTCTTGAGCACATCTTGCCTCGATATCGCAGAATGAGCAGGGTACGTCGATGATCGAGTCTATGCTCGAGTACTTGCGTCTGGCAAACACGCGATACGTCCATCGGCCAGAATGCAGTTCGCGCTTCCTTTCGATCAGTCCTTTGCGCTCTAGCCTGAGTATCGCCCTTGAGCCTTCTCTGCTGTCTGCCTTCATTTCTCTCCATAGGGCCGACTGGAGAATCCCTTCGTTCCCTCTGTCCATGACTATGCGCAGGACATCCTGCTCAGTTGGACCCCTTCTTGGCATTCGGTAACCTTCTTGGATTCGTCTTCTGAGAACCCAGTACAGCATCAAGTGTAGTAATTAAGACGTTTGAAAAGCCACTTGAGCGTGAAATTCAACCGACTCTAGGTGATTCGTGCTCCTGATTGAATCTCGCGGTCTGTTGTTAGGAGAGCAAGCTTCCCGTCCATCTCGGCTGCTAGAAGCATTCCCTGCGAGACCTCACCAGCGAATTTGGCCTGCTTCAAGTTTGTCAGGAAGATCACTCTCTTTCCGACGAGTTCGTTCGGCTCGTAGTAGCCCACGAGACTTGAGACGGTCTGCCGTGTTCCAACGCCGCCCAAGTCCACGAGGATCTTGTACAGTTTCTCTGTTCTCTTGACACGGTCGACACTCGTAATGACCCCTGCTCGGATGTCTAGTCGCTTGAAGTCCTCAAACGAGACCTCTTCGGTCAATCTTCTACACCTGGGTTGGCAATGACTCGTTGCAACCTTATGAAACTCGCCAAGCGGCCACGATGGGTCACCAGACCCCTGTCCCAACCCAACGCCCCAATGGAGGACATGACGCGGCGCGCGTCGGGGCCCCATGCCAGACATGAAGCCGAATCCCCTCCTTTCCCCGTCTGGATTCCACGCGAGATGCCAGCTGATGGTGTGGCAAGATGACGTCTTTGGCAACCAATTCGACCATTCCGCGGCCCTGTCAACCGGCTGAGTCGTAGAAACGTGAATACGACAAAACCATCGACAAATCAGGCTCGCACCTAGGGAAAGCGTTATTAGGTTTGTAGAGTCGGAACATTGTCTCGGTGAATCTTGTCTTGGCAAAGAAGAAAAAGAAAGCTAAGAAGGCAATAAAGAAGAAAGCTCGAAAGGCAGC
>Ga0315280_10007499_pt1 | contig 14622 bp, 14 predicted proteins | sample YL17G06_40_MG_FD_203697 | JGI IMG/M metagenome (GOLD analysis project Ga0315280, IMG submission 203697) | Sediment microbial communities from Yellowstone Lake, YNP, Wyoming, USA - YL17G06_40 | ecosystem: Environmental > Aquatic > Freshwater > Lake > Sediment | place: USA: Wyoming | collected...
CCTACATCCGTCGCTTGCAGCATCTTCTGGCCGAACGCCATAGCCTGGCTTCTCACAGCCTGGGCAAAGAACCAACAAGACGAGTAAAGATTCTAAAAGGCTAAAAGAGCCTTTATTTTGTCATTGCCGGGCTAAGGGGGTATTTGTTACTGTCATTGCGAGGAGCGTAAGCCCCGAAGCAATCTCAGAGATTGCCACGCTTCGCTCGCAATGACGGGGAAGAATTAGAGAGAGCAAGGTGAGGATGAAATCTTGAGTTTATTTATCACCTTTGAGGGTGGCGAAGGATCGGGCAAGAGCACACAAGTTAAGACTTTGCACAGACACCTACGCCAAGAAGGCTACCAAGTTTACCTAGTTGAAGAACCAGGGGGCACACCATTAGGGCAAACACTACGTAGCTTTGTGAAATGGCCTCGAGGGCTGCCCTTAAAGTCGAAGAACAAAGCCCTCGAGGCAACGATAGGCGACCAGCTTTTTCTGCTGCCCATAGCACCTGAAGCCGAGCTTCTTCTTTTTGCGGCTTCACGTGCTCAACTGCTAGCTGAGATTATACAGCCACGACTCGCCCAGGGACATATTGTTATCTGCGATAGGTATGCTTACTCTTCACTGGCATACCAAGGTTACGGACGCGGGCTGGACTTGCAGGTGATACAATCTATAAACCAGCTTGCTACCCGTGGAACTTGGCCAGACTTGGTTATACTTCTAGACATTGACCCGGCCATAGGTATTGCCAGAAGCAAGCAAAAAAATGAAGTCAGCCGTTTTGAGGACGAGCAGTTGGATTTTCACCAGCGGGTGAGACAAGGCTACCTCAAGTTAGCCGCCCGTGAGCCTGAACGCTGGCTGGTGATAGATGCTACCTTGCCCAGAGCCAGGATTGGCAAAATTATCTGGGACAGGGTCAACCAACTACTTCAGGCGGAAAAGATCCCGAAGCATGTCTAAAAAACGGGTAGCTGTAGCTCTAAGCGGCGGCATCGATTCCTCAACAACAGCTGTTTTGCTCCACGAAGCTGGCTATGAAGTCATCGGCCTGACCATGCATTTGTGGTCTGAGGCGGAAGCAATGCCGGAGAAGCAGCGACATCCCTGCCCTTCGACATCAAACATCCGCGACGCCGAGCTTATCTGCCAAACGCTCGGCATCCCTTTTCACGTCATCGATTTAGAGAACGAGTTCAAACGATATGTAATTGACTACTTCTGCACCGAATATGCACAAGGGCGGACGCCGAACCCCTGCATTGCCTGCAACCGGCACATAAAATTCGGCTTTCTCTTCGACCAAGCCATTTCTCTAGGCGTCGACTATTTAGCCACCGGCCATTACGCCAGAATCGAGTACCATAATGATACCTACCATCTGCTCAAAGGCGTTGACCCGGACAAAGACCAATCTTACATGCTCTACACTCTGGGGCAGGACAAACTCAGCCGCATACTCTTCCCTCTGGGCAACTACCTCAAAACCAACGTCCGGGAGCTGGCACGGCAAAAGGGCTTACCCACCGCCGGCAAGCCCAGCAGCCAGGACATCTGCTTCATCGCCTCGGACTACGGCGCTTTCCTCAGCCGGCATTTCACCCCGACCCCGGGACAAATCGTCAACAGTCGTGGCAAAGTGCTGGGCAGGCACAAAGGAACTGCCTTTTACACCGTGGGCCAAAGGCATGGCCTGGGGCTTATCGCCGCTGAACCGCTCTATGTAACCAAGATAGAACCTGATAAGAACCAGCTTATCGTCGGCTCCAAACAAGAGCTTTACAACTCCAGACTCGCTGCCGGAGACGCGAACTGGATATCCGGAAAAGCTCCTTCCGAGCCGATGACGGTGGCTGTTAAAATACGCTATCGGTCGCCGGAGGTAGCTGCCACCCTTTACCCGGGGCAGGACTCTGCCGAAGTAAGCTTCCACCAGCCCCAGCCTGCCGTCACCCCGGGGCAAGCTGTGGTTTTCTACCAAGATAACGAGGTCCTAGGCGGTGGCACCATTGAAAGCTAGAAGCCGCAGACCTATATCCGAGCCGCCAAGCTTAAACGAAGAAAATGGACTCAGCGCCCGAGGCTACCGCCTCATCGCCGGCATAGATGAAGCTGGACGTGGCGCCTTAGCCGGCCCGGTAGTCGCCGCCGCTGTAATCCTGCCCCAATCACCCGACTTCCCCTGGCTGAAATCAGTTCGAGACAGCAAAGAAGTTCCACCGGCCAGACGGGAGTCCCTCTTCGACCTGATCAAGCAAGAAGCCGTAGCCGTCAGTGTTGGCATCATCGCTCCTCAAACCATTGACGTCATCGGTATTCTCAATGCCACTAAAATTGCCATGTGCCAGGCCGTCGCACAACTAAGCTGCCCGCCCGACTTCCTGCTTATAGACTACCTGCGCCTGCCTCAGCTTCGCATCTCCCAAAAACCGATAGTCCGGGGCGACAAATTATGCCTCTCCATCGCCTGTGCCTCCATTATCGCCAAGGTCACCCGTGACCGGATTATGGTAGAGCTTGACCAGCTTCATCCCGGTTACGGCTTAGCCCATCACAAAGGCTATGGTACCAGGGAGCATGTCAGTTGTTTGCATCAGCGGGGCCCTTCGCCCATCCACCGCCATTCCTTCGCCCCGGTAAGAGAGGCAGCCCAAATATAAGAGATTGATTACTAATGTAAAAACATGTAGCCCCGAGGTTTTAACCTCGGGAGCCACAACCCTCACCATATAAAAAACGACCCTAACCATGAAACGCAAAGAAGTCGGCGCCACCGGCGAAAAGCTAGCCAAACACTTTCTCAAAAAGAAGGGCTACAAGATTCGTGAGACCAATTTCCGCTGCCGCGAGGGCGAAATAGACATCATCGCTGAGAAAAGAGGCTACCTTGTCTTTGTCGAAGTCCGCACCAAGACCAGCTCCGGCTTCGGCAGCCCCGAGGAATCAGTGACCTTCGCCAAAAAAGAAAAACTCATCGCCTCAGCCCTCACCTACCTGTCCGAACGCAAGAACCCACCCGAGTCATGGCGCATAGACTTCGTCGCCGTCGAACTCGACCAGAACGGCAAAGCCACACGTATTGAGCTCATCGAGAACGCCGTTAGCCAAGATTAGCCCATACACGCCAACATACTAAGCAGTGCTCGTTGATACCTAACATGCAGTAAAAACCTCTCCTCCAGAAACATCTTGACACGCGGCCAGCGCAGTCCTAATATAGCCACTGTAACCAGCGCAAGAGGGGGGTAAAATGTCACAACAAGACTCAGCAGTAATTACGATTCCCCTGGGCAGGGCCAATGCCTTTATCATTCGGGGTAAGCGCCCGGTTATTGTTGACACCGGCTATCCCGGCAGCGCTCCAGCCATTTTAGACGTGCTCACCGAGAACGGCATCGACCCCAAAACAGTCTCTCTCATCCTCATCACCCACGGCCATGCCGACCACTTCGGCAGCGCTGCCGATTTGAGAGAGCGAACCGGTGCCAGGGTAGCCATCCATCGGCTTGATGCTGAGGCTGTCAGAAAAGGGCAAGGCCCTCCTCTCAGCCCAACGGGGGCAATTGGCCGCTTGCTCATGCCCATGCTAAAACGGAGAGGACCGGCCAAAGCTCCGCCTGTGAAATCCGACATACTCATCGAAGGCGAAATGGAACTCAAGAAATTTGGCATCGACGGCAAGATAATACACACGCCGGGCCACACTCCCGGCTCCGTATCGGTGATATTGCCCGGCGGCGAGGTCATCGTCGGCGACCTTATAATGAAGGGGATGCTCCGCTGGTGGCAGCCAGATTACCCCCTGTTCGCCGACAATATGGCGCAGCTGAATGAAAGTATCAAGCTAATTATGCAAAGGAAACCGGCAAAAATCTTCTCCGGCCACGGCGGCCCCTTCAACCCAAAGGCTGTCCAGCGGAGGTTTTCATAAGCAGTGCTCCCTGGCATCCAACGTGCATTGAACTTTCCGCCAGAAAGCGCAATAAGTAGGCTATTGCCAGAATCCAACTTAGACTTTTGACTTTCCTGTTATCGCTCATTATAATGAGCACATACTCAATATTTGGAGCAGTATATGTTGCATTCTCATATAATCGTTACCAGCAACCAGAAGGTGCTGAGTCTGCTGGCGAAATTCTCTGACCAGGAATTCTATGAAAGGCAAGTGGCTCGCAGACTTGGAATATCCTATGGCTCAGCAAACCGGGCGTTAAATGAATTATTTTCGACCGGGGCTGTCACGCGCAGACGTGAGGGAAAAATGTATTTCTATTCAATGGATCCCTCGACTGCTGCTGCCGTCATCGAGTTCAAAAAAATGGTAAACCTCATGCTAGTTGAACCATTAGTAGAAGAACTAAAGAAGATATCAAACCGCATAGCACTATACGGCAGTTGTGCCCAAGGAGTCGATACTTCTGAAAGCGATATAGATTTGTTCATTGTGTCAGATGACAGGGAGCGGGTAATGCAGGCGATTGACAGCTTCAACTTTCCGCAGGGATTTGAAGGTATTAAAATCCAGCCGGTAGTCAAGAGCTCGACTGAACTCCTAGAAGCAAGAGAATCCGATCAAGCCTTCCTCAACGAAGTCGAGCAAGGCATTGTCTTATGGGAAAAGGTAGCGAATGAACCAAGAGTTTAAGAAGTGTCTTGAGAGCAAGAAAATCGTTGCTTTTCCAACGGGTAAGAAATTAGCTGCAAAGGAACTCTCAGTTGCCAAGAGCGATTTGTCAGACGCCAAAGCGGGGTTTGACACCGGGCGATACAAGTGGTCAACCATCCAAGCCTACTATGCCATGTTCCATGCTGCCAGAGCGCTTATTTACTCTCAGGGCTACCGCGAAAAGAGCCACTACTGTCTGGCTATAGCTTTGAGGTCTCTATTTGTAGATGAAGGCGCAATGGATGCTAAATTAGTTCGTGACTTCCTCAATGCCATGAATCTCCGTGAAGCCGCCGATTATGAGGCTGAATTTTCTCAATCTGGGGCCAAAGCAGTTATTGCTTCAGCAGAGAAGTTCATAGAAAAAGCGACTGCTATTTTAGGCATTAGTGAGTAATTCATATGACCCAAGAAGAAAAGGAACCGACAAAAATCCTCTCCACCCACGGCGGCCCCTTCAATACCAAAACCGTCCTGCGCAGGTTTTCGTAAGCAGTACTCCTTACAGCTAGGTGCAGTGAACTTTCCGCTATCTTGTTACCTCAAGACTTGTTCAGACAGAATACTTACCTTGCTAACAAAATATCTGCACAGTAGAATAGGACGACATTGAGGTGGATTCTATTATGGAAACAGAAAGGTAAAACTAATTGGAGACTGATATGGAAAACACAATTGTTATGGTAAAAATACCTGAAATAAAAATCCAAAGACAGCGATTCTGGCAAGAGCTCGAGGTCAAATATCGTTCAAAAGAAGTGATTAAGGATGGTGTCCTCAATTTAAATGAGACATTTTTCTATATAGGTCATGTGGGGAATCGGTCTTCCTTACTTCATTCTCTAGTAACCCACTTAGCAGAAACAAAAGAGTACTATGCCAAACGAAACTCGTATGAGTTCTGGTTGATTAAGACAGCTATTTTAGACGGCTTCTTCGGTCTTAGAGAGTGTTTAGCTGGGTTAGTAAATTCTGTATTTCTATTAGGAGTTGACTGCTCACAAATTGCTTCCACAAGCAAAGTTATGAAAGAGACTATAAGTAAGAAACTAGCAGTATCCAGCTCTTTGAAGCAAATTATCCAGAAAAATTCGATGCTGGATAAATATCTGAACGAGTTTAGACATCCATACGTCCATAGGGAAGACCTTAGCAATTTTTCAGCGGAGGATATAACTGCAATGCTTATAGGGGCAGAACAACCACGAATAACCAGGTTTATAGATCGATCTCTAGAGACTTCACAGTTGCTACAAGGGATTGAAAAAGCAATAGCTGAAGAATGCAGCAAACAACTTGGGCTTAATTAAACCAATTGTTATATTGGTCTGCACATTCTGAGTTTTTGTTAACAGAACCGAGGATTGTTGAATCGACTGTCAACCAACGGAGGCGGATGCCAGACCTAGCTCAGGACAATGGACAGTGATTCGACTAGGTGTTACAATTTATGTAGCGAGATTTGCTCCAGTTGATAGTAACTATGCGGCAAGTAGCTATTGTAGTTGTCATTTTGGTTTCTCTGCTTTCTGCATCGTGTTTACCGGAGATCAGCGCTCCTCTATACACAGAAAGAGACTTCACGGTTGGAGTGGGTGAAAAGTATACTGTAGTTGCCGAGCTTAGAGCCGGTCAGACCATCGAAGGCGATTTCAGCATCAGCGGTCAGGAAGACTATATAGACTTCTATATCAAAGACCCCTTCGGTGATCTACTCTATGGCGTCATCAGAGCCGAAGGTAGTCACAAGTTCACTGCCAAAGCCAAGTATTCAGGTGCCCACACCCTGTACTTTGATAACAGCTTTTCCTTCGGTACAAGCCGGCAGATTTCCCTCCGCTACCGCACGAGATAGTATCCGAGAAAAACAGGCGTCTAGCGATCGCCCGCCCTCTTGTTCTCCCACGGTTGGAATAGGGACTGACCATCATCACCGCTGTAGGGGGTCCAGCGTAGTGAACCCCAACACATTACCCCCAAAAAGTCGATATGACCTTTCTAAGCATATCAATGGGGGGATATTAACAAATGTCAGAATTGTTGGGCAGGTGGTTACTTGTTCGAAAGGAAGTCAACGACCTCGTTGATTTTATCCTTACCAATCAGCCTGAAAAAGTAATTTTCTGGCGCCAAATTCTGCCATATCTCGCCGATCTCTTCCTCATACCTGGTATCAGCAGTACCTAGTAGGTATTCACCCTTATACTCTATTATGAAGTAGTTATTGCTCTTGGTTTTGACGACAAAATCAGGAAAGAAACGCCCCTTGCTATAGCCTTGCAAGTAAAATCCGCTGCGCTCTATGTTGCGAAGCCACCAACAGACATTATCTAGAGAGTCTATTTTACTAGCGACAACTCTTTCCTCTGAGTTCATTAAATAGGCTCTTTCATAAAAATGCTTACCATATTCTGTATCTTCATGCAGAAAGATTTCTACTGTAGGAGGAGGGATAAAGCCAGGGCATGTCCCCAGTTTTTTCTCATTTCTGAGGGTTTCAAAATGGGTTTGGGTATAGCCATTCAGAAGTTCCTGAATCTTATTCTTTATTTCCAGAGCCACTTTATATCTATGATAGAACAGTTCCTCCACTGTTACCTTTTGACTGTCCAATAACAGATTCACTACACGTTCTACATATTTTTTGATGTCCTTAAGGCTAATATTGGGAAACTGGATGTTTCTGGACACCTCTTCTATCAAGTCTTCTTGGGGATCTGGAAAGAGGGTAAGGTATACTTGCGCAGGAGTTTCTTTGATTAAAGTTGTCTCCACCCTCGTTATGCCCTCCTTGACATGCACATCGACCTCGTAGATTTTTGTTATCATCTCATCTACGTCAATTTCGGTTTTGTAAGCTTCACCTACTAAGGAAAATCCTCTCACTAGGTCAGGACGATATGTTAATGGTTTGTATGAACCATTGTCTTGTTTTAAGGCAAGCAGCGGAATAACTACGTCCTCATCATCAACGACCTTATCGAAATAGGTCTTCTCTGGTTTACCTTTGCCACCTGCCCTTCGCAACGCATACTCATCATAACCGTAGCCTTGCAAGGCTTCTATCACACTCTGCAGGGTCTTTTCAGTATCAGAGGATGAGGTAAAAACATACGATACGTTCAGTTCGTTGTGTGTTTTTTCTTCAGCATTTGGCAAACGAAGAATTCGTCCCAGTATTTGCGCGACATCAAGAGTTGACCGCTTGTGGGCAACTGATGTGAGGACAGATGCAAAAGGACAGTCCCAACCCTCACCAAGTGCTTTGACCGTGAGTATATATCGTATTTCGCAATCTGGGTCAAACAAATCTATATTATCTATCTCGTGGTGCTCACTGTCCCGGATAGCCACGTGATGTTTCGGAATACTCTTGTCAGATAGGAGGAAATCCTGGACGGCATCAATTGTTATGGTATCGTAGTGCTTGCTCTTGTTTTGTGCCTGAATCAGCATAATGGGGCGGATATATTCACCTGTCTCCTGCTGTTCAGCTCTTGCGATTTCTTCCAATTCGTTGCGTCTATCCATGGCAGCATCGAGGGCTATTTTCCAAGAGTTCAGGTACGGGGTCACATAGATAGGGATTTTCACCATGTGCTCTGCCTTTAGTTTGTCTGCTCCAATGCTGACAAGCACGTTGCTACCTTCTAAGGGAGTAGCCGTATACTCTATTATGAACGATGGATTTAGCTCTCGTAGCATATCGTAGGATAGGTCAGTTTTGACATTGTGTCCCTCATCTATCACAACCAAGGGTTCGTTCATCCTGATTACATTAGTCAGCGACTCTACCGGATTGGCACTATCTTCATATTTCTCCAGTATGTCGAAGAACTTAGTATCCACATTTTCAAAGTGGGTGATAAGCTGACCATTTGCCCTATAGTTACGCAAACTCTCCGTATTTTCACGGCGAAAAGCCTGCAGCGTCTCAACCAATACACAGAGGTAGTTGTCTAAATCATTCTTGGTAATTCTCAGCGCCTCTTCTGAGTCAAACACCTTCACGTAGTTGCCGAAAGCAGCATCCAACGACTCTCTATACGGGTGGTTACGGTTCTTCAGATTTTTCAGTGTTTGACTTCGTATTGCGTCTGATGGAGTGAACCAAATTACAATTCCCGTTTTACCTTTGTGAGTTAGATAGAGGCGGTTTATGCAGTCCACAGCGTGGGTAGCAATCAGGGTTTTCCCACCACCGGTGGGGACCTTTATGCAGATGTAAGGCACTTCGTCTAAGCCTTCAATGGTGTGATAGGGCTGACCAGTGATTTCCATAAATGCCCGGTTAGCTCCATGGCGGGGAAACTCCCGCATTGTCTCAAGGTAGTTCTCGAGTTTAGTCAAGACTTCTTGTTGGTATCTTTTCAGGGTAAGCATTTTGCTTCACCAAGAGCTCTAAAAAGTTTTTATCTCGTAAGGGATTTGCTTGAACAAAATATCAAATCTCTCCAGCTCATCATCATCTATCATTACTGCGTCGGCATAGACAACCTTCTTCCCATGGTAGCGCTTGGCGATTTCTAAAAACTCCTCGCCAAGCTCGCTTTTATCCCCATAAATCATGAAGTAGTGGACTCCACCGTTCTCTCCCACATAGCAATCATCTCTATTGGCTTTCTCCCAGTCAACTGTGCAGCGGGTTTCGGTGAAATAGATGTACCCAGCCAGGTCTTCATAAGAGGGTTCGCCGATTATCTGTTTATGCTTGTCAAATAACGGCTTGCCTAATTCCAAAAACTTGAATCCACCACTAAGCCCTTCTACCTTTACTTCTTCGCCACTGCTCTTTTTGTAGGAATAACCCTGAATTACTCTTCTTAATCTTTCGGCGGTAATGGTCTCTGCAATATCATTTTCCATTTCCACAAGAATGAACTTCCTGCTACCGCCGTCTTCCTGATTTAGGGCTAAAACTGCATGTCCTGTGGTGCCTGAGCCAGCGAAGGAGTCGATAATAAGAGAATTATTGTCAGCCACTAGGTCAATTATCTGCCTAACTAATTTTGAAGGTTTGGGATTCTGAAACTCGCCTCTGCCGAGAATTTCTCGTAATTCTGCGTTTGCCTGCCGTGTGCTTCCAAAATCCTCGTATTTCCAGAATGTCCAAGGACGCATCCGCTCACTTACTTCACTCAAGTATGTTTTCTTTTGTGGAACTTTTTTACCTTCCCGGTCAAGATAAATTCGTCCATCTCTTATAAGCTGCGTCAATGTTTCTTTTGAAAAACGCGGATAAGTGCCTTTTGGTGCACGCCAAACTTGCCCACTTGGGAAAGTAAATTCATACACGCCTGCTTCGCTCCCACTTTTCGCATGAAGCGGCGTCAAAAGATACGGCCCTCGAGGGTCATTGTCATAGTTTTTATAAACACCTCTTTGTTTTTCTCCTTTTCTAATTCCTTTTATCTTTACATTATCAATAGATTTCGCGTAAGCAATAATATATTCGGTATTAGAGGAAAAGTATCGCGCGTCATTTTTAATAGTGTCCATCCCTTGCCATGTGATAATGCCCAAAAAATTCTTCCTCCCAAATACCTCATCCATCATCATTCTTAGGCTATGTACCTCATTATCATCAATACTTATGAAAATTGCTCCATCTTCAGTTAGAAGCTCACTTAATAATCTTAATCTTGGATACATCATACAGAGCCATTTGTCGTGACGGCTCAAGTCCTCTGCCTCGCCACCAACCACCTTGCCAAGCCATTTCTTTATTTCCGGAGAATTCACATTATCGTTGTATGTCCAGCCTTCATTCCCAGTATTATAAGGTGGGTCAATATAGATAGCCTTAATCTTATTGTAGTAATAAGGCAAAAGGGCTTTTAGGGCTTCAAGATTATCACCCTTTATCAGTAAATTCTCTGTTTCATCGCTATTAACAGAGAGGCTCCTGTTTTCGTTTAGTAATCGAAAGGGAACTTCATTGTGATAGTTAATTACCTTATCTTTCCCTATCCACTTCAGTGTTGGCATTTCACCTTGCTCCCCTTAATCCCTCTTGCCAATCAATTATAGCATCTGCATGGACGAGTGTCAGCAACCATTCTGGAGCGCCCCATATAAACAGGGTGGGCCGGTTGCACGTTTCGTCAGATAGTGCAATTCTTGACTATAGCTTTCCTTTGAATTGAGCTCTGACATGAATTTACGGAAAAACTTCTTCCATATACATCGTTTCGATAATGGTATAATAAGAAAAATAGCAATGTACGGAGTGCTTAGGCATGCCACAAAAAGGACAGTCTCCTATTGCCAGACTCGCATTATCTCAGTTTCACCGTACCTTTGATGATTTACTCAGTGTTCAAGCCTTTATTACGCCTTTTAGCCATTCGCTGCTCGAGAACATCTTCGAAATGGTCATGTGGTTTGGCCGTACAAAGGATGACTATGAGGATTTTGAAAGGACGGCCCGTGTGGCATACCATTTCCTTGAGAATGGCAGCCAGGTAAACCACAAATCTATTGCACAAAAATTCTATGCTGTAATAGACAGGGTCATCCCTGCTCTGAATAGCAGCCGGCAAGCCCAGGCAGAAGCCAATCAAATACCAGAGGATAATGCTGACGCCCGAATTGAAGAACACCTAAAATACTACAAGGTTATGTATGAAGGATTCCTTCCTTTTATCTGTGCTCCGGTTATCTTTGCTTTTGCGGTTGCTAAAAATATTAAGGATAAAGCATTCAGCCCCGACGATAGTGGGAAAGCAGATCTGAACTCCATAAGTAAGATGAACAAATGGCTTGCATATACCGAAAACAGACTCGCAATCGGGCTTAACAGTCATTTAAGAAACGCTTATGCCCATAATAATTACAGAATCCTTGACGATGCACAGGTGAAGCTATGGGACCGCTCTTGGGGGCCTGAAATCTGGCATTTAAACCAATTGAGCAAGATATGTGACCAATTGTGGGTTAATGCTTTAGGGATTACCTGTGGTCTTGTGCTATACGATATTAACAACCGCCGGACCGTGGAAAGCCATGGCTGGGTTTCACCTAAACAGGCTCCTCACCTCCGGCGCCAAGAACTGCACGCAGTAATAGAGTCTATCACAGACGAACTTGGCTTTTATCTGAGAGGAGAGAAGACATTACCAAACGGAATCTTCATGACTTTATGCGTAAAACCTAAAGGTATCGACCAAGAAAGTAAATTATATATGGGTTACAAAAGCCATACAGCCCTTTTCAAGATACCCCTGTGGTACGAGGAAAAGAGAGTAATCGACCAACTCACTATTATGCTTCACCGTCTCATTCCGTATTTTGAGACCCAAGACGAAGTATCTATTAATGTCGTATCTCTGGATGATGCATCTCTCGGTTCACTTATCACAGACTTCCGAACTCTCATCGGTTTGCAGCTCAAAGATACGAAACGAGAAACCGTAGAAAGCATAAGACAAGCCTTCAAAATCGACACCATCCGAGATTGTGTAACCTTTGTCGAAAAAGAGGGCGCGCCCAGATTTGTTGGGAGAGGACCCGCGAGGCCTGACAACTCGTAGTTCCACCTAATAGGGATATCAGGATATAAGCTCTAGCTCTACAACCTGAGTTCGCCGGTTCGAATCCAACATTTAGCCAATTTGTTGGGTGCTGCACTTCACGTCATCTCTATTCACTTGCCTAGCACTCTCGCAAAGCTCGTTTGCCTCGTGCCGAGCCATGCTGCTATACTAACCGATGTTGTGGATTACGAGATTGTCATTGGACTGGAAGTACATGCTCAGCTATTGACCAGGAGCAAGATGTTCTGCTCCTGCAGTTCCGAGTATGCCAGCACCCCACCTAATACCCACGTCTGCCCCATCTGCCTGGGCATGCCCGGCGTGCTGCCCACAATCAACCAGAAGGCAATAGAGTATACCGTGATGACCGCCTTAGCCCTCAATTGCACTATAGCCGAACACGCTAAGTTCGACCGTAAGAATTATCCCTACCCCGATTTGATGAAAGGCTATCAAATTTCACAGTACGATGCCCCTATGGGTAAACAAGGCTGGCTAATAATCGAAACCGACGGGGTAAAGAAGAGGGTCGGCATCACCCGAGTTCACCTCGAAGAGGATGTCGCCAAGCTGACTCACTGCACCTCCCCCGAGGGTGAGAGCTACAGCCTGGTGGACGTCAACCGCTCCGGGGTGCCTCTGATGGAAATCGTCAGCGAGCCGGATATCAGCTCACCGGAGGAAGCCAGGCAGTATCTGGTGAAGCTGCGCTCTATTCTCCAGTACCTGGGCGTGTCAACAGGCAACATGGAGGAGGGGAGTTTCAGGTGTGATGCCAATATCAGCATCCGCCCCAGAGGTACTACAGCGTATCTGCCCAAGGTAGAGGTCAAAAACATGAACAGCTTCAAAGCCGTCTACCGGGCTCTGGACTATGAAGCTAAAAGACAGGAGGAGGTGCTGGAGAAAGGCAGCAAACTTGTCCAGGAGACGCGGGGCTGGGTGGAGCCAAAGGGGGTAACTGTCAGCCAGAGGAGCAAGGAATATGCCCACGACTACCGCTACTTTCCTGAACCCGACCTGCCACCGCTAGTTTTCAGTAAAAGCTGGGTGAAGGAAATCAGCTCTCGCCTGCCTGAGCTGCCAGATGTCAGGCGAGACCGCTTCATGTCTCAGTACGGTCTGCCTATATACGACGCCAACTTGCTTGTCGCCTCCAAAGCTATGGCTAACTACTTCGAGGACTGCGTCAAATTGATGACAGGCTCTTCAGATGGAGCTGACCTCCCCAGGAGGGCAAAGACAGTAAGCAACTGGCTGCTGGGCGACTTCAGCCGGATGCTAAATGCCACCAATACCAGGATTGAGGAGACAAAATTCAGCCCCAAGGATTTGGTGGAAATGCTAGACTTGATGGACAAAGGGGAGCTTAGCGGACCAACAGCTAAGAAAGTCTTTGAAGAGACATTCTCCACCGGTATTGGTATGAGCGCTGGTATGAGCCTTAGTAAATTTGTTGTTGAGAAGCGGCTGAGCCAGATAAGCAGCTCAGAAGAAATAGAGAAAATCGTAGCCGAGGTAATAGCCAGCAACCGTCAGGCGGCGTCTGACTTCGAGGCCGGGAAACAACAAGCCCTGGCTTTCCTCATCGGCCAGGTGATGAAGGCAACCAAAGGGCGGGCTAATCCCGGCCTGGCAAGGGAAATCCTGTTACATAAACTTGGAGGTAAACAGAATGAGTAACTATCTACTTATTGCCCAGATTCTGGTAGCCATAGCCTTAATTATCGTAGTTACGCTCCAGGTGCGGGGTGGCGGGCTCGGAGGCATATTCGGACAGCCAGAGAGCGTTTACCGAACACGGCGAGGTGTGGAAAAAAGCCTCCTCCAGTTCACTGTCGCCTTAGCTGTTGTGTTCGTAATCCTTGCCATCTTGGTTGTCTACATCACCTAGCAAGAGTCGTTTATTGTAATTGCGAGGCGAAGAGTGCCGTGGCAATCTCGACGATGGGGATTTGAGATTCTTCAGTCGCTTCGCTCCTCAGAATGACAACAGCGAAGGGTTCAGAATGACAGGAGAAGGGCTCAGAATGACAGTAAGGAATTAGAATGCCAGTTGAGGGCTTGGGATGACAGAGGGTTTAGCGAGGGATTATCGGGTGCGCTTCCACACTGTCCCTTTGGGCGTATCTTCGAGAGTTATGCCTAACTCGGTAAGACGGTCCCGTACCCTATCAGCCAGTTGCCACTGTTTGGCTTTACGCAACTCATCGCGAATCTCAATCAAATGTTGAATAAAAGGCTCAGCATCGAGCGGCGGCCTTGCTGGCTCTTCCAGCGTGAAGCCTAAAACCTTAGCCAGCTCAGCCAGGGTATTCTGAGCATCAGCCACATCGTAATTCTCTTCTCGTGCCCGGTTAATCTCTCTGGCCAAGTCAAAAAGCACAGCCACTGCCTGTGCGGTGTTGAAGTCATCGTCCATACTGTCAA
>Ga0315280_10007500_pt1 | contig 14621 bp, 14 predicted proteins | sample YL17G06_40_MG_FD_203697 | JGI IMG/M metagenome (GOLD analysis project Ga0315280, IMG submission 203697) | Sediment microbial communities from Yellowstone Lake, YNP, Wyoming, USA - YL17G06_40 | ecosystem: Environmental > Aquatic > Freshwater > Lake > Sediment | place: USA: Wyoming | collected...
TCACCGGGTACTACGTGGGGACAGCGGGGCCCTCGTTGATCCATTCATGCACGTCGGAACTTACCCGACAAGGCATTTGGCTACCTTGAGAGAGTCAGAGTTACTCCCGGCGTTTGCAGGCCCTTAGTCCGGTTGAACCCGGATTTCAGGTACCTGTACTGGCCAGGATTCAGAAACCGTTCACACGCTTTCGCGCTTGCGGTTTCCTATGTTTTTATTAAACAGTCGGGACCCCCATGTCACTGCGACCTGCTGTTCCAGCCAAAGGCAGAAACTGCAGGCACCCCTTATACCAAAGGTACGGGGCTAATTTGCCGAGTTCCCTCACAATAGTGTATACCCGACACGCCTTAGGTTCCTCGCCTAGGGACACCTGTGTCGGTTCTAGGTACGGACACGAAGAATCCATCTCAACGCCCTTTTCACTGGCTCCAAAAATCGGCTGAACCGCCCTAAAACGGGCAGCTATTCCTGTTTTCACCTGGTTCTCGCCATTACGGTACTTCCCAGGCTTATGCAGTTAAACAAGGCGACAGCCTTGCTCAGCATATCTCGAAGCGTTAGACGTTGAGCTTGCGTTGCCGCGTGTATCTTCGTGGTTCCGGAATTTTAACCGGATTCCCTTTCGGCATGGTCGGTTAGGCCATATCTTAGGACCGACTTACCCCCGGCTGACGATCGTTGCCGGGGAACCCTGGCCCTTTCGGCGGAGGGGATTCTCACCCCTCTTTGCTGTTACTACCGCCGGGATCTGCAATCCTGATCCGGTCCACTGGACCTCAAGGCCCAGCTTCTGTCCAGTCAGGACGCCCTCCTACCAATGCAGCAGCAAGTGCTGCATTCTGAGGTATCGGTGGCTGGCTTAGCCCCGTCCATTTTCGGGGCCGTGAGCCTCGGCGGGTGAGCTGTTACGCTTTCTTTAAAGGGTGGCTGCTTCTGAGCCTACCTCCCCGCTGTCTGAGGCTGACGACGCCCTTTAGTTTGACATTTGGCCAGCACTTGGGGACCTTAACCTCAGTCTGGGTTGTCCCCCTCTCGGTCATGGAGCTTACCCCCATTAACCCGTCTCCCGGAGTCTACGACGCCGAAGGATTCGGAGTTTGAAAAGAAAATGGAACCTTTCGGTTCCTTACTTTCTAATCAGTGCTCTACCCCATCGGCCGCCTCGTCCAGGACTGGGCTGCGACCCACTTTGGAGGGAACTAGATATCACCAGGCTAGATTGGTCTTTAGCCCCTAGCCCCAGGTCTGAAGAACGAATTGCACGTCAGCACCCTTGCGAGCCTCCACTAGGCTTTCGCCTAGCTTCGCCCTGCCCAGGGCTAGATCGCCTGGCTTCTAGTCTCAAAGCCGTGACTCCGGGCCCTTTCAGACTCCGCACCTCGCCACCTAAAGGTGGTTGCGTGCATGTCGGTTTCCCTACGCCTTCGGGCTTCTAACCCTTAGGCTTGCCACAGCCATGAACTCCCCGGCCCGTGTTTCTAGACGGAACGTGCAACCCTGGTCCCCCTTCCTCGTACTGCCGCCTCACGGCGGTTTCCTTTGGAAGGGATCTACCCTTCCGGGCCGCACACGTCTGTAACCGTCTGGTTTCAGGCACTTTGCACCCCCTTCCCAGGGTACTTTTCATCTTTCCGTCACCGTACTAGTGCGCTATCGGTCTTGAGGTGTATTTAGTCTTGGGAGTTGGTGACTTCCGACTTTCCGCACCCAAACCAGGGTACGGTACTCCGGGACTCCAGCTCAGCTTCTTCCAACTTATCCTTACGGGGCTTTCACCCTCTATGGCAAGCCTTTCCAGGCCACTTCAGTTTTGCTGGCTAGAAGGAAGCCGGGCCCTTAACCCTACATCTCCCGCAGGTTTCCCTGCAGGATTCGGTTTGGACTTTTCCCTCTTCGCTCGCTGCTACTGAGGGAATCCCATTTTGGTTTCTTTTCCTCCCCCTACTATGATGCTTCAGTTCGGGGGGTTCCCGCTCCCATTTGGGAGCACCATGGTTCCGAAGAACCACAGTGGGAGGTCCCATTCAGGAATCCCCGGTTCTAAGGCTGCATGCGCTTACCCGGGGCTCTTTCGCGGCTTGCCGCGCCCTTCATCAGCACTCAAGCCTAGCCATTCTCCAGACGGCGTAGCATGTCGGACCTTGCGGCAGTGTCTGTTTGACGTTTCGGTGAAACTTTTTATGTGCAGGTTACATGGGCCTATGCATGGTGTCATCGTGAGCATCTAAGCTCATTTTCACCCTTCACTCCGCATCAGACTGATGAAGAGTTGCATCCTCTTTATGGCTGCAACTAACTAGCCAAACTATTCCAGAAGCAAGTTTCGCACATATAAGGATTACGTCCTGTGTATTAAGGGTTTCTAATCGTGATTTTATATGGCGAACTTTTTTATTTTGGAGTTGGAATGATATTGCTGTGCGCCTCGATAGCTCAGCCGGTAGAGCAACAGCCTTGTAAGCTGTAGGTCGCGGGTTCAAATCCCGCCCGAGGCTCCATCTAACGGCAATTTTTGAGTAAAAATGCAGCATCTGCAATTTCAGGTCATGCAATTGCTGAAACACATGGTGCTGATTTGACAGGTCGAAGAAAAATTCTTTTGAAACGTCAATTGGTGAAGCTGAAATGCGGAGAGAACGAGTTTCTTTGAACTGGAGCACAGTGCTTCTACGATTTGGGACATTGAGAATTTAGGACATGGAGATTTCAGTTGTGGTCGCTACTTTGCCTTCTTTTGGCTTGGAAGATTATGCGGAAGACGGCTGAAACCTATCTTAGGAGACACCGGCAAGCAAATCATCAGATCGCGCTTAAGGATTTAGGATTTTCTTTTCTCTCTTGCTTTGTGAATGAGCTCTGAGACTTCGACACTTAGAAAAGAGAAGATTAGTCCAAGAAGTAGTAACATTGAAAGATTTGCTTGACCCATAGCCCATGAAGAGTCGGTTATCTGGGTTGTGAATGACACTGTTACACTGATCTTCAGCAGGATCATAGCGACAAGCGAAAGAACGATCAGTATGGATGTAATGAATGGTGGTTTAAAAAGATCATAAGGATCATGGGAATGTGCGCGTCGAACGGTTAGTCTCCACATGACGCCGCCTGGAACGATCAGAGCATAGGCAAGGAATAAGATGGCTAAGACCGGAAATATCCCCGTTCCAAACATTCCCATTAATGGAATGCCCCAGAATCCAGGATTAGCTGATGTAAGAAGCAAGCCGACGAAGCCTATCAATACAGCATCGGCAAAGTGTAGCGTGGCGCGCTCAGCTGCTTTTTCTGGAAATTTCGAAAGAAACTGTGAGGCTAGTTGTCCCTTCACGGTTAAGCGATATTTTCCATATTCGTCCTTCTCCACCAAGTCGCCAAGTATCTTTAGGTGATAGTTCAGTTTTCCCGTGTTGGCAACTTCCACAATATTCATCAGATCCACGTAGGTCAGTTCTTTTTTCTCAAGAAGAACCAGCACTATTCTTTGCCTGATCGGATGCTTGAGAATATTGTGAAGAGACCGGAAGTCAACACTCAAAGCTTCAACCACTCTCTAACACGTAGAATGTGGGAAACATTCAATTTAAGGCTATTTGACTAAGAAATTTATCAAAGATTTATCATTTTGCATGTGTTGTGCCTTAGAAATCCACCCCAACCCAAACTATTTCTAGTTAGAAAGAATAGGGAACCTTCTATGCATAGCATGATAAGACATTTCCGTAATTGTCTCCGTCAAAGGCCATGGTATTTAGTGATGCAAAAGAGTGTTTACTTGTTTTTGTAAAGATTTCTTTACGAAAACTATTATCTCGTTCCCTAGGGAGAATATTCTTTGAAGAATAATGGCCAGTTCTGAGGAAGAGACTTATTCAACGGTTTTTGCGTCTCTGAAGCATCCTATACGCCGAAGAATTCTTAGGATTCTTTCTGCTGGTTCTCAGAGTTTTTCGGAGCTGCAGAAGGTTTTCAAGATAGAGTTCTCATTTGACCTATCATCTTGAAGGTTTGGGAAATCTGCTTTTGAAGACTGAGGATGGAAAATACGCGCTGTCCTCGCTTGGAGAAGCCGCTGTTTCCATGATGAGCCAAGTGGAAGAACCGCCTAAAGCTCCTTTGCATGTTCATTTTCCATCTAAGAAGTGGAAGTTTCTGATTGCAGCTTTGCTTGTTGGATTTATCTTGTTATCCAGATTTTTTTACGTCGAGTATCAAAGCTTGTCAGATCAGTATTCAAGCATCAGAGAAGACCAACAATTATTGCAAGAGGTTTTGAGAGACTCTAATCGCCTCGGAGGCATAGTTATGACATATGAACATAAGGTGAAGGGTACAATTGCAACTGCTCTCCTCAAGAACGAGACTGCCACAGTTTTCACAAATGGGACTGCCCAGAATGAAACGATGACGAGTCGCACAGCTCCGTGGGGAAGTGATTATGATGACTATTCCATATACAGTCTGACGGGGAACTCCACGCTGGAGCTACGAGTCTCATTTCGGAATCCTGACCGACCTCAAGTCTACTTATTTATGTCAGTTATGAGGGAAATTATGACAAACGATAGATCATATATTTTGCGACCTTTAGGGTGGGCGATCACAAACGAACCGTGGGATGTGAGCTCTTTTGGAGTCGAAATCGAAAGATCAGCATTCGATGTCAATGAGTATCGATCGATTGCCTGTAGCATAATCACGACTATGCTGACGGCAATAGTCGCGACTATAACATGTTGAGCAATGTTGAAATTTGTGTTAGCCGCGTCGGTGCCGATTTGTCTGGACTTGCGGAAAAGTCTTTGTCTGGACAATTTGAATGGAGCTGAAAACGTAGGGTAATTGACTTTTATTCGGATTCCAAATAAGCTGTTAACCTTTTGTTTAGTAGTTTTAGGAATTCTTGTTTTGTCAATTTGCTCCTTGTCGATTGGTAGGGAAGCCCTTTTCTTGATTGTTTCGCAGCATTTTCTAACAGAGTAATTCCACTTTTGTAAGCTTTTTAATGTAGCATGGCATAAATTGAGTAATTGCGTTAGAGACTTCAAAAGCATGTTAGTGTGAGAGCAATCATTGCTGAGGGAATATGTTGCGTGAATTCGTATTGTATTCGCGTAAGGGTCATACTGACTCGAAGTTTACAAGTTTACGTGATGCTGGGAGGCTAGACATAGTGCATGAATGCATCGTGGCCAGCCTCTTTCTCTCGCATGGCCTCCGCAAGAATGTCACATTTCATGCGATATTGAGCGGCCCGCCAGTCCCGCCCTTGCACATAAAGATTGATGGGGCAATGCTCCATGATGTTAGAACTGACCAAGAAACGTGGAAAGAAATCTTCAAGAACATCTTGTCAGGTAAGGCTCATCCGGGAATAGCCGTCGACAGAACTAGTTTCGAGGCTTTGCTGAAAGCTAGGATGAAGGAAGCATCGATTTACGTTCTAGAAGAGGGCGGGAAAAACATAGATGCCATCAGCCTAGACGAGAATTCCGTCCTCGTTCTCGGTGATCACATTGGTTTGCCTAAGACTGTTGAAGGCTTCGCTCTGAGATATGGCCAAAAAACCAGTCTTGGAAAACAGCCTTACCTAGCAGCTTCATGCATAACGATCTTGAACTATTTGCTTGACAAGAAAGAAACGTCCTAATTAATATCCAAGATAAACAAGGTTTTAATGCATAATTCCCCATTTTTCCAACAAGGTGTAGTCACATGACGGAACGGAAACATAAACGCGCATCAGAAGATGTTGTTGAAATAGACGCTGAGGAAACGGGTTTTATTTTGGAACCAGCACAAGTTGAAGTCGGCTCAGGATACGCCATCGCAGTTAGTTACGATGAGAACGAGAACCCAGTAGTTGACATCAAAACTTATGGGCAAGTGAATCTTGCACAAGTGAGAAGGGAAATTGAACGAACGTTCCCAAACGCCCAAATACGGCAACTAAACCAGGCACGATCCGTGACTGTTGTCAAAACAGGCAAAGCAAAGCGGGGAAGAAAGAAGAAATAGAAACTGAAAAATTATCGCCCAGAATTTTGATTTGCGAAACGAGATTGAAATAAGAGCAAAATCCCACAGATATAAATTTTCTCTTGAAAAACACAAAACTCAACATACAACAGAAAACTGCTAAAGAAAACATAACAGACCTGTCCTGCCAGACTTTCTGAAGAATGAAAGCGTCTGAAAAGCCTGCACGATGAGTTTTTAAGTATGCTCTGCTTCTTAGTGAAAATTCAAAATAAGTAGTGCAAGTGTGAAAACAACGGATAAAAACAGAAACTCAGAAGATAAGAAAGAAGGTAATTTGAAACCTCTTTACACAAGATCTGTAGTCAACTCCTTAAGCGGAGGTATGGTTAACTCCTTCGTCGGAGTGTACGCAGTTGAACTAGGCGCTTCGCCTTCACAGATGGGATGGTTTCAATCGTCCACCAACATTTCAAACAACCTAATGCAAGTCTTCTGGGGAAGACTAAGTGACAAGACCAAACGTAGAATACCCTTCATCGTTTTCGGCAGTGTGACCCTCTCAGTACTTTGGATACCAATGATATTCGTGACAAACGCAAACCAGCTGATTGTAATCCTTGCCATCCAAGCATTGGTAGGGTCAATGGCAACGCCAGCATGGACCGCCCTTATAGGCGATCTAGTCCCAGCCCTCAACTTGGGAAAAGCAAACGCTTCAATCAACTTCTGGGCGTCAATCGGAAGTGTAATTGCCACACTTGCCTCCGGAATTCTGATGAGCTCTATAGGCGGAACACTTAAACAAATTTTCTTTATTCCGCTTCTAGCCGCCACAGCGACAGGCATAGCCTCATCAGTAGTCATGCTAAAGATAAAAGAAAGGAAAAACGGTGAAAAACTAAATCTCAAGGAAAGCTTGACTTCAGACATCTTCAACATTATAGCGTACGCACGGAAAACACCCTGTTTCCTCAAATACTGCTACGTGGGAGGAACGTTTGAATTCTTCATGTCCGTCGCTTGGCCACTCTTCTCAATCACGCAAGTAAAAGTCCTAAACGCTTCAATGCTTCAAATAGCCCTGCTATCGGTTGTTCAGTCAATAATAACCATAACATTTCAAGGCTGGGCGGGCCGACTTGCCGATACTGTTGGAAGAAGGCCGCTCATTGTCTTCTTCAGATTCAGCTTGATGACCGTCCCACTCTCTTATGCATTCGCCCCTAACATAAACACGTTGATAGCAGTCGGCATCTTCTGGGGTTTTGCCCAAGCCTTAGGATCAGCATCCGTAACGGCGTATCTTCTCGATGTTTCTCCACAAGAATACCGCGGAAGCTTCACCGCAATATTCAATCTAACTATAGGCGTAGTCACCTTTTTCGGCTCACTCATCGGAGGATACCTATCAGACTACATGGTAAGCCTATTCGGCCTGATCACAGGATTACAAATCGTCTACTTAATCTCCGTGATAGGCAGAGGAATAGGCGCTACATTACACCTGAAGCTTGAAGAAAGTCTGAAACGATAAAACCTGCGAAATCCTACGTCTTGAAATGTTCATATCCTTTTGGTTCAATGGTGCGCTTTTTTCCATTCATTTCCAAAAGAAGAGTTTTTTCAGCAGTCACTCTCCCCATCCTCAACAGGTTTCCACCGGTCTTTTCAACAGCTCTTTCAGCTTTACTCCAAAGACTAGGTTCTACGGCTAGGACAAGCTCATACTCTTCTCCACCGTAAAGCGTTAACTCTACAGGGTCCAAATTGGCAATTTCGGCAAATGTTTTTGCTTCATTGGAGATTGGTAGCCGTTCAATTATGAAACCAACATTGCTTGCCTTTGCAATTTCGTGGAGACTCCAGGCTAAACCGTCGCTTGAGTCGATCGACGCTGTAACTGCTCTTGTCTGACTAAGGGCTAGGCCTTGTTTTAGTCGCGCATATGGCATCAGAACTGATTCAACAAGAATCCTCTGAATCTCCTTGGGAACCTTAAGATTGTTGACCAAAATTCTCAGGCCGGCAGAGGTTTTGCCGAAAAAGCCTGTAACCGCAACAAGGTCTCCAGGCTTTGCACCGCTACGCAGCATCAATTCGTCCTTTTTCGCCATCCCGAAAAGTGAGATGCTTATCACAAGATCTGAGGCTTCACCCGTGTCTCCACCAATAACATATGCATCATATTCACGTGCCCCAGCGTTCAACCCCTTCCCTATTTGCTCTATGTCCTTCTCTACCAGCTTTCTTGGCAGCCCGAGAGAAACAAGAATGGCATTTGGTTTCACACCTTTCGCTGCAAAATCGCTAATGTTCATAACAACGGCTTTTCGAGCAGCTTGCCACAGATCCATGTCAGGCGGCACATCTGTTTTGTCCACAAGCATATCTGTCTTTAAAACGGCAAGGTTACCATTTCCGATATCCCATGCAGAAACATCATCGCCAAAAGGAACGGGCATCTGGCGCATTTTATCCAGCTGTTTAATGATCAGTTCGATTGCCTTTCTTTCCCCAATCGTTCCTAAAACAGTCAAACTATGCACCTTTTCCATAATGAATAGAAAGCGTAGCCTTAAAAATTCTCAGCAAATTCATGCAGGAAAAAGACAAGCAACAATAGCTCAAAATGAAATTTGCAGAAAACGATTGGATAAAAAGTTTGGACAAGAATCGGTATCGTGCACTTGAAACTGCTATGATTTGCGTAAAGTTCTCTTGTAGAATGATGAAGTTCCGAGGTATTTTCTGATTTCTATGCACAGGTGACACTTGTTGATGTATTGACCTTGTTGGAATCCGTACCTGAGTTTTTCACAAAATTTCAGCAATTCTAGAGGGCCTTCTTCGACCAAAGTTCTGATAATGGGATTTTTTCGCCAGTCATATTCGCTTAATATCTGCCCTAATGGCGTCTTTTTTGCGTTTCCTATAGTTAGGTCCCAACATATGTTAACTGAGCCTGATGGTTCGATACATATGCTATCTGGATTTGTAAGTACATTACCTATTGGCTGTTCGCCTTCGCACGGTCCATCAAGCGAGCTGTGTTGAAAATGTTTGGGTATCTTCTGCAACGCACGGCCAACTGGCATAACCTTGTGTATGTGCGCTTCTATCCCTACTGGCTCTAACGTTTTTAGTATCTGACTGGTCTTCTTGTCATATTGGTTTGTCGCGTTTATTGATTCCATGACTGCGACGTTCCATGTAACTTGTTCAATGCCTGCTTTGAGCGAAGCCTGTGCCGCGTTTCGCGGATATTCCAGCGGTATGTACTGGAGGTGAAAGGCGTCGACGCTTATTCCCAAGGTGTTAAGTCCGGCGGCTTTCAACTTCAGTGCCAGTGTTTCAGCTTCTTGCTTGTCTTTGCCCCAGATTCCGTTTGTCAACATACTGATTTTTGGGATGTTTAGTTGATGAGCTTTCTTGAATATGGCTATCGCTCGGGCTGAGTAGAGCATAGGTTCTCCGCCGAAGACCATGAAGGACTTGAGATCTGAGATGGATGCTGCTTCAGTAAGGTAGTTGTGTGCATCTTTGACATTCATAACCTCGTTTCCTAATGGCGATGCATCTGCTTGGCAGTATATGCACTGGGAATTGCACTTCGTAGTAAGGGTAAACTCAAGGCGTCGAAGATCTATTCTAAGCTGACAGAATCCTTCTATTTCATATTGACCTTATCTGTCTATTCATTAGTTTTAGAGACAGCTATTTCTTTCAGGAATCCGTGTTTTCTTAGGAATTCCATCAATTTTTGATTGGTAGCCTTTACAAACTCTTCCTTGTAATGACTTGCATAAGTTTTCCCATAGTTTCTTTCACTGGTAAATTTCTCGATAATTTCCTCCGTAACTTCTTTCCCGCCACGTTTCAGGTCATTGGTCATAGACTTTTTCCAGTATTCAGAAACATCTCGCTCGTCTATGTCCACGTAATGGTCTTCGCAAACTATCACTTTACGGTCCCATTTTTCCCTTGCTCCAAGCTTCTTCTTCGGGTATCCGATGCAGAGAATAGACAGAGCCAGGCAATGGTCAGGCAATTTCAATATCTCCTTAACTTTTTCCGGGTGTTCTATAACTGAACCGATGATCACACTGCCTAAACCTGAAGCCTCAGCGGCTATGACCATGTTTTCAAGTGACAATGCAGCGTCTAAAACGCCCAAAGTGTAAGGCAGCATGCCTGTATAATCGTATTGTACGCCGGTCAGTTCTGAGGCCTTCAAGTGCCGATGAAGGTCAACGCATATCACAATCCAAACAGGAGCGCTTTTCATGAACCCTTGATGCTCACAAAGTTCATACAATTGTTCCTTAACAGCATTATCCTTTACAACTATGATAGTTCTGGGCTGAATGTTTCCAGCTGAAGGACTTCTAATTCCTGCAAGCAAAATCTTCTCCAGCACTTCGTCTGGAACCTGTTTGTCTTTCTCAAAGTTTCTCACAGAGGTTCTTTCCAGAATTGTGTTGAGCATATCGGAGCTTTCCATAAAGGTTTCGCCTAAGGGGCTATCTCCGAACATCTTAAAAATAAGCGTTCCTCTTCACTACTAAGCGGCAAACGCCTCGGTAGCTCAGCTCGGTAGAGCGGCTGCCTCGTAAGCAGCAGGCCCCGGGTTCAAAGCCCGGCCGAGGCTCCATCCCCTAAGGTTAAATCCCCTTCTCCCATAAAGTATGATCGGGCCTTAGGTAGGTCATGTTGGATAAGCAGGAAATCGAGATTGATGAGCACAATTATAAGAGACGTTTAGAACTTGCCTTGCAGAATGTAAAGAGATCTTCGGCTTTTTCCGAGAAGAACAAGAAGGCAATTTTGAGTTTTTGCGATCGTTGTTTTGCCGACAAGCTAAGCGTTGAAAGAGTGGAGCACTACGCACGGATCTTGAAGAAAATCGCGGAACTCTTCAAAAAAGACTTTGAGGACGCAACTAAGAGCGACATCGTTGAGCTCGTTAGAAAAATAGAATCTCCAGAACTATCAGCATGGACAAAACACGATTATCGTGTTGCGCTGAGAAAATTCTACAAGTGGCTCAGGAACAGCGAAGATTACCCTCTGGAAGTCTCTTGGATAAAGGTTAGCGTCGGCAATGGGAATAGAATAATCCCTGAAGAGTTGCTGACCGAAAAGGAAATTGAAAAGCTCATCGTAACAAGCTCTGATTTTCAGATGAAGGCCATTGTTGCGGTTTTATGGGAAACTGGCTTTAGAATTGGCGAATTACTGAATCTAAGGATCAAACACATCGAATCTGAAGATAAACTTGCAAAACTTATTGTCAAGGGGAAAACTGGAATGCGAAGAGTCATTATGGTCCTTTCCTGGCCCTATCTGATGCAATGGTTAAATCTACATCCTTTCAAAGACGACAACTCGGCTCCGTTATGGGTCAAAAGATCCGGGAAGCCAATGAAATATGTCGACGTGCGGAAGAGGCTTCAGATCCTGGCTAGAAGGTCGAAGATAAAGAAACCTGTCAATCCTCACATGTTCAGGCATAGCGCGCGCTAGGCTGTTGCAAAATCACCTCCTTTATGTCAATTTCCGCTCAACTTCCGAGGAAGCTTATGGATCTGGATTTTTCTAGTCGTTGCAGCTTTAGTGCAGCTAACGCTGTGATCGATCGATCGATTATGCAGAGTAGGGCGTGTATAGTGACGTTTCTGAGGCCTCTGACCCTGTGCCTGTTCAGGCTCAGCTGCTCCTTCAGCCTTGAATTCATCCGCTCGACTGTTGCCCTCTGCCTGTAGATCCTCCTCTCACAGACTGGGCCATGAGTCCTGAAGTATCTGTCTACTCTCAGCAGCCTCTTCTCTCCTCGATGCTGATTTGCCGGGTAGGGAATCACTGCCCTTGCTCCGTGATCGGAGGCATGGTTCCTCAGCTTTCTGCGCGAGTACTGTGAATCAGCAATCAACGTTTTCACCTGCTTTCCCGTCGTCTTCAACGCTTTGTTAAACAGTTTTGAAGCGTGTTTCTTCTCGTTCTCGTTGGCTGGAGCCACGACGACAGCCAGCGGCAGTTCGGACTTCGCGTCTGCCGCCACATGCAGTTTGTAGCCCAACTCGTAGGTCTTGCCGTTTCGGCCTACCCTAGCTTCAGGGTCTGAGCTTCCCCGAGAATTTTGATGGGGGTCTCGCTTGCTGTGGGCCTTGATGAAGGTGGCGTCCACCACCACGGTTTCACCGTCGATCACTCCCGCTTTTGACAGTTTTCTGATTATCTTCCTCATTATTCTCTCCAGTCTCTTCGTCCCGATGCGGTTTCTGAACCTTGTCAAATGTGATGGATGGAAGGGCTTCTGTTCAGCTTCAATGTCACATATCATCCTCATTTCAGGGTCGTTCCATAGCCGCCGGCACAGTTCCCTGTCGCTCGGTACCTGTTGAACCCTCTTAATGATCAACGCTTTGAAGACGCCTATCGGTTTCCTAGGAGGCCTGCCCACCGAACCCTTCTTGTGATAAGCCCCTTGCATTATTCGCTCGACATCATCCAACTCCAGCCTGGACAAGATGAAACGTGAACCTTCATGTTCCTCCATAATCAAAGATGAGAGCAGCGAAACTCAGACACGCCTAGACAAGAACACGTCAACCTTCAGAATTTTGCAACACCCTAGCGCGCTATCATCAAAAGTGGGCGAGCAGCTTTGATGAATTATGGAATTGGAAACAAATATATCGTTCAAAACTGACTTGACCTAGCTGTCTGCAAAGATTGATGATTTTGGCATCTAAAGTCTTCCAGCGCGCGCCTCCCATAATGTGTAAGTGTGATTTGTATATCAAAAAAATGAACACTTACACGTGGCACAAGTTATGGAGCTAAATACGTTCCTCTCAGAAAATTCAGGGAGATAATGATCGATGATGCTGGCTGGGAGATCTCATTCTGGGTGTGGTGATAGGTGCTTTAAAATTTCCTAGTCACAAGTATATGGAACGCAGAATCCCTGTCAGTTCTTTCCAGTCACCGAACTTTGAGAGTAGAAAATACTTGACTGACGCGGTCAAAATCGTCGAAGAGATGGTTAAAGCAATGAGAGCTGATGAAGAGACTCGCTTTAAGATATGCTCTGGATATGTTCTCTCAGGTGCACACAGATATCTGCGTGACCGCGGATTTCATGTAGAAAAGGTAGAGGTTACTGGTGAACTTCAAAAAAGGGGGGGGAATATGGCTACATAAAATGGTGTACAGAAGTTGGCGTTCCCGCCGAAATGCTTTCTCAGGATAGTAGGAAAAGATTCTAGGTATTGCTCAATTGGGTTGGGGAAAAACCTGAGATTAGAGAAAGCCTAGTCAAAACAGGGTGGAAAAGCTGGCGCGAAAAGTGGCGAGAGATCGCTTTTAAAATGGCTAGAAAATAATATATAATTGGAAAATATTTCGCAAGATCATCCGCTTTCTAGGGGAATAAAAAATTAGGCAGGTCGACGCGGAAAAGCATTAAAAAGTTTTATTTGACTATTTCAGCGTTTGCGGCTCTACGGCCTATCCTTGTGATCTTTATTTTCACATGGTCTCTAGGCTTTGCGTTGGCAACGAATATTACGAAGCCTTGGATTCTGGCTATGCCTTCCCCTTGGCTGCTCGTTTCCGTTATGTTCACTTCGTATTCCTTTCCCATCTCAACTGGGCAAGGCTTAAAGTCCCCACCATAACCGCGTCTTCTCTCATAACTCATAAGGCGTCTTCCTCCTTTCACAGTTGTGATGATAATGCTCACTTATAAGACTTTAAGTGTTCCGTAGCGCGCTCAAGCTTGGAAAAGCGCTACCCACAAACCAAAAGTGAAACTTCGTGGTATATCCGTACTGTGGAAGGGTTGTGAGTAAGCCTAGGTTTTTTGATAGGCCTGAATGCCGGAACTGTGTTTTTAAGGGAGGCAGCTACTGCTGGAACCAATGCCCATACAATATTTGGCGGAGAGAGCCATTTTAAATTATAGTGCGTGCTCACAGAAAAAAGGGGATGTGCGGGAAGCTTCTATACACTGGCAACATAAGGCTTTTATAAAGGGTATTTAAGCATCCGCTACACTATAAGAAGTGGTGTTTAATGCCGAAGACTAAAGCCATAATAAAGATTCAAAACGTTGTTGCTTCTGCCACCCTAAACCAGAAAGTCGACTTAAACGCGGTTGTTAAGGGTTACCCTGGAGTTGAATACCGGCCAGAGCAGTTTCCGGGACTTGTGTTTAGGCTTAAGAGACCGAAGACAGCCACGCTGATCTTCAACTCTGGTAAAATGGTGTGTACAGGAGCGAAATCGGAAAAAGAAGCGCGCAGGGCTGTTATGAACGTTGTTAAAGAACTGAAAAAGGGCAGAATAATCATCATCAGCAAGCCGGAGTTAAAGATTCAGAACATTGTTGCCTCCGTAAGCTTAGGCGGAAAGGTAGATTTGGAACAGGCAGTTGGCACGCTTGGAAAAACCATGTATGAGCCGGAGCAGTTTCCAGGATTGATCTACAGGATGGACGAGCCTAAGGTGGTCATACTGATATTCGCAAGCGGGAACCTCGTTTGCACCGGAGCGAAGAAAGAACAGGACGTTTATGACGCAGTGCACAAGCTTCACGGAAGCTTGGAGGAACAAAACCTCATATTCTACGAATAAAA
>Ga0315280_10007501_pt1 | contig 14621 bp, 6 predicted proteins | sample YL17G06_40_MG_FD_203697 | JGI IMG/M metagenome (GOLD analysis project Ga0315280, IMG submission 203697) | Sediment microbial communities from Yellowstone Lake, YNP, Wyoming, USA - YL17G06_40 | ecosystem: Environmental > Aquatic > Freshwater > Lake > Sediment | place: USA: Wyoming | collected...
GTCCTCGACGGTCGCTGGAACGTCAAGCGGCTCGACCCGAACGTTCTGGTGCTCGATACGGCGTCCTGGCGCACCGATGAGGGGGCGTACTCGAGTCCGATGAACATCCTGGACATCCAGCAGGACCTGATGCAGCGCGGCAACCAGGAAGTGATCTTCCTGCGGTTTGAGTTCGACTGCGGGATCGCGGACCTCAAGGGGCGGCGTTTCGAGTTGGTGCTGGAGCAGCCGCACGTTTACGAGATGTGGTACAATGGCATGCGGTCGCCGCTGGCCGACCTTGGCCCTTATTGGGACAGTGCCTTTCGCCGCGTGGACATCACGCCGTACGTCCGTAATGGGACGAACGTCATCGAACTGAAGCGGCCCTGGATGATCGACGAACGGCGGCGGGCGCTGCTGCTGGGGCGCGCGAGCGGCTGGGAGGCGCGCACGGCCGCACCGAATGTCGAGTTGGAAGCCGTGTACGTCATCGGCGATTTTGCCGTGACCTTCCCGAAGGGCAGCCGCAAGGCGGCCCGCGGGTCGCGGTGGATGCTCAGCCGTCCGCGTCTCGTGAACGAGTCGGCCCGGCTCGGGGCGGGCGACCTGGTGCGGGCGGGGTATCCGTTCTTTGCCGGCCGCATGCGGCTGGAGCGAGAAGTGGCGATCCGGGGAGAACCGTCGGGCGGCGCGGTCCTGGAACTCCCTCCGTTCTCCGCTATCACCGCGTCCGTGGAGGTCAACGGGGAAGAGGCGGGCGTGGTGTGGAAGGCGCCCCGGACGGTGCTGGTCGGCGGTTATCTGACGCGCGGGCGCAACCGTTTGTCCGTCACGCTGACGACGAGCCTGCGGAACATGCTCGGGCCGCATCACCATCCCGACGGAGAACTGTTCTGGGTCAGCCCGGCGTCTTTCGTTTGCGAGAAAGGCCCGTCCGGCCGGCCGATGGGAAAGCGGGCCGTTCCATCGGATTATAATGTTGTCGATTTCGGCCTCGGGGGCGACGTGGTTCTGCGATACTGATTAGAGTCAAGAGGGCTGGAGCAAAAAGCCGATTCTCAAGCGGGGTGCTGAGGGGCGCCCCCGGAAAATGTTTCGCGAGAGCGGGTAACTTGGGTCGATTCGGTTTTCTTGACACGCTGTCGGATGCCGCTACAATGGCGGGCGCATTTTGTGTAGACGTTGCGGCATAGGGCAAGGCAGCGCGGGCAGAGCGCCGGTCTGTCCCGCGAACAGACCTTCCGGGGGCTCCCAGGGGGATACCCGGGGATCTCAGGGACGGACATCATGACCGCCAGCCGGACAACAGCCGTTTCTGGAGAATTCAGCGGCGGACAAAGGAGCGCGGAAGTGGGTCTAATACAACCCGACGCACGCCTGTGGATGTCCGGTCTGGCCCTGTTGCGGAGGGCGGGTGGCGTTGCCTTCGCGGGGATCGTCCTTTTCCTTGCCACCGGCTGCGCCCAGAATGAACTGGGGCGCTATACGGGCTACTACGCGCCTGTCATCACGAACCCGCAGCGCGTCCGCAACGCCATCGTCAAGTCCGAGAACTACTGGATTCAGAAGGAAGTGGCGCCCGAAGAGGAATTCCCCGGCCCGACGCCCGACGACTTGAAACCGTCCGAAGCGGACTACATCCTTGGTCCGGGCGATCTCGTCGATATTACGGTGTTTGAACTCATGACTCCCGGCCAGCCTTACGTCTCGCGGCTCCGAATCAGCCAGAGCGGCCAGATTTCGTTCCCGTACGTCGGTGCGGTCAAGTGCGTCGGCCTGACGACGCGCGGCGTGGAAGAGAAACTGTCCGACCTGCTGTCGCCCGATTACCTGGCCAATCCGCAGGTCAGCGTGTTTGTGAGCGAGTACCGGAACCTCAACGTGTCCGTCCTCAACGGCGTGGCCAGGCCGGGCCTGTACCCCATGACCAAACAGGACATGTCGCTTCTGGAATTGGTGGCGATGTCCGGCGGCATGCTCCAACTGACGGAAGACTACGGATACGTCATCCGCAAGTACGCACCCGAAGAGGCCGACATCCTGGCCCTTGAGGCGGGCGCCGCGCCGGCCGAAGAAGGCGCGGGCGCCGAGAAGCCGGTCCCCGAAAAGGCTCCGAAGCAGGGGGAGAAGGCGCCCCCGGAGAAGTCCGGGACGCCCGTTGAGAAAACGCCTGGCGCCAAGCCGGCGGAGAAGGGCGGCCCGGCGGAAACGCTGAAGGTCCCCGAAAACCCCTCGACGGCGCCTGAAAAAGCGACCCCCGAGGCCGCGCCGAAGCCTGCGGCGAAGACCCCCGCCACGGCAGTTCCCAAGCCTGCCGCGAAGCCTGCGGCGGAACCCAAGAAGGGAAGCGGCGCCGCGGCGGTGAAGGAGCCGTCCGCCAAGGCGCCCGAAAAGGCTTCTGGCGAGCCCGATAAGACCGCCCGCGAACTCGCGAACTTCGAGAAGATCGCGGCGGGCGAACTCCCGGCCGTCCAGAAGATCGAGAAGGCCGAAGTGGCCGCCGCCGAGAAGGCGCCTGCGGCCCCGACGGCCGAGAAGCCGGCGGCAAAGCCTGCTCCGGCCGACCCGGCCGCCATGGCCAAGGATGAAAAAGAACTCGGACGCTGGATATGGTCCGACGGCAAGTGGATCGAGGTCAAGGACAAGGCTCCCGCCGAAGCCAAGCCCGCTGTTGCCGCCAAGCCGGTCGAAGCCAAACCCGCCGAGGCGAAGCCGGCGGTCGCCGCCAAGCCGGTCGAGGCCAAGCCCGCCGAAGCCAAGCCGGCCGTTGCCGTCACGCCTGCCGAGGCGAAGCCGGCGGAAGAGAAACCGACGGTTGCGGCCAAGCCGGCGGAGGCGAAGCCCGTGGAAGCCAAGCCGGGCGAAGAAGCCAAGGTGGCCGAGGCCGTTCCGCCGGAAGAGGCGCGCGGCAAGTTGGAAGAGAAGTTGCGGCGCCTGGGCGTTGTCCAGGGCGCCGGCCAGTTGCGCCGGATCATCCGGTTTGACGTGAGGGCCCTCCAGGCGGGCGACCCGACCCAGAACGTCATCCTGAGGGACGGAGACGTCGTGACGATCCCGTCGCCTCTGATGGGCGATTTCTACATGGCCGGCGAAGTGTCGCGGCCGGGCGTCTACAGCCTGACGGGCCGCAAGATCACGCTCTTGCAGGCGATCGCCGCCTCGGGCGGGCTGACAGCCGTGGCCGTTCCGTGGCGCACGGAGGTCGTCCGCCGCATTTCCGAGACGGAAGAAGAAATCATTTATGTTGATATTAGCCAGATCGCGCGCGGGGAGGTCCCGGACTTCTACGTTCAGCCGGAAGACCTCGTTCGGGTTGGCACGGACCAGGGCGCCATCTATAACGCGATCCATCGCAACGCCTATCGGGCGACGTACGGCGTGGGCGCCGTTTACGACACGAACTTCGCCGACTTCTATCCCTGGTCGCTTACGCGCAAGGCGATCATCGGCGGCAACTGAGCCGGACGAGGGATGGCGTCAGCGGCTCCTTTTGATCCAAGGGTCCGACGGGATGCTCACGTTGGGGAACGTCGCCCGAAGGGGACCGTATTGGCTGGCGTGCAAGTCCCAAAGCCTGACACGATGCCGTTGCCCCTCTCCGCCCAGACTGCCGCGCCGTGGGACTGGAACCGGGTCCTCACGCCCCGTGTCGTCCTCCAGATTCTGCCCCTCGTCGTGCTGGTCGTGTGGACCTACTGGTATCCGCTGCTGAAGTGGGAAACGGTCTGGCGCCGCAGTTCGGCTTGGGGCCACGGGTACCTGATTCCGCTCATCGCGGTCCTGCTGGCGCACTTCCGTCTGAAGGAGTTCAACCCGCGCCGTATCGAGCCCTGCATCTGGGGCCTGGTGTTGATCCTGGCGGGCCTCGCGATCCGCATCTGGTCGCTGTCGCTGATGATCACCTTTCCCGGGGACCTTTCGTTCCTGCTGGTCGTGGCCGGCGTGGTGCTCCTGGCGCTCGGGTGGCAGATGTTCAAGGTCCTGTGGGTCCCCGTGGCCTACCTGCTGCTGATGATTCCGTGGGACACGAAGTACTACGAGGGCGTGGCGCTGCCGCTGCAGACGATGTCGGCGGCCGCAACCGAGCGGTTCCTCGGTCTCCTGGGCTACGAACGCATCCCCACGGAAATGCTGGAAATGTGGAAGAATGCGTGGGCCGGCCAGGGGCTCTGGGTCTGCCGCGACGGCAACGTGTTGTACCTTGCCAGTGCCGCCAAGGACCCGCTGAACGTGGCCGAGGCGTGCAGCGGCCTGCACCTCCTGTTTGCGTTTGTGGCGCTGGGCGTGCTGATGGCCTTTATGTACCGCACCCCGCTGTGGGAGCGGCTGCTGATCATGGGGTCGAGCGTCCCGATCGCCATCTTCTGCAACTTCATCCGCGTGACGCTGATGGCCCTCTCGAGCGACGCGTTGTACTTCGAGCGCGAGGCGGCGACCGCCAACGCCCCGACCTGGTCGAGGTTTGTTCCCGACTTCGTCTGGGGCATGGTGGCGGGCGGCGCCCTGCCGGATAAACTGGCCGCCCTGAGGCAGAGCGTCTTGAACCCGGACAGTTGGCTCCACCAAAGTTTCGGCTTCCTGATGCTGGGGCTGGCGTTCTTGATCATGTCGATCGAACTCCGGGTCATAGACATGTTTTTTGTGGACGATGAGGCGCCGCGCGACGGCGCCCCTCCGAAGCCCGATGCCCCCGCCTCGTCTGCCGCGGCCGGCGAGGGGGCTTGTGGATAAGCGTATGGCGCAGCAACCACGATCGGTGAACCGTGCCGCGGCCTTGGCGACCGCGGCGGTCCTGGCGGCGGTCCTCCTGATGGCCGTCCTTCAGGTGGTGCGCGCGTGGCCCGGCGACGCGGTGTCCTGGCTTGTCGTAGTGGCGGCGGCCGTGGGCCTGGGGTTGCTGGGCCTGGCGCTGCGGCCGGCCTTCGCGGAGGCCGACGTCTGGGTGATGGTCGCCGTCGTGCCCGTGGCGTATCTGGTGCTGGCGGGGGCGGCAAAGGCCGCCTCCCTGGAAACCGGGCCGCTTGTCCGGCTGGGGGCGGCGCTTGCCGCCCTCCTGGGCTGGCTGGTGGTTGCCCGGATGCTCCCTGGACGACTACAATATGGTGTTTGTTGCGCGGCCCTGGCGGTGGGGGCGGTTTTCTTCTCGTTCTGGCAGCCTCCTCCGCCGAAGCCGGTGCCGATTGCACGGCATCTGCTTTCATTGGAGAAGGAACTGCCGGGCCTCATGCCCGGCTGGAAAGGCCAGGACCAGCGGCTGTCGCCGGCCGTGGAGGGGCAGGTGGGGGCCGACGAGTATCTGAATCTGGAACTGACTCCGCCGACGGGAGACACTCGCGTCACGGTTTACATCACTTACAACGCCAACGCCATGACGAACATTCCGCACGTGCCGTGGGTCTGCATGACGCAGGCCGGATTCGCCTTGGTCTCGACCCGGCAGGACGGCCTGCCGATTTCCTCCATGAAAGGCAAGGAGATCCAGCCGAACGTGATGCTCTTCGACGGCGGCTCTGCTCATCGGGGCGCCAGGGCGCTGATGTTCCAGTATTTTCGCGTCGGAGAGTCCTATACGTGGAACCGCCAGTTGGCGCGCTTTATGGCCACCACGGGGAGCCTGGGCCGCGGCAGTTTCCTGTCGCAGACGCAGGTGGCGATCTGGCCGGACCCGAAGGACCCCGAAGATCCGATGGACAAGGGGAGCCGGGCTTACCGAATGGGGGTCCAGATTCTCGACCTTCTTGTGCCGCTGTTGGAGCGCGAGTACTACCCGGATTTAAGTGCCCCCGAAGGAGGGTGATGTCGTATGGCTAAGCGTCTGAACACGAAACTCCTGCTGCGGCTGCTCGTCTTTGCCGGCGTGCCCGTGGCAGCTATTATTGTTGTGGCCGTCAGCGGCTGGTGGGCGGGCGAGGACCCGGAGCGCTACGTCCAGGACGCCAAGGCCTACATGGACGCCGGCGAGTGGACCCCCGCCTGGCTGTCCATCCGGAAAGCCGTCACTGTCAAGGGGGGCGCCGGCAAGAGGCCGGAAGTCCAATTCATGCTGGGGCAGATTGCGTTGAAACAGCAGCCCCCTGCATACCAGCCGGCCCTCCAGGCTTTCCGCCAGGCGGTCAGCCTGAAGCCCGATTATGTCGAGGCCCAGCGCGAACTGGCCCAGTTGTACCTGCACATGCGCTTCCTGAAGGAGGCCCGTACCGAGATTGCCCGCCTTATCCAGATGGCCCCGTCCGACGGCCAGGCTTACGCGTGGGCGGCCGTCGTCGAACAGGCGTCTGCCGAGGCGGAACCGATCCAGTCCAAGCGGGCCCCCTTCTACGAGGCGGTGGTGGACCGCTGCCGGGCCGGCATCCAGAAGGCCCCCGATCTGCTCGAACTGTACCTGCGGATGGCCATGGCCTACGAGAGGCTCTCGCAGGCCGAGAAAGTGGCGCAGGTCCTGGACCTGGCCATCAAGAACAATCCGAAGAACCCCGATGCGTATGTCCTCAAGGCCCAAAGTCTTGCCGTCGCGGGCAAGTTGGACGACGCCAACAAGGTGCTCCAGCAGGGCATCGAGAAGGCCGGCGAAAGTTCACGCCTTTACGTCATGCAGGCCGAGGTGGCCCAACGCAAGAAGGCCCCCGACCAGGGCCGCGAGTTCCTTACCAAGGCCATGGCCGTCGATCCGACGGACTTGACCGTGTACCTGCGTCTGGCCGGCATGTACCGCTCGGACAATGATCGCGAGAAGGCCCTTGCCATCATCGCGCAAGGTCTGGAACAGCCGGATGATTTGAAGGGCCTGACGGAAGAAGAGATCAAACGCCGCAAGGCCCTGAAGTTCGAACTGAAGTTCCAACAGGCCGACATCTGCATCGACATGGGCAATGCCGCCAAGGCCGACCCGTTGATCGAGGCCCTGGCCAAGGAGGCCGAGGCCATGGCCGCGGAGATGCCGGCCGTGGCCGCCCCCGTCTATTACCTCCGCGGCAAGCGCGCTCTCCTGAACATGCAGATCCGCCAGGCCATCACGTACCTCGAGATGGCTCGCGACAAGCAGGCCACGACCCAGGTGCGGCTGCTGTTGGCCCGGGTGTACCTGCTCGCCGACGAACTGGGCGCGGCCCAGCGGGAACTGGATGCCGTCCAGAACGAACAGCGGGAGCCGGGGGCCATGGCGCTGGCCAAGCGAAGCCTGGCCGAGGTGCAGTTCCGTCTGCACGACTTTGAAAGTGCCATCCGCAACGCGCGGGACGCCCTTGCCGTCAACCCCGATGACACGACGATGCGGCTTCTGACGGCCCAGTCGCTCATGTTCCGCGGCCGTTCCGCGGAGGCGCTGAAAGAGGCCCAGACGGCCGCCGATCGCGACAAGGACAATGCGGAGCCGTTCCTTCTGATGGCCGACATCTACAAGGAACTGAAGCGCCCGGCCGACGTCGAAGCGGCTTTCCGCCGCGCCTCGGCGGTTGCCAAGAATTCCATGCGGGTCGCCCAGCGCTACGTCTCGTACCTGAAGGAAACCAACCAGCCGGACAAGATCAAGGCCTTCGAGGCCGAGGCCCGCAAGAACTTCTCCGAGGAAGAAGTCATCATATTGACGAGCCCGGTGGAGGATGTCGAGCGCGTCCTGAAGGCCCGCACGGAAAAAGAGGATGCGCCGGCGTCGACCTGGCTTGCCCTGGCGCGATTGTACCAGTACACGGAGCGGATCGATCCGGCCAAGAACGCCCTGCGCAAGGCCCTGGCCAAGGCCGAGGAGAACTCGCTCGGCTGGCGGCAGGCCTGGCAGCAGTTGTTCAGCCTTGAACTGGGCACCGATTCCTACGATAAAGCGGCCGCCTTGATCGACCAACTGAAGAAGGCGGACCCCAAGGCGACGGAAGTCATGTTCTACGATGCCCTCCTGGCGCTGAGCCAGAACAAGCCCGACGAGGCCGTGGCCCAGTTGCGCAATGTGATCCAGGCCAATATGACCCTCTCGCAGGCCCATTTCATCCTGGGCCAGGTGCTGGCGCGCCAGCGCAAACTGGACGAGGCCATTGCCGAGATCACCAAGACCCTCGAACTGCGGCCGCAACTGATCCCCGCCCGGCTGTTACTGGGGCGCATCTACCTTACCTTGGGCAATTACACGGCCGTCCTCTCGGAGGCCAACGAGGCCCTCAAGTTTGATCCGCGGTACGTTCCCGCCCTGGACCTGAAGGCGACGGCACACGCCGGCCTTGGCGCCTGGGACCAGGCCGCGGCGGCCCGCGAGGAAATCGCCAGGATCGTCCCCAACTACGTCAACAACCTCATTGCGCTGGGCGCCCTGGCGATCCAACGCCACGACCCCCAGAAGGCGGAAGAGATTTTCCGCCGCGCCTATGTTCTGGAGCCGGACAACCTGCTGCTGGTGCGCGGCATGGCCGATTTTTATGCCAGCACCAACCGCCCCGCGCAGGGCGAAAAGATGCTCGACGAGTACATCGACCGCCACAAAGACCAGGCCGTCGCGTATGGGGCGCGCGGCGAGTTCGCCGCCCGCACGGCCGGCCCCGCCGAGGCCGAGAAGTATTACCGAAAGGCCGCCGAATTGTCCCCGAACGATCCCGGCCCGCTCGTGGCCCTGGCCGACGGCTACGGCCGGATCGGCGAATGGGCGAAAGCCGAGGCCGTTTACCGCCAGGCCATCGAACGCGGGCCGAAGGACGCGTCTCCCAGGCGCCGATTGGCGGATATCTATATGCTTCAGGGCAAGTTGCCCGAAGCCAAGGCCGCCATCGATGAGGTCCTCGGGGCCGACCCGAAGGACGCCGGGGCACTGGTCATCGCCGGCCGCATCGCCTCTCGCATGGATAAGACCGACGACGCCCGCCGCTTCATGGAAGCCGCCCTGGGGGTCGACCCCAACTACGGCGAGGCCAAGTACCGGCTGGCCGAACTGTACGCCGGCCCGCTGCCCGAGAAGGCCCTCGATCTCCTGTCGGCCATTGAGCCTGCCGACACGGCCTTCGAGAAGGCCATGCTCCTCAGGTCCGACATCAATACCCGCCGCATCCTTCTGCCGGATGCGATCTATGACCTGCGGCGGCTTCTGGATTTCCGGCCCAACAGCATCTCCGGCCGGCTGGCCCTGGCGTCCAAGTACATGGCGGTGCGGTCGCCGGAGAAGGCCGAGGAACTCTTCAAGCAACTCTCCCGTGAACGCCTCGACCAGGACCCTGTGATGCTGGCGGCGATTGCCGATGCCCAGGCCTTTCAGCAGCACTACGCCGAGGCGCTCGCGAACTACGAGACATCCAGGAAACTCAGGCCGGAGTCCGCCGAAGCCCTCTCGGGGGAGGCCCGGTGCCTGGTGGCCATGAACCGGACGAGCGAGGCCATCGAGCGCGTTCGGAAGGTCATGGACGATTATCCGAAGGAGGTCTGGCCGCGCATCGCCCTTGTGGCCATCTATCTCAGGACGAATCAGTTGGATAAGGCCTTCGACACGATCAAGACCGGCCTCGTGAACCGGCAGGACTGGGAGCAGGGCTACGTCATGCTGGCCGACCTGCTGATGCAGCAAAAGAATCTGGATGAGGCCCGCAAGGCCCTCGCCGCCGGTCTGGCGGCCCTCCCGAAGAGCGTGCCCCTGCGGTCCGCCATGGCGACCGTCGAGGTCAATGCAAACCGGCCGGAGGCCGCCCGCAAGATCCTCCAGTCGCTGGCGGAGGAGTTCAAGACGCTCTATGGCGAGTCGCCGGAAAAGATCGACAAACTCCGGCCCTATATGCCCTCGGTCCGCGTCTACAGCCTGGCGCTTTACAACCTCGGCCAGACCGACGAGGCCCTCAAGTGGGGCATGATGCTCTGGGCCCTGGACCCGACCGACATCGCCAACGCCAACAACATGGCGTGGATCCTGGCGACCACGTACAAAGACTATACCCGGGCCGGCGATATGATCCGCCGCTGCCTGGCCCTGCTGCCCAATCACCCGCAGGTGCTGGACACGGCGGGGTGGATCGCATTCTTGAGTGGAAAATACCCCGAGGCTGCCGATAATCTATTGGCCAGCATCAAGTACGGGGACAATGCCGAGGCCCATTATCACCTGGGCCGCGTCTACGAGGCGCGCGACCGCCTCGACGAGGCCCGCGAACAGTATCAGAAGGCGATCGACATGAACCTCGGCGGCAGGGACCTCGAAGACGCTCAGAAGCGGTTGAAACAGGCGCGCAAGTAGTCATCTGGCGCGGCGCCGCCCTTCATGGGCGCGGCCGCGCGTGGCGAACATAAACATTCATACGCTAACAGAAGGAAGGTGCCTATGTCTCAGCAGCCGACAGTGGTTCCCGGCGCCGCCGCGGGCGTTCTCTCCCCGGCGGACATTCTGCGGATTATCCGGAAACGCCTCTGGCTGATCATCGCCTGCTTTGTCGTTCTCGGCCTGGGCGGCACGGGCGGCCTGGTGGCGTGGTACTTCTGGGCGCCCTACTACGCGACCGAAGGCATCATCGAGGTCGAGCCCGGCCAGAACCAGATCCCCGCGCTCACGCAGGGCTTTTCGCCGGATGTTCCCATCCAGTTGTTCAATTCCTACATTGAGGCCCAGGTGCTCGCCATCAAGAACTATCGCGTCCTGGACGCCGCCTTGCAGAAACTCGGCGGCCAGCAGACCACCTACAGCGGCGCCGGCGCCGTCCTGGCCCTCAGCGAAGACCTCCGCGTCATGTACATCCCGAATACGCAGGACATCTCGGTGTCTCTGCGCGGCCGCCATCGCGAAGAGGTGAAGGAGATTGTTGCCGAGGTCCTGACCCAGTACACGACCCAGCTCGAGGACAGTCGGAAACAGCTGGACAGCAAGCGGCAGAGCGATCTGACCACCGAGCGCAACGATCTGCGCAGCCAGTTGACCGACCTCGGCCGGCGCCTGTCGGACCTGCGCGAACAAACCAGCATCCTCGTCACCGACGAGCGGCAGAGCGAACAGATGGCCCGCGTGGTGGCGCTCACCCAGCAACTGACCAACGCCCAGGTCCAACTGGCCGAGGCCAAGTCCGCCTGGGACCAGTTCCAAAAACTTCGCCAGCAGGCCGAGGAAGGCAAGGACATGACGCCGGTCCTGATGGCCTTCCCGGACGTGATGGAGAACCTGCGCCGCGACCCCAACATCATGGCGGCCACGCAGGCGGTCTCTCGCGCGTCTGAGGAGTTGCAGGCCGTCAAGGCGCGTTTCGGGCCCAAAAACGATTTCGTCGTCCGGGCCGAGGCGGCCCTGCAGAGCGCCCAGAACGACCTCCAAGCCAAGCAATCCGAGGCCCTGGGGCAACTCTTCCAGCAGCAGGCGGCGACCCTCAAGAGCAAGTATGACCGGACACGCGATGCCGAGACCGAACTGCTGAGCCGCCTGGCCGAGGCGCGCAGTGCCGCCCTTGGGGCCGCCAAGTTGACCGCCGACTATCGCGCCCGCGAAGCCGAGTTCAACCGCACGCAGACCCTCCTGAACACCGTCTCGGAGGGCCTGGAACGCATGCGCATCAGTTCGGCCCTCGCCCGGACGAACATCCAGGTGACGCGCACGCCCATGTTGCCGCTCGACCCGTCCGAGCCGCGCCTGCTCCTCTACATCCCGGCCGTCATCATCTTCAGCCTTCTGGTGGGCGTCGGCCTGAGCCTGCTCATCGAAGTCGCCGACACGCGGTTGCGGACCCCGGCAGAAGTCATCCGTCAGGTCGGCGTTCCGCTGCTCGGCTATGTTCCCGATCTCGCGGAGGACGAGCGGTTGCCGATCGATAGCAACGTGGCCTTCGTCAGCCAGACCGTCCCGCACTCGCTGATTGCCGAGGCTTTCCGCCAGGCCCGCACCAACCTCCTGTTCTCCACGGACCGCCCCGTCAAGAGCATCCTCATTACGAGCCCCAATCCCGGCGACGGCAAGACCACCGTTGCGGTGAACCTGGCGCTGACCATGGCGCGGGGCGGCAACCGCGTGCTCCTCATCGAGGCCAATTTCCGCCGGCCCTCCGTGGGGCGGATTTTTGACGTCCCCGAGTCCGTCGGCCTCTCGAACGTCCTGGTGGGCCTGGCGGCCGCCGACGATGCTATTCAAGCCACTCGCATCGAGAACCTCGACGTGATGGTGTGCGGCATTCTGCCGCCCAGCCCGGCGGAACTCCTGGGCTCCGCTCACATGCGCCAGTTGATTCAGGATCTCTCGCAGCGCTACGACCAGGTCCTCGTCGACGCAGCGCCGATGCTCGTCGTGGCCGACAACTACCTCCTGGCCGAAGCGGTCGACGGCGTGATCATGGTCTACCGCGCCGGCGAGAACACCAAGGGCGTGGCGCAGCGCGCTGCCCGGCAGATCAAGTCCCTCAGGGCACGCCTCATGGGCGCCATCCTGAACCGCGTCCGGGCTACCAAGGGCGGCTACTTCCGCGAGGCTCACCAGGCCTATTACGACTACTCCGCCGCGGCCTGCCCGACGGGGGTTGCCCCGGCCATCGTCGCCCCGAAGGCGAGGCCGGCGTCTTCCGCCACGGCCGTGGCCGATCCGCCGGACGGGGATAAGACGTAAGGCGGCGCCGATCGTGTATGGCGCGGTCGTTCGACCCGGAGGCTCTCGACGGGCGGGCCGCCTGACCCGCCGCGCCAATCCTCAGTCTTGAAATGTCTTGGATCGCCGATGCCTCACACGATGCCAGTTGCGCCGGGCGTTCCGACTGCGATGGCCCGCGCCATTTCCGGCGTTTACCAGGTGGTGCTGTGGCTGGCGCTCGTGCTCATGGCGACCCTCTTCGGGCGCCTGCACCGCTACGGCGACATGGACCTGCTGCTCCTGGTCTGCACGCTCATGGTGTTCTGGGTCGTTGTCTCACTGGTCGTTACGCCGCTTACCTATGTCCGCACGTGGGCCAACCCGTTCCTGTGGGTGCTTCTGGGGCTCGTGCTGGTTCAGTTTCTGCCGCTCCCGCGGGCGGACGGGGTCGCCCTGGAGCGTCCGGCCATCGGAGGTGCGGAGTCGCTTCTGACCGTCGACGCGCCCCAGGCGAACTCCCATGCCGCGAGGATGCTCGCGGTAGGCCGGTACAGCCTGCGGCCGGCGCCGACGGCCGGGGTGTTCATGCTGTTGGCGGCCGCCGCGGGCCTGTATTGGCTGGTCTCGTCCTCGCTCGTGGGCCGCAAGAAGATTCGCCGCGCCACGTGGGCCGTTGCCCTTGGGATCGTCTCGATCGCTTTTTGGGTGGTCTTGGCCGGGGCGGCCTCGGCGGGCGGGAAGGAGGGCGGGGTGTTCCGGCGTCTCGGCCCGCTGCTGGTCTTTGGCGGAGACAGCCTGGCGCCGGCCCTGCTGGCCGGGTTGCCGCTGGTCGTTGCGGTGGTGCTCCGCATGCTGGGCTGGATGCCGCGCCGCCGGCTCCAGGATCGCCAGACCGGCCGGGGATGGCTCGGCCGTGCGGCCCCGGTCTGGAGCGTCATCGGCGTGCTGCTGCTGGGCCTGATTGCCGGCGCCATCGGCATGAGCAGTATCCCGTGGCGCGTGTCGGTGGCCTCGGTGCTGGTGTCGGTCGGGTTCGTGCTCGTCGGGTTTGCGACCGACGGTCCGACGTACCAGTCGCGCCGTCGCGGCGTGTTGTTTGCCGCGGCGGCCCTGGCGTGGATTCTGACCGCGATGGCTGTCGGCCACTGGGCGGGGCCGCCGGGTTATCCGGCCGGCAGCGCCGATGCCGACCTGAAGTTGCTGACCGAGAGCCTCACGGGCTGGCGCGCCGCCTTCGGGGTCGGCGCCGGGGCGGTTTCTCCGCACGCGATCTTCGGCGCGGTCGCCGCGGCGACCGGCCCGGGCGAGGCCGTCCACACCAACGGTTACCTGGTGGTCTTGGCCGAGTTGGGGTGGTTCGGCTGGACGGCGGCGATTGCGGGCGCCGTGGCGATGGTGGCGTTTCTGGCGAGGGCCTGGCACCGGGCCGAGAGCCCCTGGCCGCGCACCATGATGCGCGTCGGCATAGGCGCCGTGGTCGCCAATCTGCTCTACTTCCGCTTCGATGCCACGGCCCTTCTGACGCCGAACTTGCTGGCCCTGGCAGGCGTCCTGGGGATCGTGACGGCGTGGGCGGCACACGGCGCCGCGTGGCGGCACCGGCGGGCCCGGGAGTACGGCTGGGCCCAGTGGCCGGCCGTGCTCGGCGCGACCGGGCTCCTCTTGTCCCTCTCGACTGCCGAAAGTGAAATGATCGAGACCGTGGGGGAGATGAACCTCAACGACAAACTCATGCACTTCGGCGCCATGGCTGTCGTGAACCTCCTCCTGTGCTACGCGCTGAATCGCAGGCCGACGCACCGGCTCCTGCGCACCCGGATCCTGGCGGCCACGATATTTGTGTCACTGGCCGCGGTGGGCATCGAGTACGCCCAGCGGTACCTGACGCAGGGCCGCGCGTTTGAAGTGATGGACATGGTGGCGGGCAGCGCGGGGGCCGTTGCGGTCGGCGTGTGGTGGTACGTGGTCCGCCGGTCTCACGTGGCGGAACCGCCGGACTTGTCGCGCGAGTTCTTCGAAGAGCCGTCGGCCTGAGGCGGCTCTCTCCCGTAACCCTTCGGTCTCGTGCGCCGCACGTTACTGTAGGGGCGCGGCATGCCTCGCCCGTGGAAGCCCCACAAGCGTGCGGGCGAGGCCTGCCGCGCCC
>Ga0315280_10007503_pt1 | contig 14617 bp, 19 predicted proteins | sample YL17G06_40_MG_FD_203697 | JGI IMG/M metagenome (GOLD analysis project Ga0315280, IMG submission 203697) | Sediment microbial communities from Yellowstone Lake, YNP, Wyoming, USA - YL17G06_40 | ecosystem: Environmental > Aquatic > Freshwater > Lake > Sediment | place: USA: Wyoming | collected...
TTGTTCGCTGTTAGAAACTGCTGTTGGGAGAGGACCAATGAAATTACTAAGCATCATAGATATCAAACCAACAACAACACAGAAGGGAAACAAGGCAAAGCTCCAAAGCATACTTTTTACGAACCCCGTTCTTCTTAACCCTACGCTTGAAAAGATTTCCCCTAAGGATCGTCGTCTTTCCCAAAGAGCCAAAAAAATAACTAGAAAAACAAGGATTCCGCCCCAACCGATGGCTATTGACGTCAATAAAGCTAAGATAAGTGAAATTGTAAGGTTTTGTGGCAATGTTCCATTTGAGGAGCCGTTGATTAGCATTGGTATGGCAAAATACAAGGTAACGAAAAGCCACACAGTGAAGGGTCCTTTTATTTCTCCCAACTTTTTAGATGCCATACGCTGTTTCTCATCCGCAAACTGTTGTTTTTAAATTGCTGCCTACATAGTGTGTGGTTCACTGAGAATAAAAACTATTCAACATTTTTGCTTCTTTCGAGATTTAGGAAACCATTTATAAAAGAGGCGTTGACTACAGTTGTTTTCAGACAAATGACAGGGATGGTTGAAAGCATGTTCGACGTGGTTATTGTTGGCTCGGGTCCTGCTGGATTAACAGCTGCCATATACACGGGTAGAGCAAGGTTAGAAACATTGGTAATCGGCAGTGCAACATGGGGTGGACAACTGATGCTGACTTCTGAGGTTGAGAATTTTCCAGGCTTTCCAGATGGAATATTAGGACCAGAATTAATGAGTAAAATGCGCATGCAAGCCGAGAGATTCGGTGCCAAACTCATTTTTGAAGACGTCACTTCTGTAGATTTTTCGTCTCGACCCTTCAAAATCAATGTGGGCGACAAGAGTTTCATGGCTAAGGCTGTGATTATCGCTACTGGCGCCTCTGCCAAATGGTTGGGCTTGCCGTCTGAAGCCAGACTGCGTGGAAGAGGTGTCTCAGCCTGCGCCACTTGTGATGCCCCGTTTTTCCACGACAAGAAAACTGTGGTTGTAGGCGGGGGAGACACAGCCGCTGATGAAGCGTTAGTCTTAACCAAGTACGCTCGAGAAGTCACAATTGTCCATAGGCGAGACCAATTGAGAGCCAGCAAGATTCTGCAGGAAAGAGCTTTCGCCAACAAAAAAATCAACATTGTGTGGAACAGTGTGGTTGAAGAAATATGGGGCAAGGATCGAGTGGAAGGCGTTAAACTCAAGAATATTCAAACAAGCGAAGAGTCAACTTTTTCCACCGATGCGGTTTTTGTTGCCATTGGACACAAGCCTAACACCGACGTGTTCAGGGGTCAGATAGACTTAGATGAAAAGGGATACGTAATCGTACATGACGGGACAAAGACCAGTGTTGAAGGTGTTTTCGTCGCAGGGGATGTTGGAGACCCAAGGTATAAGCAGGCGGTTACTTCAGCAGGCTCGGGTTGCAAAGCAGCCATAGACGCCCAAAAATATCTTCAGGAGCATTTGATTTTAGAAAAAGATGGAAGTGTTTGAATGGTTCACATTTACTGTCAAAACGAAGGTTGCAGAATGATGGTTCATTTAGACGATGCTCATTACTGGAATTATAAAGGCAGAGTAAAATGTGAAAAGTGCGGCACAGAAGCTGATGTTGAAATAAAAGACGGCAAAGTTGTCTATGCAAAAAGGGTCAAATGACAAAACCATACAACGCGTCAATAGCATTCGTTAGACGTGTGTATCATCTGCTAATAGTTTGTTGGCTGCACTTTTAGCCTCAAGATTATGGCAAATTGCTTGGGCGTTTTGTATTCTTCCATGCCTTGGAAGTGTTTGTCGTATGAGACTAGGTATTTTATGCCCAGTTCTTTCGTCGCGACTAATTGCTCCAAATCTTTGTCATTAATTAGATGGGCATATTTAGGGAAATGTTCTCTCAGTTGATAATTGAAGACAATCTTGCATGTGGTGAATAAGTAGACGCGGTATTGATCAGCCAGTTTTTTGGAGTAATGTTTCCTGAAGTGTTGATAGACTTCCTTGAATGTTGATTCTGTGATTATGGCTTCGAATCGATTTTGGTTTAGGGCGTTGATGATGAGGTTAGAGTTTGATTTTGGAATTTCAAAGGCGTATATGAAAACGTTTGTATCAAGTAAGGCTCTAATTTTGATGCTACTGCTCAAGACGTTGCAGTTCCTTCTCGAGCTGTTTCGGACTAACCCCTCTTCTTTTGTGGGCTTTGATGCGTTTCCACAAGTCTTTTCGGTTTAACAATCCTGAATCAACAGCGTATTTCATGATAGCAGCCCGAATGGCTTCAGATTTAGAATTAAAAAGACCCAGCCTGACCATTTCGTCGAGAAGCTCGGCTTCCAAACCTCTAAACTTCAAGGTTAAAGTGGTGTTCTGCATGCTTAAATTCCTCAATTTTATAGTGACTTAATAGCTAATAAATGTTATTTTGATACATAATGATGCCCCTTTGAAGCACTATAGAATTTGAAAAATAATACAAGAACAGATTTATCGTTTAGCAACAATTTTATTTCAAATGCTAAGGCAACCTTAAAAAATTAACGCCTATATAAATAAATGGAAAGAAGCGGTGAACACAATGCCTAAAGTGCTTATATTATATGACAGTCAAACTGGCAACACTGAGAAGATGGCTGAGGCAGTGGCGGAAGGCGCAAGGTCAATTGCCAATGTAGAAGTCATCGTGAAATATTATGCAAGACCAGAAGAACTAACTGAAGCTTCAGCTATTATTTTTGGTTCACCAACCTACTATCACGACATGACCCTGCCAATAAAACAGATGCTGGAGGAAGCTGCTAGAGTCAACATTCAACTAAAGGATAAGATTGGTGCAGCCTTCGGCTCCTACGGATGGAGCGGTGAGGCGCCCAAACTCATCCTTGAAATATTGAAGAACAGATTTGGCATGAAAACCATAGAGCCTACACAGACAGCCATTTACACGCCAAACCAAGCCAAGCTAGAGGAGTGCCGAAAACTGGGCAGGGCAGTTGCAGAAAAAATTGTGACTTAACTGAGAGAAACGTACAAATGAAGAAAAAACCTGAAGCCGCCGTGCTCGAAGACATATGCAAGACAGTTAAGTCAGAGGGACAAGTTTCAGAGTCACAAGTTGTTCGGCTGTCTGAGGCTTTTGGACAAAGAGTCAATCGGGCTTTAGAAGCATTGAATGAGGGACGAATCAAAAAGTATGTTTTCAAGCCCAGCGGCAGAGTTGTGTGGATTGTTGTGGGCAAGAGACGCGATTATCTTGTCATGCCAGCAATTGATTACTGTTCCTGCTATGACTTTTACTTCCAATTCGACCATGGACACGTTTGTTATCACATCATTGCACAAAAATTGGCTGAAGCAACGGGCAGATTTGACGCTTTCGAAGACGATGACCAATTCTTTAATGTGTTAATCAAGGAGTGGAAAGCCCCGGAGCAGAGAAAGCCTAAGAAACAGATGACAACAACAGAAAAAGATGAAGGAGACGCTTCCTAGTTGCTATGTGCTCCCGATGACAAACGGCGCTTTAGTTTCTTCTTTTGCAGCGTTTTGCTCTAATTCTGGAGTGAATTCAGGTAGAGAGTTCAGGTCAAATGCCTTCTTTGTTTCACCGCACATCTGGCATTCATAGGTCAGAGTTATGCCGAACTTGGGTTTGTTTTGAAAATCAATCAAAAGGTGTGGGGTCTGATTGTGACATTTACTGCATCTAAGCAGCACTGTTGGAATATAATAAGTTCTACTCATTTTTGTTTCACTTCTTTTTAGTGTGGATATTCCTCGATTTGAGGACCTCTGTCTATAGGTATCGGACGTTCTTTCTTTTCTTCTTTTGTAATGTATTCAGTGCGTTCTGGCGAAGATTCTGACAGTGAGCCAATGTCAAAAAGTCTCCTTACTTCTCCACATGCTTGGCATTCATAAATCAAGGCTAAGCCAGGTGGCTCATTTTTGAAATCGATAAGAGCGTGTCTAGTTTCAATGCGACATCGGTTGCATCTTAGAAGAACTGTGGGAATGAAGCAGGTTCTCTTGGTTGCCATTAGCAGCCCATACGGTAGTTTCAAACCATGGTCTTTAAAGAATTATGAACTGTGAATCAGAATCAAGCTTTTATGCGTCTGAAAAACCTCGGGGAAGATACTGCTTAAATAGGTATTAGCGCTCAAATAAGGGAAAGTGAATCCAAAATGGCAATCGACATCGGAGCATACTTTACAAATGTGGTTATAACCGCCCTAACAGTCATAATCTTCTTCATATTAATACTGATTTTCCTCTACATGATATGGGGCAGAGAAGAAACCACGCCTACAGAAATAAAACCTAAGCCCTAGTTTTGCGCAACCAGAAAAACACGACAAAACCAACAATTGTCAAAATTACAGCGAACAGAAGAGCTAAAGAAGCGTTGGAACCTGCGCCTAAAATGATGGGAACAGGTCCAATGAATATTACTAGAGTGCCGCTGGCACTAGCGCCTCCTTGAAGTGCAGCCGCAACAATCAGAACAATGACGCCTACAAACATCAAAAAGAAACCTAGAAAAAACAATTTGAAGAAAGTAGCAGACATCAAATTTTCTTCTTCTGCTTGAGTTGCATGGCTTAAACGACTGTAACACAGTGAACATAACCCATCCTGAGGTTTAAAGTGTTCCTCGCAAACTCGGCGTTTACACAGCCTACACGTTTGCAGTGCCGCGGTGAGCTTCCCACAGATGTCACATGTTTCCATCTGCATGAGTTAATCCTCTTTTTTCACCTAAAAATGTTCGACCAAAGCACTGTCAAAATCAAGAGCAAAACAACCAAAATGATGGACAAGATGAGGATTATTTTCACTGATTCTTTGTCTGTGCCGAAAATTATTGGGATGGGTCCGATGATGACGGCTCCTCCGCCGCGTATTTTTCCACCTTTATTTTTAAAGCCTTTTAGAAAGAGCAGAACAACTGCGATTAGCGCTATTGCAAAGCCTACGAAGACAAGAGTTAAGCCGATGCTCCACAGCAATTGGTCGCTCATAAACGCTGCACTCTGCACTCAAGAAGACAACTCTGCAAGTAGATTTAAATAAACTTTAACTGCGCATTATGGTGAGCGCGCGGAAAAGTGGACTTGGAACAGATTGTTCAACTGATTCTTTTAACTCGGCGAGACCTCACGCGAGAAGATGTGCTCAAACTTATTTATGAGAGGAAGCGTTCAGCTGAAGACTACCTCCTGGACGATGTGGCAGCCCGCATAGTTGCCTCTGAATTGGGCGCTGAGATTCCAAACCAAGAAGAACCGTTCAAATCTGAAATTGCTATAGGTAATCTCGTCTCAGGCTTGAACGACGTTACCTTGACTGCTCGAGTTATCATTGTTTATCCGATTCAAACCTTTTCTAAACCCGACTTTACTGAAGGCAAAGTAGCCCGTTTGCTGCTGGCTGACAAAAGTGGTACATTGAGGCTGGTTCTCTGGAATGACAAAATAAGCCTAGTTGAAGCTGGAAAGATTAAGCATGGCAATATCGTTCGAGTTTTGCATGGGTACGTGCGTGAAGGCTTAGATGGGAAATTGGAGTTGCATGTGGGTCAGCGGGGAGACGTTCAGGTTTCACCTCCAGACAGCGCTGACAATGACTACCCGTCAATTGACCAATTCATTGACAAGATAGGTAATCTAACTCAAAAGAGCAAGAAGGCTAGCGTTCTAGGAGCAGTCTACGACGTTTATCCTGTGTCAGAATTCAGGAGAAAAGACGGATCAACTGGCAAAGTGAGACGACTAAGGCTTAGAGACGAAACAGGAGAAGTTTCTCTAGTGTTTTGGAACGAAAAAGCGGATGAGTTGGGCGAGGTGAAAAAGGAAGATCAACTTCGCATAATGAATGCCAGAGTTAAAACACAATCCGATGGTCGAATAGAATTGCATGTTGACAATGCCACCCAAATCGAAAAACTGGTTGGTCAAGCGTTGGCAGCATCTGTTGTGTCAAGCGAAGCAGCACGTAAAATAGCAGATTTGAAGGAAGAGGGCGGTCCGTTCACCATTGAAGCCACTGTTGCCACAACCCCGAATGTTAGAGAGGTTACAACAGCGCAGAAAGAGAAGGTATTAGTGGCATCTTTCGATTTGACAGACGACACGGGAAAAATAAGGGTGTCATTGTGGCGAAAACACGCCGAACTTGGAAAAGAATTGTCGGTTGGAACTCGAATCAAGATAAGGAACGCCTACGCCAAACGGGGCTTCTCAAATCTGCTGGAACTTGTCTCCCGAACCTCAACCATCATAGAAATCATTAAGCCTTGAGTTTAGGTGAGAAAATAGAAAGCAAATAACTATTAATGTTAGGTTTCGGACGCTATTTTTCTTGCTTCTCTCACTGCCTCTATGTAGACCTCTTCTTTTAATCTGAAACCAGTTTTTATCAGTTCGTCTAAAGCCTCCAGAAACTCGTTTAAGTCTATTTCCTTTTTCTCCAAAGCCTTTAGCAATACAAAAATGGTGCCTCTGGGTTTGAGATTTAGCAACTTTGCAGCTGTCCTTGCCGAGACTTCATCTATCAAAACTTCTCTTAACCCTAAACTTTTTGCAAGAGAAAGGACAGCGAGCTCTCCGGGCTCCAACTTTATCGGAACTTCAACAAGTTGGGCGTTTAAGACTTTAAGCCAACCGTCAGTGATGGCTTTTTCAATTATGTAGGAGTCTTTTTCTCCAAGCTGCTTGCCTTTATCCACAACTTCTATTTTGACCTCTTTTGGGATGACAACTTCTCCAAAGACCTTCTGGAGTAAGTCTATTCTTCCAATTTTTGCCAAATAGATCAGTGGAGTGGCGTTAGAAACAATGCCACGCATCTCATCCCAAACCCTTCAAATCTTCTTTGAGGTCTTCCAAAGTGTAGGGAACATGGATTTCTCTCTTTTTAACCTCGTAAATTGCCTCCCAGAGAGATAGCCCACATCCCGCAGCTGCTTGCCAAAGAGTTAATCTGCCCTGTTCGTAATCTTCTAGGCTTCTTTCAATTAACCAGTCCCTCACAGCCTTTTGTAGGAACCTCCTAATGACTGTGGACCTGTCCATTCCCTCTCTTTCGGCTATTTCGTCTATGACCTTGAGTAACTCGTCCTCAACTCTGGTGGTAACGGTTGCGGGCATCGAAATCACTGTATTAAATTAATTCATTTTAATATATAAACCTAGCTCCCAACTAAAACATCAATACGGCTTCTTTTGATACCGCCTGTAATTTTCAAAAACAAACTACACAATACACCTTGAAACAAAGAAGACTATGCCTTTTCTATTATTAGTTTTCCGTTTTTCAATTTTAAGGTTTAGGATTTACTTTTCTTTTTCTACTTCTTTCATTGTATCTATTATGATTTCTAATGCTGAGTCAACCAAGTCTTTCGTTATCACTAAAGGCGGCGCTATCCTTATTGTGGATTTGCCGCAGGTTATGAGTGCCACTCCACGTTTCCAACTTCGCATCATTATTTCTTCAGCCTTCTTCGGCGCAGACGCCTTCGACTTCTTGTTTTCAACAATTTCAGCACCTATCATTAAGCCTTTTCCTCGAACGTCGCCTAAGATTTCGCTTTTTTCCTTAACTTCGTTTAGACGCTTCATGATGTAGTTGCCCTGTTTAACCGCGTTCTCCATCAAGCGTTCAGTTTGGATCACGTCTAGAACAGCCAACGAAGCAGCGCAGGCTAATGGGTTTCCACCAAACGTGGTGGCGTGTGCTCCGCCTTCCCAATCCATCACTTTAGCTCTGGCTACAATTGCGCTCAACGGCAAGCCTGAAGCTAGAGCCTTAGCCATGCAGATTATGTCTGGTTCAGTTTTCCAGTGTTCGATGGCGAACCATCTGCCCGTTCTACCCATGCCTGCTTGAATTTCGTCGCTAATGAATAATATGCCATATTTGTCGGCGAGTTTCTTTAATCGCGGGAAGAATTCTGGCGGAGGCACAATGTAGCCGCCTTCGCCTTGAATGGATTCAACAACGAAAGCTGCAACCTCTTCAGGTGGAACATACTTTTGCAGAACATACTCATCGATGAAATTAATGCACCAGTAGTCACAGTCAGGGTAGGATAAATGGAAGGGACAGCGATAACAGTAGGGATAGGGCACATGCGTAACGCCTGGAACCAACGGAAAGAAATGTCTACGCTGAACAGGCTTGCTGGCAGTGAAAGAAAGCGCACCTAAAGTTCGACCGTGAAAAGCACTGATGAAAGCTATAAACAATTGTCGCCTAGTATGCCAACGAGCAAGTTTGGCTGCGCCGTCAATGGATTCGGCGCCGCTGTTTCCAAAGAAAACTTTTTTTTCCCACTTTCCCGGCGTAATCTCACACAGTTTCTCACCTAAGTCAATAACTTCTTTGTAGAGGAAGTCAGTGATGGAATAGTGTAGATAGCGGTCACACTGCTTCTTGACAGCCTCAATAACCTTTGGATGATTGTGCCCAACGTTTAGACAGACGAGTCCTGAGTTAAAGTCAATGTATTCGTTGCCGTCAACATCGCGCACGATGCAGCCTTTCCCGCCGTCAATCACTAGCGGATAGTATCGCACAAACGACTGTGAAATAACTTGTTCATCCCTTTTCACAAGCTCCCGAGCCTTAGGTCCTGGAGGGCGAACAACAATTTTGGGATAATCACCCATATTATTATTCACCTTGAAAGAGTATCCTCTTAAAGAAAACAAGTGTTATAGGTGTTTCGCTTTTCAGCACCTGAGAACATGCCTAGCAATAGGAAAACGTAAAATGCCAATGGAAGCTAATGTCGAAACTTGACTGTTGAAAGAGTTCACTCAAGCCGCTTTTCTGGTCACGGTTATCTCAATTGTGGAGACGTTGGATTTTCGGTCTCCTTCACGAGTCATTTCTTCCGTGCCCAGTTTTATATCCTTCACAACCAAATCCTTAACGAACCCGCGACGAAGCACTTCAACTGTGTCCACTGCCCCGGTGATTGCATTCCCTCTCGCCTTGAGGATAACTTCTTTTTCGCCTGTGTTTAAAACAGTGAGACAAGCGGTCACGTAGTTCATGACGGGTTTTTGACCGATGAAGACCACGTTGGGTTCTCGTTCTCGCCGTGCGGGGGCTTCTGGGGCTTTTTCAGGTTTTGAAGGTTGCGTAGGTTTTTCTTCTGTCATGTTTTTTCCTCCTCAATGTCTACTTCTGAATCAATGCGGTTAGATTATACATTTAGCTGTAGCTTCTTATACTTTTCCCATGTTTCATCAATCCAACGCTTGATTTCATTGAAGTCCTCCGTGGTTAACTGGTTGAAACGTCTCTGCGCTTTCACATATTCTTCCAAAGGTTTGCGTTTTGACTTGTCAATGAGCGCAGCGCTGGGCGAACTGAGTTTGAACCGTCCGTGCTCAATTTCAAATAGAGCCCAAATGCCGGTTTGTACTGCCAAGCGTCCCATTTCAACTGTTTTTTCTGTGGAGTAGCGCCAGCCAGGTGGGCAGGGGGTTAATACTTGAAGGTATTTGGTGCCCACCATTTCCTTTGCTTTTTTCAGTTTATTCACGAAGTCGAGAGGATAGGATATGCAGGCTGTGGCGACGTAGGGTATTCCGTGTGCCGCCATAATCATAGGCATGTCTTTCTTGTGTTCCTTCTTGCCAGTGGGAGTTGTAGTGGTTTGGGAACCGTAAGGCGAAGACCCGCTCCGTTGGAAACCTGTGTTGCCATAAGCCTCGTTGTCGTAGCATACGTAGATGAAGTTGGTTCCCCTCTCGGCGGCTCCCGAGAGAGCCTGAAGCCCTATGTCTACTGTTCCGCCGTCTCCAGCCCAAGCCAGCACCGTAACGTCTTTGAGACCTCTCTTCTCATACGCTGCAACTACTCCAGACGCTGCTGCTGCCGCCGCCTCAAAAGCTATGTTTAGGCATGGAGTGGCAAACGCGGAGAACGGAAACGCGCTCTGAATTACCGATGTGCAGCAGGCAGGGACTATAAACACTGTTCGTGGTCCAAGTGCTTTGTAAGCCAGTCTTATGGCGATGGTTGCTCCGCATCCTGCGCAGGTGGCGTTGCCTGGAAGCCAGTATTCTTCTTTGGAGAGTTCTTTTAACGTAGCCATGGTGTTCACTCCCTCAAGCCTATCCATTGGACCTCCTTTTCCACTTTTCCAGCTTTCAGGTATTCAAGCGATTTTTTGACCATTTTTTCGATGTCGTGTAAGGTAACGTCGCGACCGCCTAAGCCCGCGATGAAACCTGCGATTAAGGGTAAGTCTGTTTTAGAGCATAGGGATGCTTTTGCTTCTGTATGCAGCGGACCTTCCATGCCGTAGGAGACTTGGCGGTCAATTATGGTAAGCATTTGGGCATTCTTTGACAAGTTTAAGATTTCTTCTTTTGGAAACGGTCTGAAAACTCGAACTCGGGCTGCGCCCACTTTCTGTCTCTGCTTCCGCAAATTGTCCACAGCCAGTTTGGCTTCGCTTCCGATTGTTCCCATAGATAATATGATGAGGTCGGCGTCTTCGCACTTGTACTTCTCTATGTGACCGCCGTGTTCGAAACCGAATTGCCTTCCATATTCTTTGTCGATTTCTGGGATGAGTTTCCTCGCGTTTTCCATGGCTTCGTACATGAAATACCGAAACTCCATGTACCATTCAGGATAAACAATAGGTCCGTGTGTAAGCGGGTTGTCAACATCTATCAGCCAAGGAGGATTGTAAGGCGGCAGAAAATCATCTATTTCCTTCTGCTCTGGAATCTTGACAGGCATGGATGTATGCGAGAGAATGAAGCCTTCAAAACAGACCATGGCGGGTAAAAAGACACGTTTATCTTCGCACAGTTTGTAGGCTTGGATTATGGTGTCAAAGATTTCCTGATTATCAGCACAATAAAATTGTATCCAGCCTGTGTCACGTTGGGAAAGCGAGTCGCTGAAGTCTGCCCATATGTTCCATGGAGGCCCCATGGCGCGGTTCACTACAGCCATCACGATAGGAAGGCGAGATGCAGAAGCCCAGTGGAGCATCTCGTGCATGAGCGCCAACCCGTGAGCTGAAGTTGCTGTGAAAGTGCGTGCTCCGCCTACTGCGGCTCCTATGCACGCTGCCATGGCGCTGTGTTCCGATTCAACTCTGATGTATTTGGCGTCCAGTTTTCCTCCTTCGACAAGCTCGGCGATTTGTTCAACTACGGCTGTTTGTGGAGTAATGGGATATGCAGCTATTACTTCGGCTCTTGCTGCCTTGCACGCGAGCCCTGCGATTCGGTTTCCCGTTTCAATAATGACCTGAGCCATTAAGTGCCGACCTCTCTTTCCATTTGGATGATCTTCAGGGGGCATTCATTGGCGCAGATTCCGCATCCCTTGCAGTAGTCATAGTTTATTTTGGGCAGGTTTGTGGCGTCAAGTTCAACGCAGGCTTCGGGGCAATATATCCAGCAAATTTGACAGCGTGTGCATTTTTCAGTGTTTGTGATGATGGGTCGGAATATTCGCCAAGAGCCAGTCTTGCCTGTGCTGGCGATGCGTGGACGTGAGAGCGGTGTAAGTGGCAAATCCCTCATTTTTTCGGGAGCTTTTGCCATTGATGTTCACCACGATGAGAATTAGAGTAAGTGACAACTCAAAGGTTAAAGTATTTCGTATAGCTCTGAAAGATGTTTGAGAAAGGTTTTACTAGTCTTTCACCAACTTTTAATCAGTCTTTGGTAGGCTAGAGAAGCCGCCTTAACGTCTTTTTCTCCAGCCGCCCCAGACCATTCTTCCTTTATAACTTCAAACACGCTTTCCAGTTTCACTTCCTCTGTTGCCTTCGCGAATGCCCCAAGCATAGGCGTACTTAACACGGGAAGCCCTGCGACGAGAAGCTGCAGTTCTAAGGCTATTCCTGTTGCGTCAACCGTTGCCACACGGTATTTTTTGAGGTTTAACTCTTTCGGGTTTTTCATTGTGTTTACGATTATGATGCCGTTTTTTTTCAATCCTTCAGTGACATTTACTATGTTCAAGAGAGAGGAGTCCAAAACAATTACATAGTCAGGATTGTAAACTTGACTTCGAATTAAAATTGGCTCGTCGGCTAAGCGCACAAACGCTTTAACTGGTGCTCCACGCCTTTCAGCACCAAAAAACGGTAAGGCTTGAACCCATTTTCCTTCCTTAAATGCAGCGCGAGCCAACAATTGGGCTGCTGTCACGCCGCCTTGACCACCACGACCATGAATGCGAATTTCTTTCAACACTCGCGTTTTTCCTCTTAGCTCTAGAATTAGAGAACAAGGCGTTCTCCATAATTAGTTTTTACCTTTGAAAGGCAATCTTAACACGTTTTGCGCGCACTCAACATGATGTGTTTTTTATTTATCATGCGGGAAAACCTTATATTTGTGGGTGTGCTTGGCAACAGTTTCTCATAGAGATGCAAGCCAATGTTAGTTGAAATTCGTTGGCATGGAAGAGGTGGACAAGGCATAGTCAGCGTGAGCCGCTTACTCGCAGAAGCAGCACTCATGGACAAAAAATATGTTCAAGCCTTCCCCGAGTTTGGACCTGAACGGTCAGGCGCTCCAGTTCGAGGATTCACCCGCATTTCAGATGCTCCAATAAGCATTCACAGTCAAATTTATAATCCAAACATAGTTGTGGTTGTTGACCCCACGTTGTTAGGCGCCAATGTCACTTCAGGCTTATCTAAGAATGGAATTATCGTGGCAAACACTGAACTCACGCTTGAGGAGCTCAGTAAAGCACTTTCAGTCAGTGACGTTCACGTTTATGCTGTTAACGCTCGAAGAATAGCGCTAGATGTTCTGGGACGACCCATCTACAACACGGCAATGTTGGGGGCACTCTTAAAAGCGGCGCCTCTCACCTCGTTTGAATCAATAGCCAAGGTTGTTAGAGCACGTTTTCCCGGAACATTAGGCGAAAAAAATGTTGAAGCCGTGAAGAGAGCATATGAAGAGGTTGTTGGAAAATGACATCAGAAGAAAAAAAGCAAGGGTGGAAGTCACTACCCATAGGAGCAGCTGTTCTCGAACCTGGCTCCTCACTCAAATACAAGACGGGCGACTGGAGAGCCTTTAAACCAGTTGTTGACAAGGAAAAATGCATCAACTGCTTTTTCTGTTGGATATACTGCCCAGACGCAGCCCTTGTTAGAAAGGAAGAGGGCATTGAAATAAACTACGATTACTGCAAAGGCTGCGGAATCTGTGCAAAAGAATGTCCAAAAGAGGCTATTAAAATGGTGGAGGCGCAAAAATGACAGTTGTAGGCATGACTGGAGACGAAGCAGTTGCTTACGCGGTTAAACAGAGCAAAGTTGACATTGTCGCGGCTTATCCGATTACTCCTCAGACTATCATGGTTGAACGCTTCAGCAAGTACGTAGCCGATGGCGAGGTTCAAACTGAATATGTTTGCGTGGAATCGGAGCATTCAGCCATGTCAGCTTGTGTAGGCGCCAGTTTAACAGGAGCCCGTGTGTTCACGGCAACGTCTAGTCAAGGCTTAGCTCTCATGCATGAAATGCTTTACATAGCTTCAGGTTTGCGTTGTCCCATTGTGATGGGTGTGGCTAACAGAGCCCTTTCAGCGCCGATTAATATTCACGGTGATCATTCAGATATGATGGGTTCTCGTGATTCTGGGTGGATACAAATTTACGCTGAGAATGGGCAGGAAGCGTACGATTGGACTGTTATGGCGTTTAAAATCGCTGAAGACCTGAAAGTTCAATTGCCTGTATCGGTTAATCTCGATGGTTTCATAATTACCCATTGCGTCGAAGGCGTAGACACGCTTGAAGATGCAGCTGTAAATCAATTTTTGCAGACGAGAAAACCATTGTTCATGTTAGACCCGGATAAGCCAATTACTCTGGGCGCCCTCTGCTTCACTGACTATTATTTTGAATTTAAACGACAACAAGTGGAAGCTATGCAGAATGTCGGCGAAGTGTTAGACAAAGCTTGCAAAGAATACAAGGGCGTCGCAAATAGAAATTACAGTGTTCTTGAAACTTTTGGGATGGAAGACGCTGAAGCCGCCATAATCTGCCTAGGAAGCACGGCTGGAACAGCCCGTGAAGTTGCGCGTAAGCTTAGGGCTGAGGGAAAGAAAGTGGGCGTGGTGAAGCTTTGGTTGTATAGACCGTTTCCAACTGAGGAAATAAATGCTACATTTAGGCATGTTAAAGCGTTGGCGGTTTTCGACCGAGCCATCAGTTTCGGAGCCCCGTATGGCGCCTTGTGTTCCGATGTGGTTTCAGCTTTGCATACATTGGCGGAGAAGCCTAAAATTTTTAATGTTATTTTTGGTTTGGGTGGACGAGATATCAAGCCTTCTGATATTGAAGCTGTTTTCAATGAAGCGTTGGAAACTGCTAGAACGGGGGTTGTTAAGGAAGAGACGATGTTTGTGGGGGTGCGTGAATAAATATGGTTACTTTGAAGGAGTTACCAACCGAAGAATTGTTTGTTTCGGGGCATAGGTTGTGCGCTGGTTGCGGTGAAGGCATCATTAACCGAATGACTATGAAGGCGTTGAGGGGACCAACTGTAATCGTGGCTGCTACAGGATGCAATGAAGTGGCTAGCAC
>Ga0315280_10007504_pt1 | contig 14616 bp, 15 predicted proteins | sample YL17G06_40_MG_FD_203697 | JGI IMG/M metagenome (GOLD analysis project Ga0315280, IMG submission 203697) | Sediment microbial communities from Yellowstone Lake, YNP, Wyoming, USA - YL17G06_40 | ecosystem: Environmental > Aquatic > Freshwater > Lake > Sediment | place: USA: Wyoming | collected...
CTGGAGCAGTGGTTCTTCCGCATCACCAAATATGCCGATGAGCTTAAGGAGCACGATGGTCTGGACTGGCCGGAGCGGATAAAAATAATGCAGCGCAACTGGGTGGGGAGGAGCGAGGGCACCGAGATTTCATTTGCCCTTGACCACCCCGGCGTGAGTGAAAAAGAGATTCGCGTCTTTACCACCCGCCCCGACACTATCTTTGGCGTTACCTTTATGGTGCTGGCTCCGGAGCACCCGCTGGTGGCGAAACTCGTCTCCCCGGAGAAAAAAGCCGAGGTTGAGGCTTATATCGAGAAGTCACGCCGGCAGAGCGAAATAGAACGGCTGTCAACGGAGAAGGAAAAGGACGGGGTATTTATCGGGGCTTATGCCTTAAACAGGCTCAACGGTGAGCGGGTGCCAATCTGGATTGCCGATTATGTCCTCTTAAGCTATGGCACGGGGGCAGTGATGGCGGTGCCTGCCCATGATGAGCGCGACTTTGCCTTTGCCCAGAGGTATAACCTGCCGATCAGGGTAGTGATAGCGCCGCCAGACTGGAAGGGTGGAGAACTGGAAAAAGCTTATATCGAGCCGGGCACAATGGTGAATTCAGGGCAGTTTGATGGGCTGCCCAGCGAGCAGGGTATTGAGAAAATATCTGATTTCATGGAGAAGAAAGGGTGGGGTGGGCGAACGGTAAGTTATAAACTCCGCGACTGGCTTATCTCCCGCCAGCGCTACTGGGGGGCACCGATTCCCATCGTCTACTGCGATAATTGTGGCATCGTCCCTGTCCTGGAGAAGAACCTGCCGGTACTGTTGCCCGAGGACGCCGAGTTCAAGCCAACGGGCGAGTCCCCGTTAAAGTACTGCGAGCAGTTTGTCAATACCACCTGCCCCCGCTGTCAAGCTCCAGCCAGGCGTGAGACCGACACTATGGATACATTTATGTGCTCCTCCTGGTATTTCCTGCGCTATGCCAGCCCTCATTATGAGAAGGCTCCCTTTGAGGCTAATAAGGTGAAGTATTGGCTGCCTGTGGACCTCTATACCGGTGGTGCCGAGCATGCGGTGATGCACCTTTTCTATGCCCGCTTCTTCATCAAAGCCCTGCGGGATATGGGGCTGGTTAGTTTCGGCGAGCCATTTACTCGGCTCTTTAATCAGGGGGTTATTATTGCCGAGCGGCAGAAGATGAGCAAGTCCAGGGGTAATGTGGTCACCCCTGACGGTTATGTCTCTGAGCTTGGCGCCGATGCCGTGCGTGCCTATCTTATGTTCATCGGACCCTGGGAGCAGGGTGGGGAGTGGAACGACTCTGGCATTAGCGGTATCGGCCGCTGGCTCAATCGGGTGTGGAACCTGGTGACGGGCAAGTATAGCCAGGGCAAGGTTAGTCCGGAGGCAGAGCGGGATTTATTGCGTATCACCCACCAGACAATCAAGAAGGTCACCGAGGACATGGAGAGGCTCCACTTTAATACCATGGTTGCGGCGCTTATGGAGTTCACCAATTACCTGACCAGGGTCAGGGAGACGGGGGCAGTTAGTCTTTCCGCTTGGAATGAGGCGATAGATGCCTTGCTCTTGCTCTTAGCCCCAGCCTGTCCCCATATCGCCGAGGAATTGTGGCAGCAGACGGGGCATAAGTATAGCATCCATAATCAAAGCTGGCCGAGGTGGGATAAAGAGCTGGCTCGGGAGGAGGAGATTACCCTTGTGGTTCAGGTCAATGGCAAGCTAAGAGACCGGATTACCGTTCCCGCCTCTATCACCGAGGCTGAAGCCAGAGAGAAGGCTTTGGGGAGTCAGAAAGTAAAAGTCCATCTTGAGGGCAAAAAGGTTGTCAAGACGATATATGTCGCGGGGAAGCTGGTCAATATTGTGGTAAGATAAAGATATGAAAATAGCATTTATCGGCGGGGGGAATATGGGGGAGGCGATGCTGGCGGTGGTTTTACAGAAGAGGCTGGCCAAGCCCCAGGCGATTACGGTTAGTGATGTTGCTGAAGCCAGGCTTAGGTATCTGGAAAAGAAATACGGGATAGTCACCATCAGCAGTAACCGCCAGGCGGTGGAAAAGGCTGAGGTCATCGTTCTGGCAATTAAACCGCAGAATTTACCCCAGGTAATGGCTGAGCTGAAGGGTTATCTTAAGCCCTCTCAGCTTGTTTTATCAATCATCGCCGGGGCGAAAATAAATACCCTGTCCCGGGGACTGGGGCATAATCTTATAGTTCGGGCGATGCCCAATACCCCAGCCCAGATTGGTGAGGGGATAAGCGTCTGGACAGCTACCGCTGATGTCTCCAAAAAGCAGAAGGAATCGGCGCGGGCTATTCTTCGGGCTATGGGCAAACAGGTTTATGTTGACGATGAGAGCTATATTGATATGGCGACGGCAGTGAGTGGTAGTGGGCCAGCCTACTTCTTCCTTATGGTTGAGGCGCTGGTTGCGGCCGCCGTCGATATTGGTCTTCCCCGGGATAAGGCTTTGGTGCTGGTGCTGCAGACTATGCTCGGCTCGGGTCATCTTATTCAGAGGTCGGGCAGAGAGCCAGGCGAGTTGCGCCGGATGGTTACCTCCCCCGGTGGCACCACCGCCGAGGCTCTGGCTCAGTTTGAGGAAGGGAAACTAACCGAGCTGTTTAAAAAGGCAGTAAGGGCGGCTTATAATAAAGCCAAGGAATTAGGCAGATAGAGGGGGTTTATTATGAACTGGCTTGACATATTTATCTTGATTGCTCTGGCTCTGGCTACGGTCGGTGGCTTGAGCATCGGGGTTATCAGGGCGGCTTTATACCTTCTGGGCTTGATATTTGGTGTCGTCCTGGCTGGGCGCTACTATATCCCCCTCTCCCAGCCATTATCGGTTGTTTTACAGTCGGATGTAGCCAAGGTGGTTGCTTTTGCTATCATCCTAATAGCGGTAATAGTGGCGGCGTTTTTTCTAGCCATGTTTTTGCGGCGGGCGGTCTCAGCGGTGAAGCTAGGCTGGGCTGACCACCTGGGTGGGGCGGTCATCGGTTTGGTGATGGGGGCGATATTTTGCGGGGGACTTTTAGCCATCTGGGTCAAGCTTTTTGGTACCAGTGGGGCTATCGCTGGGTCAAGCGTGGCGCCAATATTATTGGACCGCTTGCCCATGGTGCTGGCGCTGCTCCCTGACGAGTTTGGTGTGGTGCGCTCTTTCTTTCAGTGACGGGCTTTGTCGCGAAACTTCTTTCTCAGGGCGGCGGCAACGTGTTTGGGGACAAGTTCATCAATAGCACCGCCGAGACTGGCAGCTTCCTTCATCAGGCTGGAGCTAAGAAACTGATATTCCACACTTGACATCAGGCAGACGAACTCCAGTTCCGGCATTAGCTTTTTGGTCATCATTGCCATGTTAAATTCCTGCTCAAAGTCGGCACTTATTCTTAGCCCTCGCACCATAGCCTTTGCCTTTACCCTCCTGGCAAAGTCAACAGTCAGCCCGCTGAAGGGCTGCACCTCAACATTGGGCAGGTCGGCTATCGCTACTCTTATTAGCTCCACCCTCTCTTTAACGGTGAATAGGATGGGCTTATTTGGGGTCGCGTAGACACCGATGATGAGCTTATCAAAGAGTTTAGCGGCTCTGGCGGCGATGTCAAGATGACCGTTGGTTATCGGGTCAAAGCTGCCCGGATAGATAGCAATCCTCAAGTTTTCGCCTCCTTTTTATATAGTGTAATACAGCTGTCACCGTGGCGGCGCTCCTTTATCAGCCTTAATGGGGGATAGCTTGAAGCCAGGGAGAGGCGGGGGGAGTGCGTCACCACGACGATTGTCTCGGCGCCGACTAATTTTGAGCCTGCCAGTTGCTGAATCAAATTGCCTATGTCCAAGTCAGAATAGGGCGGGTCTATCAGGATAATATCGTACTCCTGGTCGAGGAAGGAGAGTGCCTTCGCCACGCTACAACAGTAGACATGGGCCTGGGCGCCAAGCCCTGTCTTCTCCAGGTTTTCCTTGATTATGCGGCAACACCTTGGCTCATGTTCAACAAAGTCAACCCAGCCGGTGCCGCGGGAGAGGGCTTCAATGCCGAGGGCACCGCTACCGGAGAAAAGGTCAAGCGCCCGTGACCAGTTGCTGGCGGTGGTTTCGAGGATGGAGAAGATTGCCCCTCGGACTAGGTCTGTCGCCGGGCGGGTAGCCTTCCTCTTTGGTACTTTAAGGTGGTGTCCCTTTGCCTTGCCCGTAATCACTCGCATCAATTCTGCCCCCTTGGATGATAGCTAGTTTTGGTCGGTATTGTCAATAAATGTTTAAAAAAGCTCTTGCCTTAGAAAAGTTTGCTGTGTTATACTGGTAGCCGCTATCGTGTTAAGGTGGAGGTAGCTAATTGCTGGCAGACTACGGTTACATCGGCTTGCTTCTTGTAGTTGCCATTTTTTTTGCTGTTACCACCCTTCTCCTCCCCCTTTCCCTTAGCCTGCCGGCGCGCCTCGAGCGATACCTTCGCCGGCTCCGCCAGCGTCTTTCGTTAAATTATTCTTTCCTGGCTAGGCTCCTTCCCCCCTTTTCCCTGCCCAAATTTATGCAGATTATCCCCTACAACCCCAATCCGGTCAAAAGCTCTACCTTTGAGTGTGGCATGCCGACCATCGGCAAGGCTTGGGTTCAGTTCAACTTCCGCTATTATTTTTATGCCCTGGTGTTTATTGCCCTTGATGTGCTGGTTGTTTTCCTCTACCCGTGGGCGGTTGAGCTGAGAGAGCTGGGGCTTTTTGGCTTTATCGGGGTGGTTATTTTTATTTTCATCATCGTTATTGGTTACATCTATGCTTGGCGGAAGAAGGTCTTGGAATGGAAGTAGGGAATTCCTTTAGCCAGCTTGATGAGGCTGAGGGGCAGGTAATTGAGGGGCTTAAGGCACGTAGCCAGCAGCCAATCGCCGACCCCGATGAGTGGCTGGAGCAGGAACTTGAGCGCAATATCCTGGTGACCTCGGTGGATGCCATAATCGACTGGTCACGCCGCTCTTCACTCTGGCCAGCGATATGCTTCCCCGCCTGCTGTGCCTTTGAGCTGATTGCCACTGCCGCCTCCCGCTTTGATATTTCCCGTTTTGGTATGGAGGTTATCCGTGCCTCACCCCGCCAGGGTGACCTGATGATTACTGCCGGTACCTTGACTTGGAAGATGGCACCCCAGGTGAGACGAATCTATGACCAGATGCCGGAGCCAAAGTGGGTAATAGCCATGGGGGCGTGCGCGATTAGTGGTGGCATTTTTGCCTCATCCTATAGCGTGGTGCCGGGGTATAACCGCATCATTCCGGTTGATGTCTATGTGCCCGGTTGTCCCCCCCGCCCTGAAGCCCTGCTTTACGGCATAAGGCTACTGCAGCAAAAGGTAGCCAAGATGAGCCTTATTAACCGGGGTAGCTCGCGATGACGGTACTTTCTGGTAACAAATTAGCCCGTCAGATAGAGAAGGTGTTGCCCAAGGCTATCATCGAGTCCAGCCCGCAGGGTCTGGTGGTGGACAAGGGATTTCTTTTACCCCTAGCCAGTTATCTCAAGACCGCGCGCGGGCTTGATTTTGATTACCTCACGGCGATTACTGCCGTTGATTACCCTGACTACTTTGAGGTTATCTACCAGCTAACCTCGCTGAAGCACAATCATACCTTGGTGTTGAAAACTCGCTGTTACGAACGGGATAATCCCTCCCTTCCCTCCCTGGTCAGCTTATGGCGGGGGGCTGATTTTCAGGAGCGAGAGATTTACGACCTTTTCGGGATTAGTTTTGAGGGTCATCCCAACCTGAGGCACATCTTTCTCTGGGAAGGATTTCAAGGACATCCATTGCGTAAGGATTATCTATAAGGAGATTTTATATAACCCATCCCCCTGACCCCCTTCCCTTAGCAAGGGAAGGGGGGAGTAAAGAAAAGAGGGGGGCTTCGCCCCCCTCTTTAAAGACTCTTCCCCCTCTCCTTTGAAGGAGAGGGGGATAAAAGGGGGTGAGGTGAATAAAGGATATGGTAATTAAAACTGAGCCCTTTGTGGTTAATATCGGTCCGGTGCACCCAAGCACCCATGGTGTCTTCCGGATGAGGGCGACCCTTGATGGAGAGGTTATTGTTGACCTTGAGCCGGTCTTTGGCTACCTCCACCGTGGGATTGAGAAGCTGGCTGAGGAGCGCACCTACACCGGCGTCATTCCCCTGACTGACCGGCTGGACTATCTGGCATCAATGAGCAATAACCTGGCTTACTGTCTGGCTGTGGAGAAGCTTGCCCAGATTCCGGTGCCGGAGCGGGCGCAGTACCTGAGGGTGATTATGGCGGAGCTGCAGCGCATCGCCAGCCATCTGATAGCGGTGGGTTCCTTCTTGAACGATTGTGGCGCCTTTATGACCCCCATCCTTTATATGATTCGGGAGAGGGAGAAGATTCTGGACCTTTTTGAGATGGTCAGTGGTCAGCGGCTGACCTATAACTATATGCGGGTTGGCGGGGTAAGTCAGGATATCCCTGATGAGTTTTTGCCGGCGCTGAAGAAGTTCATTAAGGTAATGCCCACTTTTATTGATGAGTATGACCAGCTTCTTAGTGAGAATGAGATACTGCTGGCAAGGACCAAGGGCGTAGGTATTCTGCCCGAGGAATTAGCCATAAATGTTTCTGCCGCTGGTCCGGTGCTTCGTGGCAGTGGGGTCAGGTGGGACATTCGCAAGGCAGACCCCTATTCCCTCTATGACCGCTTTCGGTTTGATATCCCGATAGGCAGTATTGGTGATTGCTACGACCGCTACCGGGTGAGAATTCAGGAGATGCGCCAGAGCGTGCGTATCTTAAGGCAGGCTTTAGAGCAGTTGCCTACGGGGGAGGTGAGGGGCGAGGTGCCCCATTTGCTCCACCCCCCCGTCGGCGAAGCCTATGCTCATATTGAAGCCCCAAAGGGGGAGCTTGGCTTTTATCTGGTCTCGGATAATTCAATTGCCCCCTATCGCTGCCATATCCGGGCGCCAAGCCTGATAAATTTGACGGCGCTGCGGGACATGATTATCGGGTGGAAGGTAGCTGACGCCATAATCATCTTTGGCAGTATTGATATTTGTATGGGTGAGGTTGATAGATAATGCTTGTGCCGGCAATATCTCCAGATTGGCCGGGAGGGTTTTGGCTCCACTGGGGGGTCTTTGTCGTCATTATCCTGGCTTTTGTTATGGCGATGGTTATGGGGTTTATCTATCTTGAGCGGCGGGGAGTAGGGCGTTTTCAGGTTCGCCTCGGTCCCAACCGGACGGGTCCATTCGGTATTCTTCAGCCGGTGGCTGATGCCATCAAGGTATTACTCAAGGAGGATATTATCCCGGCGGCGGGCGATAAATTGGTTTATTGGCTGGCGCCGGTGGTTGCCTTTGTCCCGGTGTTGATGGTCTTTGCCGTGGTGCCATTCCAGGAGGGGGCACTCCTGGCTGACCTCAATATCGGTATTCTTTATGTGGTGGCGGTTAGCTCAATCAGCCTCGTCGGGATATTTATGGCGGGGTGGGGTTCCAATAATAAATTCTCCCTACTTGGTGCCATGCGCAGTGTCGCCCAGGAGGTGAGCTATGAGATACCGCTGGTGCTTGCCATCATCGGCGTCGTGCTAATCAGCGGCTCTATGTCCTTGAATGATATGGTTAAGGCGCAGAATATACCTTTTATATTGCTCCAGCCTTTGGGCTTTTTAGTCTACTTTATTGGCGCCTGCGCCGAGATTAACCGCACCCCCTTTGACCTTCTTGAGGCTGACTCGGAGATTGTGGCTGGCTATCACACCGAGTACTCGGGGATGAAGTTTGCCATGTTTTACCTTGTGGAATACGCTGAAGCCCTGGCGATAGCAACTATAACCACCACCCTCTTCCTTGGTGGCTGGAGGGGTCCAGTACTTCCCCCCATCCTCTGGTTCTTGCTCAAGGTGGTCTGTGTCTTCTTCGTTATCTTCTGGATTCGAAGCACCATACCCCGCGTCAGGATAGACCAGCTTATGGCGTTTGCCTGGAAGTTTCTCTTGCCCCTGGCTTTGATTAATCTGCTTGTTACCGCCGCCGAGGTTGTGGTCCTGCCTGAGGGTCTACCCTGGACGATAATCTTTATTAACCTGGCAATAATGGTGATATTAGTAGTCTTGTGGTCTAGATTCTTGCGATTAGGAGGGGGAAGGGTTGAGGTTTGAACGATTTGGTATAGGTATCGCCAAGGGGATGGTGGTAACCCTGAAGCACCTCTTCCGCCACCCGATTACCACCCAGTACCCCGAAGAAAGGCTTACCACCTCACGGCGGTTTAGGGGTAATGAGCTTATCTGGAACCGGGAGAAATGCACTGGTTGTGCTACCTGTGCCAAGGCCTGTCATATTGGCGCCATCAGGATTGTCACCGCGACCAACATAGTAGCTAATAAATATGAGGTTGAGACCTACCAGGTCGATACCGGCTACTGTATTCACTGCGGCCTATGTGTTGAGGCCTGCCCCTACGATGCATTGTATATGGGTTATGCCTACGAGCGAGCCAAGTATCGGCGCCATGACCTGGTGCAAAATAAAGAGATGATGATGGAGACACCTGATAGGAAAGTCAGCGGCTATTTCCATCCTGAGCGTGCCGCGAAATTACCCCGCCAGACCCTGCTTCTTGACCGGGATAAGGTGAAAGAGTAATGGGGATTAGCATTGCCTTCTGGGTATTAGCTATCGTCGGCGTGGTAGCGGCTCTAGCCGTGGTCTTACTTCGTGATGTCTTCCGCTCCGCCCTGTCCCTGGTTTTATGCTTCCTGGCGGTGGCGGGAATATATATTACCCTCAGCGCCGACTTTCTGGCGGTGGTGCAAATTTTAATTTATGTTGGCGCGATATCGGTGTTAATTATCCTGGCGGTTATGCTGACCAGGGAGATTCAGCGGGGCAGTCCGTCAAACAGATTGCAAATCCCGGCATTAATTGTTGCCCTAATATTTTTAGGTGGGGTGGTTTTTGCCGTGCTTAATACGCCGTGGGCGGTATCTTCAGCCCCACCCCTGGAGCCGACTACCTCAACGCTGGCGGGGCTGCTCTTTGGTGGGGGCGGCTTTATCCTGCCGGTGGAGATTGCCCCCCTTCTTTTGCTCGCTGCCGTCCTGGGGGCTATTGCCTTGGTTAGGGAGAAGTAAAATGGCTATAGGTTTAGGACATTACCTTATATTATCGGCGGTTCTCTTCTCCATCGGGCTTTATGGCGCCCTGGCTAAGCGCAATGCCATAGTCATTTTGATGTCTATCGAGCTTATGCTCAATGCGGTGAACATTGCCCTGGTCGCCTTCTCCCGGTATATTGTGCCGGTACTGCTAACGGGGCAGGTGTTTACCATTTTTGTTATGGTGGTGGCGGCAGCCGAAGCCGCCGTCGGCCTGGCGATAATAATTTCTATCTATCGTTACCGCGAGACCATAGACGTCACCAAGATTAATTTAATGAAATGGTAATAAGATGTGGGTAGAGGTTAAACAAGCAAGTAGCCTGGCAATAGCCGAGATGTGGAAGGAATTTTTTGAGGGGGAGGGAATACCCACCCGCATCCTCCCTGCCTCCGCTGAGCCCAGGGACAGGGAGTTGGCTGCCTATTCTATCCTTGTGCCTAAAGACAAAGAGCATGTGATTCAAGAAATATTGAGGAAGTTGTGATGGCAAGTCAATTGGTCTGGCTTATATTTTTACTGCCAATATTCTCCTTCATCATAATAGGGCTATTTCTAAGACCCTTTTTAAACCAAAAGCCCAAGATTAGCGGCTATCTCACCATCGCCTCTCTCCTTGGCTCCTTTGCCCTCTCGGTCTGGGCGTTAATGGAGGTTATGGCCGCCCCCACCAACTCATTACCGATTCCTGATATCAACTGGGTGGTTATTGAGGGTGGGATTACCATTCACCTTGGGCTAATGGTTGATTCGCTGACGGCGGTGATGCTGGTTGTAGTCACCCTGGTCAGCCTGATGGTGCAGATTTACTCCCAGGGCTATATGCACGGCGACGCCGGTTATCATCGCTACTTTGCCTTTATGTCCCTCTTTACCGGCTCAATGCTGGGCTTGGTTCTGGCGAACAACCTGCTCTTTATGTATGTCTTCTGGGAGATGGTTGGCTTATGCTCCTATCTGCTTATTGGCTTCTGGTTCCACCGCCCGGCGGCGGCAAATGCGGCCAAGAAGGCGTTTATTGTTACCCGCCTCGGCGATTTCGGCTTCTTGGCGGCGATATTGCTTCTATTCTTCAACACCGGCACCCTTGATATTGCCCAGCTCCATTCACTGGCGATAAGTGGGGCGCTGGCGGGGACAACCCTTACCTGGATAGCGATTGGCATCTTCGCCGGCGCTGCGGGCAAGTCAGCCCAGTTCCCGCTACATGTCTGGCTGCCCGATGCCATGGAGGGTCCGACCCCGGTCAGTGCCCTAATCCATGCCGCAACCATGGTTGCCGCCGGCGTCTTTCTTGTTGCCCGTTGCTATCCCCTCTTTGCGCATTCCCCTCAGGCGCTGACCACGGTGGCGGTCATCGGCGGCTTTACCGCTATCTTTGCCGCCACTATGGGTCTGGTGATGACCGATATTAAGCGGGTTCTGGCTTATTCCACAATCAGCCAGCTTGGCTATATGATGCTCGGGCTTGGGGTGGGTGGGGTGGCGATTGGCATCTTTCACCTCTTTAATCACGCCTTCTTCAAGGCGCTCCTCTTTCTCGGGGCGGGCAGTGTTAATCATGCCACCGGCACCTTTGATATGCGGGGGATGGGCGGACTGCGCAAGTTTATGCCCTGGACCTATGCCACCTTTGTTATCGCCGCCCTGAGTATTGCCGGCATCTGGCCTCTTTCCGGGTTCTGGAGCAAGGACGAGATTCTGGCGGCATCTTGGCAAAGCCAGCCGATACTCTTCTATCTGGCGATGGTCACGGTGTTTATGACTGCCTTCTATATGTTCCGGGCGGTGTTTTTGACCTTTGGTGGGGAGTATCGTGGTGCGGGGGCTCACGGTAAGCAGCACGAGTCGCCCGCGGTTATGGTTATGCCGATGGTCGTCCTGGCGGTACTCTCCGTGGTCTCTGGCTTGTGGAATGTTACCGGCGCCTTTGGCGGGCTTTTTGGTCATGGCGAGAGCCATAGCTTTGTTGAGGGGTTCTTTGGTGTTCTGGCACAACCCTTGCCCTGGCTTTCGCTGATAGTGGCTGGGCTGGGCATTTTACTTGCCTACGCCGTGTATAGCGCGAAGTGGCTATCGGCGGAGCGCATCGGCAATATCTTCAAGCCACTTTATATTCTCTTCTCTCGCAAGTACTGGCTTGATGAGCTTTACGAAGTGGTTATTGTGAAGAATTTTCTGGTGCGTGGGCTTTTTGCCGTATTTGAATTCTTTGATAGCTACGGTGTTGATGGGGTGGTGAATGGGGTAGGCGGTGGGGCGCTCGCCACCGGCAGAGCAATCCGGAGGGCGCATACCGGTCAACTGCAGCTTTACGGCCTATTTATTGGCATCGGTATTCTGGCGATTATTGTTTGCCTTTATCTCTTTGGCTAAGGAGGTTATCAAGCAACCTATCCCCCTGACCCCCTTCCCTTACTAGGGAAGGGGGGAGTAAAGAGAAGAGAGGGGGCTTCGCCCCCTCTCTAAAGACTCTTCCCCCTCTCCTTGAGAAGGAGAGGGGGATTAAGGGGGTGAGGTAGATAAACAAGATGAGGGTTGACGTAAGTGAACTTTAATTATCTGAGCTGGATAATCTTCCTGCCCGCAGCGGGGGCAATCCTGATTGCCTTTCTCCCCGCTATATCGGAGTGGGCGATTAAGCGCATTGCCGGCGTGGTTACCCTGGCTTCGCTGGTTCTTTCTATCTTCGCCTTTATCAATTTTGACCGCTCGCTGGGGGTAATCCAGTTTGAGGAAAACTTCTCCTGGATTCCAGCCATTAACGCTCACTATCACCTTGGCGTTGATGGTTTGAGCCTGCCCCTGGTGGTATTGATGACGCTCCTTGGTTTTCTGGTGGTTTTAATATCGTGGAAGATTGACCTGAGACCGCGAGAATACTTCGCCTGGCTCCTGCTTCTGGAGACAAGTATTTTAGGGGTATTCTGCTCCCTTGACCTGCTTTTATTCTTCCTCTTCTGGGAGATAGAGGTTATCCCGATGTACTTCCTCATCTCTATCTGGGGGACAGGGAGAAAAGAATACTCGGCGACAAAGTATGTGGTGTACACCCTCTTTGGCAGCGCGATGATGCTGGCCGGTATTCTTAGCCTTTACTTCACTACTGGCAGTCTCAATATGGTTGAGATTGCCCGAGGCGGGTTGGCTATGGTTCAGTCGATGATGCCGGCGGGTGCTATCTTTCTCCTCTTGCTTATCGGCTTTGCCGTCAAGCTGCCGGTTTTCCCGTTGCACACCTGGCTGCCTGATGCCCATACCGATGCCCCGACGGCAGTGAGTGTGGTGCTGGCGGGGGCACTGCTTAAGATGGGCGGCTACGGCATGCTCCGGGTATGCGTTAGCTTCTTCCCGGCCGTTGCCCGGCAGTATGCCTTCATTCTGGTAATACTGGCGGTGGTTAATGTTCTCTACGGGGCGGCGGTAACCTTGAGGCAGACTGACCTGAAGCGGCTGATTGCATACAGTAGCATCAGCCATATGGGCTATGTGCTCTTGGGCATCTTTGCCCTGGGTCAGTTGAGTATGGTTGGGGCAACCTTGCAGATGTTCAGCCATGGCATTATCACTGGCTTACTGTTTGCTATGGCGGGTCTGGTGATGCACAATGCCGGGGAGCGAGACCTGCGAAAGCTTGGTGGCCTGGCGAGGCAGATGCCGATTATTGTCGTTGTCTTCTCGGTGGCTGGGCTTGCTTCCTTGGGCTTGCCCACCACCAGCGGCTTTGCCGCCGAGTTTCTGGTATTCGTCGGCAGTTTTTCCAGCGCGACTGTTGCCGGAATTAAACTTTATACCATCCTTGGTGCCCTTGGCATTGTTATTACCGCCGGCTATATTTTGTGGATGCTCCAGCGCGTTTTTTATGGTCAGGTGCTGGAGCGGTTCAACAAGGCTTATGACGCCGATATCCTGGAGCGGGCATATATGTTTACCTTTGTCGCCGTGATTATGCTGGTCGGTATCTATCCGGCAGTCCTGACCGATGTTATTAAAGTAGGTGTTATGCCAATAATGAGGTTGTTAGGTGGGTAAATTATGCTGAATATAGGGCTACTAGCCCCTGAGCTGACCCTGGCGGCGACGGCCATAGTGGTCGTCCTGCTTGACCTTTTCCTCCAGCGCAAGGGGTGGCTGGCGGTGGTGAGCATAATTGGCATTGTCGTTGCCGGCGGCTTGACCGTGACCATGTGGGGTAGCTCGCAGGCTACCTTCAACAATATGCTGGCGGTGGATAACTTTGCTCTGTTCTTTAAATTGCTATTTTTGAGCATTGCTTTGCTGGTGATTCTGGCTTCCGTCGATTATGTTACCAAATTTGCTCGCTTTCAGGGTGAATACTACGCCCTGGTGCTTCTGTCTGCCCTGGGCATGATGCTGATGGCGGCTACCGCCGAGCTAATCTCTATCTATATGGCTCTGGAGCTAGCGAGCATATCCTTATATGTTCTGGCTGGTTTTCTCAAAGACCCCAAATCAACCGAAGCCGCACTGAAGTATCTATTGCTTGGGGCAGTAGCCTCGGCGGTACTGCTCTTTGGTATGGCGCTGGTCTTTGGCTTTACCGGCAAGACGCAACTCGGTGAGATTGCCCGTGCTATCCAGACACTTTCATTATCTGGTGTTTTAGCCAGCCCCGCTCTTATTTTTGGCTTGGTGCTGATGGTCGCCGGCTTCGGCTTTAAGATTGCCGCTATCCCCTTCCATATGTGGGTGCCCGATGTCTATGAGGGGGCGCCGACGCCAATCACTGCCTACCTCTCAGTAGGGAGTAAGGCCGCCGGCTTTGCCATAATATTAAGGGTCTTTTACTCCGCCTTTGGGCTGCCATCCTGGTTGAGTCTGGACTGGGGGCTGGTCTTTGCCGTGCTGAGTGCTATTGGCATGACCCTGGGCAATATCATCGCCATCCCCCAGACCAACATCAAGCGAATGCTAGGTTACTCCAGCATCGCCCAGGCTGGTTACCTTATGGTGGGGCTAGCCACGGTGGGGTTTTCCCCAGCGGCAGACATTGTGGGCAGGAGCGCCCTTCTCTTCTTCCTTGCCAGCTACGCCCTGACCAACCTTGGTGCCTTTACTGCCATCATCGCTATCTCAAATAAGCTTGATAGTGACTTAATTAATGATTATTCGGGGATGGGCAAAAGGGCGCCGCTAGTAGCCTTAGCCCTGACCCTTTGTCTAATCTCCCTGATTGGTATGCCGCCGGCGGCTGGATTTATGGCTAAGTTCTACATCTTTAGCGGGGCGGTGAAACACGGTTTGCTCTGGCTGGTGGTCATTGCCGTAATCAACAGTGTAATATCCGCCTACTACTATCTGAGGGTGGTCAAAGTAATGTGGCTGGGTGAGCCAGCCTCCGCGGAAAAGGTGCCCTCTTCCGGGGCACTGCGGCTTGCCCTATCTATCGCCTGCCTTGGCGTGCT
>Ga0315280_10007505_pt1 | contig 14616 bp, 25 predicted proteins | sample YL17G06_40_MG_FD_203697 | JGI IMG/M metagenome (GOLD analysis project Ga0315280, IMG submission 203697) | Sediment microbial communities from Yellowstone Lake, YNP, Wyoming, USA - YL17G06_40 | ecosystem: Environmental > Aquatic > Freshwater > Lake > Sediment | place: USA: Wyoming | collected...
CGGGGCTAACAAAAAGTGAGTAACTACTCAAATATGAGTAAAAGTGTAAGGGGCTTACACAGCGTCGTAAACATTTTCCAACGTTCTTTTAACGTTACACAGCGATGTAAAAAATTACACAAGATAGAAAACAAAAAGGGAAGGTGTGTAGAGAGGCTACACACCGTCTTACTTCTTTACAGCGGGTTGAATCAAAACCGCCGAACTCTTGTTGACAACCTGGGCCGAAAGACCCTTGCTTAACGCAAGCTTCTTCACGTTCCAACACTGGCCACGACTCAAGCCGCTAATCAGCTTAGGCTGGCCCAACTTGATGACCTCTTCGCACACCTTAGCGTACTGGCCCACCGTGCGCTGCGGGTTGTCCGCTATGATCTTAGCGGCCTCGGCTGGCGTCAACGTCTTCACCTTCATTTTTGCTTCTCACCTGCCTAGTGGTTGTTCCAAGCCACCGACCCAAAAAAACGCTGGGTTTCGCTAGCGTTGCACTAGCTCGTCAGGGTGTTCGTTCGTATTATACGCGGGAAGTGATGAACGCTTACCTCGTGGTACAGTTGATACAGCTTCCAGCATTCAAAGCATACTTCGTAACCGTGCTTCATTAACATTACGGCCTTATGCCGACCGCAACTATCACACAGCTTAACGTTATTATGGTTGCGCAATTGTAATCCCTCGAAAATCAGCGTCGGCATTTATCACACCTTCAACAACAGGCCTTTCAGTTCCACGCGGCCACTTTACCCAAATTGATACTAGCTTCATTGATTTATCCTTTGAACCATAGCGTACCTGTACATCGCACATTTCATCGGCCCTAGCCGTTCTATCGTTCTTCAACATATCGCTAACAACCATAACGTACAGCCTAGACATTTTCTTATTTCACCTTCCTATCTTCAAACACTGGCAGGCCCAGAGCCCTGCGAATATCATTGCACACATAGCCATCGTTGCTTAATCCAAATTCGTCAGGTTTGCACACTTCGGCCATATAACACTTGTCTTTGTGGAACACGAATATTCTAACGGTTTTATCGCTCCATAGCGTAACCTGTACCTCTGCGTTCTTCATTGTTCGGTTTCTTAGTTCTTTCAAGTTTGTTCGCCTCCTTCGGCTTGGTTCCAAGTACAACTGTATCACCGTAATATATAAACATTCTAAACTGTTTAATGTTAAAAAACAAGTTTTAACACGATATTAACACGATAAAGTTAACAAGAAGGCGTTAATTAACACGAAAATGTGCAATAACATAAAACTGTTAAAAACACGATAACACGCTAACAAGATTGCCACATAATAGTGTAATTTGAAAACACGATGATTTGAGGCAGATGGAGCTTAGTACGAAAATAAAATCGGTTTCGGGCGCGACAAAAACGAGACTCCTCTAACTAACGTGCATCGAGGCTCTGTGAAACGTACTATTGTACTACGGTGTGTCGTTTTGCATAACTCGTAAAATCGGGAGTACCCTTATTAGCCTCCCCAACGCAATTCTAGCCGAGGTGAAGAACGTATGTCAAGCGTTGAAAAGATGTTGCTGAAAGGCCCTCTGCCCGACGTCAAGAAGATGAAACTAAAAGACCTTAAGGAAGAAGTGCAGATGTGGCGCAACGTGTGGGCGTGGGTGCCGAGTGAAGTAAAGTACTACGTTGCCAGGACGGGTCAACAGGTCGGAATCACGATGCGAAACTACAAACGATACTTAGGAGTACTCTTGGACACGCATTGGGACTTGACAGAGCTAGAGCTGGGCGTATATGATAAAGTATATGACCTAGTATCAGGAGAAAACTATTTTGAACGAAAGATCGTTAAAACGAGACTAGCAGGATTAATTGACCTTCAGTGGATAGCTGAACGAACGCCTGAAAGCGAAGTAACGGGCACGAAAACAGAGCCAGCACAGCCAGACATAATAGAAGAAGAAGAAGAAGAAGAAGAAAATAAAGTGGTCAAAAACGAGTAGTGACTCAAAATTGGGTAGCACCCCAGTCTGACGTACAACTACAACTGACAGCAACGGTAACACCATACAACAGTAATACGAACAATACTTAAAAGCAGCACACGCCAAGTCACCCCTGCCTCAAAAGAGGAATGTCGAGTTGGTACTAAAAACAAAAGAAGAGGCAAAGGCCAACTTCGAAGCAGCCATAAGCTACATACCAGACCGATACAAATCAGGCATAGCTAAAGCAGACTGGCAAACACCAGCACGAAGCGACGCAGCAGAAAAGAACTACGCTGACGCAATCAGCAAAGCCGTATCAGGCAAACTACGACAGAAAGGAGTCGCTGCAACAACCAACGAAGAATGGAAAGCAGCCGCAAGCGACAAGGGCGCCCCGATAATCGGAGAACGCATCCGAGGCGCACTTGGAAAGTGGGTTGCAGAATGGGGCCCAATGTACGACAGCGTGTCATCTAAAGTAGCGACACTACCGCCAGGCACACTAGACTTTAGAGCAAACATCAACAACAGATTAGTGCCCGTTGTAGAGACTTGGAAGAAAGCCGCAGGCAAACTCTAGGAGGCCTGAAATATGTACTTCAGGCAACAGCGCTTTAAAAAGAACGAGAACATACTAGAAGGCACGACGTTCAGCGAGGAACTGCCATCAGCAGGCATACTTGACTCAATACTGCTAACGGTACGAATATACAACGCAGCCGCAGCCTACGACGTGGTGAAGCCCAACATTTGGGATCACATCACGAAGATCGTGGTGAAAGGAGACGGCTTCGACAACCTGTTCGACGCCTGGGGCCAAACAGTACTGGCACAGCACGGCGTTACCTACGAGAAACTCCCTCCTGGCTTCATTGATACAATGTCAAGCAACTACCAGACGCTTGTGTTTCCGATAATGTTCGGACGCAAGATTCAAGACGGCGCTATGGGGCTTGACCTATCAAAGTACGGAACTGTTCATCTTGAGGTAACACAAGACTGGGCTACTGCTGACCTTCAGGCTACGAAGAGCATTTGGTACGACGTTGACCTATTGTACTTGGAAGATACAGCGAAGCCGGGGCAGTTCATATCAACGAACCAGATAGACTCACACACTTGGACGGCTAACGATCAGGAGTACACGTTCAAAGTACCGAAGAAGCGCAAAGTACGCCGAATATACTTGGGCTGTGAGAGCTATCGAACGTCGGTGACAGGTTCACAGGGCAACAAGGCTTGGAGAAACCTTCGCTATCTGACATACACGTACAAGTCAGGTGGCTTAGTGCTAAGGGACAGAGATGACCTATACAGATCAGATCAGGACAACCTCTGGGGCTATCCTGACTGGTGTGAAGTGTTGAAGAACGTCGAGCCGAGGACAGGATACACGGAAGACGTTGGACTGTGCAGGCCCGTTGTCGTGAACGCAACGCCGAGCTATTCAGCAGACCCAGGCAGCGATCTGGAACTAACGCTAGACCAAAGAATGGAGAGGCTTCAAGCGTGGCGCAGGGCAGACGCTGGTTTCCAGGCTAGGCTTTATGCCGCTGGCTACGGTGTTATGGATCACCTGTGCATACACGAAGACCTCGTTGACAGTCCCGAAAGCTACCTCGACCCCGATGCGAAAGCAGATGTAGAGGTCAAGGTCGGCAACAGCTCATCAGGCGGCACAACTGGCATAATACGCTTCATAACCGAGACGCTTAGGCTAAACGGAAGTTAGGCTTAGAACCGCATAAGAAGGCGACCCCCATTTTTTTATGCAGCGATAAACCAAACAAGAAGGTGATTGCGTGACCAACAGGAAACTGTATTTTCAGAGGCTAAGGAAACAGTCGGATAACGCTACGACATACTACTTGATGTTTCCAGTAGTGCATACTGGAGAAGTGCTGTACGTGACAACGGGCTCGGCTGAAGATGAGAACAACACGGCTACGATTGCTTTCGGTAAATTCATAGGCGACGAGTTCGTGCCCTGGCAGGAAGTTAAAGATCAGACTACGGGTATAAGATACCACTTGAGGCAGACGCGTGTACTGATAGCTGGCGAGAGGCCAGCGGTGAGGTTCGAGGGCACGACGCTTAACGACTACTGCGCAGGCTACTACGAGGGATACGTGACACAGGTGGAGTAGATGGCTAATGAGCTATGCTTGGGACATAGACATTCCAGCCGACACGAGAGAAGAGGCGCCAGTAAAACAGACGCTTAAGCTGACGACAGGCATAGTGACGGACGTGTCGTTCTTCTTCCCCGGCGGCTGCAGCCAAAAGGTGAAGGTGAGGCTGACACGCGGCGGCGTGTTCCCCGTGGTGCCGAACAACCTCGGCGGCTGGGTCACGGGCAACAAGCAGGTAGTACCGTTCAGGCTTTACTATGATATTAACGATATACCGTACGAGTTGCAGTTCGAGGGTTGCAGCCCGGGCACGAGCTACACGCATAAAATAGGTGTGTGGATAAGTATGATCGAGGAAGCGGCGGCCAGCACTAAAAAGCTGACGCTGCTGCTTGAGAAGTTTCTCGAAACAATAGGGGCGCTGTGAAAGAAAATGGCTGTATCTGATAGACCCGACCACTGGGACGAGGGAATGGTCGAGATTTCACACATCACGAACGTTGACCTCGTTGACGTTATTGACCTGATTAACACGATAAACACGATTAACACGATAGCAGTCATAGCGTCAATAATAAACGTGGACAGCGTTGACCTTATAGACAGAATATCGCTTATCGACGCCATCACGAAGGTTGGAACGGTGACAAGCGTCGGCACGATAGACGAGTTGAAGCTGATAGACTCGATAGCGAGCATAGACAGCTTAACAAGCGTCGGCACGATAGGTGAATTAAAGTTAATAGACTCGATAGCGAGCATCGACAGCTTAACAAGCGTCGGCACGGTTGACCTGATCACGCTGATAGGCGAAGTGACCAAGATAGCGGGCATAGACCTGATTACACGTATAACTGAAATTACTAGGATTAAGGAACTGCCAGCGTTAGACGTGTTATCAGCGCCAGTGATAACAACCAAGCCCGACTTGGGCGCCGTTGGCTCAACCTTCAACCACTATTTCGTGCACAGCGTTGTACACGGAGACGTGGTCGTGTCTGGGCTCACGCCTGGCGACAAGTGTCAGCGCCTCTACATTACGATCAAGAATATGTACAGCGTTAGCGAGTGGCATACGATAAGCGACACGCAGGAAAGCTACCAGCAGATAGACAGTACGACGGAGTTTTGGGCTAACAAGTTCACGTTGACGAGTAAGCACGATGGCGGCTTTCAAGCGCAGATATACGTTAAGAAAACGGGCACGCCGACCGGCGGTGTTAACCTAGAAGTATGGACGAGCAGCGCTGGCAAGCCTGCTTCTAAACTCTACGGGCCCGTGAACATACCTGACGCTGACATAGGTACGAGCTTTGCGTGGAAAACGGCAAACTTCGGCTCTGTCGTACTCGACCCAGGCGACTACTGGATCGTGGCCAAGAACACGACGGGCGTTGACGCGTTTAACTATTACACTTGGGGCCTCGAATTTGACGCAAGTTACGTCAACGTGATGGCGCAGTCGGTTGATTCAGGATCGTCGTGGACGCTGTACAACGGTATGTGTTTCAACCTTAAACTAATGTACGCTGAATACCATACGCCAAACTATTACGGTATGACGGTGGCTGGCGTATCCGTGCCCGCGAGCGGGATCGTGGATAAGAGCTACACCGCGGGATCGGAGCCTATCGTGGACAGCGCGGGTAAGCTCACGTTCACGGTCACCGTCACGACCGACTACACGAGCTACGATGACACGGGCTACGTGACGATGTACCTCGTAGCCGCGGTGAACTGGCCAGTGCAGCACAGAGGCAACATAAGCAACGAGCTGGTTAAAGCCGCGGTGAACACGACGAGCACGACGGTAACGTTCTCGCAGGCCGTTCAGAGTGCGATCGTGCGGAACACGGGGTCGTACGACGTTTACTTGAGTTCAACGAGCCCCGCGACGACTGACCACTGGCTATTAGAGCCTGACGAGGTCGTTGTTTTGCCTTTCAAGTTCACGGCGCTGTACGCTATCGCGTCTGGTGGAGCAGGTGAGATAAGAATGTGGGGCGACTACTGATGACGATGTGGGGTTTAACGAAGCCGACGCCTTGGTACGCTTGGCGACTGCTGCATTACTGGCAAGCAGGCGTACTGCGCTTATGGATACCGTTCTACGAGGAGTCAGGGACAGCAGCGCACGACGTAAGCAAGTACGGCAACAACGGAACGATGTACAGCGGAACCACGCCGACAAACCTGTTCAATTCAGGCGGCAAAATAGGGTACGGCGCTAGCTTCGACGGCGTAGACGACTATGTAGAAGTGCCTTATAGTGCGAGTTTAGATAACTTTGATGCTTTAACTGTTGAATGTTGGATTAAGCCTTCTGTTTGGGCAGACGGGGTTTTTCGGATTTTTATAGATAAAGGATGGGCCAGTGTTGGAGGTTTCGTACTATACTTTCATAGTACCGTAGCAGGATTGCTATATTTTGCTACACGTGATTCAGTTAGTACGAAAAATACATATTATACTTGTCCATCACTTAACCAATGGTATCACGTAGCAGGTGTTTTCAGTAAGGGTCAGCCAAACAAAGTCTACGTTAATGGCGTGAAAGGCACGGATTCACCTGCAACTGCTGATGAAACGCTGACATTAAATTCTGCCGTTAAAATAGGCAAATCCGCAAACGATTTTCAAGGCATCGTTGACGAGGTTCGCATCTACAACCGAGCCTTAACCGCACAGGAGATAAGAGCACTGTACTTGATAACAAACGTATGATGAAGTAGGGGGGTCGAGCATCGAGCTGGATTGATGGGTACAAATTGTACTAACCACTATGAAGAGGTGAAAGACGATGAAAGATGAAAAGAAAAAGGCGAAGGCTAAGGTTAAGAAGGACAGCAAACTGAAGGTGCTGCTTGACTGCATAGACTTAGTGCACAGCCTCGAGAACAAGTGGCTAGACGCGCTGATGAAGGCGACGCTGCTTGCGATATACACGTTCGTGATGTCGCTGGTGGGTATGGGCGTGAACCAGATATTGACGAACGTCAAAATTTCGATGCTGACCGCTGGGCTGACGGCCCTCGCCGCGTTTATGACCAGGCTGCTTATGGAACTTGGAATATCAACTGAACAGGCAAAACCTTCGGGTTGACCAGCTTGAAGACGGCGGAGCTAAGGTTCTACCACCTCTGTCAGCCACGCGAGTCGTTCACGCAACACGTGGCTGACGAGGTCTTTTTTGACAAAGACGTGTACGTTCTTGGCTTCGACGGCGCTGTAAGCAGTTTTAGAAACCTGCACGTTGAAACGTGGCTGTGGGTTGACGGCGAGGACATCGTTAAACCGTTCGGACACGTGATATGCAACTGGGAATGCTGGTGGCTTTACTGGCGAAGAATGGGCAACAACGCTGGCGTGATACCCGCACCTGGCCTGCTCGTGAAGAAGGGTACGAGTTTGAAGCTTGGCGTCTGGTGGGACAATATGAACGACGTTGCCAGGGACTTCCACTGCAAAACTTCCGTGTACTTTAAATAAGGCTTAAGTCCCTCTTTTTTTCGGCGAGTAGTTCGCCAGGAGTGTGAATGTAGAGTATGAGTAGGAAAGTAGTGGAGCAACCGAGTTTTTCTGGACCACAGATGATACCTGAAGAGTTTATGGCGGTGTTGCTGTGGAGTCAGAAAGGCGAGTGTGATTGCCCGGCTGCTGAATATTTCAGGAAGCTGGGCGCAGATATGATGAAGACGCAGATTAAAGTGAAGGGAAAGTGAAATGTCTAAGACGCCTAAAGAATACGACGTGTACGTGCTTTCGAGACGTGAGGTAACGGTGTTTCCGAAGCCCAATGTGCCAGAGCAGCAGACGATAGTAACGTACGTTGCAGCGGGGTTACCGCCTGCTTCGATAACCATAATGAAGAAAGAGTACACGCTTGACAAAGAGAAGCAGTTAATCAAAGCTGACATTGAGAAACGCTTGACTACTAAGCCTGAACAGTATAAGGTGTAACCGTTGACAGGTTGGCCCTGGCCGTTTAATGCGATACAGGATTGGCTTGAGGGACTCTGGAACTGGGTTAGCGAGGCTGCTGTTGCTGCTGTCAGCGTGGTGTCGAACTGGATAAATGACGCTATCAACGGTTTATGGAACACTATATCGGCTGGGCTTTCTTGGGTAGTGTCTGGTATCAAAGGGTTCATTGACGGTCTGTGGACTTCGATAAGCGGAGGGTTAACGTGGCTTTGGCAGGGTATCACGGGTTCTATTGACTGGCTATGGCAGGGCATACAGGCTTCGTTCAAGTGGGTTCTCGACGGCGTGACTGGTATATCTAAGTTTCTGGGTGAATACATAGGTTCAGGGATAAAGTGGCTTAGTGATAACATAGTGTCGTTTGTAGGTCATCTCGGCGACCTGCTTGGCCAGGGCATTAATTGGCTTTGGAACAGCGTAACAGGCGTAATCAACACGTTGGGAACAGCATTAGGCGGACTCCTGAATACCATTGTTACTAATGTCAGCGGTTTCTTCGGCTGGCTCTGGGACGGCGTCGTAGCTACTGGCAACTTCGTGTACAATGGGCTTAAGACGGCTTTCGACGGAGTAACGACAATAATAGGTCAATCTATTAGTGCGATACTTGGCGGTGTTGCACAGGCGTTAGGCTCTGGGCTTCAGGCGTTGATAGACTGGCTGCTTAAAAGCCTGACGTGGGTTGCACAAATGATAATCGGAGTAGTTAATGCTGTCGTTGGCGCCGTAGGTGGCGCTATAACTTCGCTGTTCAGCGGCTTCATTAATGGTATTACGGCTGCTATGGGTGTTCATAGTCCCGAGCCTGAAATAGCGCAGGCTGTTAATGCTTTAGTGCCTACGGCGTGGAATAGGCAGATAGAGATAATACAGGGCGCTTATCAGTCAGAACCCACGCCTGAAAACATACGGAACGCTGCTTTACTGACAGTTGCGACGCTGATGATCGGTGGAGTAGGCGGTATGGTTCTTGGCGCTGCTGCTGACATCGCACACCCATCGAAAGAGATAATGGCACACAGGACTGTGCGAGAGGCGATTTGGATGCTCGGTGTTCCAGCAGTAACGGCTAGTATAATAACGCTTCCAACCGCAGTTGGACTATTGACGCCTTTGCGATATGCTCTTAACGAGCAATTTCAACCTATGCAGCCAGGCGCGGCTGACATCGTGCGCTTCGCTGTAAGAGAATGTTTTGAGCCTGAAAGACTACCTGCACTGTTGGCTAACTACCCTGGCGAGGCATACAGTAAAGCTATGAGGCGTGAAGGTTTCAGTGATAGCTGGGCTGCTATGTTCTGGGGCGCACACTGGGTACTGCCGAGCATTGGCGACTTGAACAGTTACCTGTACAGACACGATGACTTTATGCCCACGTGGGAGAAGTATATGCGCTACCACGACTACATACCCGAGGGTATTCCCTGGATAAAGGAAGTCATCTATCCACCATATACACGTGTTGACGTGCGACGTATGTGGGATATGCGCACGATAAGCGAAGGCGACCTGTACACTAACTACCGCTGGCTTGGATATGATGATAAGCACGCTAAGGGTATGGTAACGTGGACTAAGATATACACTGAATACCCGAGGCTTGTCCGCAGGTACGCACAAGGCTGGATAACAAGTGAACAACTGCTAAGCGAAATCACCGCGCTTGGGCTTCCAGCAGATCGGGCTAAGGAGCTTATGATGGAGATAACTAGGGCGGAGAGCAAGTCGCGCACGGCGACTGAACGGGACTTGACTAAGGCTGAAATAGTGAAGGGCGCAAAGCAGAAGGTAATAACGCCAGAGCAGGCGGTAGTGCTGCTGATGGACTTGGGCTACGAGGAATGGGAGGCGTGGTTCATATTAGCTATTAACAACGTGGTTGGCGCTGGAGACCCTGAAGGCTACTGGCAGATGAAGAAGGTGACGGAGACGTACAAGAAGGCGCAGGGGCTACCGTATAAAGAAGTGCCTGACACGCTGATAGCGCTTGAGGCTGAACAGAGAAGCCTGAAGGCCAAGATCGAGGAACTTAAAAAAGAAAGAGGAAAGGAAGTTGAGCTTGGCGACCTCGCGACCAAGCTCGGCGACGTCGAGTACCGTATGCGTCAGCTAATCATCGCTAACAAACTGGGCCAGTGAGCCCTGTTCCCACTCTTTTTTTATTTTGCTTAACACTATCCAGTACGTCTGGCTTTCTCCCAGCGTTTGCAGCGGGTTAGTGCTGAATATTCTCATCAATTCAGCGAAGTCCCCGAATATACCAAGTACGTTTTCTATCGGTATCTTGACTTCACACCACTTAAGCCATAAAAGCCCGTCGTCTTTAAGTATCCTGTGCAGTTCCTTAGCCGCTTTATGCAAGTGTGTTACAAGCTCGCCTCTCGTGTGATACCTGTTCCAGCCAAAGTACGTGTAGCTTATCAGCGGGTCGTCTTTGTTCCATTCTTTTACTTCACGTGGAAACACGGGTCTTGGTTCAGGGTCGGTTTCCCACAGGTGCGGCGGGTCGTAGAAGATCGTGTCGAAACTTTGGCTCTTGAACGGCGTCTTGGTGTTATCACAAAAAATTGTGGGTTTGTTCTTGAGCCTCGTTTCAACGTCAACGTATATGATGTGTTCACATTCCTTTGTTTTCCACATCGTTCGGTTGCTGGCCGTGGCGTCGAGAATCATTATAGTTCAGTCCCAATTTAAGAATTTGCCACATCGTTTGCAGTACACTTGGAAATAAGCATTTGTTACTTTTTTATGTCCAAAGATTAGACATATTAATTGATTTATTGTCATCAAGTATTATTCTCCTTCTCTTGCTATTAGTGTATCCAAGTAGTCAACTATGTCAAGAAGGTCTCTTTCTGCTGCTATGTCCCTGGCTATTTCCAGCATTGACTCCCGACCCCAGAGGCCGGGGTATCCTTTTATTCCGTATCGGGTGTCAACGTATTCCACCCCTCTGATTTCGCCGTGATACTCTATTGCTCTGATGTCAAGTTGCGACAGGTACTCGTACTTTTCAGTATATATTTTGGCTGCAACGTCTAGGCTTCCCTCGTGTATTCCTAACTCTTCTTCGAGGTAGTCTAGGTAGTCGTCAAGCGTTCCCGTTTCTTCTATCGGTATGTCCTGTCTTTCAAGCCAGTCCTCGAAGTCAGGCGTCGGCATTCACTTCACCTTTATTTCGTGTTTCTCGCTTTCATAACCGTCTGCTAGTGTTTCGTACTGTACCCAGTCCCGTAGCTCGTGTACTTTAACGTCTTCAGCCCTGTAGCCTTCTAACACTTCTATCAGCTTTGGTTTTCGCCCGCTTTTCGGTGTTACCCTTAACGTGAATTTGCCTCGGTACACTCCGTATTTAAAGAAGTTCCAATCTATGTCGGGCGTTGCCGCGATTATTGCGACTGCTTCTTGCCACGTTACTCGTTTGAAGCAGTAGGCTATGTAGCTTCCAACTGGCCCCCATTCTTCTATGTCTTCGCCGCCTTCTATCGGTATTGTTCCCACTCGTTTGTAGGTTGCTTCTTTAGTTTTGAGTAGGTAGATGTTTGGTAATTTGTACTGTTTCTGCACAGTTACGAGGTTGTTGATCACTCTGAAAGGCGATACGTCGTCGAAGTCCCACATTAGTATGTGGTTTCCGTCGGGTAGTTTGCTGTTGACGCCGACCACTCGTTCAGTCGGCGCCATACTGAAGGTGAAGCGCCAGCGTCCCAATGTTACCTTTATTATCATTCAGCGACCCTCTGGTACACTATTGTTCGGCCTATGTTACCTCGCAGGCTTGGTTCTATTACGAGGTACTTCATATCTTCGTCGAGTTTGTAGAGTCTATACACTACGCCTTTTATTTTCTTGCTTTCCCATTCTGCTAGTAGTTCCAAATCATCATCTCCTAATCCTAATCTTCGGGTCAATTGTGGCCAGCGTCTGCAGACATTCTAGTATTACTTTTCTCCTGATCGTCAGCTTCCATACCTCTATCGGAACTTCAACCGTGATTTTAACCGTTTTGTCAGTTGACATCACCTTTCATCTCCTTTGTTCAAATAGTTCGCTGGCTCTCGACAGTACCGCACTCATCAGTGTCGGGTTTAGTCCAGCCTCGACTAAACATCTAAGGTATCGCTGTTGATCTATACGTCTTATTGCGAGCAGCAGGTCTTCTTCGTTTGCCTGTCGTATGTAGCTTCTAAGGTTCTCTATATATCTCAAGTGTTCCAGCCCTCGGCTTTCCACGACGTATTTACAGTATGTTTCTAACGCACTCATCATTTATTCCTTACCTATCAGTATTATCCTCTTACCCAAACTGTCAGCGTATTTCAAGTCACGTCTTGTATGCTCTCCTATGCCATCAGGTATATAAGCTATAACTACGTCTGATTTTGCGATAGCTGGATAAAATTTCTTTGCGGCCAGTAGATAGCCTGGTTCTGTATTATGTGCGCCGGGGATAGGGTCAGGCACAGCTAATATTTCATAAGGCGCAAATCTACAAGAGCCAAGTATCACTATCTTCACCATTTTTGGTACACTCCTATTAGTTTAAGTATTCTCGTTGCTTCATCTGTCGGCATTAGTTTCTTTGGGCTGTTTGATTTGAGCCAGCACCAGTCTGGTGAGGTTGCTATTACTCGTTCTGCTGTTGACGGGTTGATCTTGTAGTCTTCACATACCATTTCTATGCTTGGTGTTCCGTGTGATACTATTTCTACGAGTATACAATACACGTTGTTCTGGAAATTGCGGCCTTCCTCGAAGCCGTAGCTCGTCACCATATAGCGTTCAAGCTGCATTGGTCGCAAGAGCTTTATCACCAGATTGTAGTCTTCGTTGGTCACCTGTGTTCGGCCGTCCAGGGCGGCGGCCGCTCGCACGAGTTTGGGTATGTGTTCGTTGCAGCGTGCGTATGACCACTGTGTTAAGCATATTGCCACGAGTTGATACCACAGTTTGCCTTTGTGCTTTATTGGTTCAACTTTGCTTAGCGGCACGCCCCATTCAAGTTTCAGGCTTGGTATCGCTGGGTTGGGTTCGATGGGCCTGATCAGGTGGTAGTAGCGCAGTACTTTGTCACGTATCACTGCTATCCAGTCGTCGCTTTGCACGAGGCTGTTCAGCAACACGGGTTGTATGTTCAACGCCGCCGAGCCGTCGAAGTTAGTTATCATCATATCGAACGCCTGTGTAACCTTGTGTACGTTGTGCGTGTGTACGAGTGTCGCAAGCGTGGTTATTGTTGATACCCTTGACCACAGTGATTTTTCAGCGCCAAGATCGTCTATTATCACGTGTCCCGTGAAGTTTGATAATGCATCTATTTGCTTCACTAATCCAGCCAGCGTTATAGACGTGTACTTTAGTGCGTTGTCCTTCATCAAGCTGTGCGTTATGTCGCACGCCGAGCTTTTACCGCAGCCCGCTGGCGCCACGTTTAGCACACACATCTTGGCCTTTGCCACCAGTATGTTAACTGCTACCAGCGGCCCCAGTCGCTTGTGTGTCCTGTTCACGCTTTTGATTAGTTGCGTTAACTTGTGCATAATCACCATTTCCCAACAGTTTAGTTAGTTCGACGACGATGATACCCTCTGTTTCCTTCAGTTTCTTCACTCGCACGTATCGCCAGCCGACTGGTATCACTTTGCCCAATGCCACTACTCTTGAATGGCCGTACGTCAGCACTTTGCGGTCAAAAAAAAGGCGGGGCTTTGATGTCCCGCTGAACTGCCTCTTTTTACTCAAGTTTGGTCTCCTCTTTGTACTTCACCCAAGCTATTTCCTTAAGTGCCCCTCTTATTACTCTAAGTATGTTTTCCAACTCGTCTATTATTGTTGTTGCTTCGATACTCTGGAGTGTTTCAACGTCTGCTTTCAGGTCTTTTATGTCGGCTAGTAATGTCAGTAGTTTTTTTTCGTCTTCTATGGATACCAATAGATTTTGCCGCCTTTTCGTATCACTTTCACTTGTTTGCCGACCAGCGCCCTGACTTTCTTCTCGAAGTCCCTGTCGTCTGTGTCGTTTATTCCTACTGAAACTAACAGTCGCCCTACCGAGCCCGCTAAGACTTCCTTGTCGAGGCTGAAAAGCTGCGAATACGCCTCGTCGTTGTATTCAACGCTGACTCCTAAGCCCAGACCAACTGTGCCTATTGATGTCCACTGATCTTTGACGATTCGGACTTCTTTTATCACCACCATAGCCCCGCTGTCGGGTATCTCTGCGGTGTTTAGTCCTGGCGCCACGAATACTGCTTTAGGCATTTTGTCATTACTCCCTCCTTTTGTTTGGCTTACGGTTTTACGAACCGTAGCTAATTACAACGGTAACACAGTAGTATTTAAGTTTAGCGCTTGAAGCCTGGATCGGGGTACTCCTCTCTTCCCAAGTTATGCAAAACGTATTACGTAATACCTATCAACAATAGTAAGCAATTATGATACTACGGTTGTATCATACTATCAACTGATTAAAGCCCCCATAACACGAAGTCATCATATTTTCATCGCCTCGAACTCATCGTGCTACCATAGCCCCGCCG
>Ga0315280_10007506_pt1 | contig 14616 bp, 18 predicted proteins | sample YL17G06_40_MG_FD_203697 | JGI IMG/M metagenome (GOLD analysis project Ga0315280, IMG submission 203697) | Sediment microbial communities from Yellowstone Lake, YNP, Wyoming, USA - YL17G06_40 | ecosystem: Environmental > Aquatic > Freshwater > Lake > Sediment | place: USA: Wyoming | collected...
AGACACCTAACTGTCTTGCTTCCGCGAACAGACTGCTTCTTCGCTAACCATATACACCAATGCCGGTTTATGCCTGCGCAATGGGCCCGTAGTCGAGCCAGGATTTGACTATGATTCCGTGTTCTTTGAGTTGTTTGTGTTCTAACTGGTGTTAATTCACGGAGCGCTCGAAAACGAACCGAGTTTGGAGAGAGAGAAACCTCGTCTCGGAATTCAGGAGCATCCCTGAAACAAAGGGCAAGGAAATCTGTGTGCGTATGGGCCTAAACCCGAAGGCGTCAAAATCAGAGTACATAAGCCCCCAAGGCGAACGTAGACTGCTACTTTCCGGCAACATGGCTGAAAACAAGAAGACATATCTGAACTTGAAAAGCTCGGAGTAACATACATGCTCGGGGGGCTCATGTTGGCTATGGTGCCGTCCACGGCGCGCAGCTTCGCCTCTAGGTTCCTCACTTATTGCGACGAAATCATCGCCTCAGTTGTTTCGAACGCTTGACCTGACATATTCATGAGACTGGTTTCCAAATGAGGCCGAGCTTGTCCGCGTAGCAACGTGCCTCTCTTATTTCCTGCGTGCTAGGACGACGTGCGATCTCGTGATATTTCTCTGGTTCCCGCAGAACGAGATGCTCCGGCCTGTATTGACTCATCACGTTGACTAGAGCACGTGGGCAGTTTTCTGCTATCCAGTCGAGAACCGGCTTGGTGCAACATTCTACGTGGCTGGGCATAACGAGGTGCCTGATTATCATGTCGCCATTTTCCTTGGCCATAGCGTGGTTTCGTGAGACCACCTCGAAGTATCTGATTATTCGCGAGTATTTGACGGCGCAACGGTCGTTGCCCCATTTGAAGTCGGGCAGCCAAATGTCTACAACATCGGCCAAGATTTGCATAGCTTCAGGCGTCAGGTACATGTTACTGTTCCATAGGATTGGCACATTTACGGAGGTAAGGTTGAGGGCTTCCATGATTATGTGAAGGTTCGGTGTTGGTTCGCCTCCAACGAAATTGATATTTGCCGCTCCCTCACTCCTCAACGATTTGATTATCAAAGAAAGGTTTCCAGGCGAAATAGGCGCACCCGCGTCCGGGTCCTGAGAGATGTCCCAGTTCTGGCACATCGCGCATCGGAAGGTGCAGGAGGTGAAGAAGATTGTACCTGAACCGTTCCGATCCACTAAGGGAGGTTCCTCTCCGAAATGACGGAAGAATGTCGCAACCCGGGTTGTGCTATCCAGATGGCAAGCGCCTCTTCTCTTGCCTTCCACACGATCGACCTTACATCGCCATTCGCAGAACACGCATTTTCGGAGAAGACGATTCAGAAGCTCGACTTTAAGATCCAAGAAACTGAACTCGGGCCTCTCCACACCTTTGGGTGAGACATCGCTTTCCTCGACCTCCTTCTGCTTCTCAAGAAACTGCAAGTGCAGTCTGCCATGTTCCTGCCACAACTGGGCCTCTGTCATTAGGTGTGGGTCTTGACTGATGGCAATTTGTTTGCAGATGAGGAGCTTTGCAGGTCTCAGATCCCGCAGTACCCCATAGTACCAAGACAGCCTCTCCCGCACGGTCTGGTCAGCCCAGAGATCTGAGACGTGGGGCCTGAGCAACATCTCCCGAGAAATCTTTGAGTGGACCGAGTACTTTAGGATGGCCTACGTGGTATGTCTCTCTCACCCGACCACAAGCAAGAACTAAGACTACGGTAGCACATCTACAGTCAGTCGGAGAAAGGCACATGGTGCGAGCCATAGTAGTTTACTATAGCGTCTATGGAAACACGGAGAAAGCCGCCAAGGCGGTACGCGATGGCCTTGCGTCCGCAGGAATAGAAGCGGAATGCAAAAGGATCCAGGACATGAAACCAGATGACCTGAAAACCTTTGACATGATAGTCTTTGGAACGCCAACACACATGGAAGACATTCCAGAGGATGTGAGAAGATTCATGGAATCCCTCAAACAAGTAGACCTGAGAGGCAAGGAGGGCGCAGCCTTCGACACACGCTACGAGGATGAGCCGATCGGCGGGCTGAGCATGCTCGAGGAGTACATGAAGAGTTATGGAATGAAGATGGTGTCAAGCGGGCTTCCTGTCCTGCTGCCCTCAGGTGCTGGAGAAGGCCCACTCATCAAAAACGAACTGTCTAAGTGCACTCAATTCGGCAAGATGATCGGCGAGAAGATTTTCACAGACGCACCGTGACTTTCATCGCTTAGTCTCTTGCTTCCGCCAAGGTCAGCGGACTACGCATTAAAAAGTTGAAGCGGTTCGTCTTTTGAGCTCACCTTTTTCCAATGAATCACGCTTTGTATCCGTTTTCTAGGCCTGTGAAGGGTCCAAATACATATGAGTGGATGGAGACAAGCTATGTGAAGGAAGAGCCGCGTTTACGAACTTTGAGGTCTTATCCGCGCTGCATTCGCCCGGGCTTTGAGCCCTTTGACCCTGTAGAGCTTGCCTCCGAAACCGAGAAGATTGTTACGGCGGAATCGCAACAGGCTACGCGGTCGGTTGCTGCCTCAGGTGCGTCTTCTGCTGGGTCGATTGGAGCCGGGACTATCCCGAGAAATTCGGGCAGTTCTATTCGCCTGACGAGGCTTTCCAAAGGTTCAAAGCGGCAGCGCTTAGGCGTGGAGTGAAGAAGCTCAGAGTCTCTGGAGCGGAGCCAACGATTGGCAAGAACCATCTCCTCGCTCTCTTGGAACGTTTTGAAGCCTCGGAGTTTAGGCTGTTTATTCTGGAGACCAATGGGGTTTTGTTCGGCGTAGACAAGGATTACGTGCAGGAGGGTCCTTTTTTCTTTCGCGTTTCTTTCGCGTTTCAAGAACGTTCACGTCAGGGAAAGTGCGACTAGTGTTCTTTGTTTGCTCGGAGAATGACGGCGGACGTGGTGCTTCTTACACCCCGAATCTGGAGGATCTTGTGGACAAGCAGGTCTCTGAAGGCAGATATAGAATCAGTTCTTATCAGTGCCACTATGCGAATTGGGTCCATTCATGCAGCTCCATTAACAAACAAGAATTGATTGAACCTAGCGCCCTCGCTACAGATCACGGACTTTCCTTGCGCAGCGATATCCAGAACGAGTCAGTTGTGTATAGGCGGATACCTAGGTTTGAAAGGGCTCCTACTGAAAAAGCCTATCCGTGATGGGCTGGTACTGTCCGAAGTGCCGTAAGGCATTCACTGAGTTTCAACCCCTCTGCCCCTACTGTCTTGTACAGCTAAGGAAGTCGAAGTACGAGGACTGAATCTACTGTACATTGTGTAGGTTCTTGGAGTCTAATTTCTCGCGAGGAATCCGGCCTCGTCAAGTGATTCGGTACTGACTTTTGTGCTCGTTAGGTACGTTAGTAGAGAGAGATTCAAAGGAACGATTGAACCGTCCTCTTGAACTTCAAACCAGCGCTCACAATACTGACAGCGCTTCAAAGGGAAGTTAGATTCGCCAAGCAACTCTTGATCGCAGTTCGGACAATTCATTCCTTTTTCGCCTTCGCTCATGATGGTTCACCTCCATGGGTGTGTGTTCGATTGGAAGTTCCAGCGTGAAGGTTGCTCCCTTTCATATCAGCAAGTCCGGTCTGATTGAGACGTTTCCATCCTAGATTGGGCTATGCGTCAGGCAGGAGATATGCGAGCGAACAGATCATATCGGAGTCTTGGCATGATGACGGGCACGGGGCATTGAGATGAAGGTGCAAAGAGTCGGCACAATCGTCGGTATCATACAGAGCGAGGATCCGGTGAAAGTGCGTGTCCAAGTGAGGCTCGAGGAAGAAGTCCTCACATTGAAGAGTGGCTCGTCCCTGCGGACCAAGCGGCGAAGCTATCGATCGGCAAGAGAGTCAGAGTCACCTTGGAGCTCCTTGAAAACGATCAAACATGATGTGCTGCGGCGAAATTCATGGAAGAGAGAATCATCAGGATGCCAGCTGAGTCGCCCGCGATGGTGAGATCACCTACATGAGTATCAAGGTCAGAGAGTGGTTGCGCAGACTGGGGATTGAGACCACTCATGAAGAACGAGAAGAGATAGATCGAGAAATCGAGCAAAGAACTGGCCGCTACTGCGACAAGGGCATCGAACTGCTCAGTGAGGCTGAGTTCTTGGCCATTGTGAATTCCGTTAGACGCAAGCCTAGGAAGCCCACCGTTGAACCGCTAGTCGCATAGTCATGACACGAAACTCTTCAGATACGGATCGTTGTGCCAGTAACTTCGCCGCCCTTTGGACCGTTGTTTGGAGAGCATTCAAGCTTGAGTTCCTGCCCCGATTGGAACTTGTGCTTGAGATGCTTTAGCTCAGTCTCCAGTCGTCGCAGGACATCGTCGCAGCAATCAAGGATGCACTCACAGCCCCCATTACAATATACCTCTAGTGGATGTGGGTAAACTATGTGTGTCTCTAGACCCCCCTTACCGATCTCAACTGCCTTACCCACAACTGGATGCTTTACTCCTCTAAGACCGGACGATAACGCGAGAAACCTGAACCCACTAGCACCACATTTGATTGTAAAGTCTGCGGGCAGACATTGACAGTAGTTCACTACAGCAAGAATAAGCACCTCCTAAAGACGGTGGGGGTGCTCTCAAAATGAGTTCCCGCTGGTTAAGACAAACCCAAGTTTCTAGGGGGTAACGCGCAGAACTTGCTTACAATTTAGTTGAGTCTAATTGGCATCTGGCTGTCTGACGAACTAACACAGACACAGACATGAATAACGATCAATGATAGTCGTCTAAAATAGCTGAGAGTTTTGCTGCCCGGTCTTTTCTTGAAATCGGTAGGCATCTGTCTGCTTGCATTCGGGCTCTACGACACAGGCTACGACACAGGCGGACACAGGCTAGTCGTGGTTTGCGACCCGAAGGACACGGAGACCATAAAGGAACTTGCCGAAAGCATGAAGTTACAGTGGACCGAATAATGAGGAAACAATCCCATTCAAAAGTGAGTTCTTTGTCATCAATTGCAATGTCTAAAGAAAAATGGCTGAGGAAAGAACTCTCTTACGGGACGGGTCGAATCCCACCCACCGAAACTCATAGGGCGTCTGAATGAGGTTACGCTGGGCTACTGAGCACTCAACGGATGAGACAGCCAAGCACACACCTGTGAACGCGCCCCGAAATCCCTATCCTATCTGATTATCTGCTTCAACGTTTAGCTCCCTCAATGTTGCTAGTCATTCTTGCAAAGAAGGTTTCAACACAAGAACCACGTTTATCTCGGCAGACCCAGCCATCAGTCGAGAGACAATGACACAGTATGTGTGGATTGCTAGGTGCGTAACTTGCGAATTCTAGGGTTGGCCTCCAAATGGGGAGCAGCGTTTTTGCTGTCCGCAATTTGCCTTCTAGCATTACCCGCGGTCGTCTCCCAGAGTAGTTCTTACTCTCTTCAATCCTTTGACATCGTCGTCTATCGCGATGGGCTCGTTCATGTTAAGATGGAGTTTTCGGTGAATGCGACTGAGCCTTCGATTTCGGCCAGGCTTCTCGCATCTTCGGTGGCCAACGTCTTAGCAGTTGACCAATCGTCGATGCCGCTGGATTATGTCTTAAGCGCGTCGAATGTGACCATCTTCAGTCTTGGTGCCTCAAAGGTTACTTTAGAATATGACACGCTAGATCTGACCAAGAAGGACGGCCGAGTATGGACGCTAACCTTGGACACACCCTATGAACTCAGGGCGGTTTTTCCGCAAAATTCCACTATCATTGCCATGAACATGCCTCCGCGCAAAATCGAGATTGGAAACAATGCCCCCATCTTAACCCTGAGCTCGGGGCATTGGGAAATCAGCTACGTCTTTGAAATACTTGCGACCGCAAGCTATACCACTGCCGTCCAACACTCGACCTCATCCAGCGTTACGCAGCCTTCCTCAGAAACGCCTTCCTCCAGCTGGATTCTCACGGTCACGGTAGCAACAGTCGCATTAGCGGCGGTGGGACTCGTCGGGTTAAGACATGTCAGAAGCAGAGCTGGGCTCCGTGGGGAGCTCACCAGTGAGGATCGGGAAATTTTGGAACTGATTTCCTCAAGTGGGGGTAGAATACTTGAATCTCAGCTAAGAGATAAGCTCGGCATTCCCAAAGCAACGGCGTGGCGTCACGTTAGGAAGCTTGAGAGGCTTGGCCTAATCCGCGTTCGGCGCCTCGGCTTACAAAATGAGATTGAGTTAGTCTCTTGAGTTACCTGCCTGTCAACCATGTCTGGTGGCGAGCGCTTCTCGAATAGCCTGTATCAGTTGTCTTGCCTGCTGAATAATTGCCACTGCGCCGGCGACATCGCCGCTGGCGAATTTCTGACGGGCAGCATCAATTAGACTTTGGACTTGGTTTAGTTGAGCCTTCAGGTCGTCCACCTTTGCGCCCCTTTTAGCGGCTCTATCAATTTGGTCTCCAAGAACTCTGACCTGGTTTTCTAGGCCCTTGAGCATTCCCTCGCCTCGTCGAGCATTCGCCGCATGCGCGAGCTGCTTCAAATCGCCTATTGCTCGACCTAGATCCCCTTCTGCCTGTGCCAGATACTTCGCTGCATCCTGTGCGTTTGATGGATTCGATTTGATGATGGCTTCCGCTTTGTCGAGCGCTGCCTCCGCGTCTGCGAGTAGGTTGCGTATTGTGACGATGGCTTGATTCTCGGAGGTTTGGATCGATGCGAGTATACTCCTTATCCGATCCAGTCTCTCACGGGCTCTTTGAATGGCTACGAGGATCGCAAGCCCCTTTTCTTTCTCGTCGCTTTGGGGCTGCTGACCTGAGTTGGCAGAGGTTAGGGACACTATGGCTTGTTTGAACTTCTCTTGCGCCTGAGTTGCCTTCAAGATCGCAGTTGCGTAGTCGCCTTGCGTGTATGACGCTTGAGCCTCTTGTAGAAGTGTCTTGCCGTCACTGATCAGAGCGGACGCGTCCGTTGTCTGACTGCCTTGTGTTTGAGCGGCCAGAAGACGTTCAGCTACAGTCTGTGCGTTCTGCGCAACTTGAATGAAAGCTTGGGCCTGCGACTGATTTGCCGCATCAGCGTATGCTGGGAGCGTCGAGGAAAACAGTGTCATCAACAGGAGCAGGGCAGCCACAAAACCCCGTTTGATCCACAATGTGTACCACACTAGAATCCATTCCGTAGACATACTTGATAAGAGACACTGTGAAACGAGCGTTTCACACACATCAACCTTCAAGAGCAATAGGGCAGGCAGATACTCTAGGTCTTCTTTCGAGGAATCTATGCTACGCTTGAAACAAGAGTCGCAGCAAGAACGACAGGGATTGAGCTTACCGAGGTGGTATTGAACAGCGTTGCAAAATCGTTGTGGAGACATTATGATGCGCTGTCGTGCCCGAAAACAGCATGATTGTGATCGGACGAGAGTTCTTTACGATGAGAAGCGTTCTCGTCGGACAATCCGGCTCACACGCCTCCTTACTGCGTATCACGCACCAAATCTTTACCTAGACTATCTCGGGCAATGATCGGGAACTCACCGTTGTTTTATGATTAAACCCTGTTTGCTTCGGTCTTCAAATTCTTCATAGAGACCCTACCGGCCTAGACCTTCTTGAAGTCGTTGATTGTCCGTTCCTCAAACACCCAATGACTATCGGCCATGCGATGTCTGCCGAGAAGGGAGTAAGCTGTCAATGGTATTTCAGAGAGTCGATGTACCAGTCAAGTGATCAAGAAGGACGACACGTTGGCTCTGGCAGTTTCAATGGTCAATGGGTTGTGGCTTACTATGGGAACGGATGAGGTTGGAGCAGCGGTGAGGAATGACACTGGTGGTCTGCTTGCTTTCCTCAGAGAGACCAATGCGATTCACGAATCCAGAGGCTACTTCAGGCTGGAAGATCTGCCTCTTGAAGCGAAGATTGCAAGTCGCGTCGCGTGCACTTCGCGTGCACAGAGACTGGAGTCGAACGACTCTCAACGATAAATCGTCTAGCAAATGCATCTTCCAGCTCCTTTCTTGAAGAACATCAATGGCACCCACTCGTTGAAACGATACGTGCCCGATTTCAACTTGCGCGACAAGTCTAACTCTCACGAAGAACTATGCAAACGCCAGTGAAAGAGTATTGCAGGCAACGCATACGATCAATTCCACAAGTCTGCCTGAAGGCAAGTTAGATGTTCTAGTAATTGGAGGCGGGATAATTGGGCTTGCAACCGCTTGCGACATCAAGCGAGTTAACCCTTCACTAAGGGTTCTTCTTATCGACAAGGCTCCAGCGGCAGGTCAAGGCGACACTGCAAAAAGTGCTGCGGGCCTACGGAACATATTCAGTTCAGAGATCAGCCGTGCTCTTTCTGAAAGTACAATTGACTTCTACGAGGAGGTTCAAGAGAAGCACGGCGTAGATCTTGGCCTTCGCTTTGTCGGCTACCTATGGCTAATGTCAAAGAAACAATTCGAGCACTTCGAATCCCTCGAAATATCAAAAGAAGTTGGAACAAAATTCAAAATCATGAGCACCGAAGAAGTCAAAGAGAAAATACCGGGGTTCACTCCATCGGCCGAGGCTAGCGACGATGAGGCTCAATTGATGAGCCTAGAGGATGTGGACGCATGCGTTCTGGGTATAAGATGCGGTGTGATCGCAACCGAACGGATCGTGAGGTTCTATAAAGAAGAGTTCCTTAGACTCGGTGGCGAAGTTCTTTACAGCTTGCCTGTGGAAAAAATACTTGTTGAACCCAAAAGCAGACTGGGCATCGATGGGGAATCATTCGAATGGCAGCAAAAGATCATAACAGGGGTAAAGACGAGCAGAGGAGAGATCAGAGCTAGGAAGATTGTGATCGCGCCTGGTGCTTGGGGAAGAGAATTGCTAGATCCGATCGGTGTTGACTGTCATATGAATCCGATTAGAAAAATGATCTTCGTAATTAGAGGCCAGAAAGTCGAATCTCTGCTTCATACGCCAGGCTTCAACGAGTATGGGTTACTACCGTTTACCGTTTTGCCCAAGGGAGGCATCTACGTAAGGCCGGTTCCAGGCGAAGAAGCCTTCTATACCGCAATGACTGAAGGCCTAGGTTCGCCGTATGCGACATCGGAAAATCCTCCAGTTGATGAGCGGTTCTACACATACAACCTGAATCCTATCCTTTCCAGATACTTTCCGATGCTCAGGGCCATTAGACCGAGCAGTATGTGGGCTGGACGGCAAGATAAGAGCGCCACCGATAAGAACCCCTACATCTTTGAGAGAGCCAACGCGGTCATCGCGCTTGGGACATCAGGGAACGGCATAATGAAAGCAGACGCCATAGGCAGAATCGCTGGGGCGCTTGTTCGCGGCGAAGAAGTAGCCGAACTTTATGGTGGAAGAAAGTTCGATGTAAGCAAAGTGGGCGTATCAAAGAGGGTTATCGAGCCGGAGCTCTTCGAGCTGGCATGAAATCTGGCAAGTGTTTCATTGAAATCGAGGGAAACAGTTTACAAGGAGCTGGCTCTTTCATGGCTGATGCATACTCCAAAGTGACAGGCAAAATCGGTGTCTGCATGTCCACTATGGGTCCGGGCGCTGAGAACATGACGATTGGAGTTGGGACAGCTCACTCCGATTCTGTTCCGCTTCTTGCTATCACCGGTCAATTGAGCACATCTGTGCTTGGGAAAGGATACCAACAGGAAACCGATCACGTCGGCCTCTTTACACCTATCACGAAGTGGTCCACTCAAGTGTTACGCACTGAAATGTTGCCAACCACCATGAAGAGAGCATTCTATTTGGCGTTTGAAGGCCGACCGGGTCCGATCCACCTGGATTTGCCTACAGATGTTCAACTTGGTAGAATAGACGCTGAACTTGAAGATGCCAAACCGCGAGCCCTGTCCCACATTGCACCTCCACAGGATTCCGTCATTCAGGTCGCCTCGATGCTTACTGAGAGCAAGTAAAAGCTCACCGATGACGCGCCAGCTGGCAGAGATACGCCAGTTGCAGTAACAGCCGTCTTTACGCCTGAAATTGTACCTGAAGCCACTAGAGTTGAAGGGTTCGCATAGTACACTTTCACCGTTCCGCTCGTAAAGGTCGCGCTTGAATTCGTGTTGATGTAATAGGCGGTGAAATTCCAGACCGTATTATCAGTAGCCTGCCCTGACGGAACAGCAACATTCGTTGATATATAGGCTTGGTACTCGAAAGCCCATTGATACACCGAAGTGCTGCTGATCGTGTACACGGATGACTGCCAAGTTCCGTTCACAACGGTTCCTCTATACTTTGCGGTGATGAGAACCTTCGACCCTGAATTGTACCAGCCAAAATCCATGTAACCATTCGCGTCCGCTGTCAGGCTGGTCGAGTTCACAGTTCACGTGCAAACATGGTCATGAAAACGTAGGCTCTGAAATACACCATGCTTGTTTGCAGCTTCTTAATGTTCACCTATGATCTGGCCTACCAACCTCCAATGAATACTGCTGTAACTAATGTTCGTGTTTGAGCCTTGATCCCGCAATACGCCTAGCTGACTTTAGAGCTTCGCTATGGCTATATTTCCTATCCCGACCAGCATACTTAGCTGGACCACGCTTACCCTCCAATCGCTTCGCGATACCGCGAACTTTACGACTGAAAGTAACTCTGCGCCCTTTAGCCATTAGTGCCTTACCTTGTGACGACGACCTCGGATGTAAACGACCTGATGACCATGTTTGCGGAAATAGCTGTGGATATGCCCAGCCGCAAGCCAACGCTGGTACGCTACCTTGCTCTTGAAGTGTTTCACGTTAGAACGCTTTCTTCTAGGCAATCTACATCACCCTTACACGAAAAATGAACATCATAAGCAACCAGAGAACCTCGGATTCAATGAAGGAACAAGAAATGCACTCGATGAAGATGAAGCTGGAAGCCTTAGAGAAAGTCGTTGAGAGCATGAGGGCTCAGAGACCAGTGAAGGCGAAAGCCTAGCCTGATTGTGCGATAGTGGGCTACTAGATGTAGCCTTTGTGTAGTGACAGTGAAGCAGGCGTACCATTTGTCGACGTCTCGTCGTATCGTGCAGGTTTTGATGTCGGGTTCGATGGGTCAATGCATGAAGATGCAAAAGAAACATCCAAACCAGCGTTTAGTATGATCATTTTTTGGCGCGTTCAAGAACATCGTGAAACGCTTTCCGTCCGAAGACTTCTGCATACATCGCCAGAATGCCAAGCAATCTTCCTTCCCATTCTTTCTGTGATTCCTTGATTTGCTTTGATACTCTTTCTTGTGTTGCTCTCCCTTTTGGAGTGAGCGCATAGTATACTCTGCCTGACTTTTCATCTCGGGTGGATCTAATTATTCCTCTCTGCTCCATGCGACGTAGGAAAGGGTAGACCGTACCATAACTCACCCTGATGTGGTCGCCGGTCATTTTTCTAAACCGCGCAGCCAACTCGTATCCATATGCTGGCCCATCTTTTATGGCCAAGAAGAACATTACTTCATATGGACCTGCCTGAAACCCTTTGGCCACACGACATCACCACCCATCATATCGTATCGATATATTAAAATATACCCCAAGACTATCGACGAGATAGTATCGCATCCATACTGGAACAAACGGACATAAGGAATCGAATGAGGAACGTTCAGATGAGTATGCAAAGAATTGAGAAGGACGACGTGGCCTAAACAGACTATTGAACCGAATTGAATGAGGCCTGAAGGAGATCAAGAGATGTTGAATCGAGAGGCATCAAGGCGTCATGCAGGAAACATGACTCAACACGCTGTGCCCGAGTCTACCGTACGGGGGCAGGGCGAGCTGATGAAGCCTATCATAACAACTCATAATCTCACCAAGAGATTCGGCAATTTCACGGCCGTCGACCACATAAACCTAGAAATCATGGAGGGAGAGATTTTCGGCTTCCTTGGACCGAACGGCGCAGGCAAGACGACCACGATAAGAATGTTGACGACGCTTTCGGAGGCAAGTGAAGGGAGGGCTGAAGTAGGAGGCTACGATGTTCGAACCCAAGGAGATGAGGTTAGAAGAAGAATTGGCCTAGTGGCTGAGAAGCTCATTCTTTATCCTAGACTGAGCGCGGTTGAGAACTTGATGTTCTTCGGTGAGCTCTATGGTATGAATAGAACTGAACTGAGAGCGAGGATTGATGAATTGCTGACGATGGTTCGTCTGGAGAACTTCAAGGACATGCCCGCTGGAGGCTATTCAAGTGGCATGCGACAACGGTTAAACATCATACGCGGACTCCTGCACGATCCAGACATACTCTTCCTAGACGAGCCTACCGCCCTTCTTGATCCACAGAGCGTTCGCTTCGTCCGCGACCTTGTCAAGGAGCTGAATGCGGATGGAAAGACCATCATCCTCACAACCCACATCATGGAGGAGGCTGACGAACTGTCGCATAGAGTCGGCATAATGGACAATGGAAAAATGGTAGCTGTAGATGACACTGCCTTCCTAAAGAGCAAATTCAAATGCGACAGTCTGGAGGAAGTCTTCCTAGAGCTTACCGGAAGGACACTCAGAGACTCCGCTTCAAGCCGTGTGCCCATGAGAAGAGGAGCGATGGGGAGAGTCTAGTTTGAGAAACAGTTTGTCTCAGAGCGTATACATTACCCTTCGCATAGCGCACAAGGATCTCATAGACTTCTGGAAGGGTAAAATGCTCGTTGTAACCTTCATGATGATGCCGATTCTAATGATGTCCATGTTCGGCTTCATGTTTCCTCAGACGACGGGCACAAGTAGCCCGTACAGGAATGCCCCGATGGCCATTGTCGTGCAGGATGATGGATCGCTTGCGATCCAAGTTGCAGACCAGTTCAAAGACATATCAGCCTCAAGAGGCCTGTTCAAAGTGCAAGATTTTCCGAGTTTCAAGCCTGCTAGAGATGGAATTCTGAATGGCATCGTCAAAGGAGTCGTTCTAATACCGGAGGGCTTCACCGAGGCGTTCAACTCACATCGTCAAGCCACCGTTCTAATCACCGTTGATGATACCAACGCTCAGATGGCCGCAATCATTTACGGGGAAGCAGCCTCAATCGTTGGGATTATATCCAATAATCTTGGCCGAATCATCGTATCGAAGATGGGTATCGGAAGCGATCCCTCATTTGTATTGGAGCCAATAGGAGTTCAACGTGAGAATCTCATCGGCACCACCACAAGCACATTTCAATTCTTAGCTCCAGGTTTCATGGCACTGACCGTGGTGATGGGAACCCTGGGTGGACTGGGTTCCGCGATCTCGCGGGAGAAAGAGCAAGGTACGATGGACGGCATAATGGTGGCCCCCATATCGAGGGACACAATAGTCGCGGGAAAGATGATAGCTCAAACCGTAAGAGGCATGATCCAGGGATTCATGATCTTGGGACTGTCCATGTTGCTCTTCGGCGTCAAGGTCTATGGTAGCCCCATCTTGATGGTGGTCGTGATGCTGCTGGGCGTCGCTAGCTTCGCAGGCATTGGTATAATAGCCACTTCCATAGCGCCAGAGCAGGAGACTGCCATGATGATGATGATGCTCTTGCAGTTCCCGATGATGTTCCTGAGCGGTATTCTGTTTCCGATGGATCAAATGCCAAATTGGCTGCAGTGGGTTGGAAAGATGCTGCCTCTATACTATGCGGCTGACGCCCTCAGGAAGGTTATGATCCTCAGCGCAAGCTTCAATCAGATCCTCACAGATGTCGTGATCCTCGTAGTCTACTCTGTCACAACTCTGGCCATAGCCGTCCCCATCTTTAGGAAAGCAATGACTAGGTGATCACAACTGGGTTTGGCAGGAACGACGACCAAGAGCCGAATCTCTTGCTCGCAAAGGGTGTTGAATCCGCTCGTAGAAAGTCTCTAGACCGTTACCCATGTTACTGAGAAGCGAAGGTAATTCGACAAAGTCAAGTTCCCTAGTTGATAACAAGTGAGAAGAGCCCTAGCGACGAATTGAACCACAGTGCCAGTCGTCGCTCCATAAACTGTTGTTCAGCATCGCTCCCGCTTCGCCAACGAGTTGGCCACCACACGTTTGATAATGCACAGGATGGAAGAACCACTGCGGTAAGACGGCTCGTAGTCAGCCACAGCTCCTTAGGCAACATAAGAGTGCCAGCCCTCGACCAGAGAAGACGGGGATCCCGTAAGTTGATCGCGCATGTGGTTCTGTTCGATATCAATGGGACGCTAATGTCAAGCTCGGCGGCTGAAGAGGGTGAAAGACGGCGTTATCTCAAAACCATACGTGACGTCGTCGGCAGGGAGCCATCGGTAATTCCATCTCGCTTTGCAGGGATATTGGATCCGCAGACTTGCAAGATACTTCTGACTGAGACCGGCTTAGATGACGAGAGGGTAGAATACTTCCTACCCAAGGTGCTCACGCGGATGGGTGAGATTTATCGCGACATGGAAAAGAGACCAATACTGAACGAAGGCGTCGAAGAACTGTTGCGGATTCTTAGAAGATCACAAAACCATATTGTGGGAGTGCTCACCGGCAACCTTTCAGCAGTTGCCAAAGAGAAATTGAGGGCCATGGGAATCGATTCATATTTCGCTGAAGGTTTCTATGCTGACAATTATTTTGACCGCAACCGCCTGATCGAAGACG
>Ga0315280_10007508_pt1 | contig 14601 bp, 9 predicted proteins | sample YL17G06_40_MG_FD_203697 | JGI IMG/M metagenome (GOLD analysis project Ga0315280, IMG submission 203697) | Sediment microbial communities from Yellowstone Lake, YNP, Wyoming, USA - YL17G06_40 | ecosystem: Environmental > Aquatic > Freshwater > Lake > Sediment | place: USA: Wyoming | collected...
ACCGTCTGGTGACAGGTCACTTCCTGGATGATCCCGATTCGGACCTCCTGGCGGTCCCTGCTGACGATGCCCCGCTCGGCAATGACCCGCTTTGTCGTGATGGAGTACCGGACGGAGCGCCGCTTCACCTCCTCCACCAGCACGGCCAGGAAGAGCAGCGGAATGACCAGGAGCAGTGCCCAGTGCAGATAAATGGCTGTCGCTGCGGATGCCAGGCCCAGGACGCCCAGCAGGGCGTACAGCGGCAGGTATCGGACGATGGCCGGCGACCCTTCCCACTGGACCGCATCGGCCTCCGCCGCGGGCACTGCCGGGGCGGCCGGGGCGGCCGGGGCCGGCGCGGCGCCTGCTTCCCTGGCGGTCGCACGCGAGAGGCGTTCATGGCAGTCAAAGCAGACGGTGTGGCCCTGCCACGGGTACGACCGCTCGAGACGCCCGATTTTCCGTTCGCAGTTGTCGCAGATGCCGCCTGGTCCGGCCATGGCTTGCCTCCCTGACGAACTGTTCGTCGCCCGTGTCAAGACTTGCCCGCGATTCCCCAGAGGAACTCTCGCCGATTGCCATCACCGGCCAGCCCGTAATAAGCGTGAACGATCCGAGTTCACGGTGGAGACAGGATGTCAATGGCGTCGATGCCGAAGCAGAAACCCGTCGACGCGGCGTTCTTGCCCACGACCGCGAAGCGGAGCCTGTGCTGGCCGGCCGCCAGGTCGAGCGTGCCCAGTTCCAATGAGCCCGACGGGCTGACGCGGCCGCTGTAGAGATCGAAATCCTGCCCCGGCGGCTTCCCGTCGAGCACGGCCCGCACGATGCCGAAGTCCGGGGCGGCGGTGGCCAGGACGCGCAGGCGCCAGCGGCCGGCCTTGCGGACCGCAAAACCCAACTCCACGAAGCCGCCCTCTTGCGCCCGGCAGTAAAGTTGCCGGCCCTGACTCCACATCGGGCCGCCCCATTCCGCCATGTCCTGCGGATCCGCTGAACACCGGCTCTTGGCCGGCACGGCCAGCGACTCGGCCTCGAAACGCTCGACCGGCGTTTCGGAGTTCGGCGGGCCAAGTTGAAGCCACAGGGCGTCGTTGGCGCAGGCTCGGACGTAAGCGTAAGACATGACGCCATAGCCCTTGCTGCCCCACTTCGGTCCGTTCCAGTTGCGGAACACGAAGACTCCCCCGCCGTTTTTCTTCGGGTCGTCCTCGTAGCCCGCCAGCACGACACTGTGGCCGTCGTAGACCTTCTCGGGCGGCGGCACCTCCAGCAGTTCACGGTCGCTCCGCGATATCGGCCAGCGCAACCCGCACGCCACCGGGCGACCGCCCGCCAGCGCCGCCTTGATGGCGAGCAACTGCGCGTCGCTGAGGGGGTATTTGAGGTCCCACCGCCTGATCCACCGGACCTTCCACCGTGCGCTGCGTCCGGCCGCGTCTGCCAGCGCCGCCGCCGACGGCTTGCGCCCGGCATCGCCCGCGTTCTCATAGGGCATCAGTCCCTCGGAGCAGATACCGAGCGCGTTGAGGCCATGGACCGCCTGGTAGAACATGGCCTGGTCCCCCTTGCGGCCGGTGGCCTCGTGAGCGGCCCAGATCAGAAACTCCTCCGAGAGCCGCACGTGGGGTGCGGGAGTATGCTTGGCACACTCGAACTCGGCCAGCGAGGTGATGGCGAACAGCGAGCATGTGTCGCGCCCGCCCTGGGCCGGCGGCGCGAGGCCAAGGTTCTGGAACTCAGGCACAAGATCGACCTTGACCGGCAAGGAGGGCGCCTGGGCCTTGGCCAGGCCGGCCACCACGAGCAGACCGACGAATCCCAGAATGCGGTAAGGCATGAGCGACCTCGCGGCATGAAGACCGCTATCGCACAAGAGCGCGTTCCGGCCAATGGTTGTGTGTCCACTATCCACGGTTTGCCGGACGCCCCCGGCTTACCCATGCACTGAGGCCCGAGACTCCGTCACGGTCGCGTCGTGCCCTGGGCTACCGTGCGCGCAGCGCCGCGTCATATCAAGTAGAAGGCCGTCTGGCGGTCGCCGATGATGCGGCATCCGTCGCGGGTGAACACCACGTCCTCCTCGATCGATAAGCGAACCTTCTGGCCGTCCCACTCCGCCACGGCGTCGGCCACCGACAACTCCATGGTGAAGGCGTAGTTGTGCCGCAGGGCCGCGTCGCCTCGCCCGGGGCAGCACTGCTGCTCCCACGGCAGCCCGATGAGCGGCCCAGGCTCGTGCAGCAGCAGGCCGAGCGAATGGGAGTAAACGGCGGGCTCCGGCACGCCCGCCTCGCGGGCGCGGGCGAGGATGCCGGCCAGCAGTTCGTTGCCCGTCAGTCCTTCGCGGAACTGTGCCCTGAAGATGTCCTGGAGGCGGTTGGCCTCGGCCAGGAGCCGCCGGAGGCCCTCGGGCGCGTCCGTCTCGCCGGGCCTCCGCACGTAGGCCCACTGCTGGTGGTCGGTATTGAGGCGCAGGTACCGGATGCCGCAGTCGGAGTGCACGAGGTCGCCGGGCCGGATCGCGCGGTCGTCGTCGCCGAACTCCTTCTTCATCGTATCGCGGCGCACCCGGTTGAAGAACGGCTTGAACGACACCGGCAGGCCCAGGTCGGCCGCGCGCTGCCAGTAGTGCCACTCGAGGTCCTCGGGCGTCGTCTCGCCGGGCACGACGGTCTTGCGGCTGTAACAATCGGCCATGATCCGGCGGGCCACGGCCACCACCTGCTCGTAGAGTTTGACCTCCTCGTCGGTGAGCGTGGCGAGCCACCGGGTGGCCATGGGCTCGGCCGAAGCCAGGCGTTCCACATACTTGCCGGGGAGGGCCTGGACGAGTTGGTCATGCAGGTTGTGCGTCAGGCCGCCGGCGGCCCACTGCACGCGGCCGATGTTGATGCCGATGCGCCGCGGGTCGCGCTCCTCGACGATCCGCGCGAGGAGCGGCCATTGCTCCGCCTCGTTATGCCCTTTCCACGGCTGCTCGAAGAGGCCGCCGGTGTTGGTCATCGCGATGCTGATTCGCTCGACGCCCTTGTCGGCCCCGCGATCAAAGAGCACCAGCATCTGGAGGATCGGGCACCACGCGTCCATCGCCATCATCGAGGCGAACACCGGGTCGGGGGCGTCCTCCTGGCACAGGATGACCCACATGTCGAAGCCCGCCTCCCGCATGGCGACAGGCAGGACGGTCTCGAGGCGTTTCTGGAGGACCTCTCGGATTACCCGCGCCTGCTCGCGCACGGGCAGGACACGGGGGCGACCCCTGCTCGCGGCATCTTTACGCGATGCACCCAATGACACGCTCCTTCCCGAAGTGCCATCGGACGGTAGCACGCCGGCGGCGGAGAATCAACCCATCGCCCATCACTCGCCCTGCGGCTTCTGGAGCCACACATCCACGCGCGGCACGTCCCAGTTGTACGGCTCATTGAGTATGTCCAACTTCCCGTGGCCGTCGATGTCGCAGACGGCCCCGCCCGCCTCGATCGTCAGGTACTCCTTCTCGATCACGTATCGGTCCCAGCCGCCGGCCGTCTTGCGATACCACACCAGACCTACGCGTGGTTTTCTTCGGACGGCAAGGATTGGACCACGCCGGTGGCCATCGGCGAGCCCGACGTGTGGTTATGGCGCGTCACTTGGCACAAGGGGGTGGCCTGGGGCGCAGGCTACGGCACCGCGGGCGACCCCTTCCTGCGCCTCTATCGAAGCACCGACGGGCGCCGGTTCGAGGTCGTCGTCCCGCGGCTTCTCGACAAGGGGTCTCCCGACGAGGCCGCACTCGTGTTCCTCGGCGACGACACGTGCCTGTGCCTCCTTCGCCGCGACGGGCAGCCCGGCACCGCGATGCTGGGCAGCGCCCGGCCGCCTTACACCGAGTGGACGTGGAAAGACCTGGGGGTGCAGATCGGCGGGCCGCAATTGATCCGGCTGGCCGACGGCCGATTCGTCGCCGCCGGCCGCAGGTCCGACGGCGCCGTGCGCACGAGCCTCATGTGGCTTGACCCCGAGAAGGGCGCCGTTCGCGAATTCCTCCGGCTGCCCTCCGGCGGCGACACCAGTTACCCCGGCCTCGTGATGCACGACGGCCTGCTCTGGGTCAGTTACTACTCGTCCCACGAGGGCAAGACGAGCATCTACCTGGCCAAGGTGCGATTGCCGGCCGAGGAAGGCCGCTAGGGCGGCATCGCTGGATCGGAGTTTGCGCCGCGCGGCGCTACCGCTTTCGGATCTCTCGCGCGAAACCATCGTCTTGGAGGGCCGCGGCAAAGCGCTGGCCCTTGGAGTTGACCGGCACCACGCGCACAAAGCAGGTCGAGCCGGACTTCAGGTCTTTCAGTTCGCACCGGGTCTCCTGGGTGGTCAGCGCCGGCTCCCCAGGCCGGACCGCCGCCGTAGACGGCGCCAAGTACACCTCGTACCGTATGGGCGTGTTTCCATCGGGATCATATGCCGGCGGCCACTCGATCACGACCGGACTGGAACTGCCCGCGTCGTGCACTCGAAGGATCCCCGAGAAGACGGGGACCGGCGGCTCGCCGCGGGTGACGATCCGCTCGCCGACGTGCTCCGAGACGTGCGCGGCCGTGCGGCCCGCAGCGTCCTTGGGTTTCCAGAAGTCCGGCTCGGCGTCGTTCTCGATGTGGGTGATGACGCGGTCGCTGAGGCCGAACGCATGGCATCGCGGCCACAGGGCGGCGCCGTCGCGGTCGCCGGCCGTCAAATCTATGGGAAACCACGCGGCCAACCCGGGCAAGTACACCTCGGCCGAGACGTGATTCGAGCCGATCATCACCCGGGCGGGAATCCCGGTGGCCCGGCACATTCCCACGAAAACACTGGAGTAGTCGTCGCAGATGCCGATGCCCGCCAGGAGGCCCGTCGCCGCCGGCCGCCAGCCGGGCGTCGCGTATCGGAGCCTCCGCAGCACGTCGTCGTGAATCGCGCGGACCTGCCAGTACAGTTGCGGCTCGCCGCCGACGGCCTCCTGCGCCGCAAGGCGCACCGCCGGATGGTCCATGGAGTAGCGCTGGGCCTTGACCGTGTAGGCATCGCGGATGGCGCGCGGCACGTCTTCCAGCCGGCCCGCCTGTTCGGGAAACACGGCCCACCGAAAGACCTCGAACTCGATCTCGGCCGCCCAGGACGCCTGGAAGTAGCCGCCGGGGGGAACATCCTTCGCCACGTAGCGGGCGACCCGCTGGCCCCGCTCATCGACCTCGACCTTGAGCGGCTCGGGCTGGAACTGAATCGCGCCGACGATCCGCTGCCCCGGCTTGTCGACCGGCAGCACCAGGCAGCAGCGCATCTCGCGGAGCGCCTCGGCCCCGTCGTTGACTTCCGTGACGACGCGAACGTGACGGCGGACCTCGCGCCGGACCACGTGGCGGGCCCTGCCGCCGCCGATCGCCACGCGCCAGATCCGGTCCTCGTTCATGCCGGCAACCCACAACGTATCGCCATCCAGGGCGATGCCCGTCGGCTGCCGCGTCGGCAAGGGGACGGCCGTTATCGCCTGCCACCGCTCCAGGTCCACGACCACGGCCTCGGCGCCGTCGCCGTTGGCGAACCAGACCCGCCGGCCGTCGGTCGCCATGTCCCACGGGTGCACGAGGGGCGACCACTGCGTCTTCAGCACATGCCCGTCGCGGGCAGCCAGCGTGTAAACCACGCCGTCATTCCAGTCGCCCACGAGGAGCGTGTCCTTGACGCGGACGACGCCGGGCGGATCGCCCCCCGGCGAGGGGAACTCGGCCGCCACCTTGCCGTCAGCGGCGCTCAGCCGGTAGACTTTCCGTGATCGCCCGTCGACGTGCCACAGGAAGCCGTCGTCCCAATCCAGACCTGCGGCATGCGGCCCGGGGAGCGGCAGGCGCTTCAGCACCTCGCCGGTGGCCGGGTTCACGGCAAAGAGCGTCCGGGAGGCCCGATCGGCGCACCAGAGCCTCTTGCCGTCATAAGCCAGTCCGGCGATAGTCGTGGCCGGCGCCTTGATCGACGAGACCGCCTCGGCCGCCGCGCCCGCCGCGGCGCGGGCGGCGACAAGCCCCAGCAGCATGGCAACCGGCCCGGCAAGCGCCAGCGCTGCTCGGGTCAACCTCATGGCCTGTTCTCCCCGACGGCGATGACCTATTATGGGCCTACCCGGCCAGTTGGGCGGCGACCTTGTCGATGAAGGCCAGGCACTTCGCCACGTCAGGCCGCGTTTCGCCGTGACGCTCGTACTCGATGCCGAAGACCGTCTTGGCCCGCTGCCGGTGCACTTCCTTCAGCACACCCTCGATGTTGCCCTTGCCCTCGCCCCAGGGAACGTCGGGGGCATCGACCTTGCCGAACTCGGTGATATCCTTCAGGTGGAAACTGATCAGCCGCCCCTCCAACTTCTTGAGGCACTCGACCGGGTCGAGCCCGGAGCGGACCCAATGCCCCGTGTCGGCGCAGGCCCCGATGCGCTTCGTGCGGCCCTGGGCGGCCTTCACGATCGTCTCCGGGTTCCAGTAGATCGAACTCGGCTTGGGGTGATTGTGGATGGCGATCGAGATCTGGTACTCGTCGCAGAGTTTCTCAAGGACGTCAAAGGCATCGAGCGGCGGCTCGGTAACGAAGTACTCGACGCCCAATTCCTTTGCCCAGACGAACTTCTTGCGGCACACGTCTTCCTTGTTGGGCATCTCGGCCATGTAGCAGCCGACGAGTCTCATGCCGGTGTCGGCCAGCCGCTTCTTGACTTCCTTTACAAAGTCAGCGGGCATGGCTTCGTTGGTCTGGACCTTGGATTGCTCCTTGCTCAGCGGCTGCCAGGAAAAGCCCTCGACGAGTTTCACGCCGAGTGAGGCGGTCCGCTCCAGGGCCTCGTAGAATGAGAATTGGTTGAACGTGTACGCGCAGCAGACGACCCGCCAGCCGAGTTTCTCGGCGTTGGGTGCCCCGCGGGCGAACTCGCCGGCCCCAAGGCGGGCCGCGCCGGCCCCCGCCCAACCGATGCCGGCGCCCACCGCGCCGGCAATCTTCAGGAAATCGCGACGGTAGATTCTGCGTGTCATGGCATGGCTCCCTTACCTGGAATCCTCCCGATAGTCGTTGCCCGGATGTGCCCCGGTATTCACGTGGCCAATTATCGTTGCCGGACCGTGGCCATGCAAGGCTTCGGCGGACGCTCTCGCACCTGTCCACCGCCCCTGTCGCCGTCCAGCAGGCCGCGCTTGCCCGGACGACCGTTTGGGGTATCCTGAACCGGAAACAGTTCGGCTGCGACTTGTCGTCCGGCGAGGCGGGCCTGCCAACCTTGCAGGCATGAGGCGTTGAACTGGGTTCTCACCGCGGCCGACACCCGATCCCTGCTCGATGCAGCCCCTCTGCCCTTTACGGCGTATACGGCACGGTGCCGGTCTTGTCGGTGACGTAGCGCCACTGCCGGATGTACGCCTCGGCGGGCCGAAACTCGTCGCGGGTCTGACGGAGTCTCGCGCGCAGGAGGGCTTCCATCTCGCTCCCGAGCGCCGCGTGCTCCGGCAGGTTGCACAGGTTCTGCTGCTGGTACGGGTCCGCCTGGTTGTCGAAGAGGAGCCACGGCCCGTCAAGGGTCCGAACGTAGGTGTGCCGTGCGGTGCGTACGCCGCGGTACTCCCGGCCGCCGCGCGCTCGCGGCCACTCGCCGAAAGGGGCGTAGCAGGCGACCAGCGCGCCGCCGTCGGCGGGTGCGGGGCCGCCGCGAAGGTGCCCCGAGAAATCCATGCCCTCGACCGTCTCGGGAATCCCGATCTCTGCCAGGCCAAGCAGCGTCGGCATGATGTCGGGCGCACCGATGGGCGCCGTGACGGTCCGCCCTTCGCGACCCAGGCGCGGCCAGTGCACCAGCAGCGGCACCAGGATCGACTCGTCATAGGGACACTGCTTGCGCTGCATGCCCTGGGAGCCGAGCATGTCGCCGTGGTCCGACGTGAACACCAGGATGGTGTTCTCCTCGAGGCCCCAGTCGCGAAGCGTCTCCCAGAGCCTGCCCAGGCATTCGTCGAGCGCCGAGCAATGGGCGTAGTAGCCGGCCAGGTCGCGGCGGGTCGCCTCGGCGCGGTCCGGCGGCACGTTCGGCCGCAGGATCAACTCCTGCGGCTGGTACATCCGGCGGTACTTCGCGGGGGCTGTCTCGTACGGGTTGTGCGGCGGCCCCCACGAGAGCAAGAGCAGGAACGGCCCCTTGCCGGCGCCTGCGCGCAGGTACGCCTGCGCTTCGCGGGTCTGGGCCACGGCGTCATAGCCGTCCCAGAACAACTTCACGTTCTCGTCGCCGTAGTAGGCCGACTTGTTATAATCATGGGTGCATTCGAGGACGCGCCAGAAGTCGAAGCCCTGGCGGCGCTGGCGCGGGATGAAGGCCGACCGTCCGTGCCCGTCAAGGTGCCACTTGCCGATGTAGGCGGTCCGGTATCCCGCCGCCTTGAATGCCTGGGCGAGCGACACGGCATCGCCGGAAAGGCACACGTCGTTCAGGAAGACGCCGTGCGTGAGGGGGTAGCGGCCCGTCAGGAGGCTCGCGCGGTAGGGCGAGCAAACGGGGCAGGTCGAGACCGCCGCCGTGAAGCGGATGGAGCGTGCGGCCAGGCGGTCAAGCGCGGGGGTTCGGACGTTCGGATCGCTGGCGTAACCGGCGGCCTGGGCCCGCCACTGGTCGGCGAAGACGAGGACGACGTTGGGTTTCTCGGCCGGAGGCGCCGCCACAGCCGCGCGCCGGGGCGCCGGCCAGGCGGCCGCGGCCGCGGCGCCGGCTGCCGCTTTCAGAAAACGCCTCCGGTTCATCTTTTCTGTGCCTCCGCTCGGGGCACCTGAGAGTGGATCGAGTGCCCGGCGTAGAGTCCGCCGTTTGAGTCATCGCTGGGCCGACGCCCACTTCGATCTCACTTGGATCTACGGTAGGTGATGAGATCCGACGAGGGCGCTTGCCTGAGCGTGACGTCGAGCCCTGCCATCAGTTCGCGGCCCGTCATGCGGCGGACCGGGCCGCCCGTTGAGGTAGCAACCTCGTAGGTCGTCTGGCCGTCCAGGCCTTTGAGTTGCACGCGCAGCGTGTCGTCGGCGCACCTGGCGCGGCGGAACGCGAGGACCATCCCCTCGCCCAGGTCGGCGCGGTGGTACTGCGAGGCAAGCCACCTGGTCTCATCGCGGCCGTAACCCGTGATGCCGTACCAGTCGCCGCAGAGAAGATGCCGCACACGCCGATACGTGTCGGTGATCGCCTTGGCGCGGGCCGTGTCGAACTTGGGGTCGTCGGCGATCCACCCGGTGATGAGCGACGAAGCCATCGCCGAGTGGAACGAGTAATCGTCGAGCCGGTTCAGGGGCACCGATATGAGGCCGTTCGGCAGGTACCGGCTCAGCGCGTACAGCGACGCCTGGTCCGTGAGGTTGTCGAACCAGTGATCGCTCTTCTGGTGGATCTGGAACCGCCGGACGGTCTCCAGATCGATGCGGCGGCCCCCGCTTGCACATTCCTCCATCAGAACGTCCGGGTGGGCGGCCCGAATCATGTCCCAGTACGCGTAAAGGCCCTCGATGTACTTCATCTCGGTGATGCCCTGGCGGTCGGGTGCGTCGTTGTCGCGCCACAGCGCGAGCGGGTCCATGTTGAAGTCCTGGCGGTAGACCGCGAAGCCCGGCAGCCGCAGGTACCCTTCGACGATGCCCATGAAGTGCCGCCGCACCTCCGGCAGGCCGAAGTTCAGGAGGCCGGTCCCGTCGTTCGGCGACTTCGTCTGAAGGACCCAGTCCTTGTGATTCCGGTCGATGTCGGTTCCCTTGACGACGCGTTCCGGCTCGAACCACAGGCCGTAGACCATGCTGCACTGCTTGGCCGCCGCGGCCACGGGGCCCATGCCGCCGGGGTACTTCGCCTTGTCGACATCCCAGTTGCCCGCCCCGGCAGGCCAGCCGCCGGTGAACCACCCGGCGTCGGTGATCACCGCCTGGACGCCCAGCGGGGCGAGAGCCCGGATGAGGGAGATCTGGTTGGCCGCGTCGCACTCGTTCAGCCAGCCGCCGCCGCGCGTGAAGCACGTATTGCAGAAAAGGATCGGATCGGGCGGCTTCCCGCCAACCCTGACGGCGTAATGCTTATAGATGAGGCGGCGGAACGATGCGTGGCTCGCGGCCGGGTCGCCCTCGCCGAAAAGGACAAGCATCAGGGGCGAGCGGACATTCTCGCCCGCGAGGAGACGGAACCGCGTGAGTTCCTGCCCGGCCGTCATCCGCAGGCGCGTGGCGCCCGCCGCCTCCTGGCACTGAAACTCCGCCTTCCACTGGCCCGACCAGCCGACCGCCACAATCACGGCGCCCGCGCCGGTGTCAACGCGGAAGAACGGGAAGTCCCTGTTGCTCGACCGCCCGCCGCCGGCGCTCAGGACCAGTGCGCCGCCGGGCCGCAGAGGGACCTCGCTTATCTCGAAGTCAGTCGGGTTGGCGGGCGCCCCGTTCGTCCGGTGCACGACGAAGGCGGCCTCGCCCGCCAGGGCCGGCCCCAGTTCAAGGTCCATCGCCTGGACGTTCTCGATGATCGGCGTCGGCTTATCGCCGGCGTTGCGGAACCGAAGCATCCATTCCACCGCGGGGAAGTCGCCGAACTGCGTCATCTCGCACGTGACGGCAAGGCCCGACGCGGCATCGGTCCACGTCGTCAGGGTCAGCGTGCGGTCCGGGCCGATCTGCTTGCGGGTCGACTCCTTCTTCAAGGTCGCGAGCAATTCGCCGGACGGCCTGCCGTCGAACAGGAAACTGAAGGGGATTCCTTGGTCGGCAAGTTGGTTGCGAAGCACCGGGTTCCCTCCCGCTCTCTCCGTGCCGCCGGGCGTCTGCGCGGCACAACCCGCCCCCGCCGCCAGGATGAGGGCGAGAGTTCCCAGAGTACCTTGTCGCGTGATCCGGGCCATGCCGACCATCTGGTGCCTCCCGCGCTGCCGGAGTAATCCCTTGGCGCTGGTTTTTTTCATTTGCACAGTTGTGACGCCCGCAGGGTCACCGGCCCCAGCAGGCCCGACTCCAGGAGCGGTTCGCCCTTCTTCCAAAGCCGCCACGAGGTGAACGTGAAGCGCCCGGTGGGGCTGGACTTGCCTTCGAGCACCCACGGCGGCCACCCGGCGAGGGTGCCGTTCGGGTTTCGGTTACTGTCCTCCGGCAACTGCTCGTCGCCGATCATCCGGTTCACCCAGAGGTTGGTGACCTTGACTTCCAGCGCGTTGTCCCCCGCCTTCACGGCGCCGGTAACGTCTACGCGGTGGGGCGGCTTCCACAGGATGCCGAGGTCCCTGCCGTTGAGCGTGACCTCCGCCATCACCTGGACCCTTCCGAGGTCCAGATACAAGCGGCGGTCTTTTGCCATCAGGTTCGCCGGCACGCTGATCGTCTTGGAGTAGACGGCCGTGCCGGAGAAGTACTTCACGCCGGGATCGGCGTGGTCGGCCCACGAGATCAGATTCTCGAGTGTCACCCGCTCGGGCGCGCCCCACTTGGGCGGGAAGCGCAAGGCCCACGGACCGGCAATCTCCAGCGGCGGCGGCAGGGCAGGCACATCGACTCGGTGCGTCTTGCCGGAGGCCGTCATCAACTCGTACTTGCCCGGCTGCCACGCTTCGAGCAGCACTTGGCCATCCGCCCCGCCGCGGACATCGGCCACGGCCGCGGAAGTCGCGGGGTCGGCCAGGGTGATGATGTCCGGGTCGGTGCCCGTGGCTGTGGCACGCCGGCCCGCAACGGCGTACTCCACGACGAGCGTTTTCACCACGCCGAAGGCCGGGTCATCGCCTGCCGCAAGACGGGCGACCTGGAAGGCGTCCTCCCCCGCGTCCACGATCTGCTGCACCTTGGCCCGAACGTCGCGGGTCCGCTGCGCGTCACCCGGGACGCCGTAAACCGCTTTCTCGACGGCGATCTTCACCGCGCCGCCGGTCAAGCGGACGCTCTGGCCGTCCGTGCCGGTGACCGTAAAGGACCGGTCTCCGACGGCGTAGTCGACAACCAGCGTCTTGACCACGTTGGGGGCCGGGTCGTCGTCCTGGGCCATCTGCGAGACCGCGATGCCGGAGTCGCCTCCGTCGACGATCTGCTGCACCTTGTCTCGCACGTCGCGGGTGCGCTGCGGGTCGCCGGGCACGCCGTAGACGGCCTTCTTCACAACGATCTTCGGCCCCCGGTCCGTCGCGGACAGGATGGACTTGCCATCGCGCGCCACGGCCACGACCGGATCAAACGGCTCGCTACTCTTGCGCCAAACGACGAATACCGAGTCGCACGGCCCCAGCGTCAGCACGACGCTCGTGCCGCCCCCTTTCTCCGCAAACACCGCCGCAGGCTCGATGCGGCCGCTGTCCGGCCACCACAACTCGGGGCGTTTGCCTGCCACCCGGAAGGTGCACGCGGCCCTGACGTCGCGCGGCTGCGGATTCGCAAGAAAGTAGATGTCAGTGTCGCCCGCGACGCGGTGGATGCAGCCGAGGCGCGCGCGGCTGGCGAAATCGGGCGGCACGCCCCCTTGCGCAAGGAGTTTCTCCGGCGCCGTGCCGCACACCATGCGGCCCTGGCCGAAGCGGTGTTCTACCACCGCCTTGCCGTCGCAATCGGCCCAGAGTTCATCGGCGAGTCTCTTCACTTCCTCGTCGCACTCTGGGTAGTCGGACAGGCCGGGCGACTTGAGCGGTCGCGGCCCGATGACGGTCGCGCCGGCCTCGACCAGTTCCTTGATTTTCCGAAGGAGCCGCGGCGTCATCGTGGCGACCTGCGGCAACACCAGCACCCGGTAACTCATGCCGTCGGGCAGAATGATCCGCCCGTTCCTCACTGACATTCGCGTGAGCACGACCTCGGCCGTACAATTGTCATAGTCGTAGCCGCTGCGGTTATGGCCGTGAAAGCCCTGCGGCGCCTCCTCGGGCTGAAGGTAGCAGATGTCGGCCACGAACAGGCCCTGCCGCAGCAGGAACTGGCACCGCGCCAGATACTCGTGCCACGGCCGCGACTGCTCCCACCACGTTTCGGTGCGCTCGTAATGGAGGCCCCACGGCCCCATGGTCATGCCGGGCCTGTAGTTGAGCCACGGCTGCATGGCGTAGCGGTGAAACACGAACCTGTTGACGCCGTCACAGAAGGCCCGGTCGCCGAGGGCCTTGATGCTGGCGGGATGTTCGAGCCACCGCTCCTGGTCGCCGGCCGTGAACGACTCCGCCCCTACGATGCGCTTGCCGTAGGTGTGGGCCGCCGATGCCATGCCCTTGACGGTGTCGAACGCGCCGCCGCCCATCCAGAATTCACACATGGGCTCGTCGGCGCGGCCGCCGTAGGTCATGTCGTCGCAGGGGCCGCCGTACGCCTCGATCGAGAGCCGCAGGCCGTGTTGTTGCGCGAGTTCCTCCATGTGTCCGGCATAGTTCTCGACCACCAGGTCCGAGACGGTCTGGCGGAGGTCCCACAGGAACCGCTCCGAGACCTCCAGGCTGTCAACCACCCGCCCGGTCATGGCGGGCAGGTACGGCATCGGGTCGTAGCCGCGTCGCTTCTGGAATTCCTGCCGCATCTGCGCCGTCCAGTTCTGCGAGCCGTTCTCCCAACTGTCGATGTGTGTGGCGACCAGCGTCTTGCCCGCGGCAGGCCCGACGTCGGCGATGAGCGGGCCCATCATGCCGGCGAACTGGGCCTCGATACCTTCCTTGCTCAGTTTGTCGCACTCCAGGCCGCGGCCGCTCTCCGGCGAGGGCGCGTTCATCACGCCGGTTGACGTGTGGCCGAAGCGCAGCACCGTCCACTTGCCCGCCGGCACGTCCCAGGCCAAGCGGCCGTCCTTGTCCATCCGCGCGGTGAGGTCGGTGATGCGGGCGCGGTCGATCACCATCTCCGGCGCCAGACGCGTATCTCCGGCGGGGGCAATGTTGCCCCGTTCGAAGCCCGCCTTGCCCTGGATGTTGTCGATGCGGAACGACCCGGGCGTCGGGAAGGCCCACACACCGATGTCGCGATAAAACCCCGCCACGGTCTGCGGCCACGGGAGTTTGCCATCGAAGTGCTGCGGACCTTCCAGGGCAGTCTCGCTCCAGACGACCTTCTGCATCGACTGCTCGGGCTTGATCCACGGCCCCCCGCTGCCGTTCCAGCCGGCATCATCGTTCATGTTCACTTCGAGGCCGAGCCGGCTCGCCTCGGCGACGACGTGTTTGAACAACTCCCGCCACTCGGGGCCCATGAACGCCACCGGGCCTTTGGGCGTCCCCTGGTCCACTTCCATGATCAGGACGCCGCCGATGCCGGCGCGCTTCATCGCCTCCAGGTCCGCGGTGACCCCCTCGCGCGTGATGTTGCTGTTCAGCCAGAACCAGTACACCCACGGCCGGGCGGAGTCCGGCGGCAAGGCAAAACCTCTCGCCAGGTCATCCTCCGCCGCCTGGAGCACCGCGCTGAGGCCGATCAGCCATGCCAGCGATGCTATGGCCACCATTCTTGCCATGATTCGGCTCCCGTAAGTGGGGGGCGCCTCACTCCTCTGGGATGCTCTCGGACGTGATCGCACGCCCGCAGAAACAATGCCTGCACAAGCCCCCGCCGCCAGCGATGTTACCGCAACTCCAGCAATATGCAAGAAGCCTTACA
>Ga0315280_10007509_pt1 | contig 14601 bp, 16 predicted proteins | sample YL17G06_40_MG_FD_203697 | JGI IMG/M metagenome (GOLD analysis project Ga0315280, IMG submission 203697) | Sediment microbial communities from Yellowstone Lake, YNP, Wyoming, USA - YL17G06_40 | ecosystem: Environmental > Aquatic > Freshwater > Lake > Sediment | place: USA: Wyoming | collected...
ATGACAAAGAAGCCAGAATCGTCTTGGTGAGTTACTCAGAAAAACGCTATGCGATCAAGGGCGGAGGGTCTCAGATTTACATCCAATATGCCGTTATACCTGAAGAATTTCATCTGAAAGTGGACGGCAGGGTAATCGATATGAACGATCTAGGAAAAGGCGTGGGGACATTTGAGGACGCATACGGCTCACCAGTTTAGGGGGATTCAAAGCGCCTTGGTAGGTCTTTGCGGTCTTGATGCTTCGGACTCTTTTCTTGCTTAGATAGTCGGCTAGCAAGTGAGAAGTGAAGCATCGCATGCACGAAGTCTTCAATGACATATGGAAGATCTGTCCAAAGAACACACTCAAGAACCGCTCCTGGCATTGGTGGTGGTGGATTCATTTTTTCGAGAATCCAGACAATCCAGAACTACCTAGGCAACTCATGGTCCTTTGGGGCACTAGGAACTGCAAGAAGGTTCGCGTGAACGATCTTTACTGGGAGCCGAACATCTCAATCGAGATCAACGAAAATCACACTGCTTTCCAATCAATCGTCGCCTCCTGGTATTATGATGGAAAGAGGATGCATGACCCTTTCATCCTCGACCATGGGAAGACTGAAACCGAGTGGGATGATCACTCTGGACGAATCAGCATGAAAAGCGATCAGGGCGCCTATTCCTTCGGTGGTAGCCCTGCGTTACGTTACTCGTCACGCTGCTACGACTCATCATATTTGACAATCACTCTTCCGTCCGCGTCTCGATACAATTTCACGTTGCTTATCTTCGGAGAACGTGATTGCAAGATCGCTACTTGTTCAGGCAACAATTCCTCTACCGAAATCGGTTGACTTCTCACATCCAGTGAGAAGTGTCTATCCACCAAAGAAATGCTCGTGCCAATTCTGTGGTCGGACAGCCACTCCGAAAGGCTTTCGCGGATCGTGTTTTCGGGATTCTGAGGGTCGAACGGTTTATACAGCTTGCCCAGAAGGTCAGCCGGCAGTTCCTTGAGATTCTTATCTTTGAGTATACAGACATTTTTGTTCAGACCCTTCATATATCCAATTTCAAAGGCGACATTCGGGCTAAATTCGTCCTCTTCAATTCGGTCAACTATCGCGACCCCATATCCACAACCATGCATGTACGTTAGCACGTTCCAGTAGAGATCTTCATGATACTGTTTGTCATCTGCTCTCCCAAAACATAGCATGTCGCCGACGGGCTCCAATCTCATCGTCCCGTTAGGCTTGTCTTTCCCTTGCTCTTCATGGCTCATGGCCGACCGTTCTATAGGGCACGCAGACCATTATGCCCCGTACGTCCAGTTGAGAAACTCTGTTCATATCCGCACAAAACCAAACGAATAGCTGGAGCGTATTCGCAAGCTGCGGACTGAGTAGTTCACGACGCAACTGAGCCGCGTGTCGGTCTTCGCCTGTAGACCAATATGTAGCCAAGGCCCCCCAGAAGTATGCCGACTATCGTTATGCTCGCGAATGCCGTGATGGGGAAAAGGAAGCGTCCCAAAATTGTGATTTCCACTTCCCTAAGTGAAATGCCCATCCCGCCCAGGGAAGTTGGCAGGGTTGCCTTGCCTGTCAGATCGCCGGCACACATCACCAACCATGTGGCGCCGATCACTCCAACATTGCTCAGAATCAAGTGGAGCCATGCAAGGCCATTAGCGCTGCCAACGTACGGGCTTTTCAGGTTTACCTCAAGATACTGATAGAAAAGCGCCGTTGCAGCCATCCCGACAACGCCGATTACTATGTATGCGATGTATCCGAGCGCCACCCAAATCCCTGGAACGGTTGCGGAGATCAAGAGTGAAATTGGAGGATCCATGAATCCGAGTTCACCCAACAGAAAGAATCCCGTGAGCATGGCGCTTAAGGCGCCTTGGACAATCGCAACCCAAACAAAGCGCGTCGCCCACCTACTCTCGGTCGCCATGACCACTATTTCATGCGCGATCGATTCAGCAAGCCTCTTCATTTCCTGCTCTTCATACATCGTGATCTGCCAGCTAAACTTCGGTATGCAAAGCCCCAGGCTAGAATAGCCTTTCAGTTAGTCCTCACCTCGCAAAGTAACTCTCGCCATCGGTCAAGCTGTATCGTTTTGCCTTTTCCATTTTGAAGCCCTTCTTCCTGAACATTCTTTCTAAGGCGTTCAGAACCACCGTCGCGCCTCTGGTCATGATTTGTGTTAACGCTAATCTGGTTACGGCGCTTCCTCTGGCTACTGACCCAGCGTTCCTGTGGACCATCCTCTGGAGATGCCGGAAACATGCGTAGATTACAGATGCTTGCGCTTCATCGAGCCTATCGTAAACCGGATAAAACTCACGTCTTGTTTTCAGGAGCCCTAATGGCACGTTTAGTAATGGGGTCAAGGTGAATTCCAGTCCCGCATTGCTTAGGTCGTTGATGAGGCCCACCGTGTCCCAGTTGTCTTCCGACGATTCAGCCTCCTGACCTATCTGGACTGTGAACGCCGGTCTCCAATAATTCCTGTTGAGGTTTACCAATCCTTCCGTTACAATCTCAGACCAGCTTCCATCTGAACCTATGCGCAGAGGCAGAATCTTGTTTGGGATATGTTTCTTAGCCAATTCATCACTTCCCGTTTCTAATCCTACCTGTACACCAATCCAGTTGTCAGGGCCAGCTCGTAGAATGGTCGACAATCTTCCGATGAGCCCTGCATAAGCTGCTGGTACTGAGATTCTTGCATGGGTTGGATTAGCCCTAGCGACACCTGCTCCCATTATTGCTCTAAACAGTCTGACAAGAGCATCCTCGTTAGGCTCAAAGTTCCTGCCATGCTCATAGGCAAAGATTTCGTCGCTGTGAAACCATGTGTTCGTGATACCAGCACGCAGGTTAACCTCTATTTCCCGTTTCACCATATCGGGCGTGTAGTATCTAAGAGGTCTCAGCGTTACCTCGCAGAAACCGCAGCCAATCCCGCAGCCTCTCATTACCTCCACCAGCCCTTTGATGCTAGCACCCCTTATCAGTGGGATTTCTCCAAGCGTTGGAAACTGCTTCTCGAAAGGAGCTCTTGTAATGAAGGTCCCGTTTTCGTCACGAAACCAGACCTTATGAAAATGTTCGTCAAAAGTCTGGTAACCAAACATAAAGTGCCTTTCCAGGGACCCTTCACTGAGCCCATCAAGCAAATCCGCTGCGACATCATCTATTTCCCCCTGCACCACGTGGTCGATATGCAGTTGCTTGATCATGTTAGGCATGTAAGTCAGTTCCCACGACCCTGCCCCCCCGACGATGATCCTCGCGCGCCGGTTTCTGCCCATCCTCTCCCGATGAAGTTTGGCGATGAATCTCGTGAATATCAGCTCTGACAAAGACGTCAAGACCCTGCCGTTCGTAAACATCATCGTGACAGGCCCCAGCCCGGCCGGGTCCATGGTGTGAACCCCGATAATCCTCGTGTCCTCGTCTATGAGGAGATGAGCGTAGTCAGGGTGGGCCACAACCACTTCGGTCGAATCGTAGCGCGCAAGAAGTGGTGCCTCAATCTTGCGCAAGGCGTATGGAGCCAACTTTGCCCTTCCATCATCCTGAGGAATCGTAGGCCCAGCCAGGTATCCATACAGCCAGACGGGAACGTAGTTCACTGGTGCACAAGCCAGGAAGTCAAGTAGTGGAAAGCTGCGGTATTCATGTGAAAGCGTTGGGTCAGGAACCAGCACGTACTTTGCCACACTCAGCTCCCACCAAGCATGGCGGCAAAAGCTAGGCCGAACGCCGCCAGCATGCATACTTGAACGTAGATCAGTGATCTTCTCATCTCCGCAAACCTACTGAGTTCTTGCGCATCTCCCCGAATTGCCACGACATACTTCGAAATTGTTGTATATGCCACGGGCAGAATGGCGACCGGAATCGCAACAATCACAAGAGGCACCTCTCCATGAAGAACTGAGGCAAAGAAGAGGCCGAGAGACGAGAGAAAGAGTATCAGCCCGGCTCTGGCCACCGCGTTTCCGCCGAATCTCACCGCACTCGTCTTCAGACCAACCTTGCAGTCTGCTTCCCTATCGATGACAATGTGTACGCTGTGACCTCCCGCCTGTGCGAGAAGCAACGCTGATCCCATCATTACAGGAAACGACGTAGATGGTGCGAAAGCACTCCAACTAGCGAAGAATGGTATGAAGCCGGCTCCTACGCCCGCCACAATTAAGTCTATGACGGGCTTTGATTTCAGATGCACCTTCGGATGGGAATACGCCAACCAAAGAAGCAGATATGCAACCATCAAAGTTTGGAAGATTCGTCCTACAAAGGGGGACATGACTAGGCTAGTCATTACGAGGAAGAAGGTAAGAACCAACCCTGTTCTGAATGAGATTTCGCCTCTTGCTATCGGAAGGCCGCTCTTGTGCTTGTTTGCCAGATCATTCTCGATATCAAAGCACTGATTCAGGACGAAGATACTTGCGGTCATCAAACAGAACGCCAGCGTCGGCAAGACTAGCCGAACGAGCTGGAACCGATATTCACTAGGGGCAGTGAGAGCAGCCGTGAAGAACGCTATGAGCCAACTCAGCCAAGCATCTAGCCTACAAAGCCTGAAGACCGATGACTCCAACACGATCCTCACCGCCGTATTGTCGAGGATGCATCGCGCGAATTTCTCAAGAAACATGCCTAACGACATGGGCGATCATTTTCTCTCGGCTTCTCGCCCGCGCCTTACCGGTTGGGCGGCGATCGTGGGTTGCAGGGATCTTATGGGTGGATAATTCCTCAGCGATCTACCGGTGAGAAGAGTGAGGAAGGCGTTGAACACGTATAGGCTGACGAGGTATGGGTACCCGTATTTCTTGATTCTCCTGGTAGAGGTGAGAGTAACCATCTTTTCGTTGAAGTGAATCCTACCAAACCGCCTTATTTTCAATGATAGTCTTACGTCTTCTGAGAGGACATTTGTCTCATCGAAGTTTCCGGCCGCGCCAACCGGGCCCTTGAACACGATAACTTTGTCAGCATAGTTCTCAGCCAGCCCGACGGCCCCGTCCGAGCTTCCACCATCTACAACGATCAGCTCGTAATCATCGTACCGTTGGCTAACCAAGGACGACAAACATGAAGCGATGCTTTCCCCCTCATTGAGGGCTGGCACGATCACCGATATCATCTCGGAAGGCTAACCTCCAGGGCCGAGCTTGAACACCTCATCGACGATCATGCCTGAACTTCCAATGCGGAGCGAGGAATATATATCAGTTTTCAAATCATTTGCACTCCAACTCAAAGATGCGCGGCCGAGGCACAAACAACCGGGTTCAACAGGGAGTGACTGGAACGGCGAGGAAATCTGTGATTTTCATCGCCCACGAAAACCCAGTAGAGGAGAGAACCTAGCATGAGGGCAGCGGCGAAGAGCACGAAGACCAAGCTTAAAGGGTCCACTCGTCCGGAGATAAGCTCCATCGCGATGATCAAGCTTGCTTTCCCTGTCAGCGCCAACATGATCCTGGATGTCATTTTCCCTAGCCATGTCATCAAGAAGAAGACCCTAACGTCAATTTTGAGTAGCCCGCATGTTATTCCAATTATGTCAAAAGGAGAAGGCAGGGCGGCAAACAGGTAGATGCTCCATAAACCGTAACGCCTGTACATGTTCTTAGCAGTTTCAAGCTTCATCCTATCTTGAATGATCTTTCTTCCGCCGAGTCCTAGGAGGTAGCTGGTTAGCTCGCCGATCGCTGCTCCAGAGCCTGCGCAGATGCCGACGACGAGCGGATCAAGAACTGAAGCCGCAGCCATAGTGGAGAGGAAGCCAGGGATCGGGACGAAGATGGATGAGGTTGAGATAAGCTCCACCAAGAATACGCCGAAGTAACCATACGTACTCACCAGATATGCGACGAATCCCGATAGAACCTCGACCCATCCCATGAACGATTCACTGTCACTTAGCCGCCCGCCAACTCCTGAATCAGCCCTTGCACATCCACCAGCAAGTTTCCTGCATCAGTCTAAGCCGATCACTTAGAGGGATATATGTTAAACTACTATAGATTTGATTCCTGATATATTCTTAATAACAATGCCTGCGGCGAAACTCGAAACCCGGTCGTGTTTCTCATTCTAATAAATCTAGAAGTACTTCCTTGATTGGCAGCCTGAAGCGATCTCTGACTTTGATTAGAAGAGCTTGGCTTACTGGGCAGCGCTTTCATTCAGGCGTGGTGTACCCGCTTCTCTACGAGCTTGAAGAGAAGGGGTTCGTATCAGGCAGATGGACGAGGAAGGGAAGGCGGCAAATAAGATACTATTCAATAACCGATAGAGGAACCAAGCTCCTTAGCCACCTGCGAGAACTTTTCGAGATGCCTGTGAGAGAAGTGTTGAAGGACATGCTAGGACACGAAGGCCGATGACTTCGCGAAAAACTAACCAAACAGGCCTAATGCCAGACTAGAAAAACCGCCTTCTTCTGGATGACGACCATCAGGAAAATGTGAGCTGGTCTACAGGCTGAAGGCGCGCGGATGAATTTCATCATCGCGGGCCGAGATACTTCGATGCCAATATATCAGAAAGTAAAATATTTGAAGAGGAAAGTATATAGCCCCAAACTTTCCTGTGAAGTCTGAGGGGCGCAAAGACCTCCCTAGCGACCGGCCTTTTGATCCTTGAGAGTATCGAGATTCCAATGCGAGATCGACACGCATGGGTTGACGAAGCAATTCAACGGTTTCACAGCTACTCTGCAGGCCCGTGTATCTCGCAGGATCCCCAACAGCAAGAGGGCGTGTTGATGAAACCCATAATAGTAACTCACGGTCTCACGAAACGCTTTCACGACTTCACGGCAGTGGATCACATTAACCTAGAAGTGATGAAAGGCGAGATCTTCGGCTTCCTCGGGCCGAATGGAGCAGGAAAGTCAACCGCGATAAGAATGCTAACCACGCTTTCCGAGCCAAGCGAAGGCACAGCCATCGTGGCAGGGTACGATATAAGAACTCACCCGGATGAGATTAGAAAGAGGATCGGCTTGGTAGCCGAGAAGATCATTCTCTATCCGAGGCTCAGCGCCGTGGAGAACTTGACGTTTTTCGGTCGACTCTACGGCTTGAACGGGCGTCGGCTGAGATCGAGGATAGATGAACTATTAGGAATGGTCAACTTGACGGCTTTCAAGGACATGCCTGTCGGTAGCTATTCAAGCGGGATGAGGCAGCGGGTGAATGTCATTCGCGGGCTCCTGCACGACCCCCCCATACTCTTCCTCGACGAACCTACTACTCTTCTTGATCCCCAAAGTATCCGCTTCGTCCGAGACCTCATCAAGGAACTGAACCAAGATGGGAAGACAATCATTATGACGACTCACATCATGGAGGAGGCTGATGAACTATCGCATAGAATTGGCATAATCGATCACGGCAAGATCATAGCCTTAGGCACTCCTGCCCAGTTGAAAGCGCAACTCGGTTGCGAGACTCTGTATCAGGTTTTCTTGAAGCTCACCGGCGAAGCACTGAGAGACTCCGCCTCGAACCGCGTGCCGATGAGAAGAGTTATGGGGTGGGGTTGACACGAGCAGCAGGATTGTCAGCGGCATAGATCTCACTCTTCAGATAGCGTACAAGGATCTTCTAGACTTCTGGAAGGCCAAGATGCTTGTTGTAACGTTCATGTTGATGCCGATCATATTGATGTCGTTGTTCGGGTTCATGTTTCCTCAGATAGGCTCAAGCAACCCATGGGCAGGGAAGATCTCCTCACCCTACAAGAACGTTCCAATGGCGATAGTGGTCGAAGATCGAGGATCGCTTGCCGTTCAGGTCGCCGACCAGTTCCAACAGACAGCGTCGTCAACAGGGCTTTTTGAAGTCCAGAATTTTGCAAGCTTCGCGTCAGCTAGGGAGTGTATCGTAGAGGGTAAAATCAAAGGCGTGATTGTAATACCGGAAGGGTTCACGGAAGCCTTCAACTCACACCGCCAAGCAACTGTCCTAATTACTGTAGACGACACAAACCCCCAGATGGCATCCATCATCTACGGGGAAGCCGCCTCGATCTTCAGAGCCATATCGGATAGGCTGGGAGCGTCTGTCATAGCGAATATGGGTATCCCCGCCGACCCGTCTTTCGTTTCGGAGCCGGTGAGCGTTGAACGCAGAAACCTCGTCGGCAGCACCGCGAACACCTTCCAATTCTTGGCGCCGGGTTTCATGGCGCTGGTGGTGGTCATGGGGACGTTGGCGGGGCTGAGCACCGCCATCGCAATGGAGAAAGAGCAAGGTACAATGGATGGCATAATGGTCGCCCCCATATCCAGGGACGCGATCGTGGTTGGAAAGACCATAGCTCAAACCGTAAGGGGAATGATCCAGGGTTTTCTGATCCTCGCAATATCAATGCTATTCTTCGGAGTCAAGGTGTATGGAAGCCCTCTCTTGATGGTGCTGGTGATGCTTCTGGGAGTAGCTAGCTTCGCAGGCATCGGAATCATAGCCACCTCTATGGCGCCGGAGCAGGAGACGGCGATGATGATCATGATGCTGTTAATGATGCCGATGATGTTTCTCAGCGGCATCGTATTCCCAATTGAACAACTGCCCGACTGGCTCCAGTCAGTTGGAAAAATGCTGCCGCTATACTACGCGGCCGACGCGCTCAGGAAGGTCATAGTTCTCAGCGCAACCTTCAGCCAAATCCTCTGGGATGTTGTAGTGCTGGTCTCCTACTCCGCCATAACGCTAGCGATCGCCATTCCCGTGTTCAGGAAAGCCATGACGCGGTAACCATGGGGAAGGCTGTCCCTCCGACTCGTAATGCTCCTATTCGTCGCAATAGCGTTGACTTTGCCGCACGTGCAACAAAGCAGCTTCACGCCCTTCGCTCCTAATGGATGGTATGCCGTTGGCGTGGTCGCAGTGATAATCTTCTGGTCTTTTCAAGGGTATGAGAACGTTCCACATATGGCCGAGGAATTCAAGAACCCCGGCCGCGACTTCCAACTCAGCATCGCGATAAGCGCCGTCATCACAGGCCTATTGTATGTTCTCACTTCAGTCGCCACCATAGGGACTGGCATCTACGTCAACCAAAGCCTGTGCGCCGGCTCCAGACCTTGTTGGCCATCCTAGCCCTCCCAATGGCCTCTACGACATAGTCCGGTATTCCCTGCAGCTTCTTCGCGATCGCAGTCAGTCTTTCGGAGACATCGTGGTCGGGCGGATACTCGACGTCAAAGAGTTTGAGCATGCCCTTGACGGACAGTTCAATGCAGAGTTGGGCGGACCTTACAGTGGCTGCCCATTCGAATGTTTTTGACTTGTCCCATGCTTCGCGCAGTGCACCGTAGGCGTCGCGGCTGAGTCTCTCCGCAGCCTCTTTGTTAAGACGCATCAACGTTCACGTTCAAGACACGTTCGGGGAAGTCTCCTCGAAAGGTCATCGGAGAGAGAACCGACCGAGTCTGCATGGTTCCAGTATTCACTGCGCCTTCAAAGCTCTTAGCGCGCAACCCGGCCGCATACTGTGCTGTGTCGATAAAGGAATTTCGAAACTGGAGGAGGGTACATATGAACTCACGCCAGCAGGACGAAGAATCCTCCCGCAGGCTCAGAGAGCGGAAACCTCCTCCTCAACTTCAAAACCGCACCGAAGCTGCTACCCAACGTCACTATCAACCATCAAGGACTGGAAGCCGACGACGGAGAGTCATTGATACGGGATATCGCTCAAGCGATCAAGCGTTACATTGTCAAGCACTCGGACAAACCGATCACCCTCATGATTCAGTATAGCGTCCGGGAATAACCAGCATAAAGGAAAAGTCCTACGGCCATCAATGATCGAATTGGATCGGCCTAACAGCTTGCTGCTCTCGCTGTCTCTTAGGCCCAGGCGCCACCTCATCTGACCGTTCAGGCGCACGTGTTCTTGCCCTATCCCAGACCCCACATCTTCAGTAGTTGATCCATGAACGGGCACCCGTAGTAGCCGGCACATGCGTAGGCAAGGCTCAGGATTGTTTTGCCCGCGATTCCGGCGAGAAGGGCTTTGAGTCTCGGGTACCGCATCAGCCCGAGCGGTATCCACACAATGTCATCTGGAGTCATCGGAGTCGCCGCGAACAGTATGATGAGCCAGACGACGTACTTTCCATACTTTGTTCGCCACTTCTCGAACCGGGCGCCAGTTTCAGGTGAGAATAGGAATCTCCCACCGAAACCGATGTAGTAGTGAAGGTATTGTCCCGCCCCTGCTCCGATTCCTGAGATGATGCCCACTAAAAGCGGATCCAGCTGCGTGGTCATCAAAGGAATCAGAACATACGAAGGAAAGAACGGGATACTGACGCCGAGGAAACCAGCTAGGAATGCACCGCCATAACCCATACGGCCAAGGGTCTCTAAGATCGAATCGACCCACGACAAGTGCATTTCAACCTGGCACTGGTTCATGTAGTTGTTTCGGTGGCGTTTCCGACTGCACCAGCGGCTGGATGTGTTCTCATCGTGCAAGATGTCTCTATTCGGCACACTAACTTTCTGACGAAAGCCCCTGCGAGTATCCAACAGAGATGCAAAACAATGGAAGCCAGAAGAAGGCCGAGCCGAACCGCTATTTGGAGTATCAGCCGACAACGCCTCAAACAGTAGTATGCCGTAAGGCCTCAATGTCCCAAGCTAGGATGAACAGCAGCGATGAACAGGAAAGCCAGGGCATACGCCGCCAAGAAACAGATTTGAACGCGCACTGTTGCTTTTCTTATTTCCTCGAAACTACTCGGCGTGTCCGCCCCTTTCCTGATCAGCGCAATGTATCTGCAAATGGTATGAGATGCTACGGGGAGGATGACTATTGGAATGACCGCAACCAGAAGAGGTATCTCCCGCTTGGAGACCGAGGCGATGAAGAGCACAAGTGAGAAGAGGAAGAAGGCAAGCCCACATCTGGAAACAACTCTTTCACCAAATCTCACAGCACTAGTATTCATGCCGACTAGGATGTCCGCTTCCCTGTCGCCTACAGTATGCAGCGTGTGGCCTCCAGCTTGAGCGAGAAGAAACGTTAGTGCCAACGTGATAGGAAACGATGAAGACGACAAGAAGGCATTCCAACCAGCAAGGAATGGCATAAGGCCCGCGCCTATTCCAGCTACAATCAGGTCTATGACAGGCCTTGACTTCAGATGTATCTTCGGATGCGAGTAGGCAAGCCACAGCAGGAAATACGTGAGCATTAGAAAAGGAAAAATCGGCCCGACAAAGACGGACAGCACCGCGCTAGAGACTAGGAAAGAGACGCTGAGAAGTAACCCTTCCCTACGAGAGAGTTCGCCTCCAGCTATTGGAAGATTGCTCTTGTACCTGTTCGCTCTGTCGTTCTCGATGTCGAAGTACTGGTTCAAGATGAATATGCTGGCGGTCATCAGGCAGAACACTAACGCCGGCAGGATGAGATGAGGCACGGGAAACTGATACTTCTCGAAAGCAGCGACAGCTCCCGTAAAGAAGGCTATGAGCCAGCTGAGCCAAGCATCAAGCCTACAGGCTCTAAATAGACTGGAATCTAGCAAATCCCCAATCGGGAGAAAGCCAACCAGGTACCGCATGAATCTGCTTAGAGAACTTGGTAAGATCATGCTCTCTCCCGCTTCCTACCACCCTGTTCAGGATCGCATATCGCGGGCTCGACGATCTGAGGCCTCGAAGATCTAATGGGCGGATAGCTGCGTAGAGACCAACCGGTGAAAACGGTTAGAAGACCGTTGAGCAGGTATAGGCCGATGATATATGCGTATCCACACTTTTCAATCCTTCTAGTAGAGGTGAAAGCGACCATCTTCTTGTTGAACGAAATTCTCCCAAACCGCCTTATCTTCAACGATAGCCTCACGTCCTCGGAGAGGACGTTCACTTCATCGAAGCCTCCAACCTTCAGGAATGGTTCTTTCCGATAGGCACAGTTGAAGCCTGCTACATGTGGAATGCCCAACCGCAGCAGGATCCGTTGCAGATAGACGGTGGCGCCTTGATACAACATACTATCCATGGTGGACCCTTTCGTCGGAAGCGTTGGGCCCGTTGCTCCAACAACCTCTCTCTCTTTGAAGCTCTCAGATATCGCTTCCATCCACGAGGTGCAGGCAATTGTGTCCGCATCCATGAATGCAAGGATCTCTCCTCTGGAACCCCTTGCGCCAAGATTCCTCGCTGCGCCGACTGGGCCTTTGTACACAATGACTCTGTCGGCGTATTGCTCTGCCAACTCAACCGTTCGGTCAGAGCTTCCACCATCCACAACAATCAATTCATAATCATCATACGATTGGCTCGTCAACGACTCGAGACATGAGACGATCCATTCCTCTTCATTCAAGGCCGGTACAACTACGGAAATCATCGGAATCCCCCAAACGACTGTGTCAGCTCCTTTGTGTGCGGTATCGAGTTTTAAAACATTTAAATCTTAAGAGTCTTCCGCAGAAGCCTAGACACTGCGCATCAAGGGGGCGAGTTGCATGCTCGTAAGTGCGTTGAGGTTGTTTGCTCTCAAGATGTCAAATCCTCTCTCGCGACGCATCCTGAAACTGGGAGCCAAGAAGAATCCTGATGGATCGTCTCGAGTGGAATCTGCCGTAAGCCTCTTCGCCGGCGGGAAGCGCGCTAGTGGTGTAGGTGACTGGATCTATTGTCTCGCGATTCAGGCAGTCTCGCGGGGGATCATCTGGAGTCCCTATGTGTGTTGGGCGCAATCGAAAAGCAATCTGGACCGTGCATCCAGGTGAGCAAGAACCAGACTCAGAGGCGAATCAAGCCGACATCTGTTGTGTATTGGCTGCGTTTTCTTCTCGCCATCGCTGCTGGATTCGCTAACAACTTCCTGCAAATCAAGCAGGCTATTTTAGGAGACCTGGCGATCTTCGCCTTCATCGGTCTTGGCTTGATCTTCTACATCCTATCTATTGTGGTCGTGAAATTCGGTCTGAATTATGGTGAAGCTGAGTTGAAGGGAAAGAACCAATACGTAACCCTGGGCGGCGGGACCTTCATAGTAGTTTGGATAATGGTGGCCGTTCTGCTCAATACGCTTTCAGGGGTTAGTTATTCTTCTTAGGTTCTACTTCTGCCGTTGTCTGATGTGATGCTGCACTCTCGAGCTTTGATAAGTCGTGCGTCAGGAGTAGTCCGGCTTTGAGATAGCATTGACTCTCAACAGGCGGGCAAAACAGCGAGAAGTATGCGGCATCAGTCAGCACTTCTGGATGCATCTACAATCAGAACGCATGGGCTAGCCTATGCTCATCCATGTCAAGAGAACCTTGAGACAAATTGCGACCGAGTGTCATCGACAATGGGTTTCCAACGCTCCAGCGTTTCAATCAGCCTCATTTGAAGCAGTCACAGAGCGTATCCCTTTTCTCATTGTAGGAAATCTAGGAGTATCTCCTTCATTGGCGACCTGAAGAGATCTCTGACTCTCCCTAGAACGAATTCACCTTTCCTAGTTATGGAGTAGCATCTCACTTTCCGTCCAGCCCTTTCGAACCATCTACCAGCTATGCAATCACTTTTCTCAAGTGCGTGGAGGAAAGGTAGATCAACGCTGGCCCAAGCGTCACGCCCGTCAACCTCTCGATCTCCGACATCAGTTCATACCCAGATCTAGGCTTTATGTGCAGAAGCCAGAGCACAAGTGGTCTGGCGAGACCTAACACGAGGGTCCTAGTGTACCCCGCTTCATTCAATCATTCGTACCTGCATGAGGAAAGATTTGAAAGCCGATATATACGTTTCCGCTTGATGCGAATGGGTATGAGAAGAATCTCATTGATAGGAGTGTCTTAGTCGCGGAGATCGCTAGGGCAGAGGACAGCGGCACTGTCGGATTGTCATCAAGAGGCTAGGTGTACCTCTGAGGTCATGCAGAAAAGACCTCACAAAGGCCAACTTGATCGGAACACACATTCCGTGAAGCTTGCAGTAAGTCCCGCCAAGGAGCCTTCAATAGACTTGTGCCCCCAGTTCGGAGGGCATGCTTCCCGGCCCCCCGCAAGGAAGACGCCAGTCGAGTAATCATTTCAGGTCATCGAAAACGCTGGATCTGCTAGGAATAGGTTATGGAGAGTAATACTTTTAAATTCTGATACATGATCACCGCCAAGGGATACGGATGGCGAAATGTGCTAGCTGTGGGAAGGATATCGAGCTTGGGAAGGAAGTGAAGAAAGGCTTCCTGTGGAAGAGAACTTTCCACACTGAATGCGCTCCGAAGTCCTAGCTATTGTAAGTTCCGACCGGTGATATGTCGTAGTCGATGGCATGAGCAAGGGACATTCGACATAGCCTGAAGAGCCCCCTGGCCTTCCGTGGAAGGGCGGGCACCTTCCCAGGTGTGGAGCAGTACTTCAGTTTCGCATCGCGAGCACGACGATTGAAAAGTTAGGACTCTTGAATGATTTCACTTAATGTATATCTGGATAGTGGTTCTCGAGGCGCAGAAATTGGTTGAGATAGAGACGGATTTAGTCAAGGCTACTCTTCGTGGATTCAATAGGGCCATTATCCTGTGGCTTGTCAGTCAGAAGCGCAGGTCGGGCT
>Ga0315280_10007510_pt1 | contig 14601 bp, 12 predicted proteins | sample YL17G06_40_MG_FD_203697 | JGI IMG/M metagenome (GOLD analysis project Ga0315280, IMG submission 203697) | Sediment microbial communities from Yellowstone Lake, YNP, Wyoming, USA - YL17G06_40 | ecosystem: Environmental > Aquatic > Freshwater > Lake > Sediment | place: USA: Wyoming | collected...
ATTCGAGGACTTTTTATATCCTGCAGCGCCTTCCTAATCTTAGCCGCGATTTTATAAGGTACTTCATCGTTAATAAGCCGAGCAGTATGGATAAGACGAGAGTTAACCGGGTCAATCTGCTTGATAAACCAGGGGTCGACGGGAATGCAGTGCCCTCCAGTACCAATGCTTGGGTCGAGGATGCTCACCCTGGGATGCTTGTTGGCTAGCTCAATGAGTTGCATAATATCTACTCCAAGCCCTTCAGCTACAGCAGCAAATTCATTAGCCAAGGCGATGTTCACATCTCTATAGGTATTCTCCATCAACTTCACCAGCTCGGCAGTGACATCGTCGGTGAGATAGAGATTTCCTTTAACGAAGGAGGCGTAGATTTCTCTTGCCATTTGACTAGCTCTATCATCAAGCCCGCCGATAACCCGGTCATTGTTTACAATCTCCTCAAATACATTTCCGGGTAGAATCCTTTCCGGGCAATGACACAGGAAAATATCCTTGCTGACCTTTAGCCCAGTCTTTTCAATGAGGGGGGCAACGGTCTCCCTGCAGGTGAGGGGAGGGACAGTACTTTCAATAATGACTAAATTACCCTGCCGCAGGTAAGGCAAGATAGATTCCACCCCAGCTATAACCTGAGAAAGGTCGGCAATTCTTTTCTTTTCATCTAGGGGCGTAGGCACGGAGATAATAAACACATTAGCCTCACAGGGGGTCTTTTGAGCACGAAGGTTTTTCTTCACCCGGGGTTCCTGAAAGACTCGCTTGATGTCTTCCTCAGCGAGGTGCAAAACTCCTTCATTAATGGCATTGACTATGTTCTCCTCAATGTCGACCCCGATAACCTCATAGTTTGAGGAGGCTAGCATTACCGCTAGAGGTAGTCCCACGTAGCCAGTGCCGATTACCACGATTTTTTTAGCCACGTTTATAAACCTCTTTCTGCCAGTCGATGGTTCTGGCGATGCCCTCTTCAAGACTCACCGTGTTTTGGTGTCCCAAATCACGAACTGCCTTGGAAACATCCAGCCTTTTTTCCAAGCTGGTAGCTTCTTCTACATCCCGATACTCCACTAAATTATCACCTTTGCCTAGATAGCCCAGAATTATGTCAGATACCTGTTTCATGCTGTGAACCTTGTCCCCGGCTATATTATATGCTTCCCCGGGCTTAAACCTTTCGGCAATGTTAGCCATCGTTCTTACTGTATCATCAACGTAGGTAAAGGTTCGCTTATGTCCGGTATAAACGGTGAAGGGTATATCATTAATCGCCTTATAGATGAAGGTGCAGATAGCGCTTCTATATTCCGAGTAGTATTCTCCAGGACCATAGTTATTAAATAGCCTGACCCTCACCGTCTCAGTGCCAAATCTTTCCGCCGAATTTAGAATCTGCATCTCGTTGACCCACTTGCTTATGGCGTAATCACTGGTTTGCCTGATAGGCACTTCATCCATTACATTCTCAGTTATAATTCCCCGGTAATCTCCATAGACCTCTGAGCTACTGGTGAAAATCATCCTGAATTTAAGTTTTTCCTGCATTCTTATGATGTTTTTGGTACCGATAGCGTTGGTCTTCCACAGGCTTTCGTAAAAATCTTCGCCATTTCTGCGCCCGAATTCAGCGGCTAGATGATAGACATAGTCAAATTTAGCCTGGGTAACGAGGGCTTCCACCTGGCGAAACTCATCAATGTTACACTTGGCATAGTTAGGTTCGTGATAGTGCCCTTTATCGGAAAGCCATACCTCATGTCCCCTTTGCTTTAGTTCCGCTGAAAGACGCCTGCCGATAGTGCCGAGAGCCCCAATCACTAAAACTTTCATCTGTATTCTCCTCTTATTATGCTCACAATTCTTTGGCCGGCCTTGCCATCCCCGAAGGGATTTGCCCAGTTAGTGTCCTTTTGGAGCATGAGGCTGGCACATTCAACTATCCTGTCTGGTATCGCACCTGCCAGGATATTGGCACCAACCTCAACAGTTTCCGGCCGCTCCGTATTATCCCTCAAGGTAACACAGGGCACACCAAGTATACAAGCCTCTTCCTGAACCCCGCCAGAATCAGTCAGAATAAGTCTGGCATTGCTCTCAAGTTGAAGAAAGTCCAGAAAGCCAACAGGCTCAATTAGTTTAAGGTTTCGTGATTTGAGACCAAACTTGGTCATCATCTTCCGGGAGCGAGGATGAACGGGGTAGATTACAGGCAAGTGAAACTCGGTAGCTACCTTGTCTAAGCCTTCCAGGATTGAGGCTAATCTTGCCTGGTTATCGACGTTCTCCTGGCGGTGAAGGGTTAGTAAAAAATACTCCTCCGGGACAAGATGCAAATTATCAAGAGCGTTCCCCTTCTCTTTGGCAATGTCTAAATTCTGGTAGACGGCGTCAACGATAGTATTGCCGGTTACAAATATCTTATCTTCAGGGATGCCCTCACCGACTAAGATTGTTTTTGCCTTCTCGGTAGGGGCAAACAGATAATCGGAGCAATGGTCAGCCAGGGTTCGGTTGAGTTCCTCGGGCATCTGTCTATCGTAGCTCCTCAGACCTGCCTCGACATGCCCGACCTTTATGTGGAGCTTTGCCGCTGCCAGGGCAGCGGCAAGAACAGTATTGGTATCGCCTTCAAATAAAACAACATCGGGCTTTTCTTTAAGCAGGACCTTTTCTATGCCGATAAGCATTCTCCCTGTCTCCTCGGCATGAGTCCCGGAGCCAACACCGAGGTTGTATTCTGGCGATGGCAAACCAAGCTGCTCAAAGAATACCTTGTCCAGGTTGTAGGAATAATGCTGCCCGGTGTGGAGAATGAAGTAATCTAGCCGCAAGCGGTCACACTCCCTTATTACGGGGGACATCTTTATTACTTCTGGACGGGTTCCTATAACTATGGCGCTCTTCACTATCCTATGCCTTAACCTGGCTGTCTGACATCAATATAAAGCCGGAGCGGGTCTTTAAGATAGGGCTCAACCTTATTATCCTTATACAGCCAGAACTCCACCTTCTGTTTTTGTGCCGGCAGTTGGGCAACAAAGCTAACTCCCCGCTCCCACTTCTGCTCGTGAGCCAGAGTACCAACATTTATTTCTTTATTCCTGACACCATCTATAGTTATCTCAATACGGTACACTGCCGGCTGGTGTTCATGATTGACCACGCCCATGATTACATCCACATTGGTGCCCAGTATCACCTGCTTGGGGTAGTTCTCAGCCTTGCCCTCAGAGCCAAGAATATAGAACTCAGTAAATTTCTCGCCTGGGTTCGGGGCAGCTACGAGATAAATGATGCCGCCTAAAGCTACCACGATGGCTACTACTAATGATATAGATAAGGCTCTATTCAACCTGAGCATTACGTTTTTACCTTATGGGGGATTATATCACTTTGGGTAAGTGTGTGGCTAGCTAGACGCTAGCGGCAAAAGAGGCGATGCTTAATGACATCGAAGGCAACAGCAAGACCGTGAGTTACGGGGTTAAGGGTGGAGCTCTGTGAATGATAGATGCACGAGGCAGGAACCTCCTTAATAATAAAGCCCCTTCTTCTGGCTTGGATTAGCACTTGAACACTAAATCCAAAACCGACATCAGTGATGTTGATAGCCTCAATTACCCGGCGATTTTGGGCGCGAAAACAACACTGAGAGTCAGATACCCTTACCTTTGAACCGAGGTTGTAGAGAAAGGTAATAACATCAATGCCAAATTTACGGTACTTTGGCATCTGGTAGAGATTGGATTGGAGGAAGCGAGAGCCGATGACCAGGTCAGCTTCCTTATTTAGAATTGGAGCCAATAACTGAGGGATCTCATCGGGATTGTGCTGACCATCACCATCCAGGGTCACCAATACATCAGCATGTCTCTTTTTAGCCTCTTCAAAGGCTGTTTTGGTAGCTTTTCCGGCACCCTGGTTTGCTTTATGCCTTATGACCTTAGCCCCAGCCGTCCGGGCGACTTTAGAGGTATTATCGGTTGAGCCGTCATCAATTACAATAACCTCATCAACATGCCTCCTGGCTTTGGAAACCACCTCGCCGATGAACTGCTCTTCGTTATAGGCAGGAATAGCTGCTATAACTTTTGGTCTACCGTTAGATTCTTGCCCAACCATTTGACCATCCTTAACTTTGGGATAACCATAGGTGCCAGTAACGCTTGTTGTCTCAACAACCTATAAATAAGCCTGCCATGCCAATCAAAAGAAAACTCTTCCCACTGAGGCAACTCATCAGGAATTCGGTTTGATATCATAAGGTCAAAAATCTCTTCTATTTGTTTATTACTCAGCTTATTATATAGCTTCCGAGCCAAGTAACCTAGGCGGAGGTCAGCAGCAATCTCTGCCCGCCATTCCCTCTGATAATGGGAAAACCGCCTTGAAGACAGGTCACCAGCTAAAAGGGCATGGTGCACGGTGTTGGTGGCTAATTCAGCGCAGAGCAAGCCAAAGTATATGCCACCCCCCGTGGTTGGCTTCACCTGCCCGGCAGCCTCCCCAACTACCAGGACCCGGTCGGCATAGGTTTTGGGCAGAGGCCTCAGGGGGATAACACCATAGCTACGCGCCACCTCACCAGAAGCTATCTTACCTTGACGAGATAGCGTACTCAGCAAACTTTTGATATAAAGTTCAGCCTGGTGCCGTGTGAATAAGCCAGCTAAGCCCTTGCCATCTGTAGTAGGCACAAGCCAGGCAAAACCGCCCGGAGCCAAGTTCTGGTCAAAATAAACTTCTACTTCATCGACGCTGTTTATATCTACCTCAGCCTGAGCGCCAATGACGAATTGCTTTATCTCCCCTAAGCCTAACTTTCTCGGTAATGCTGAACCAAAACCAGTAGCGATGATGGCTGCCTTAGCTTTGAGGGTTGCCTCCCGTCGCTGACGCTTAATCCTCACCTTAACCGCGTCAGATGTGAGGAGGACGTCAGTGGCTTTCGCTCCAAATAGGTAATCAGCACCCGCTTCCTGGGCTTGTTCTGCCAAGTTCATATCAAGGCGGACCCGGTCGACAATGGCAGCCACCGAGCTTTCTCGCCGTAGCCTCAGGCATTTCCCCGAAGGGGAGAGGAACTTAGCCGAGCTGACTTCTCTCAGGACAAGGCTGTTATCAAGGGAAAAGGCTCTTAGGCATTCCTGACTGATAATGCCAGTACAACAGATGTCATCACCAGCGCGGACATTCTCTTCAACAACAACAACCCTATAGCCAAGGTGGCTTAGCCTTCGGGCAATGTAGCTCCCACAAGGTCCAGCGCCAATAATTATAATATCGTGCAACCTAACCCCTTCCATACTAGTTTACCGTCCTGAGAGGAGATTGTCTAATAGTGAAAGGGATTATTTAACGGTTACTGATTTAGCCAGGTTGCGTGGCCTATCTGGGTCATATCCGCGACTAATGGCTATATGGTAAGCCAGGAGCTGGAGGGGAACTACGGTGACCATAGGATACAGAGGCTCGCTAACCTTGGGAATCTTGACCCAGAAGTCATAGATTTCATTCTCCTCATCGGAGACGGCGATGATATAGCCGCCTCGAGACTTTGCCTCCATGGCATTAGCCAGGGTCTCACGGAAGGTGTAGTCGCCGGGGCAGATGACAACTACCGGCGTTTCTGGCTCAATAAGGGCTAGGGTACCATGCTTGAGTTCACCAGCCGGCATTCCTTCAGCATGGAGGTAAGAAATTTCCTTTAGCTTTAGGGCACCCTCCGAAGCAATAGCAAAGTTGATACCTCTAGCTATATAGTACAGGTTATTTTTGCCCTTTAGTTTCTGACTGAGCTTGTTTAGTTTGGCGTCATTCCAATCAATGGCCTTAGCTATCTCACTGCCAATGCTATTAAGGTCAGCCACTGCGGTGTCAAAGGAGTTAACCATAGAAAAAGACAACAGGTAGAAAAGCGCCAGTTGGCTCAGAAAGGATTTAGTGGCGGCGACGCAGAGCTCAGGACCACAATTGAGATAGACAACCTGATGGCTAAGGTCAGATAGTAAAGACAATGGCCTATTGACAATGGAGACAATCTGAGCTCCGGCAGCCTTGGCTCTTTTCACACCCTCGATAACGTCAGCCGTCTCACCACTCTGGGAGACAGCCAGGACCAGGGTATTTTTATCCACTGAATCAGCAAAATACTGAAACTCAGAAGCCATGACTACATCGCAGAACTTCCTGCCCACCTTGGAGAAGAGGTACCTGCCGACTAGAGCGGCATATCGGGATGTGCCACAGGCAGTAATAATTACCTGATTAGCTCTTAGGATATCCATGGCAATACTAGTGAACAGCTTCCTATCTTGAATAGTGGCTGCCTTCAGTGTTTGTGGTTGTTCCATTATCTCCTTGAGCATAAAGAACGGGTAGCCTTCCTTATTGCTATCCCACGATTTTGAGTCAAACTGCCTGGTTTCCTTAGCTAGCTTGTTGCCAGCGGCATCAAAGAATTCAATCTTATCTGGCGTAACCACTGCCACCTCAGTATCAGCCAGGGGTATCAATTTATTGGTGTGCCCCAAGAAGGCTAGGGCATCGCTAGCGATAAAGCAGCCATGGTCGCTAGTGCCAATAGCCAAAGGGCTATCTTTTCTAGTGCTGACAATCTTACCTGGGTCCTGAGAGGATATGACCAAAAAGGCATACGACCCCTCAAGCCTTGGCGCTATGGCTAAGACCGCCGCCTCAAGGGAACAGCCCTTTTTCATCTCCGCCTCAATGAGATGGGGGATAACCTCGGTATCAGTCTCTGAAGTAAAGCGATGCCCGCTATCGGCGAGCTGATGGCGAAGGTCTTGATAGTTATCAATTATGCCATTGTGGACTACAGCTATTGTGTTGCTGCAATCACAGTGGGGGTGGGTATTGGCTAGAGTGACACCACCATGAGTTGCCCAACGGGTATGCCCGATGGCTATATTCCCCGGGGTAGCCTCCAGCCTGTGCTTATTATTGACCTCATCAAGCTTACCCACGTCCTTCTTTACCACTAATTTGCCATTGGCAAGGGCGGCGAGACCGGCGGAATCATAGCCACGGTACTCAACACGCTTTAGAGCTTCAAACACCACCGGAGCCGCTGTTTCATTACCACAATAGCCAACAATACCACACATCTTACTCTCTCAACTTTTTTAACGCTTGCTGCCTCTTCCCCGACACTGGCTTGTCCTCATTGAGCAAGACTCGGTATCGGGGCTCAGCGATAACCTTCTTCCCGGCCTCAAGGTCGTGAGCTAGACACACATGAGCCCCAACAAAGGAATCAGGACCAACCCTGACACCAGGCATAAGGCTGGCATTTATGCCAGTTTGGCACCCCCTGCCGACAATAGCCCCTAATTTACCATAGCCGGTATCTACCTTATCGTTGCCTATCTCAATAATAATATTAGCCTCATCAAAACGCAGGTTAGCTAACACAGTGCCAGCACCAAAAGAACAATCATCATCTATCACCGAGTCACCAATATAATTAGAATGGAACCAGCATCGGTCACCAATGTAGGAATGCTTTACCTCAGTGCCATAGCCAATAACACAGCTATCGCCAATCATCGAGTTTCTCACCAGCACGCTATTGCCGATAACGCAGTCCCGCCCGATATAGCTCGGACCGCGGATTACTGCCCCTTCAAGTACCTTGACATTATCCTCGATGGTTACATTGCCGTCAACTACAGCCTTATCTGAAATCTGAGCCAGGGGTGATATCTGGCGTGTCACCTGGTCTAGAAAATAATCCATAGTACCTAGGATGTGCCACGGATACTTAATAGTCTGCCACTCGCCCGTGTAGACCACGGCTTTCATGCCCAAGCCATCCTGAATCATTTGGTCAAGGGCTTTCTCATAAACATCATCGGTAGCCGATGTAGTCTTAGCGATATAATCTAGCAGCTTTTTCGGCTCACGGTGAAGATGGATAACGATATTCACCAGATTTGAAGGTTCCTCCCCTCTGGGTGGCTTCTCAATGATATGGGATATTTTATTGTCTTTGTTTACCACTAAATAGCCGCCAGGGAAGTAGTCCTGCGTCTGATGAGCCGCCAGATAGCCGGAATAAGCGTTATTCTTACTGTATTCACTGAGGAGACTAGTATAGACTGAGGCATCAAAGATATCATTGGGATTTACCACAATGAATGGTTCAGAGCGCAGTGAAGCTGAGGCAGCCATAAGGGCATCAGCCATGCCCAATGGCTTTTCTTGAACAGCGAAATCGGCATCTACATCTGGGATAGCTGATTTAAGCTCGGTAACATTATCTGGATTAGCGACAATCACAAAACGGTTAAGCCCGGCTTCCTTTGCCCGCTCGACCTGATGAGCAATAAGAGGCTTGCCGGCAAACTTCAGTAGTGACTTGTGCCTCATTATCGGGGACATCCTCTTATTGATGCCGCCGCAAAGCAGGATTACTTTCATATCTGTCTTATTTTACCACAACATGGCTCAATCTAAAAATGGTATAATGAGCCGCAGAAGCAGGCTAAAGTGATTGAAGACATCATCAATTCAGGCATTGCCAAGGAGCTTATCGTCGTCATTATATCAGTTCTACCGGTTGCCGAGCTTCGTGGTGCCTTGCCGGTAGCCATAAACCTATTTCACATGCCCTGGTACTGGGCTTTCGCCTTAGCCGTTATTGGCAACCTGCTGCCCGTGCCCATCCTGCTATTGTTCTGGGAATCGCTGGCTAAGGCGATTAGCCAGGTAGACATCGGCAAGAGGCTGGTCAACTGGGTCTTTGAGCATACCCGACGCCGTGAAGTAATTATTGCAAGATACGAGCGTATTGGGCTGATGTTATTCGTGGCTATCCCACTGCCACTGACTGGCGCTTGGACAGGCTCAGTGGCCGCCTTCCTCCTCGGGCTCAAATTTAGCCACGCCTTCTTTTCCATCCTTTGCGGGGTAATGATTGCCGGGGCTATTGTTACCTGCCTATGCCTCCTCGGCTGGATAGGCGCAATTATTGCTGGGGTAGGACTTGCCAGTTTAGCCGTACTCGGACTATGGAGGCTATAAATCGGCGACACGGCTTTTACTGTCTGATTAGATTCAGGCTCCTAGAATTTCACTATAGAAATCGTAAATACCCTTCTTGCCTTTCCCTCCGGTGTAACCGGCTCTAACCATCATCCTTATCAGGGGATGTAAATGACCCTTCTCCGAACCCACCTCCCTTATTTTATCCGCCTCTGATATAGCCAGAATCTTCCAGACGCCAAACAAATCAAAGAGTTCTAGCGGACCTATGGGAAGGCCATAGCCTACTCTCAACGCTTTATCGATGTCCTGGGGAGAAGCAACCCGCTCCCACACCATCTGAACACACTCAATTGCCATGGCGGTGTAAGCCCTATTTGCCAGAAAGCCGAAACTGAAATCCTTGCACACCAGCGGTTCCTTGCCCAGCTTTCTTGACACTGCCATCGCCGTCTCTAATGTTTCATCAGAGGTAAATGACCCCCTGATCACCTCCACCAGCTTCGAGCCACTGAGCGGGTTGAAAAAATGCATCCCAACTACCTTATCCCTTCTCTTCGTCACGCTCGCCATCTCGGTAATATTAAAGTTCGATGTACTGGAAGCCAGGATTGAGTCAGGAGGCGCATTCTCGTCAAGCTGCTTAAAAACACTCTTCTTTAGCTCCAGATTTTCGAACACCGCCTCCACCACAAAATCAGCATTTTTCACGGCTTCAGCGAGGTTTGCCGTGCCCTTTATGCGCCCGACTGCTTCATCCATTTCAACTGGCGTCATCTTTCCTTTATCAACAAAATATCGCTGTAACCCTTCTCTAATAGACCGAATCCCCCCGTCTATAAGCTCATCATTAACATCGGTGATAGTCACTGGATATTTGCCCATTTGCGAAAAGAGCTGGGCTATATAAGAGCCCATCGTCCCCGCGCCTACTACTGCCACCCGCTTGATATTCTCCAGTTTCATTTAATTCACCTCCTTCAACTTCACCGGCAACAGCTTATTGGTTAAATCCTCATCGCTTTTAGTATATACCCTTATATAGTTATCGGTGAGCCCAGTCCAGATGCCATCGCTTTGCTTCTCCCACAATACAGTCATCGTCTTACCTAAGAATTTCTGCCTGAAGCTCTGAGCGCTGTCTCTGGCCAGAGCCAGCATCCTCTGGCTCCGTTCTCGCTTGACCCTATCCCCCACCTGGTCTGGCATGCCAGCAGCCTGAGTCCCCTGACGCGACGAGTAGGGAAAGACGTGAATCCGGGCAAACTCCATCTGCTGGCAAAGCTCATAGCTCTGTTTAAACTCCGCCTCAGTCTCACCGGGGAAACCAACAATAATATCGGTGGTGATAGCCACCTCAGGCACCATATCCCTGATTAAGTCTACCGCCCCCTGATAGTCGCTGACAGTGTAGCCTCGTCTCATCCGGCTGAGCACCCCATCACTCCCGCTCTGCAGTGAGAGGTGAAAATGGCGACATAGCCTTTTATCAAGCCACAGCCCGATAAGCTCAGGGGATACCTGCTGGGGCTGGAGCGAGGAAAGCCTCAATCTCTCTATATCAGTCTCAGTCAATATGCGCTTTAATAACCCCACCAGGTTAACACCATCGTAATTATATGAGCCAATCTTGGTCCCAGTTAGCACCACCTCTTTATAGCCGTCAGCCACCCTTTGCTTGACCTCGCCAACAACCCGGTCAACAGGGATACTTTTCTCCCTGCCCCGCACCAGGGGGACAATGCAATAGGAGCAAAAGCTATTACAGCCATCATAAACCTTAACCGAGGCGCGAGTCCTGAAATCGATTATAGCTGAACCTACCTGACTATAGCTGAGACGGCTGAGACGCCCTGATTCCTCTAACAGGCACAGCAGGTTTGATTTTTCATTGTTACCCAGGACAAGGTCCACCCCTTCAATCTGAGCCAGCTCATGGCGAGCTCGCTCAGCATAACAGCCAATAGCCACCACCACGCCGTCGGGGTTGCGCCGATGAGCCAGTCTGAGTCGTTGACGGCAAGTGCTGTCGGCAACATGGGTAACCGTACAAGTATTTAAGATATAGACGTCAGCACCATCATTCGGGGATACCAGCCTATACCCTGCCTGGGCAAACTGCCGGGCTAAGAGCTGGGTCTCAGCCTGATTGAGCTTACAGCCCACGGTATCTAGGGCAACCCTTGGGATTTCCAAGCCTCTAATCATGGTATACTGGCATTATATAATAAAAATGCGGTAACTATGAAGGATAAACAAGATGCCAAGGCAAATAGTGAACAAGGGGGGGCGTATTTAATATTCTGCTATAATCCTTTAAGCCATCCCCAGGCGTCTTCTAATGTCTTCTTTCAGAGCTGCCTTATCGGTTTTGCCTACCTTTGTTAACGGGATGGCGTCAATAAACTCAATTCTCTCCGGTAGCTGAAGCTTGGAAGCCCCTTTACCCTTCAAAAATGAGATAATCTCTTCAAAACTAAGCTTCGCTCCCGAGACAAGCTTGATATAAGCGCATATCCTTTCTCCTAATTCCTTATCAGGCATACCGACTACGGCAACATCCTCAACACTCGGGTGGGACCTAATCAACACCTCGATTTCAATAGGGCTGATATTTTCACCGCCACGGATGATGATATCCTTAATTCTGCCGGTTATTTTGATGTTTCCCGAATTATCAATTCTCGCCAAGTCGCCAGTTTTGAAGAATCCGTCCTTGGTGAACGCTTTCTTGTTTTCTTCTGGAGACCTAAAATAACCGGAAAACATGTCTGGTCCCTTGAATACTAGTTCTCCATCTGTATTTAGTGGCAGCTCCCTTCCATTTTGGTCAATGATTTTATACTCCGAATAAGGGCAACACGGTCTTCCCGAGGTGCTACAAACGGTGTCTAGGTCATAGTCCAATCTCACCATAGTGTTCAAGCCCTCAGTTGAGCCAAGTCCGACAGCATATTTGCAACCAATTTTTTCATGGATAGCTCGAATCAAATCAGGCGGGCTGGAGGCACCACCAACATGCATTTTTAATAAAGAACTCATATCATAATTTTTCAAACCCTCAAAATTGGCAATTCTTATAGCTAAGGCAGGAACCATCACGGCACAGGTTACCTTCTCTCTTTGAACTGCCTCACAGAAATCCTCTGGCATCGTAGAATCAAGTAGCACTATCTTGCCGAAGGTAAAAATAGTGCCACAGATGGCAGAAGTAAAAGTCAAATCATGCCCCACAGGAGCCATAGTTAGACATACGTCATTATTATTTTGTTCCCATCCCATAGCCTTATATTCAACATCACAAACACAGTCATTATGGGTGCGGAAAGCTACTTTAGGTAAACCTGTGGTCCCGCCAGTGGGTCCCATATGAGCGATTTCCATCGGGTCCGGTCTTCTATTAGCAAGTTCACGAATGCTATCCTGGCTCAACTTAGCATTCTGTATCAGGTTTTCCAGGTCGGGGAATCGATTACTCTCTTCTCTTCTGACCAAGATAACGTGTTTCAGTTCTGGATTTGCTTGTAAGACGTCATCTATAATGGGTGCGTAGCTAATCTTGTGATATTGCTCTGGCAATATCCAAGCTGTTGCTCCGGTTAGATGGCAAAGGTGGTTAATCTCCGCTTGCGAATGCCGCGGAATTAGTAAAACGGTAATCGCCCCGATTTTTTGGAGGGCGAAATATGAATAAACAAACTCGCTCCAATTTGGAAACTGCAACAAAACTCGGTCCTGCTTCTTAATACCGAGCTTGATTAAAGCGATAGCTAGTCTATCTACCTTGTCCCTAAGCTGGGAATAAGTTAACCGGCTTCTATCATCAACTAAGGCTTCTTTATCAGGGTACAAATCAGTGGCTTTATCAAACATATCGCCAAGGGTAACGCCGAGCCACCATCTAAATTTAATGTATTTCTCGGCGTCCTCTTTTTGATGCGCAGTAAATTCTTCCAAGGGCATAATCATATCCCCTCACAAAGAGTATAGGACAAATTCGCCCCATAGTACATTTTATTTCAAGGTTTGTCAAGATAGCAAAATGCCCATAACTGTTACGAAAGCGGTAAAAGTATTGACAATAGCTAGGAAGCTGTGCTAAAGTAAGACCGCTAATACGCTAATAAGCTATACTGATTAAAGGTGGGGGGATTAATGATAAGGAAAAGCAAGGGTAGGGCGTATGGTGTACGGGTTCAGAAGATTCAAGCTTGGTGTGTACTTCTGAGCCCTTTTGCGTTTAGATAGGGAAGTGTGAATCTAGAAGCTAAAAAGCACAAAGGAGGTGGATAGATGAGGTAATGCTTAATATCTCGCAGAGCGAGGTCTTATCAAACAAGGAGGTAGAAAGGTAAAAGATGAAAAAGAGACTAATGTTTGGCTTGTTGGTTCTTGCGCTAGTTGCAATGCCTCTATGTGCTAGCTGCGGAGGAGAGGAAGTAACACCACCGACGCCGACAACGCCGACGACGCCGACGCCACCGCCGGCACCCGAGGTAATTCAGTTAAAGTGCGCCACTCACTTCGGTGCCCCCGCCGCCCAGTCTAAGGCGCTGGATCAGTTCTGCAAGGACGTGGCGGAACAAACCGGCGGCAAGATAAAGATTGATTTCTATGCTGGCGGTACATTGCTTGACGCTGCGGCGATGTATCAGGGGGTAGTTGACGGAGTTGCTGACATCGGCTACGATCCTATTCACTACACTGCCGGCCGCTTTGCCGTTACCGAAGTTATTACATCCACTCTAGGCTGGCCTAGTGCCTGGGTAGGTGCCCATGTGGCTAACGAATTCTACTATAAATTTAAGCCCAAGGAATGGGATGAGGTGAAAGTGCTGTGGCTACAAGCCAACGAACCTAAAATCCTCTACACTAAGAAGCCGGTGCGCAAGATGGAAGACCTCAAGGGGCTAACATTAAGAGCCGCCGGCAGTGCTGGTGATATTATTTCAGCGCTAGGTGGCACCCCGGCTGCAACACCGACATCAACCATGGCTGACGATATAAAGAAAGGTACTCTCGATGGAGCATTTTTGCCCTATGAGACAATCAAGACTTTCAAGTGCGCTGAGGTTATAAAATATATCACCTCATGCTGGAACATTGGCAGCACCGACTGCTTCTTTATGATAATGAACAAGAACTCCTATAAGAAGCTTGATGCGCTGCCAGAGGCTAAGGCGGTCTTTGATAGGCTTGTCGGGCAGTATTTCGAGTATTTCGGTGGCTTGGTGTGGAACCAGATAGACTTCCCCGGGTTGGCGGAAGCCAAAAAGTATGGTGTAGAAGTCATTGACCTATCAGATGCAGAGGCAGCCAGGTGGGAGGCAGCCGCCTTACCGGCAGTAGAGAAGTATAAGACAACGATGGTTGGTAAGGGATACTCCGCGGCGGAGATTCAAGGCTGGATCGACTTCATTAAAGAGCGAATTAGCTACTGGACTGCCAAGCAGATAGAGTTAAATATTCTATCGCTAACCGGGCCGGCAGATATGAGGCAGTAATAGCGTAATATTACGAACGCAGATTGGGTGCGGGGGCTATGCCCCCGCACCCGGTGAGGTTGGTTGAGCGAAGCCCCTAGACAATAGGGGT
>Ga0315280_10007511_pt1 | contig 14601 bp, 9 predicted proteins | sample YL17G06_40_MG_FD_203697 | JGI IMG/M metagenome (GOLD analysis project Ga0315280, IMG submission 203697) | Sediment microbial communities from Yellowstone Lake, YNP, Wyoming, USA - YL17G06_40 | ecosystem: Environmental > Aquatic > Freshwater > Lake > Sediment | place: USA: Wyoming | collected...
ATTGTAAGAAGTTTCAAGTCGTCCAAGGGGAAACACAATAGGTTGCCATCTGGAAGTATTCCGACCAATCGCTTTCTCCTCAGCAGTCTATGTGATAACTCGACTGCATGCTCCTCCTTTAGAAGGAGGACTAGAGCATTGACGCTAAGGTCTCTGATCCTTAGAGGAAAGTAGACCGTCAGTAAGTACGCTATTTGTTGGAGCATGATCTTGATTCTGAGGTTCTTTGGCGACGCCGATTAGGAGTATGGACAGAGCGACTGCCAACAGGATTAGCAAAAGAGCGTTCATTGTCTGAAGATTTTGTTTCGATATGAACCTGCTAAAGAGTATGCTTCCTTCTTCGTCGACCGCGACTATCCGCACCTGGGCCAAATGAAGCCAGTAGTAACCTCCTGCTTGGGAGGATTCCGTATCGATGACGTAGTCAAACCTGAATTCCACGACATTTTGTCCCGAGTTCATGGGCAAAGGGTAGATTTTCGAAAATCGGTCGGTTCCAATGAACAAAGTGACGTTCCTTGACACAACAGATGTAATCCCTAGGGTCATGACTATTGCCAATCTCTCATCTATCGTAATACGCGCGTTCTCAAGTTCCATCCAGCTGGGGTTGCTTTTCCTTTTCGTCTCGGGATTTACTGTCTTATATAGGTTGAAAGAGGTACCGGTGACTTTCTCTCTGCAGATCGAAAGTGCATACGCGCCAGAATATGCTTCTACTATGTAGGTGGCATTAACGGCTTCACTGGAAATCTGCAACTCATCCAGCAAACCAACATAAGGGTAGTCTTTCCTCTCACTGTCTCTGCCGATTTCCACATCGTAGTCTGAAGAGCGAATAGAGCCGCTTGCAGGCTTTGAAGCTGTGGGTATGCCATCAACGTAGATGCTCATATATTCCCCATCATACGCAAAGAGGAAGTGATGCCAAACCCCGAGGAAGCTATTTGCTTTGATCGAGACGGAACCGACCCCACCCAGCGAGAAATACAGCTTTCCGTCCCACACGAAAACATCATAGGAACCGTTATCCGGAGCATAGCCTTTTGACACAATCATATAACCCCTTAGCGGAGAATCATCTTGTAGTACGGCATAGAAACTGACTGTTATCTCTCTCTGAATATCTAGAGCACTGCTGTGTGGTATGGACACGTATTCGCTTCCTCTGAACTCCAATGCTCTGCCTTTGTAGCCGTCAGCTGCATATGCGCCGTGGTTCACGCCATCATTTCCCGAACCGCTGTGATCGAGCACTTCTGTTCCTTCAGCATCGTCAAAAGTCATATACAACAATCTATCTGGTAAGCACAATCCAGAAAGATCGTGGCTCTGTTCCTCCGGAACAATAGCGTCCAAGTAAGTGTAGTTCCCTAAATAGGTGTTCGCATACTCATACCATGTTGTGGCACTGTCGTCACTGATGAGCAGCAATGTATTATTGGGCGTCTCATCAATTAGACTTGCAAAATCCGTTTCAGAATCCGGCAGGGGCATTATCAATCCCTCTTTGAATAGTGTTTCGTTCACGTATGGTCTCATCTGTATGTAGTTATTGGCGAAAACCATGCTGTTACTCGACGCAAACTTGTTCACATTGTCACTCATCGTGGTGAGACTGTGATCTTTGTAGAGACTAGACTGCTCCACGAACTGGATCCTAAAGTGGATCCCATTCAGCAAGGTCATGACTATCAAGATAGACACTGATACTTCTCCCAAGGAGATCTTCCTTAGAAAAGCAGATTTGCTTCTAAACTGCGTTACTATCTTCTGCAGAGTTTTCCTTGAAAGAAGCAAAACTAGCGCTGCAGACACTGACACAAACTGAAATACGATGGAATCGATGGTCAACAGCCTATAAGGAAGATCATGACCAATGAACACGCCGCCTTTTTGTCCAGACAACCAAATGTTAAGACACAGCAATGCAAACGCGGCGATAATAATCGTAAAGATCTCTGCCAGCGATGGTCTCCTGAATGCACGAGTCACAGTCATTATTGTCAGAGGTATCCAGAGAGGAAGCATCCATAGCGAAAGTCTGCTCACATCACTCAGACTCTGTGAGCCAAGCGCCACAAACAAGAAAAGCCAGAGAGACAGAAACGTGAGTAAGGCGAGCACTTTCTCATTCAATTTCAGGCGCTTTCTGTTGAGCAGAATGAGTATTGGAAGGGCCAAGACTACAGCGGCGACCAGAATACCTGTTGATTCTGGCATCAAGAGGCGATACAAGTAGTCGAAGTATTCGACGGTGCTTCTGGCAAAAAGAGGTGGAGTGGCTGAATTCCACCATGGTGTTACAAACATGCTTAGCAGACTTTCGATTGGGCTTATGAAAAGGAACCTACCGAAAAAGTATGCTCCCTCTCTGCTCCTCATCATCCACACAGAAATGCAGTAAGGAAGATCCACACACAGCTCATATAGTAAAACAGGCGATATGACGGCAGCAAGGAGTACCTTGTACTTTCGACTCTTTTTCCATAGCCTGTATCTAAGCATGACATAGACAAGCGTTATCCAGATGCTGACAAAAAGGAGCAGATTTGGCTTGTTAAGCAACAGAATGCCAAGGCTCAGAAAAGAGAAAGCAAGTTTGACTTTGTTGATTGATATTTCGCCTTTTGCAGTCGAAAAAGCTTCGACGAAGAACAATGAGGCAAAAACAGCATAGAAAGCGATCGCCAGATCATTCAATGTTAGGGCGGAAAATAAGAATAGAAGGGGATTTAGGACTACCATGGCGAACACGATCAAGCGGGGCCATTTGCCATTGACGAACAACGAGGAAGCCAGAGCTGACATGATGATGAAACTCACACTTAGTAATCCTCCCTGATACGCTGGTATTCCTGTTGAGCCCATGAAAGAAGTCAACAAGTATATCCAGAAGCACCTGCCTTCGAATAATGCTGCAATGGTATCCCTGGAGGGCATTACTCCCATAGGAGGCGCTAAGCCGTCCAATACACCCATTCTGGCAGAAGAAATATAACTTGTTTCATCTGGAGTAAACAGCCTTGGAATCCTGCTGAAATAGCAGAAGAGAAGAACATAGAACAAGAATGCAAGACTGACTAATAACATATCAAATCTGGTTGGCCTGAACTCAATCTTCCTGACTGACGCAATCATAGCGAGAAAGGACACAAACAATAGTGCTATGACGGAGTAGGTAATCTGAGTTAGAGGGAGACGGAGAACAAACATGACCGAGGTTATAGCGACAGACAGTATTGTGGAAACAAAGAAGCTTTCAACGACCAACCTTGTCATGTTCGTCGCATTGTTGCCTCTTCTGAGTACTAGCAGAAGCGCCATGCCTGGAAGCACATATATGGAAGGGAAGGCGACTACGGCTGATAATCCTGATTCCATGTTTGTTAGGGAGCAACTGAGCTGAACCAGTTCAATGACAACAAATAACGGCAGAATCCATCTACCGTCTGTTAGAAGACCCATTCTTTTGCTTTCCATCTGATTAATCCTTCATCGTGAGGTTGTCGTTCGATCCAATGGCGTTCAGGAATGTATTCCGCAAAGGCATTCACTGATCGGCTGCAAAACCTTAGGCCATTCGTGTCGTTGCGCAAAAGCAATTGCGTTTCGGCTCATTTGAATCCATACACGCTGATTCGTTAATCTACGGATAGCGTCTACATAATCCGCGATGGTACCTTCAACCGAAAACCCGATTTCCTCTTCCTCAATGAGTCGACCCCAATCTCCCACTTTGGGTGCTATCAATGGCAAGCCGCGTGAAGCATAGTCTAGGATTTTTATCGGAAAAGCGACTTTTCGTGCTGTATCGTTGCTGGAAAAAATCGCTCCAACACTGAAATGCGCAAGTAGGTCCAGCATAGCGCTTCTTGGTATGTAGCCCAAGTATCGTATCGGTATGTTCTCACATCTTATCTTATTCAAGACTCTTCTTAGTAGAGGACCACTGCCAGCCATGGAGAATTGCGCTCTCTGATAGTCACACTTTCTGGCAAGCTCGAGGTACTTCGGTAGATTTTCATAATGGTCGAAAATGCCGGCATATATAACTTTTAGTGGAGCGCAATACTCTGACATTGCTCCTGGCGCTGGGGCTCCATTAGGTACAACGATCATCTTCTTGCTCTGTATCTGAAACTCTTTCTCAACGAATTTCTTCATGGCGTCACTGACTACAAAGACGTAGGTTGCTCTCTCGAGTGCCTCCGCTTCTCTACGCTTGACTTCAGTCCATGTTTTTGCGCCCGACTCCCTTTCCTCGGCGTACCATAGTCCGTGCGCATCGACTATGTGAGGCACGGAAATGTGGTGCTGCTTGAGCAATAGAGAAGTCAACCAGCCGATCGGCGTCGTTTCACTTACTACAACGTCAAATGCTTCTCTCTGAAAGGATCTTCTAAGACGATTGTGAAAAGTGTTGAACATTGCTGCAAATGGGAGGTCTCTGAGTGTTTGATACGCACGGGGAAAAGTCGAAGTTGGGGATGAGTATGAAATAGAACTTAGCATGTTTCTCATCGAAAGATGTGGAATAGGCAGACTAACGTCATTCACAGTCAGTAATGGATTCTTTTCTAGGAAATCCAGAATCGCCTGTTCCCTTATGCTGTCTCCCAAGCCATGACTAGAAGTCCTATGCACGTAGAGTACTTTCAATCGCAAATCTCCAAGAGGCCAGAATCTTGGCTTTGTCATATCTCTGTCTAAGGAACTGGTAAGCGTTGAGGGAAATCCTGTCAAGAAGATATGCCTGCGTGTCCAGAACTTTCAGGATTCTGTTAGCAATGTGGATTGGAGAGGTGTTCTCAAGCACGAAACCATTCTCGCCATCCGTTATGAAATCCGCAAGTCCCCCGACTGTTGTTGTTAGTACTAGGGTGCCACACGCAATAGCCTCAAGCAATACAGAAGGCAGGCCTTCTGACTTGGAGGGGATAACTAGGAGCTTTATCTTCTTGTAGCAATTCTCAACATCGTTCACCCAAGGCATCACTTTTGTTTTTCTCTTAGCTTGTGGAAGATTCGATTTTCGTGAGCTGAGACTATCGAAAACAGAGCATTGGTTTGAATCGCCTCCGACAATGAGGAACTCGATGTCCTCATTTCTGTCGCCCACCAGTGAGATGGCTTCAGCAAACTCCGACGTACCTTTTTCCCAACTCTGGCGTCCTATGAAGCCTACAACGTTGCTTCTGAAGGAGGGAAGAGAAAAATCGAATCTAGCAAAGAAATCTTCGTCAAGTAGCCTTGCTGGGGCTTCGAATGTTTTTCTTCGGTGTCTTGCCAACAGATGATTCTTGACCAAGCTTGGTGACACAGTCAAAATAGTGTCGGCCCATTCGTAATACAGGCTTTCCAACAAGATGACAAATGCCCTCATTATGGATCGATGAGTAGGTACTGTTGGATGGAAGAGTCCCCCCGAATAGACTAAGGCTTTTTTCCTTAAAATACGACCAACTGCTAGGGGTAGTGGCATCAATGAGTGAGAGAATAACAAGAGTTTCGCTTTCTTGCTGAGCCTGATAAGAGTTAGTGCCGTCAAGATCTGTTCTGTCAGATAAGGCAGGAAAAAGGCATTCTCTTTGGGTAGTCTATTGATAGCTTTGCCCAATATCACTTCACTATACTCGGTGTCTGCCGGCAAATTCGTCACTACGTCGGCAGGAACGCGCGCGAGAACTATGGTTCTTAATCCGACGAGTTTCAAAATCCTGATAATGTCTGCAGAAGCTCCCCTTAGCATATCCCTTGGTGAGATCACTACGATAATCGAATTGCTGCGCTCTGCAGTTGAAGGCACTGCAGATCGACTCTGAGCGGAAGCAACCATGTGGGAGCGGCATTTCCGTATGACCATTAGATCAGACGCCCCTATGCGAGCAATCTAATGTCTCTTCATAAACCCTCAATGTTTGCTTGGTTATCTCCTCCCAGTCAAATTGCCGCGCAAATCTCATGCCTTTTTCTCCCATTGTCTTGGCCATGTTTCTGTCAAGAAGAAGCTTTGTAATCTTCTCCGCAATGGAATGAATGTTTCCGGGCTCAAGTAGGAATCCGTTCTCTCCGTCACGTACAAGGCTGAGAACTCCTGATCCATATACATTAATAGCAATGACTGGCAAACAGGATGCCATTGCCTCTTTGAGTACAATTGCTTCTCCTTCAACCGTACTCGGAAGGACAAAGACTGCGGATTCCTTGAAAAAAGTGGCCACATCATCATAGGATTTGGTGACGCCAGTGAATGTCACATGAGCTCGGATTCCCAACTTCTCTGCATTCTTCTCCAGGCTTGCTCGTTCGGGTCCGCCGCCGACTATTTTGAGCTTCGCGGTAGGAACTGCTTTTAGGACATGGGAAAACGCTTGGATAAGCCACTCGACATGCTTGAAGTTGACAAGACGTCCTACAAAAAGCACTTGGTTAGGTATCTTCTCCACCTTGATGGAATCGAATAGCCTTAGATCAACACCATTGGGAACTGTGCTGATCTTTCTTTCAGAGACGCCAAGAGAGGTCAACTTCTTCTTGCACTGCGGCGAAACCGCAATTATCTGGCTATGAGGCAAAGAGGCAGCCAATGTAGTGGCCAAGTGTCCCGCAAGTCCCCAGCCAAACGAATGCTGGCTTTCTATCCATCCTTTCAGTCCATAAATGTCGTGAAACGTGCTGACGAGCGGTATGCCCTTCACTCTTGCCGCTACAATACCTGCGTATGCTGGAAAGTACGTGTTGCAGTGAATCAAATCAGGATTCAGCTTGATTGCTTCTTTTGTGGTTTCGAGCAAGTAGCCGAAAACGGGGAGAACAGTCCTGCGGGCACCACCTGATTTGGGTTCTCGGCTCAATCCAACTCGTTGAATGTGGACGCCGTTGACGATCTCTGTAGCAGGTTGACCTGGAAATCGGCACGTCAGAACCATTGAGCTATGGCCATAATTCACTATTCGTTTCGAGATCTCGTAGAACTGTTTCTCTCCGCCTCCCCAGACTCCAAACCCACGCTTTACGTCTGGGTAGATCTCGCTAATATAGAGAATCCTCATTTGACGCCTTCCAGTTTTTCCTTGAGCGTGCACAGTTGGTCACGCACGCCTTAAAACACTTGCACTGTCTGTAACAAAACAGGGCCTCGCTCGTAAGGCGTGGAAATGCAAATCCCCACACCAAACTTCTCTGAGCCAAGAGCAAGCTTCCCGAACGAACAACTGAACTCATAGCCTCGGAAAATGGATGCGAGAAGGAATGACCTTCAAGTCAAGCCGTCACTTGTGAATCTTCTCAATCGCTCGTTTTATCCCGTACAAGGTGATCGCGGTGGACAAAGCAAAAAAGCCAATCATAATGAAGGATATAGAGGCCAGAGCAATATTCGTTACAATATGATGCTCTGATGCATAAATCTGCAACATCCAAACGCCAAAAACAATTCCGACCGTAAGGAGTAGCACTCCAGGAAGACCAAGCATCATAATCGGTCTGTCCTCAACAACCAGTTTCGTGATGGAAGTAACGACTCCGAGCCCATGAGCAAGTGAATTCTGCTTGGAGGTCTTGAGTCCATTCCCGTATTGGCAACGAATCGGAACTTCACAGATTCTCATAGACTCCTTTTTAGCGTTGATCAATATCTCTGAGCTCACGCCCATCCCATTCTCTGAAATGCCAAGAGTGTCTATGCATCTTCGATCATATGCTCTGAAGCCACTCTGGCCATCTTTTGGATCACCGTTCGATCTGCCATTTGCGAGACGTGTGATTATTCTTATGCCTGCTCGCCTGAACCAAGGCATTGCTTGCAAAGGCGCATCTCTTGCTAATCTGGAGCCTACCACGATGTCTGCGGCTCCATCCGTTAGTGGTTTGACTATTCTAGGGATCTCCGTTGGGTCATGCTGGCCGTCCGCATCCAATGTTACGAGAACGTCCGCGTTGATTTCTCTTGCTCGTCTGAACAGAGACTGAATCGCTGCGCCATAACCCATTCTGCGTTCATGACGGATGACTATGGCCCCCAGACTCCCGGCGATTTTAGCCGTCAGATCCGTGGAACCATCATCACAAACCACAACAGCATCAGCATTCTCCATTGCCAAGAGCACAACCCGCGCAATTGTCTTCTCTTCATTGAAAGCAGGAATGCCCACAACGACAATGCGCTGACTACCGGCAACACTTTTTCCATTTGCACTCGTCGAACTCAACTCAGTCAGCGTCCCCACCCCACCGTCTACCGTCACTTTTCTCCCTCAAATCGCATACTCAGTGTCTCGAAAGAAACTAATATCCCTTTTGATCATTACACCCAGACAACCAAGCTGGTCACCCTACACGTTCGAAGACCGAGAGCCTGCCGACGCTGTGAACCGGAACAAAACCAGCAGGGACACTGACTCCGTACCAACCGATGTCAACATTCCACCAAATGAAGAACATCTTGCCAAACCCATTCTCCAAGGCCACAGCTTCAGCCTTGCCAGCATCAACCTCAAAATGCACAACCACCCGTGACTTGTCCAAATAGATCCGACCCCACGACAAGAAAGCATGCTGCAGCAGCACGCAGGAATCTCCACCCATATTTCCATCAAGCCAACTGAAGACTGCAGCCAAACTGCCCACATCTTCGTACGGAACAGTCGGACTCGTGGAAAAATACGCAGCCGTCGAAGTAACGGAAGGCACACTTAAGTTGAAATTCATCATCAAAACCGGCGTCACCAGATAAGCGGTTGCAAGAATCACAGTTGCCAAAACCATCAGTCTGTTGCCAAGATTCCTTGTCCACCGCCATCTCTTTGCCAGACTCTCGTCCACAACCACTTTTGACTTGCGCAGCCCCGCTATAGCATAGAACGTGAAAGGATAAGCCAACATGAACATCCAACGATGCCAGTACTCCAACGCCAAGAAAGGCATGGCAAGGCAGCCAAAAGCGCCAACAAGCAGCAAACCAGTCCAGAGATCCAGAGTAGAGTTCCTGAAAAAACCCTTCACCACAAAAACCAAATACGACGCGTACAAGACGACAAACAAGACCAGCACGGCGAAAACCAGATTCCCGTAGGTCATGTAACTGTCGATTGCAGACTTGACCTGTAGATAGTTGACGAGAAAGAACACGCCGCCTGCACTTCCACTACTGCAATCGCCAGCATCGATAAATCCAAGAGCAGTTCCAGCCAGTGGGGGAAATAGCCTCAAGAAGATGCCTGTCACAAAGACAGTCAAAGCCGGAACCACGGCCGCAGTCAGTCTCTTCATAACCGGCTCAAAACGCTTCCTAACAACATGCAGAAACAATGTTCCCAACACAACCACGAACAAAGTGACCGCCGCATACTCGTGAGCAAAAACAGTCAACATGCTGAGGAAAACAAAAGCGACGAATCCACGCTTGGAGTCCACCTCTTTAATGAGAGGCAGCGCAAACAGCAAGACACCCATTCCCAAAGTGTTTCTAAGCAGATCCCAGCTAATCCGAAGCGACGCCAATTGCAGAGCAAAAAACCCTCCAGCCAACAAACTTAACGACCCATTCCAACCCAACATCTTCCTCGCAAACCAATAGATGCCAGCAACGTTCAATCCGAACAGGATCGGGGCCGCGAACTTCAGAATCGCAAAAGGATCGCCACCTGTAACCTGATAAGCCGGCACCAAGAAACCGCAGAGAAGCCAACTCGAGGTAAAGACCGAAGTCCAACTGCCCCACACGACACCGTTCTTCAAGACAAGCGCATAGTAAACAGTGTCAAACCCAATAGGAGAAGAAAAGGCCAACAGTTCAGGAATCAACCTGACAACAAATCCAACCGTGAAGCATAACAGCAAACCTCCACGATCCGTCATCATCCTCGGAACAAATCGACCCAGCCCCCTACAAAACCTTGGGCTGCCGGAAGACTCCAGAATCTCCGTCATTAATCCGCATGCTCACGAGCTAACAAAGGCCGCAATCCATCTTCCAAACTGATCCGAGGATTGTAGCCTAGGGTTCTTCTAGCTTCCGAGATGTCAGCAAAGCTCTGAAGCAAGTCACCAGCTCTAGGCTTCTCATAGATAAGCTCCAAATCAGTTTCTGCCACTTTGAGAACCGTTTTGGCCAAATCATTAAGTGTTGTGGCTTTTCCGTAGGCTATGTTGAAGATCCTTCCTTCACCGTTTCCACTTCTTAGGGCTCCTAAAACAGCGCGAGTCACGTCTTCCACATTCACGAAATCCCTAGTCTGTGAGCCGTCTCCATAAATGATCAGAGGTAGCCCACGTTTTGCCCGTTCAACAAACTGCGCGACCACGCCCTGATTGCCTGAATCTTGCCTGGACCCATACACGTTGAACAATCGCAGAACGACCGTGCTGAACTTGTGCAATTGACTGAAAATTCCGCACTGCCGTTCAGCCGCCAATTTGGAGGCTGCATACGGCGAAATCGGATTAGTCGGGTGCCTCTCGTCAATCGGCAAATACCTCGACTCTCCATAAACAGCGCACGAAGAAACATAGATAAATCTCCTAACGTTACTGCTGACGCACGAGTTCAGCAAGCTTGTTGTACCGTCTACGTTGACCTGATGCGTCAGGGACGGATGCGTTATTGAGAAAGGCACGCTTGTGATTGCCGCAAGATGAATCACGGCATCGACATCGTGAACAGATTTCTGAACAAAATCCGCATCCCTCAAGTCCCCCATGACAAAGGTAATCCTGCCTTCTTCGACATGGCTATTGATGTTCTCCAATTTGCCAGTTGACAAGTTGTCAATTACTATGACTTCGTAGCCGCTGCTAACGAGACTATCAACTACGTGGCTTCCGATGAAACCTGCTCCGCCAGTCACCAGAACCCTAGCGACATTACTCAAGTCTAATTCCTAACCTCAGACATTACGCCTGCGTCTCCTAGGCAGTCTCCACTAGCTTCATGACACCAGTTTTCTCTGTCTTTACCCACTTTCGCGGTCTGCGAAACAGAATGTGCAGAAATGCATAAACGGCAACAAAGGCTTGGAAGAACCAGTAGAGATAGATAAACACAAGCCAGAAAACGCTCTTCAATCTCCTTGGTTTCGTAGCGTAGATCAGAGCCAACCCGCAAGCAAGAAGGGTCAGTGTTGCGGAGGCGCCAGTAAACTGTATTATGGTCTGCAATAATAGGTCCATCTTGAGCGGCAAGAAAAACGAGCAGAAGGCCATGGAATAGGCCAGTATCGAGAAGATCAAAATGAATGGTCCGAATAGAGTTGCTTCAGCATCGATTCTTCTCGCACTAGGCTTAGCCAAGAGTCTGCCATATTTGAAAGCAACTTCCATTGTTCCTCTAAACCAGCGAGTCCTCTGCTTGACCAATTGAGACAGGTGCGCAGGGCTCTCCTGCAAAGACACTGCATCTGGCGCATATCTTATGCAGTAGCCCTTCTCCGCAAGCCGGGCGGAAAGCTCCATGTCCTCACACAACATGTGCGCGTCAAAGCCACTCAGTTCACTCAGCACGGCACGTTTGATGAATTGGCAACTTCCCCTCAAGTGGACAAACAAGTTCAAGGCATCTTTGCCTCGCATGTAGACTTCGTACCAAACCAAGTCTTCGTACGCTGCAAATCTGGTAAGCATGTTTTCCCCTGCGTTTATCGGGGTCGTCCGACCCTGCACGGCTGCAATGTTAGGGTCTTCAAAGTACTTGCACACGTTCAACAAAACATTACTCGCCGGAACGTTGTCCGCATCGAAAATCGCAATGATGTCTCCTGTGGCCTGCTTGATTCCATAATTCAAAGCTGCTGGTTTGCCCTTAGAGTCGGATTTGCTGATGATCTTCATAGCAAAATCCCGATGCTGCTCTGAGTACCGCCGGCAAACCTCAAGTGTGGTGTCGCTCGAACCGTCCTCAACGATTATGACTTCCTTCTTGTCCTTCGGATAATCCAGTCGGTCAAGCGCTTCCAACAAGCGTCCTACGACTCTTTCTTCGTTTTTGACGGGCACAACTATTGAGAATGATGGCAGTGGCGCTCGGGATCGCCTCTTTTCCGGTCTTTTCTTGTTCTGAAGAAGATTCTTCACACCCACTGTCAAGATCGGTAAATTGTAAACTGACCACAATAGAACAGCAAAGAAAACTCCTGCCCCCAACGCATAGATCCAATCCAGCGCCTAAATCACGACCAAGTCGAGTTTGGAGCGTTAATGTACATGGCTGCGAGAAACCTCGCAAAAGATGGGTCACTCGCCCAGGACCGTGAGGATTTGTGGCCAAACCTCTGGGCAGCCGAGCTCAATCTGCGCGCAAGCTCAAAACCGTATTTCTCAGTGGCAAGCTCAATCTTGTTCTTGAGAGCATTCTCAAGCTTCTTCACAATAGCAGTCAATGCAGCAATCAATGTTCCACTCTTGATTCTGGGAACAAATCTCAACGCCAAATCCACAAGAACTCTATCAATCCTGACCAGTGCCCTGAACCAAGCGCCCGAACGCATAGCCGTCAAACGCAGCTTGGCCAAATTGCTCCTGCTAAACTCAGAATCCATCGTGTCCGCAGCCTTCCCCAGCACTCTGGGCCTTCGGATCATTGCACTAATCAAGTCTGAACCTGCCTACCATAAGTGATAAACGTTCCCATAAAAAGCCTTCTCACAAGCCTCGACGCGTTGAATTCAAAGCTACCCGTATTGGCCCGCGCTCTTTTTCCGGACAAATACTCCCGATCGATCGCGCATGCCGCGCGTGCTATCGCTGAATGTTGCATTTGATACAAAACTCTGCTGTTATAGTTCATATGATGTTATAGAAGATGGTTACACAAGACTTTAATAGACCAGACAAACGTATTTGCTTTCTGCAAACCCAAAAAGAAAGAGGAGAAAGAAAGATGAGAAGAAAAGTAGCTTACATTGTTGCGATTGCAGTTGTTGCATTGACTTTGTCCATGATTGTTCCAAGAGCGAAAACAGCCAATCCCGCTGATATCCAAAACGCGATTGACAATGGTCTTGCATGGTTGGCAGGCCAGCAAAACGGTGACGGATCATTCGGAAGTAATCAGTACAGAGTGTCAGACACGGGTCTAGCAGTGCTAAAATTTGAAGCATATGCATTGGAACGCGGAGAGGACCCATTTGACTCGGGCTTTATGTATCACGACCAAGTGACCAACGGATTGAACTACATTCTTACAAACGCACATAACTGGAACATCTCTCCACAAGAAGCCGGTAACCCAGACTCAAACGGCAACGGAATCGGAGTCACATTCTATACTCCGTGGGATTCATCGCATCGCATGTACGAAACCGGAATATGCGCAATGGCCATTGCCCAAAGCCAACATCCCACAATGATCGTGACGGTTGCAGGAGAAGTTAGCGGTCGAACACTCATGGATGTCCTAATCGATGTTGTGGACTACATTGCCTTTGGCCAAGAAGACGCTTCGACTGGTCCATACAGAGGTGGCTGGCGATATTCTGATAACTATGGTTCGGCTGACAATTCTATATCCGGATACGCGGTGCTTGGCTTGGTTTACGCTGAGACTCCGCCACCAGTTGGATTCGGAATACCAATACCCGGTTTCGTGAAGACAGAACTGAACTTCTGGATAAACAGTATTCAAGATGCAAGTGGTGGGTCTGGCTACGACGTTTCATGGAGTTGGATCAACATACTCAAGACGGGCAACCTGTTGCAAGAGATGGCATTTGTCGGCGACAGTGCCTCCACACCAAGAGTACAGGCAGCGATTGGCTACATTGAGGCAAACTGGGACGTCATAAACGAGGACCTAGGATGGCGGCCAAACCACAAGCAAGCTATGTTCACTGTTATGAAGGGACTTATGGCTTTCGACATAGAGGAAATAACCGTCAACAGAGGTGTCCCCACGATAATCAACTGGTTCAACTCGACGAACGAGTTCGCCGATACGTTGATCGCAAGCCAAAACGCTGATGGGTCTTGGCCAAACGATTATTGGTACGGCAATCCAATGGCTTCCACGTGGGCTCTGCTCGTTCTAGAAAAGGCGGCGCCAGTGATCATATCGCGGATATCAAGCTGTGACTCAAATGGAAACGAAAAGAACCTTTTCAACGTAGGTGACAGTGTGTATGTGAATGGAACTGAATTTTCGCCCTCAACAACATACGACATCTACGTTGTCAGTCACAAGGCAACATGGAATCCGGGCGATGTCATTCCTGCAAGAATCCCAGGCACGCTACAAGAGATAACTTCTGATGCTATGGGGAAAGTTGATCCAACAGTGGCCTGGAGTCCGCCTTTAAGCCCTGGAATGTATGACATTGTGGTCGACTCAGACGGTAACGGAACATGGGACTCAAACGAACCCAAGGACGCCAGTCCTATGGGCTTCTTGGTAGTTCAACCCCCAACGCCACATGACATCGCAATAACAAACGTGACAAAGGACACGCCACACCAATATCCAGGGCGCATAGTAAACATAAACGTGACTGTCAAAAACAACGGAGAGGTCTCAGAAAGCTTCAACGTCACAGCATATCGAGATAGTATTGCTATCGGAACACTTCCAATCAACGATCTGGCAGTTGGTGAGAATAGGACAATGAC
>Ga0315280_10007512_pt1 | contig 14597 bp, 12 predicted proteins | sample YL17G06_40_MG_FD_203697 | JGI IMG/M metagenome (GOLD analysis project Ga0315280, IMG submission 203697) | Sediment microbial communities from Yellowstone Lake, YNP, Wyoming, USA - YL17G06_40 | ecosystem: Environmental > Aquatic > Freshwater > Lake > Sediment | place: USA: Wyoming | collected...
AGAACGAAGGACAAAGGATCGGGAACGGGCAGGGATCAGCGAAGAGCGTCCATGATCTCGTCGAGCGCGGCCTTCGGCGGCCGCACCTTCTCCTGCGGCAGCAGGGCCAGCGGCTCGTCCACCAGGTTCAGCATCGTCACGAAGTCGTCTCGGTCCGGTTCCACGTAGATCAGGCCGGTCGCGAACTCGCCGCGACGCGCCGACTCCTGCAGCACGCGCATCGCGCGCACGCGATCGGTCGCGTCGTAGTCCTCGGCCAGCTTCTTGAGGAACAACGTCGACCCGTCGTACATCGTCACGACCTTGGTCTGGCCGGGCTCGTAGTCGACCGTGATGTCCTCGAAGAACGGCACGAAGCTGATCTCCTCGAGCGGCTCCTCATGGTCCTTCACGTACGAGTAGCTCTTGGTGGACCCTTCGTGGTCGTTGAAGGTCACGCACGGCGAGATGACGTCGAGCATCACGATGCCGCGGTGGCTCAGCGAGGCCTTGAGCAGCGACAGGAGCTGCTTCTTGTCGCCCGAGAACGAGCGCGCGACGAATGTGGCGCCGAGCTCAATCGCCATCGCGCACAGGTCGATCGGCGGCAGGTCGCTGATGACGCCGTTCTTCAGCTTCGAGCCGAGGTCGGCGGTCGGGGAGAGCTGCCCCTTGGTGAGCCCGTAGCAGCCGTTGTTCTCGACGATGTAGATCATCGGCAGGTTGCGCCGCATCAGGTGCACGAACTGGCCGATGCCAATCGCGCCCGTGTCGCCGTCGCCGCTCACGCCGATGGCGATCACCTTCCGGTTCGCCAGCACCGCGCCGGTGGCGACCGACGGCATGCGGCCGTGCACGGCGTTGAAGCCGTGCGACTGGCCGAGGAAGTACGCCGGGCTCTTGCTCGAGCAGCCGATGCCCGACAGCTTGAGGACCTGTCGCGGATCGATCCCCATCTCGAAGAACGCCTCGGTGATGCGCTCCGAGATCGCGTTGTGCCCGCAGCCGGCGCACAGCGTGCTCTTGCCGCCGCGGTACGGCTGCATCTCGAGGCCGATCCGGTTCACCTTCTTACCCGGCGCGGGTGTCGCTGTACTCATGGAGGTCCGTCCAGTCAACGAATCAACAGATCAACAGGTCGCGTCAGTCTTCCCCGAGCGGCACCGGGGAGGCCGCGGCAGCGACCGTCAGCGGCCGCTCCGCGTGGCCTTCCTGCACCAGGACCTGGTCGGTGACCGACCGCGCGTCGATCGGCAGCCCGTTGTAGTGCAGCACGCTCCGCAGCCGCCCCGCCAGATCGGCGGGGAGATCGAGCTGCAGGAGGCTGCGCATCTGCGCGTCGCGGTTCTGCTCGACGACGTACACGCGCTGGTGAGCCCGGACGAATGCCTCGACCGACGCCGGGAACGGGTAGGCACGCAGGCGGAGGTACGACGCCTTGATGCCCGACTCCTCCCTCAGCTGATCCCGGCTCTCGGCGATCGCCCAGTGGCTGGTGCCGAAACCGATGAAGCCAATCTCGGCCCCTTCCTCCATCGCCATCACGGGCTGGGGAACCGCTTGGCGCAGCGTCTGGAACTTCCGGTTCAGCCGGTCCATGTTTCGCTGGTAGTCGCCTGGCCGCTCGCTGTACTGCCCGCGCTCGTTGTGACCGGACCCCCGGCAGAAGTACGCAGGCGTCGGAGTGCCGGGGATCGTCCGGTACGGGATGCCGTCGCCATCCACGTCCTTGTACCGGCCCCAGTCGCCAAGCCGTTCCAGCGTCTCCTCGTCGAGCACCTTGCCGCGCGCGATCGGCCGCTCGGGATAGGCGAACGGCGCCGACATCCAGGTGTTCATGCCGAGATCGAGGTCGCTCATGACGAACACCGGCGTCTGGAAGAGCTCGGCGAGGTCGAACGCCTCGATCGCCATCTCGTAGATCTCCTCCATGCAGGAGGGCAGCAGCATCGGGTGCTTGGTGTCGCCGTGCGAGAGGAACGCCGTCGTCAGCAGGTCGCCCTGCGCGGTGCGCGTCGGCAGCCCCGTGGAGGGTCCGACCCGCTGGATGTCGAAGATGACGGCCGGGACTTCCGCGTAGTAGCCGAGGCCCGAGAACTCGGCCATCAGGGAGATGCCAGGGCCAGAGGTGGCGGTCATCGACCGCGCACCGGCCCAGCCCGCCCCGAGCGCCATCCCGATGGCGCTGATCTCATCCTCGGCCTGGACGATGGCAAATGTCGCCTTGCCGGTCTCCTTGTCCATCCGGTACTTCTGCATGTAGCCGCTGAGGGTCTCGCACAGGCTCGACGACGGCGTGATTGGGTACCAGCTGACCACGGTGACACCCGCCATCATGGCGCCGAGCGCCGCGGCACTGTTGCCTTCGATGAGGATCATGCCGCCCGTCCCATCCATCGGCTCGATCCGGAACGGGTCCTGCTTGGGCAGGTTGGCGCCCGCATACTCGTACCCCGCGTGCAGCGCGCCCTGGTTCAGCGCGACCGCCTTGGCCTTGCGCCCGAGCTGTTTCTGGAGCGCCCGCTCCATCTCGGCGAGGTCGATGTCGAGCAGCCGGGCCAGCATGCCGTCGTAGATCATGTTGCGCACGAGGCGGCGCAGCTTGGCGTCCGGACAGATCGACGCGACCAGCTTGTCGAACGGCGCCGGGTAGAAGACCAGATCGCTGCGCAGCGCGTTGAGCTTCAGGGGCTCGTCATAGACGACCGCCGCGCCCGCGTCGAGTGAGAGGACGTCCTCGCGCGCGGTCTCCGGGTTCATCGCCACCAGGAAGTCGATTTCCTTCTTCCGGCCGATGTACCCGCGCTTGCTGGCGCGGATGCTGAACCAGGTCGGCAGGCCCGCGATGTTCGAAGGGAACAGGTTCTTGCCCGAAACGGGCACGCCCATCTGGAAAATGCTACGGAGCAGCACCAGGTTGGCAGTCTGGCTGCCCGACCCGTTGACGGTGGCGACCTGGATGCTGAAATCGTTGACGACGGGCCGCGTCGAGGCGAGGGTCGCAGCTTCCCGCACGGCGAGTTCACTCGGTGTCATGCACGCTTCCTGGAAGACAGGTGGCAGACAGAAGAGCACGGACGGCGAGCGGCTGGGGGCCGGCAGGCCGGGTCCGATGACGAACCAATGGGATGAATTCATTATAGCACGCAGCCGACGGCCCAGTTGAGCTGGCTCGCGGCGAATGGAAGGTCAGCGACGCGCCCGCGTCCAAGCGTCGGACTTCAGGCCTCGGGCTTCGGCACAGGTCAGCCCGAGGTCCGACGCCTGAAGTTGGAGGCCCGAAGCCCGAAAGCTGTCTAGAGCACAGCCTCGACGGCTCGTCCGATCTCCGCCGGGCTGCGGACGACGTGAACGCCAGCGGCGGTCAACGCGGCCATCTTCTCGGCCGCCGTGCCTTTGCCGCCGGCAATGATCGCGCCCGCGTGCCCCATCCGGCGGCCGGGCGGTGCCGTCTGGCCGCAGATGAAGCTCACCACCGGTTTCTTGAAGCTGCCCTTGATGAACGTCGCCGCCTCTTCTTCGGCGGTGCCGCCGATCTCGCCGATCAGCACGACCGCTTCGGTCTCGGGATCCTGCTGGAACGACCTGAGCGCGTCGACGAACGTCGTCCCGATCAGCGGGTCGCCGCCGATGCCGATGCAGGTCGTCTGCCCGAGGCCGAGCAGGGTGAGCTGCTGAATGGCTTCGTAGGTGAGCGTCCCGCTGCGCGACACGATGCCGATCCGGCCCTCCTGGCAGATGTGGCCGGGAATGATCCCCGCCTTGCTCTTGCCGGGCGAGATCAGCCCGGGGCAGTTCGGGCCGATGAGCCGCATCGGCTTGCCCTTGAGGAACGTGAGCGCGCGCATCATGTCGAGGGTCGGGATCCCCTCGGTGATGCAGACGGCCAGCGGCAGGCCGGCGTCGGCCGCCTCCATGATGGCGTCCGCGCCAGAGGCCGGCGGCACGAAGATGACCGTGGCGTTCGCCCCGGTCGCCCGCACCGCCTCGGCGACCGTGTTGAAGATCGGCCAGCCTTCGTGAACGGTCCCCCCCTTGCCGGCTCTGACCCCGCCTACCACCTTGGTGCCGTAGGCCGCGGCCTGCTTCGCGTGGAACGTGCCTTCGCGTCCGGTCAGCCCCTGGACCAGAAGGCGGGTCGATGCGTCAATGAGAACAGCCATGTCTCTTCACCGTCGGGGCGGGCCTGAAGGCCCGCCCGCAGAGCAACCTAGTGTCTGCCACCCGCCGACGCCACCACCTTCTCGGCGGCTTCGTCCATGCGATCGGCGGTCGTGAAGTCCAGGCCGCTGTCACGCAGCATCTTCTTGCCCGTCTCGACGTTGGTGCCCTCCATGCGAATCACGATCGGCACCTTCACTTCGAGCTCGCGGACCGCCGCAATCAGCCCCTCGGCCAGCACGTCACAGCGCAGGATGCCGCCGAAGATGTTGATCAGCACCGCCTTCACGTGCTTGTCGGACATCAGGATCTTGAAGGCGTTCCGGATCTGCTCCGCGCTGGCGCCGCCGCCGACATCGAGGAAGTTGGCCGGCTCGCCGCCCGCGAGCTTGATGATGTCCATGGTCGCCATCGCCAGCCCGGCGCCGTTGACCATGCAGCCGATGTTGCCGTCGAGGCGGATGTAGTTCAGCGAGTACTTCGACGCTTCGATCTCGAGCGGGTCCTCCTCGTCGAGATCGCGCAGGTCCCGCACCTCGGGATGCCGGTAGAGCGCGTTGTCGTCGAAGTTCATCTTGGCGTCGAGCGCGACGAGGTCGCCCGCCCGCGTGACGATGAGCGGGTTGATCTCGACCAGCGACGCGTCGGTCGCCACGAACGCCTCGTAGATGGCGAGCATCAGCTTGGTCGCCTTCCCCACCTGGGCTTCGTCGAGGCCGAGGGCGAACCCCAGCTTGCGCGCCTGGAACGCGAGCAATCCGGTCGCCGGGTCGATGTACTCCTTGAAGATCAGCTCGGGGGTTTCGGCCGCCACCTTCTCGATCTCGACGCCGCCCGCCGGGCTGGCCATCATCACGGGCCGCTCGGCCGCCCGGTCGATGACGAGGCCCAGGTACAGCTCGCGGGCGATCTCGAGGCCCTGCTCGATCAGCACGCGCGACACCACGCGGCCTTCGGGCCCGGTCTGGTGCGTCACCAGCCGCATCCCGATCATGGCGCGGGCCGTCGTCTCGGCCTCGTCCACCGTGCGCGCCAGCTTCACGCCGCCGCCCTTGCCGCGGCCTCCGGCGTGGATCTGCGCCTTGACGACGACGGGACTGCCGAGCCGGCGCGCGATGTCGGCGGCGTCCTCGCGCGTGTAGGCGACCTCGCCGCGGGGCACGGGCACGCCGTGCCGCGCCAGAATCGCCTTGGCCTGATACTCGTGAATCTTCACTGGTGTCCACCGGACGGGCCAAGCCACGACAGGGCGCCCGCCGCGGACGGCCCGATCAGAGGTCCGCGCGGCGCTGGGACAACTGCGGGATCCTACTTACGCCGGCGATCGCCGGTCAAGCCGGGCTGGCGCCGGAGAGTGGACACTCGTGCGCCGACCGCTCGCGGGCGGCCTCGGCTCGCGGGCAACCTGCTGCTGTTCTCCGGGCCGGATACCTACGACGAGGGACGCGGCATCGGCGAGACCGGGCTGAGCGTCTACCTCGATTTCGCGGACGCCATCGGGCGTCTCGGCGTCGAGGTGATTCGCGGTGGACTACAACCTGATGTCGACGATCCCGGGGCTGCACGTGCTCGGGGAGAGAGCTTCTCCGACCACGGGGCGAACCGGCTCGGCGCCAGCGCGCTCATGCAGGGCGGGGCCGACGGGTACTTCGTCATCCCGTGCACGCTCGCCAACTCCTTCGCCAGCACGCCGTTGGCGGTGGTGACCACCGGCCACGAGGCGTTCCGCGAGGCGGAGGCCTCGATAGAGGCACGCACCCAGGCGCTGCTCTCGGTCAAAGGGCGCCGGACCCCGCGCGAGATTCACCGGGAGCTGGGCAAGCTGCTGTGGGAGTACGTGGGCATGTCGCCGCGTGCAAGAACGCCTCGGCCGTGCGGTTCGTCGGCGCCAAGCTCTCGCACCTGGCCATGCTGCCGCAGGGAGATCCCGAGCGCGTGCGCCGGGCGCTGGCGGTAGTCGGCCAGATGGACGCGGAAGGGTTTGGCAGCTGCTCGAATGAGGCCGAGTGCGTGGCCGTCTGCCCGAAGGAGATCTCGATGGAGAACATCGCCCGCCTGAGGGCGGAGGACCTGCGGGGAATCTGGAAGGCCGGCAAGTAACGCGTCACGAGTAGGAGTCACGAGCCGGCCCCGGTGCAGCACGACTCGTGACTCATCGCTCGCTACTCGTGACTCGTTACTCCTAGGCGACGGCGAGCACCTCGTCGGTCGTCTTGCGCACCGCCGTCACCGACTTCTCGAAGGCCGCGCGCTCGGCGTCGCTCAGGTCCGCCACGATGATCTTCTCGACGCCGTTCTTGCCCAGCACCACGGGCACGCCCATGAACAGGCCCTTCACGCCGTACTCGCCCTCAAGCAGCGCGCAGGTCGGAATGATCTTCTTCTTGTCGAAGACGATCGCCTCGACCATCTCGAGGGCCGCCAGCGCCGGAGAGACGAACGCCGATCCGACGCCGAGCAGGTTGATGACTTCGCCGCCTGCCTTGCGCGTGCGCGTCTCGATGTCCGACAGCGTCTTGTCGTCCAGGAACATCTGGACCGGCATGCCGGCGATCCGGCAGCAGCTCCGGAGCGGCACCATGTCGTCCCCGTGGCCGCCGAGCACCATCGCCTCGACGTTGTCGACCGACACGCCGGCAGCCCCGGCGACGAAGTAGCGGTACCGGGCGGAGTCGAGCCCGCCCGCCATGCCCATCAACCGGTTCTTCGGCGGGTTCAGCTTCTGGTACAGCCGGTAGACGATTGCGTCGAGCGGGTTCGCAATCGAGAGGATGATCGCCTTCGAACAGTAACGCTGGATCGCGGCCGCCACCTGGTCGGTGATCTGCAGGTTCGTGGCCAGCAGCTCCTCGCGCGTGGGGATCGTGCCGTCCGGCCGCTTGGTCCTCGGCACGCCGGCCGTGTTGATGACCAGGTCGGAGCCCTCCAGCACGTCGTACTCCTTGCCCGCCGCGTACTTCACGTCGGAGCCGATGATTGGGCTGCCCTCGGCGATGTCGAGGCACTTCCCCTTCGCCAGATCGGGGCCCTTGACGTCCACCATCGCAACGGTTTTCGCGAGCTGTCGACGGAAGAGCTCCGCCGCGAGGACCCCGCCGATGTTCCCGCCGCCGATCAATCCGATCTTGTTGAGCATGGCCCTTTCTCCTCGTAGGAAACGGTTAGGATACCCGCCGCGCCTGCTTTCAGGCGCCGCCTCGATTAGGTCAAGTCCCTGACGCGCCGGATGAGATCTTCACAGAAGATGTGGAAAACCCTGTGGAAAACCCCTCCGTATTCGTGCGCAACCGCCCGTCAACCCGCGTGTTTCTCCGCTTTGCACCGCGATGGGGCGATGGGCGACCGGCGCCGGAGTGCGGAGCGAGAGGGTGATTATACAGTAACCGCTGGATATCCCGGATTCAGCGGCGGCGCCGCTCGATCGGGCTGACGGACCGACGCGGCTTGCAACGCGTGCGCCGGCAGCGATAGAATCCGTCGCGGCCCGCGGTTGCCCGCCCCCCGCTCGCAGGACCCGGATTCAGAGTTTCCCCGCTCCTACTCCCAAGGAGGTCCCGGATGGTGCACAGCCTGACCCACGATGTCCTCATTCTCGGCGCGGGCCTGGCCGGCCTGCGGGCAGCCGTCGAGCTGTCCCACCGCCTCGAGGGCAACGTGGACATCGGCATCGTCTCCAAGGTGCAGCTGATGCGTGCGCACTCGGTCTGCGCCGAGGGCGGCACGGCGGCCGTGCTCCGCACCGAGGAAGGCGACTCGCTGGATCTGCACGCGTGGGACACGGTGAAGGGCTCCGATTTCCTCGCCGATCAGGACGTCATCCGGCGGTTCGTCGCCGCGATGCCGCGCGAGATCCTGCTGCTCGACCACTGGGGCATCCCGTGGACGCGCGACAAGAACGGACGCATCGAGCAGCGGCCCTTCGGCGGCCATTCCTACCCGCGCGCGACGCTCGCCGCCGACAAGACGGGCTTCTTCGAGATGCAGACCCTCTACGACGAGCTGCTGCGGTACAAGAGTTTCACGCGGTACGACGAGTTCTTCGTCACCGACATCCTCGTCGACGACGGCCAGTTCGCGGGGCTTCTCGGCATCCATGCACCCAGCGGCGAGACGGTCGTGCTCTGCGGCAAGGCGTTGCTCATCGCCTCGGGTGGCGGCGGCACACTCTACGGGTTCACGACGTACTCGGAGACCGTGACCGGCGACGGGATGGCAATGGCCTTCCGCGCCGGGCTGCCGCTCGAGGACATGGAATTCCTGCAGTTCCACCCGACCGGGCTGGTGCCGTCGGGGATCCTCATCACCGAGGCGTGCCGCGGCGAGGGCGGGTACCTGAAGAACAACAAGGGTGAGCGCTTCATGGAGAGACACGCGCCGAGCAAGATGGAGCTCGCCCCGCGCGACATGGTGTCGCGCGCCGAGATGACCGAGATCCTCGAGGGGCACGGGTTCCCGGGCCCCGAGGGCAAGGACTACCTGCACCTGGACCTGACGCACCTCGGCGCCGAGCGGATCAACACGCGGCTCCCGCTCATCCGCGAGGTCTGCATCAAGTTCGTCGGGATCGACCCGATCACGCAGCCGATTCCAATCCGGCCGGTGGCGCACTACTCGATGGGCGGCATCGAGACCGACATCAACGGCCTGACACGGGTGGCGGGCATCTGGGCGGCCGGCGAGGCGGCGTGCGTCTCGCTGCACGGTGCCAATCGCCTCGGATCGAACTCGACGGCCGAGTGCCTGGCCTGGGGTGGCATCACCGGTGAGGAGATCGCCAAGGCGCTGCCCGCGCGCGGAACGCCGCGGGCGCTGCCCGACGCGAAGATCCGGCAGGCGCAGGACCGCATCCAGGCGGTCCTCGCGCGCCAGGGCACGGAGAACCTCTACGAGCTCCGGCGGGAGCTGCGCACGACGATGGACAAGTACGTCGGCGTGTTTCGCACCGGCGACGACCTGTGCGCCGCGCTCGACGTCATCCGCGACATCCGCGCCCGCGCCCTTCGCGCGCCCGTCTCGGACAAGGGGGCCGTCTACAACTCGAACCTGTTCCACGCGCTCGAGCTCGACAACCTGCTGGATCTGGCCGAAGTGACGGTCCAGGGAGCCGTCGCGCGGCAGGAGTCGCGGGGTGCGCACGCGCGGCGCGACTTCTCGACGAGAAACGACGACCTGTGGCTGCGGCACACGCTGGCGTGGCAGTCAGACACCGGGCCGCGCCTCGACTACAAGGCGGTCACGATCGACACCTGGAAGCCGGTGGAACGGAAGTACTAGCCGAGAGCTGACGACCGAGGGCTGACACCGATCAGCCGTCAGCCCCCGGCTTGGTATGGAGGACGCATGCTGGTCAACAAGGGTCGGCCCAACCGTCTGGGAATCGCGGGGTGGCTCGGCGGAGGCCGCTGGGGGTTCGAGCGGTACCTCTTCACGCTGCACCGGGTGACCGGGCTGGGGCTGCTGCTGTACTTCCTCATGCACATCTTCGTGACGACCTCCCGCGCCTTCGGCAAGCAGGCGTGGGAGACGGCGATGTCGCTGGTGACGGGCCCGCTCTTCAAGACGGGCGAGTACCTCGTGTTCCTGGCGTTCGCCTTTCACGCGGTGAACGGCATCCGCCTGGTGCTCATCGAGCTCGGTTTCGGCGTCGGCCGGCCGATCGAGCCGGTCTACCCGTACCGGACGTCGGTCGACGTCCAGCGGCCCCTGGCGATCGGCGTCATGGTCGTCGCCGCCATCATCGCGGTGCTCGGCGGCGTGCAGTTCATGAACTCGCTGCGGTAGGACGGCACACGGCCCGCGCGGCGGGCGTTTCGGGGAGACTGGGCAAATGCGCGATCAGCGTCTGTGGACCTGGCACGTGGGGGCGGGCATCGTCATCCTGGTGTTCCTCGGCCTTCACATGGCCATCATGCACGTCGACACGCTCCTCGGCGTCTTCAACGCGCCTCGCACGGAAGCGATCGACTGGGAGAATGTGGTGCACCGCGCGCAGAGCGCCTTCTTCGTGGTGACCTACGTCGTGCTGCTCGGCACGGCGCTCTTCCACGGCCTGTACGGGCTGCGCAACATCGTGTTCGAGCTGAACCCGACCTCCGGCCTGAAGAAGGCCGTGAACGTCGTGCTCCTGATCGGTGGGATTGGGCTGTTCGGTCTGGGCGCCTGGGCCGCGATCGCCTCGCGGGCCCTCTGAGCAACACCGTCCGATGACACAGGCTGGCGCAGGCTGGCGCGTGTCCGCCGCCTGCCAACGGTGACCACGATGGCTGCTACCAACACTCCGTCCGAAGTCGTCTTCCGCGTTCGCCGCTTCGATCCCGTCGCCGATGCCAGCCCGCACTGGGACGAGTACCGGCTGCCCTACACGACGGGCATGACCGTGCTCGACGGCCTGAAGAGACTGAAGGAAACCGCGGCGCCGACGCTCGCGTGGCGCTCGTCGTGCCGCATGGGCGTCTGCGGGTCGTGCGGCATGTTCATCAACGGCCGTCCGCGCCTCGCCTGCAACACGCAGATCACGGAGCTCGGCACGAACCTCGTGACCGTCGCGCCGCTGCCCAACTTCAACATCATCCGCGACCTGGTGCCCGACCTATTTCCGATGTTCGATGCGCATCAGGCGCTCAAGCCGTACCTCATCCGGGACGACACGGCCGAGCAGTACGAGCCGACCGACGAGTTCTGGCAGTCGATGCACCAGCTCGAGGAGTACTTGCAGTTCTCCTACTGCATCAAATGCGGCTGCTGCATGGCCGCCTGCCCGACGTACGCGACCGACCCGACCTACTCGGGACCGATGCCCCTCGGTCAGGCGCACCGCTACAACACCGACACGCGCGACGGCGGATTCCAGGCACGCAAGGAGGTGCTCGCCGGCGAGCAGGGGCCGTGGCGGTGCCACTACGCGGGCGAGTGCTCGCGCGTCTGTCCGAAGGGGGTCGACCCGGCCAAGGCCATTCAGCTCATGAAGCGTGAGCTGGTGCTCGACTACCTGAGGCTGCGCAAGGAGTCGTGCCCGGCCAAGGTCGCGGGCAAGCCGGCTGCGTCCACGCGGCGGGAAGGGATCCCGGACGCGCCGCCGCCTACCGTCCAGCGCGCGGGCGTCTAGCGTCGATCAGCGCTGAGAACGCAGAGCGCCGGGCGGGCTGCTTCGCGCCAGGGCGGAATCTGACGAAGTAGCGCCACTGATGACCGCAGGGCTGAAGCCCTGCGCTACGGCGAGACGGGGGGGCGGCCGTGTCCGATCGACCTACTGGCTAGAAGTGGTTTCAAAACCCGCAGGCGGGTGGCGGCGAGCGGGGCGTCCCGCCCGCGCCGCAGGCCGGACGCGCGGGACAAGTGCTGTTAGGGCCGAGCACGGGTGGGGCTGCTCGCCGACAGGACCCGAAGACCGACAGACGGGGTTCTGAAACCAGTTGGTGCTGACCACTGGCCACTAACCACTGACTATCTCAGATAGAGCGTGAGGGTCGCCCCGTCGAGCAGATCCACCAGCTCCACGCCATCGCTGCCGATCTTCACGACCTTGAAGCGGCGCGCGAACTCCTCCCCTTCCTTCACCAGAAAGAGCTGCTGCAAGCCGGAGATGATGGCGGTGCGCGTCGTGCCATCGGGCGTGGCATCCTCGGCGATGCCGGAGAGGCGGAGCGGGGGCCGTGCCGGCGTCAGCGGCGTCGGCGACGGCGCGGCCGCCGAGACCGCGGGCCTGCGTGCGCCGCTACCGAGCGGCTCGGGGCGGGCGGCGAACTGGAACGGGTTGCGGGCCGGCGGCCGGAACGCGGGCACCTGGTTGAGGTATGCATGGAGGCGGCCGGCCTGGGACTGGATGTCCGTCACCAGTGGATCGAGCGGCGCCGGCGCGCGTCGGGGGCCGGCCTGCAGCGCCGCCGGAACCGACCGTCCGCTGCCGACGATCACCGCGAGCCAGCCGGCCAGGGCCACCACACCGACGATCGCCAGGGCACGTGCGTAGCTCATGTGACCCGCGCGGCGATCCTAGCACGTTCACCAGGGAACGGAAAGCCACCCCGGTGTCCAACGTCGATGCCTCGTCCCTCATCTCCGGTTCCTGGTTGTGCTATTATTCGCTGTGCACCCTCAGTTCCCCTCGGGTCCATCCCAAAAGCCCTCCGGTGCACGAGTCGTCGCCATTATTCCGGCGCGGTACTACTCGACTCGTCTGCCCGGCAAGCCGCTGGCGGACATCGGCGGGCGGCCGATGATCGAGCACGTCTACCGGCGCGCGAGCGCGGCCCGCTCGGTCGGCGCGGTCATGGTCGCGACCGACGACGAGCGCATCAGAGCGGCGGTCGAAGCCTTCGGCGGCACGGCGCGGATGACGCGCGGCGACCACCGGAGCGGCAGCGACCGACTCGCCGAGGTCGCGGCGGGGATCGACTGCGACGTGATCGTCAACGTGCAGGGCGACGAGCCGCTCATCGACCCGGCGATGATCGACGAAGCGACCGCGCCTCTGCTGGCCGATGCGACCCTGCCGATGGTGACGCTGCGGCAGCGGATCGAGGACCCGGCGGAGCTGGCCGATCCCCACGTCGTCAAGGTCGTCGTCGATCGCGAGGGGTTCGCGCTCTACTTTTCGCGCGCGCCGATCCCGTTCCTCCGGGACGACGGCCCGGGCGCCGCGCCGGCAGGCTGCGGCCCGTTCAAGCACATTGGACTGTACGCGTATCGGCGGGAGTTCCTGCTCGAGTTCGCGCGCCTCGAGCCGACGCCGCTCGAGCAGGCGGAGTCGCTCGAGCAGCTCCGCGCACTGGAACACGGCTTTCGCATCAGAACGGTCGAGACGATCCACCGCTCAATCGGCGTGGACACGGCCGGGGACCTGGAGCGGGTGCGCCGCCTGATGGCCGGCGCAGCCCGCGGGTGAGCGCCATGCAGAACAAGGACGGACGCCCGGTGAAATACATCTTCGTGACCGGCGGGGTGGTCTCCTCGCTGGGCAAGGGGCTGGCGGCGGCCTCGATGGGCGCCTTGCTCGAGGGCCACGGCTATCGCGTGACGCTGCTCAAGTTCGACCCGTACATCAACGTCGACCCGGGCACGATGAGCCCCTATCAGCACGGAGAGGTCTACGTGACCGACGACGGGGCCGAGGCCGACCTCGACCTGGGGCACTACGAGCGGTTCACGCACACGATCACCAGCCGGGACCACAACTGGACGACGGGGAAGATCTACCAGCAGGTGATCCAGAAGGAGCGGCGCGGCGACTACCTGGGGCGGACAGTGCAGGTGATTCCGCACATCACCAACGAGATCAAGGACGCCATCAGGGCGATCTCCCACGACGTGGACTTCGTGCTGCTGGAGATCGGCGGCACGGTGGGCGACATCGAGAGCCAGCCGTTCCTCGAGGCCATCCGCCAGTTCCGCCAGGACGTCGGCCGCGACAACACGCTCTACGTGCACCTCACGCTGGTGCCGTTCATCGGCACGGCGGGCGAGCTGAAGACCAAGCCGACGCAGCACAGCGTGCGCGACCTGCGCTCGATGGGGATCCAGCCCGACGTGCTGCTGTGCCGGACCGACCGGTTCCTCCCGCAGGACATCAAGAAGAAGATCGCCCTCTTCTGCGACGTCGCCGAAGAAGCGGTCATCACCGCCAAGGACGTGCCGAGCATCTACGAGGTGCCGCTCGTCCTGGCCGCCGAAGGGCTTGACCAGATCCTCCTGAAGTACCTGCGCCTGCCCAGGACCGAGCGGAAGATGCAGAAGTGGGAGGAGCTCATCTACCGGATCAAGCACCCGACCGACGAGATCACGATCCACGTCGTGGGCAAGTACGTGGAGTTCGAGGACGCCTACAAGAGCCTCAACGAGGCGCTGTACCACGGCGGCTTCGAGCATCGGCTGAAGGTCAACATCCGGTGGGTCGAGACCGAGGCCCTCGAGGAGGAAGGCGGGGCGCGGCTGCTCGACGGCGCCGACGGCATTCTCGTGCCGGGCGGGTTCGGCACGCGCGGCACGCGCGGCATGATGAAGGCGGCGGAGGTCGCGCGCCAGCGGAAGGCCCCCTATTTCGGCATCTGCTACGGTTTCCAGTGGGCGACCGTGGAGTACGCGCGCAACGTCTGCGGGCTTTCCGGCGCCGACTCCACCGAGTGCAACGAGGATGCGCCTGACAAGGTGATCTACAAGCTGCGCGACCTGCTGGGCGTCGAGGAGCTGGGCGGCACGATGCGGCTCGGCAGCTACGAGTGCGAGCTGCGCCCGGGGTCGCTGGCCCACCGGATCTACGGCTCGACGACGATCCACGAGCGGCACCGTCACCGCTACGAGTTCAACTGCCTCTACGAGAAGGCGCTGACCGAGCACGGCCTGGTCATCTCGGGCCGGTCGCCCGACGGCAAGTTCGTCGAGATCATCGAGCTCCCGGGCCACCCGTGGTTCTTGGCGGTGCAGTTCCATCCCGAGTTCAAATCGAAGCCCCTCACGCCGCA
>Ga0315280_10007513_pt1 | contig 14595 bp, 8 predicted proteins | sample YL17G06_40_MG_FD_203697 | JGI IMG/M metagenome (GOLD analysis project Ga0315280, IMG submission 203697) | Sediment microbial communities from Yellowstone Lake, YNP, Wyoming, USA - YL17G06_40 | ecosystem: Environmental > Aquatic > Freshwater > Lake > Sediment | place: USA: Wyoming | collected...
CGTGACGACGATCTTGCCGGTGACGTCCTTGCCCTCGAAGTCGGCGGCACGGCCGTCGCCCACCCAGACGAGTTCGGCGGTGAGGTCGGCGTTCGTGCTGCCCGTTGCCAGCATCGCAGCCATGTCGCGGTACGACGCCAGTTTCTGGCGGATCGGCGTCACCTCCCACAACTCACCCTTGCCGGCGTCCCACGACTGGCCGCCGGGGAACTTCACCACCTGCGGATCGAAGCCGTACGACTTGAGGGTATCGACGTAGAACTTCGTCTCGTAAAAGAGATTGGCGAACTCCTCGGGCGTTCGATCCTTGTCGTAGCCGCCCGTCTCCATGATCATGTGGTAGGCGTTCTCGCCCGACGTCTCGCCGACGATTTCCGCCATCAGGTTCTTCGACAGCAGCGTCCACTGAAACCACGGCGTCATCTGCGCGCGCGCGCCGACGCCGAGCACGAGAAAGAGGGCACCCGCCAGCAGCACGACCCGCCTGGTCATGTCGATCCTCCACAGGAGCGCGCCACAGGGGTACGGACGCTCCTATCAGGCCGGCTTTGCCGGCCAGATTCATTAGGGCAGGGAAAAGCGCTCCCGCTTGGCACGCGGATACTACGCATGAGGTGGCACGAGTGTCAATTCCCGTGCAGCGCGCCTTCGCGCCGCCGGTACGGCGCGGCGCCATGGCCTGGCCACGCCGTAGCTCGCCGTGACCTCTGCGCGACAGGCGGGTGCCGCGCCGCGGCATCTGGAAAATGCGGAGGAGTTGCAATACAATAAAAAGACTGGACTTTCAACCAATTCGGGCTCTCCTCCGGAGGGTTCTATGAACGGTCTCCAGGAGCAAGGCGCGACCGATGTTCCGATGGCACCGCTGCGGCTCGATGCCGGTCTGCGGCGTGCGCTCAAACAGACGCCCGACCACCTCCCGTCGAACGCGCCTTTGCCCCCATCTTCGGATCTGCTGACGCTGCCCGATCCCGTGTATCCGCAACGGCCCGCGCTGCTCGACGCGAACTACCGATCCAGCGTCGAGCCGTGCGGATCGCCGGGCAACCGGCGGTGGCCGGCGCCCCTGGTCTATCGCGCGATGCGCAGCTGGCTGTTTCCCTATGTCAAGTCGCGCGTGCTGCCCGGACACTTCCACCCGATCATCGCCTACCTGTTCACGGAGTTTAAGTGCAACATCGACTGCCACTACTGCTGGTCGTTCGACAACCGGGTGAAAGGCATGTCGGACGACACGGCGCGGCGCGCGATCGACTGGTTGCACGACCGCGGGTGTCGCGTGCTGGCGCTCATGGGCGGCGAGGTGCTGCTGCGGCCGGCGTTCGTGCACAAGGTGGTGTACTACGCCGCGAAGAAGGGCTTCTACGTGTACGTGCCGACCAACGGCCGCCTGATGAAGCCCGAGGTGATCGATCGCCTGGGGGATGCCGGCGTCGCGATCTTCAACCTTGCCGTTGACGTCGTGGACGAGAAGCCGGGGTTGCCGAAGGCGCTGACACCGATCCGGCCGTACTACGAGCACCTGATCAGGAAGCAGTACCGCTACGGCTACATGGTGTTCTTCAACATCAACATCTGCAGAACCAACATGGAGGACGTGCGGCGCCTGACGGACATCGCGCGCGGCGACCGGATCGCGACCGATTACCACATCAACGAGTCGCCGATGATGGAGCAGGCGCAGTTCCGGCATCTCGACCAGAACAGCACGTACATCACGCAAGCCGACTGGCCCGCGGTCGACGCGCTGATCGACTGGCTGATCGAGAAGAACCGGTCGGGGTACCAGATGGTGAACTCGGTCGCGCGGTTGAACGACATGAAGGCGTTCATGCGGGGGCGGCTGGAGCCGTGGAACTGCCGCGCGGGCCAGAACTCCCTGATCATCCGCACCGACGGCACGCTGGCGCCCTGTTTTCCGATGTACACCGCGACCCACGACTGGGGCCGCGTCGGCGAGCACCGATTCGAGGAGGCGCACCTGGAGGAGATGAAGCCGGTGTGCCAGCGCAGCTGCTTCTCCACGCTGAACCACAACCTGGGCTACTGCTACAACGACGCGCGCGTGATCCGCTGGCTGGCGAAGCAGGCCGCAAATGGGTTCGGCGCGGGGGCACGGAGCTTCGAGTGAACAGCGTAAGTAGCGAGTAGTGAGCGGCGAGTAGGGGGTAGTGGCCTGCGTACATGACAGGCGGGCTACCCCCCGTATCAGCTGCGGACTACGAACCGGGTGGCGCCGGGAGCCGCCAGCGCGCGGCCGGCGCGAGCGGTCCCATGTCGGGCGTGTAGGGCCGCAGGCTGAAGCTGTAGTCGACCGTTCCCGGGAGGCACTTGTAGCCGGCCATCGGCTGGGGGCCGCAGCTGGCCCCGCCCAGGCCCATCTGCTGCTCGTCGAGCGACACGACGATCTCGCGGCGCGGCACGAGGCGGGCGAATTTCTTCGGCTCGCCGTTGCGGTGACGGGCCGCGTCGAGATCGTCGGCGGTGAAGTGCGAGACCGTCACCGCGAAGCGCGGTGTCTCGGCGACGATCAGCACGCCCGCACCCGCGGTGTTGGTCAGCGCCGCCCATCGCACGTCTTCCTTGTTGCCGTTCTCCTGCGGCCGCACGTATTCGGTGAACTGCTGCGACACGGTGCCGCGATACAGCCCGATGTCGGCGGCCGTCTTGCGATCCGGGTAACTTTCCCAGGGTCCGCGTCCCAGCCACGCAAACTGTTCGAGCTCGCCCGTCACCCGCATCTGCACGCCGACTTTCGGAAGCGGCGGCACGTCGCCACGTGGCTCGATGTGGTTCGCGATCAGGATGCGGCCGTCGGCGAAGACCGTGTAGGAGACGCGGTGCGAGAAGCCGGCGGCCTTGAAGCCGTCGCACTCGAACAGCACGTCCACACGCGCGGCCTGCGGGCCGAGCCTGGTGAGGGCGAACGTGCGAACGCGATGCGCGAGCTGGCTGAGCCCTGAATCGTAGAAGGGCTTTGCGAGCCAGGCGTCGTTGTCGGTCAACGCGCGGTAGACGTTGAGCAGCGGGCCCGCCACCCACGCGGGCGATTCGGCCAGGATGGGCGTGCGACCGTAGGTCAGCGAGGCCAGCGTACCCGTCGACCGATCGAAGACGGCCTGGAATGCCGCCTTGTCGTCGGCCCCTCCGCCGCGCACCGTGACCGCGGAGTCCGACTGGTCGACAATCAGCGTCCTGCCCGATGCGATCGGCCGGACCTCGGCCGGCGGCGTGGCGAAGGGCACCTTGAACTGCGCCCACGCGACCTCGTACCCCTTCTCGGCCCACGCCCCGAACGGCGGTACCTCCGCCGCCTTGCGCAAGTGGAAGCTGACGCGCAGGAAATACTCGGTTCCCCCGCTCGGCGCGGGCGCCTTCAGCGGCACCACAATTGACGTGCGGCCGCCCGGCGCCAGATCGATCGGCGCCAGCGTCCCCTCCTGCACCGTCGCGCCGTCCTCGGTCAGCGACCAGCGCACGTCGAACGCGTTCAGGTTGGTGAAGAAGTACTTGTTGCGGATGGCGAGCTTGCCGGCAGCCAGGTCCTCCGGGTCCAAGCCGACGTACTGGTAGACCTTCTTCACCTCCCACAGCTTCGGGGTCAGCTGGCGGTCCGGCGGGACCAGGCCGTTGCAGTCGAACGGGCCGTCGTTCGGCGTGTCGTCGTAGTCGCCGCCGTAGGCGTAGTACCAGCGGCGGACCGGTGAGGTCACGGGCCCGCCGAGCGGCACACCGGGTGTTCGATCCGGCACCAGCCCCGGGGCGTCGGGGCGTTCGTCGGTGTACTTCCGCAGCCCCTGATCGACCCAGTCCCAGATGCAGCCGCCGATCAACCGATCGTGCGCCTCGAAGACGTCCCAGTACTCCTTCAGGTTGCCGACGGCGTTGCCCATCGCATGCGCGTACTCGCACACGAAGAACGGCTTGGTCGAATCGCGTTTCCCCTCTTTCTCGAGTCCCTCGACGCTCGGGTACATCGTGCTGTCCACGTCGGCGACGCTGTTCATCCGCTCGTAGTGGATCGGACGCGATCGATCGAGCTGGCGCACCGCCCGGGCGGTCGCCTCGAAGTTGACGCCGGAACCCGCCTCGTTGCCGAGCGACCAGAAGATCACGCTCGGGTGGTTCTTGTCGCGCTCGACCATGCGAACGGTGCGATCGACGTGCGCGAGCTCCCACTCGGGCTTGTTGCCCAGCGTCTTGTCGAGCGCGTAGCCCATGCCGTGCGACTCGACGTTCGCCTCGTCTATCACGTAGAGGCCAAAGAGGTCGCAGAGGTCGTACCACGATTCGTCGTTCGGATAGTGGCTCGTGCGCACCGCGTTGATGTTGAACCGCTTCATCAACTCGATGTCCTGCACCATGCGCGGGACGCTGATCGCGCGGCCGGTGTCCGGGTCGTGCTCGTGGCGATTGACGCCTTTGATCTTGATGGCGACGCCGTTGACGTAGAGGCGCGCGTTCTTCAACTCGATCTTCCGGAAGCCGACGTTCGCGCCGGTGACCTCGACGACCTTGCCCGCGCGGTCCTTGAGCGTGAGCAGCGCGCTGTAGAGATACGGATCTTCCGAGGACCACTTGCGGGGCGCGGCGATCGGTGCCGACAGATCGATCGCCGCCTCGACGCCCGGCGCGACCGCCTGCGTCAGCTTCGCGGATGCCAATGTAAACGGCTTCGCCCGTGTCCCGGCCTGGAGGCCGGATCCTGCGACCCCGCCCGTTGTGTTCTGCTGGTTCCGGGCTTTAGCCCGGGACGACCCCGGCGCCACCGGCATTCCATTCTGGTCGAACAGCGACAGCTCCACCTGGTAACCCGCGGCCGGCTGCCCCGACAGGTTCCGCACCTTCGCGGTGACGCTCAGCATGCCGTCCTTGCAGGACGCGTCGAGATCCGGGTGCATGAAGAAATCGCGAACGTGCACCGCCGGCGTCGAATACAGATACACCTCGCGGAAAATGCCGCTGTAGCGGAACATGTCCTGGTCTTCGAGGTAGCTGCCATCCGACCAGCGATAGACTTCGGCCGCGAGCACGTTGCGGCCGTCGTGGAGGTGCTTCGTGATGTTGAATTCGGCCGGCGTCTTGCTGTCCTCGCTGTAGCCCACCATCTGCCCGTTGATCCACAGGTAGAACGCCGAGTAGACGCCGCCGAAATGGATGAACGTCTGCCGCCCGTTCCATTCCGGCGGCAGCAGGAATTCGGTGCGATACGACCCGACCGGGTTGTAATCGTGGGGGATGTAGGGCGGGTTCGCAGGAAACGGGTACCGGACGTTGGTGTAGATCGGGATGCCGTAGCCGTGCAGCTCCCACACGGACGGCACGGGGATCGTGTCCCACGTGCTGACGTCGTAGTCCGGTTTGTAGAAATCGACCGGCCGGTCGGCGGGGCGCCCCGCCCAATGGAACTTCCAGCTGCCGTTGAGAGACTGGAAGAAGCGGCGGCTGTCGGCTGCCCGCGCCGACGCGGACCCCGCCAGCAGCGCCGTTTTCGGCGGCGCACCCAGTTCCCATAGCGCGGCCTCCGCATCCGCGTAGGGCAGCGCCGTCGCGTGTCCCGGCTCCTTGTTGCGTCCGACCACCGCCGGGTTCTCCCAATCCGGCAACTCGCCGGGTGGCTGCACAGCCTGCTGGGTGGAGGTTCCGGTCGGCGCCTGCTGCGTCGCGACCTGCGGGACAACGGCGAGGGCCAGAATGACGGCGAGGACGCTTCGGGACATATCGATCCTCCCGCGGGTGAACGCGCGACCGGGCGGGAAGCGCTCGCGCCATCCCCCGAGCCGGCTCCGCAGCCGGGGAACGCTTCCTCGGCGTTGCGCCGCTTCCCCGATCTTCGCTGGACGGCTGGCGCGACGGCTCCCGCATCGCGGAGCCTATAGCACTGCCGCGATGGGGGCCCCGCCGGCGCGCTGCGCCGGGGGAAGCGGGGCAACGCTCCTCGCGTTCCGCCGCGGACCGCCGGCTGCTCCGCAGGCTCGGGTGCTGGCGCGAACGCTCCTCGCCCGGCGGAATCGTTACTTGAACGTGCCCTTCACGTGCGCGACCGTTTCCTCGCACACCCGTACCGCCTCGGCGAGGAGTCGCTGCACCTCTTCGCGGCAGTACGTCTTGAACGCTTCGTCCTTGATCGACCCGAGGTTGATGAGCACGTTGAGCGCGGCGCCCTCGACGCCCGCCCGTCCCATGAGCGCCGCCACGCCCGCGTCCGACGCCGAATTCACGTTGCCCTTGCGCGCGACGTCACCGGCCAGCTCGATCGCCTGCAGACACAGTCGCGCCGTGCCCAGCGGCACCCGCGCCGCCTGCTGGTACCCCTCGTCCACCGCGCGGGCCCGCGCGGCCTGCTCCTCGGGCGTGCCTTTCGGCAGCCGCATCGCGGCCATCACGCCGTTGAACGCCTCGGTGTCCTCGTCGATCGCGCGCACGAGCGCGGCCTTCACGTCCTGCGCGCGCTCCGCCAGCGCCGACAGTTCCTTCCAGGCGGCTTCGTACTGCTTCTTGCCGACGGTCAGGTTCGCCACCATCGCCGACAGCGCTGCGCCGAGGCTGCCGGCGAGCGCCGCCACCGAGCCGCCGCCGGGCGCCGGCGAATCGCTGGAGACTTCGTCCACGAAACGATCGACGCCCATCGAGACCAGCGGTCCGCGCGCCCGGAACTGGTACTCGATGATCTTCTTCTCCGGATCGAACGGCGCGATCTGGTCGAGGCCGAGGGAACGCACCGCGATTTCGACCAGCTCCGCCTCGGGCGCACCCGTCGATTTGCCCTGCTTCTGCAGGTAGAAGCGCCCCGCGTCGATCATCGGCTGCAGCGGCGTCATGCCCACCAGCTCGGAGCCGGTGACGAGGAGCCCCAGCGTTTCCGCCTCCTCCCGCGCGGTCTCGAAGACGACGTGCAGCGGCGTCACCTTGTAGTTGATCAGGTTGATGGAGACCTGGGCCTGCCGGTACTGCTCGATGTACCAGCCGATCGCGCGGACCGCCTGCAGGCGCCCCGGCTGCTTCACCTGCCGGCCCGCCGCGTCCACCACCGGGTTGCCGTGCGCGTCGCGCCTGATCCGGCCACCCTCGCGGATGTTGAGCGCGATCTCGTGCGCCAGCTTCCTGTCGCGCGTGTTGAGGTTGACGTTGTAGGCGAGGAGGAACTCGCGCGCACCGACCACCGAGGCGCCGTAGCGCGGATCGAAGCGCCCGGGACCGGCATCCGGCTGCCACGCGGGATCCTCCAGCTTGCGTTCGAGCCCCTCGTATTCGCCGGCCCGGATGTCGGCGAGGCTGCGGCGCGCTTCGCTCGTCGCCGCGTACTCGTAGAAGTAGATTGGCACCTCGAGCTCCGAGCCGATGCGGCGGCCGATCGCACGCGCGACGTCGACGCATTCGTCCATCGTGATGCCCGCTACGGGCACGATCGGACAGACGTCGAGGGCGCCGATGCGCGGGTGCGCGCCCGAGTGCTTCGCCATGTCGATCAGGTCGTGGGCGCGGTGCGCGGCGCGGACGGCCGCCTCGCTGACAGCCTCCGGTTCGCCGACCAACGTGTAGACGGTGCGATTCGTGTCGGCACCCGGATCGACGTCGAGCAGCTTCACGCCCGAAACGCCCTTGATCGCTTCGGCGATCGCGTCGATGGTGGCGCGGTTGCGCCCTTCCGAGAAGTTCGGCACGCATTCGACAAGCCGGCGCATATCGTCCTTTCGCAGTCCGGTCCCTGGTCCTCGGTCCCTGGTTCCTGGTGCGCACCTGGGAACCAGGGACCAGGGACCAGGGACTAGTTCGGCCCGACATTATATAATTCGTCCGCCTGCGCTCGCCTTTATCGCGCGCGAGCTACGGCGGGGCGCCTCGCCGAAGCTGCCGGCGTATTGCCGGGCAGCGAAGGCGGGCGGCGCCCGTCGTCATCATCCGGACACCGCGATTCTTTCGCGATCATGTTCGCAAGGAGGCCAAGTGCACCTCGCACGTTTTCCCAGACGCCGTTATACCGAGGGCCGAACCCCGCTCGAGAAGCTCGAGCGACTGAGCGCGATGCTCGGCGGTCCCGACATCTACATCAAGCGCGACGACCTGCTCGGCCTGGCCGGGGGCGGCAACAAGACCCGCAAGCTGGAATTCCTCGTCGCGGACGCCCTCGCGAAGGGCTGCGACACCCTCATCACCGTCGGCGCCGTGCAGTCGAACCACTGCCGCCTGACGCTCGCTGCCGCCGTGAAGGAGGGGATGAAGTGCCGGCTGCTGCTCGAGCAGCGCGTCGCCAGGAGCTATGACCCGCAGGCCAGCGGCAACAACTTCCTCTACCGGCTGCTCGGCGTCGAAGAGATCAAGGTGGTGGACCTCGGCACCGACCTCGCGAAAACGATGGAGCAGATGGCGGAAGACGTGGCGCGGCGCGGCCGCAAGGCCTACATCATTCCGGGCGGCGGCTCGACTCCGCTCGGCGCCCTCGGCTACGTTTCCTGCGCCGAGGAAATCCTGGCCGACGCCTTCGACATGGGCCTGCGCCTGGATCACATCGTCTGCGCGAGCGGCAGCGCGGGAACGCATGCCGGCCTGATCACCGGCCTCATCGGCAACAACGCCAACATCCCGCTCACGGGCATCAACGTGCGCCGCACGCGCGAGGAACAGGAGCCGATGGTGCACAAGCTCGCCGAGCAGACGGCCGCGCTGCTCTGCGTGCGCGGCGGCGTCCCGCGCGAGGCGATCACCGCCCTGGGCGACTGGGTGGGGCCCGGCTACTCGGTGCCGTCGCCGGAGATGGTCGAAGCAGTGCGCATGGTGGCGCAGGTGGAAGGAATCCTGCTCGATCCGGTCTACACGGGCAAGGCGATGGCGGGCCTCATCGGGCTCATTCGTCAGGGCAAGTTCAGGAAAGGCGAGACCGTGCTGTTCGTGCACACCGGCGGCTCGCCGGCCCTCTACGCGTACCAGAACGTCCTGCTGGGTGACTGACCGCACAGGAGTCGATGGCCTTGGGCCTTGGGCCTTGGGCCCTGGGCCAGACAAGGTCCAAGGTCCAAGGTCTAAGGCCATTCCCATGTTGATCTCCCTCAATCTTCGCGATCGGCCGGCGGTGGTTCTGGGCGGCGGGCCCATCGCTCAACGCAGAATCGACGCGCTGCTCGAGGCGGGCGCGCGGGTGACGGTCGTCAGCCCCGAGGTCACCCCCGATATCGAGAGATGGGCATCGGCGGGCCGGATCCATCTGGACCGGCGTCGCTACAGGACGGGCGATCTGCGTGGAGCGCGCGTCGCCTTCGCCGCTACCGGCGACGGCGAGGCGAACCGCGTGGCGCGCGAAGAGGCCGACGCGCAGGGCGTCTGGCTGAACGTTGCGGACGAACCGGCCCTCTGTGATTTCCTCATGCCCGCCGTCGTCCGCCGCGGCCGTCTCACCGTGGGGATCTCGACCGGCGGCGCCAGCCCGGCCTTTGCCGCGCGCCTGCGCCGGAAGCTCGAGCGCGATCTCGGCCCGGAGTACGCGGCGATCCTCGACAAGCTGGCCGATCTGCGCGCGCGCTGCCGCAAAGAGGGCAGGCCGCTGTCAGCCGCCCGCGCCGAGATCGACGCGTTGATCGACACCATCCTTCCGCGCGAATAGGATCCGCGCACCCGCGGGCGGGGGTCGGGTACGTCGCCACCGAGCCAGCTCCGCAGCCCGGGAAACCTCCTCGCGTTGCTCCGTTTTTCGGATTGACCGTCCGGCTGGCGCGACGGCTCCCGCAACGCCTTTCGACTGTCGCTCAAGGCGCCCTGAGCATCGTCGAAGGGCGCGGAGCCCGTCGTGCCACCGCGTTGGGGGCCCCGCCGACGCGCTGCGCCGGGAAAAACTGCGCAACGCTCGTCGGTTTCCGTCACCGACCGCGGGCTGCTCCGCATGGCTCGGTCGGCGACGCACCCGTTCCCCGCCTTACGAGTGCGAATCGCGCTCTCTGTGCGGGAGCGGCGTCAGTAGGCCAAGGCTTCTGAATTGGAACGTGCGATTCGGAATCGTCAGGCGGGTGGCCGGTTGGCCGCGCCCTGGGGGCGAAGCCGGCCGCCGAGCAAGCGGGAATCACCAGCGACGCTACGCGCCTGCCACGCCGTAGTTCCGTTGAAGCATAGCGGAGGCGGTCGCAGCGGTCGCGAGCGTTTAACCGCGCGTCGAGGCGGGCGACAGGTGGCCGGCGGAGCCCACAGGACGCGGTCAACCGGCCAGGACCCGCAAGACAATCGCGGATTCCGAATCGTTTTCCGCTTAGCGAGCCAGTCACGACGTCCAGTCGGTGTGGAACACGCCCGGCTTGTCGAGGCGGCGGTAGGTGTGCGCGCCGAAGTAGTCGCGCTGCGCCTGGGTGAGGTTTGCCGGCAGCCGCGCGCTCCGATACGCGTCGTAATAGGCGAGCGACGCGCTCATGGCCGGCACCGGGACACCGAGTTCGACGGCGGTCTGGATGACGAAGCGCCAGGACGCCTGGCGACGGTCGATCGCGTCGCGGAATTGCGCGTCGAGCAGCAGGTTGAGCAACTGCGCGTCGCGCGTGAACGCGGCCATGATGTCGTCGAGCAGCGCCGCGCGGATGATGCAGCCGGCGCGCCAGATCTTCGCGATTTGCCCCGGCCTGAAGTCGTACCTGTACTCGTCGGACGCCATGGCGAGCAGCGCCATTCCCTGCGCGTAGGTGGTGATCCTGCTCGCGTACAGGGCATCCCGGACGGCGCCGATCAGGTGCTCGCGGCTGCCCGAGAACCGGGATGACGGTCCGCGCAGCAACCGGCTCGCCTCCACGCGTTGCGGCTTGAGAGCCGAGATGATGCGGCTGGCGACGGCCGCGTCGATCGTCGGGATCGGCGCACCGACATCCAGCGCATTCTGGCTGGTCCACTTGCCGGTGCCCTTCTGCGCGGCCTCGTCCAGGATGACGTCGACCAGCGGCTTTCCGGTCTCCGGGTCGACCTTCACGAAAATCGCCGCGGTGATCTCGAGCAGGTAGGATGCCATCTCGCCGGCGTTCCACGCGGCGAACGCCTCGTGCAGGTCGGGCGCGGCCAGCCCGAGACCGCGCGTCAGCAGATCGTAGCTCTCGGCGATGAGCTGCATGTCGCCGTACTCGATCCCGTTGTGCACCATCTTCACGTAATGGCCCGCGCCGCCCGGTCCCATGTACTCGACGCACGGCTGCCCATCCTCCGCTCTCGCGGCGATCGCGCGCAGGATCGGCGCCAGCGCATCGTAGGCCTCGCGCTGGCCGCCCGGCATGATGCTCGGCCCCCGGAGCGCTCCCTCCTCGCCGCCCGACACGCCCATGCCGACGAAGTTGAATGCGTCGGCGGCCAGCTCGCGGTTGCGCCGTTCGGTGTCGAGGAACCAGGAGTTGCCGCCGTCGATCAGGATGTCGCCCGGCTGCATCTCGGGCCTGAGGTGCGCGATTGCGCTGTCGACCGGCGGGCCGGCGGGCACCATCATCAGGACGCGCCGCGGTTTTTCGAGCGCGGCCATCAGCGCGGCGGGCGAGTCGACGCCGGCAATCTGCCTGCCGGCGGCGGGGCCGTCGAGAAACGCGCGCACCCTGGCGGCGTTCAGGTCGTAGCCGGCGACCGGAAAACCGCGGCGCTCCATGTTCAGCGCCAGGTTGCCGCCCATCACACCAAGGCCGACGACGCCCATCTTGCAGATCATCGTGTGTCTCCGTTTCCTCGATTATCGTGCAAATGCCGACCAAAGTCCCTGGTCCCCGGTCCCTGGCGCGGAACCAGGGACTAGGGACGAGGGACCAGGGACTATATAATCGGAAAGGCACCCCGTCCCCCGCTCCCCCGTAGAGGTCCACATGCGCCGGTTTCCACGTACGCCGCGGGGCGTGCTTGTCCTGTTGGGTGTGTCCGCCCTCACCGTTGTTTTCGCCGCCTGCGGCGGAAGTCCGACGTCGCCGAAGATCGATCCGAGTCTTTTGCCAAGCATGGATCTGATGCTTTCGGAGAAGACTGTTGGAAGGGCGACTGCGACGCACACAATCATCGAGTACTCGTCCTTCGAGTGTCCGTACTGCAAAGACTTCCACGACACGACCTTCGTCCAGCTCAAGAGCACGTATATCGATCCGGGGCTCGTCAAATTCGTATTTCGGGATTCCCCGCTCTATGCCGTCGATTTAACTGCCGCGATGCTGGCGCGCTGCGCCGGCGACCGATACTTCGAGGCGGTCGACACGCTGTTCGCCAACCAGTCGTCGTGGGCGGGCGCCAGTGACCAGATTCGGGCGCTCGGCGACGTCATGCGCAATTTCGGCATGTCGCAGGGTGTTATCGACGCGTGCGAAGCGTCCACGGCGTTGAGAAACGGAATCCTGCAGATGCAGCAGGACGGTCGCCAACGTTGGCAGTATAGCGGCGTGCCGGCATTCATCGTCGACGACACCAGGCTCGTGCCCGATGGATTCAAGTACCTGTCGGACTTCATACCGTACCTGAAGTGAAACGAGGCGTTCCAATGCGGCAACCGACACGTCCCCGCGCGGCCACGCTCTTCCTCGTCGGCGGTGTCGCCGTCGCCGTTGCCATGGCCGCGTGCAGCGGCAGCATGGCCCCCAGCCCGCTCACGCCGACGGTGCCCACGATCACGACGCTGCCGTCGATCGGCGAGATGCTGTCGGAGAAGACGCTGGGCAGCGGGTCGAATACGATCATCGAGTACGTGTCGTTCTCGCAGACAGATTCAGCGACTTTCCATCTGCAAGTATTTCCACAGTTGAAAAGCCAGTACGCCGACACCAGCAAGGCGCAGATCATCTTCAGGAACCTGTTTGTCACGGGCGAAGTCGGGGCGGCCGTAGAGTTGCCGCGATGCGCAGGCAACGCACGCTTTTTCGATGCCGTTGACACGATTTTCAGGAATCAGGGGTCCTGGCTCGGTGGGACGGATCCCACAACCGCCGTAGAGCGCCTGATGCTGGGATTAGGCATGTCGCAGTCGGTCATCAATGCCTGCGTCGGAAATGCCGCACTGGACGCTGGCCTCATCGCTGTCGCGAACAACGCGCTTGGAGCCACTTACCTGCTGCCGGACGGCACGCAGAGGGTGGGCAGCGCCAGCCAGAGCTCGATCCTCGCCGTCCCCGCCGTTGTCGTGAACGGCACCTTGTTCGACGGGTACGACAGCACCGGAGCCTCGAACGCGAATTTCGCGCCGACGCTCGCCAACGTTCAGCCCTTCCTGAAGTGAATCGATGCCAGGATTCAGGAATCGGGAATAACCCTGCCATTTGGATGTCGCCCGAAACCTTTCACGCCGCAGTACTCGTCTAATCCTGCATGCTTCGCGATTTCCGCCTGGCCGTCCGCACCCTTGCCAGAACACCGGCGTTTACGCTCACGACCATCGCCGTGCTGGCGCTCGGCATCGGCGCCAACACCGCGATCTTCGGCCTGGTGAACCAGGTCCTGCTGCGCCCGCCCGGCATCGCGAACCCCGAGCGGGTGGTTTCGATACGGGCGAAGTACGACAAGCTGAACCTGGCCAGCATTCCCGTGTCCGCGCCCGACTTCCGCGACGTGCAGCAGGGCACCCGGGTGTTCGAGTGCGCGGCCATTCTCAACGAGAGCGACTTCAATTACACCGGCGGCGAGGTTCCGGAACGGCTGCAGGGCGCGGCGGTGTCGTGGCGGTGGTTCGACGTGTTCGGCGCAACGGCGCACCTGGGCCGCACGTTCCGCGCCGAAGAGGATCAGCCGAAGGCCAACACCGTCGCCGTGCTTTCGTACGCGTCGTGGAGACGCCTGTTTGGCGGCGATCCCTCGGTCGTCGGTCGCACCTTTCCGCTCAACGGGATGCCATACAGGATTGTCGGGGTGATGAAACCGGATTTCAGGTGGCCCAGCCAGGTGGACGTCTGGGTGCCGCTCGGGTTGCCGGCCGCCGCGTTCAGCGACGACAACCGCTTCAACGAGGGACTGACGGCGGTCGCGCGCGTCAGGCCGGGCGTGTCGTTCGCGCAGGCGGACGCCTTCGTTCGTCTCGCCGCCGATCGCGTGAAGAACAGCCGTGGCGAGGACGGGACCTACGCGCGCGACTCCCGGTGGGGCATGTTCGTGGTGCCGATGACCGATTTCCTCGCCGCCGATCGGAAGATGCCTCTGCTGGTGCTGGTCGCCGCGGTCGGCTTCGTGCTGCTGATCGCGTGCGCGAACGTGGCCGGCCTGATGGTGGCGAGGGCGGCCAGCCGCGCCCACGAAATCGCCGTCCGGGCGGCGCTCGGCGCCAGCGTCTGGCGACAGATGCGCCAGATGCTCGGCGAGAGCGTGGTGCTCTCGTCAGCCGGCGCTGCGCTGGGCCTGTTGCTCGCCTACGGCGGCACGCAGCTGCTGCTGCTGGCGGCGCCGGAGAACGCCACCATCGGCCTCGCTGTCGTGCTGGACGTGCCGGTGCTGCTGTTCACCCTCGTGGCTGGTGCGGTGTCCGCGGTGCTCGCCGCCGCGGCGCCGGCGTGGCAGGCAGCGCGCCTCGAACCCTACGATCACATCAGGACCGGCGGCCGGTCGGCGATTGGCGGCCGGGCGCGGCAGCGGCTGCGAGCCGGCCTGGTGATTTCACAGACGGCGCTCGCTTTGGTCCTCCTCGTC
>Ga0315280_10007514_pt1 | contig 14595 bp, 6 predicted proteins | sample YL17G06_40_MG_FD_203697 | JGI IMG/M metagenome (GOLD analysis project Ga0315280, IMG submission 203697) | Sediment microbial communities from Yellowstone Lake, YNP, Wyoming, USA - YL17G06_40 | ecosystem: Environmental > Aquatic > Freshwater > Lake > Sediment | place: USA: Wyoming | collected...
GCAGTCAACCCCTACGACCTGAGCGAAGACCTAGAATGGGTGGCTAAACGTTGGGAAGTCGGCGTTTGGACGGTTGACAGCGGACCAAATATGGGGCTAGAGGGCACTAAGCTCATCTTTGAAATGAGGGACAATGTCTACTGGCACGACGGCGTAAAATTGACTGCAGACGACATTGTATTCACCGACAAAACCCTGGTCGACACACTGGACGCGCGTGGCCTACCGCCACCGTGGTACTACGGCAGCCTATTAGACGTCAACAAGATTGTCAAGGTAAACGACTACAAAGTTGAGGTCTATATGAACTCAAAGAGCTACTTTGCACTCCACTGGATAGGCGGAGTCATAATCCTACCTGAACACATTTGGCTACCGATCGTTACTTCAGGCGACCCAACAACCTTCGCGCCCGACCCACAAATCATAGGCGCAGGACCATTCAAGGCTTACCCACACTCTGTTGGCGAAACAGCAGGCGACTACTACGTGCCCGCCCAATATGTAAGATTGGACGCCTACAAGGGCAGCGGATACTTCCAAGGCTCACCAGTCAGACCGGAGGCAGTTGTAACGGCAAACGCTGGGTTTTCGCTTCTGGCTGTTTGGTTCCCTGACTTCAATCCCAACGATCAAAGCATTAGTGCAACCGTAACTGTAACCGCGTACAGTGATGCCGCAAAGACCATCAAAAACTGGGGTCCAAACACATTCACAGGGAACTGGCCACAAGTACCAGGAGCAACCGGGCCCGGCCACGCTACTCCCTCGGTTCCTATCACCAAATTGCTAATAGACATATCATCGATTCCCTCGACCTGCAGATACTTGAAGATAGAGATTACTTGGGACGTAGACGTAAACGGACATATTGTCCCTGGCTGGCATGGAACAATGATAATTGATCCATTGGCTTGGGGCTACACTGTTTCAGGTGACATCAACAACGACGGCGCTATCAACGTGCTCGACGCCATCCACTTGAGCTTCCACTTCGGACTCAAACAGTGGGTGTGGCCAGAAGACGACCTCAACTTAGACTCAAACATCAACGTACAAGACGCACTAGTACTAATCGCAAACTGGGGTGCAACACATCTTTAAGGAGGAAAATAGAGTGAGAGGAATAAACAAAAAAATGATCTTGCTACCGATACTATTGATGTCAATGCTCGCTACGATGATAGCAGTGAAACCAACCCTAGCACAAGGCACAACCTTGTCCCTTAGCCCAGTCATGAGCACAGGAAACATCGGTGACACCTTCACCGTCGACGTTATGATCACAGACGTCGTAGACCTCTACGGATACGAGTTCAAAGTAATCGTAAACGACCCGTCCGTAGTGGCTGTCACAAGCATCGACGTCGGTAACTTCATGCCCACTCCACCAGGCTACGCTGTGTGGAAGTTGGACGTCGGCGACGGTTCCTATGCATGGCTGGCAGTGACAAGACCCTTGGCATCTGCGAGTGGAGTGACTGGAAGCGGAAGACTAGCCACAATCCACTTCGACGTCATCGGAACAGGCGGCACATACCTAGTGCTCACCAGCACCGTCTTGGGTGATCCATTCGGCAATCCGATCGCCCATACAGTGTCAATGGGCTACTTCAGCAATGTAGTGCCAACAACGATGCTCGCAGACATCAGGAAACGAAGAAGCACAAACAGACCTGGAGAATACATCTTCAAGTTTCCAGCAATGGGAACAACTCAGACACTCATGGGTGAAGTTGAGAACTTAGGAACTGTACCAATCAATGTTCGAGTGAGATTCGAAGTATTCGACGAAGCAGGCTTGCCACCGCCAGGAGGCGCCATATACTACTCTGCGACAGTCGTACTTGGAGCAGGACAAGCAGTGGTGCTAACTGCAGGCATGCCCATAGACTCGAGCATGGCTAGCTTCAGATACTACGTGACCAACTACGCTGAATTCGACAACGTCGGCGACGGCTTAACAGGCGCTACAGGCGCTACCACGAGGTCATACAGCTTCCTAGTAGCAAAAGAGTAACCGCGAAACGTAAACCCATCATCTCCCCCTTTTTTATTTCCCAAACCAAAGTGATGATAAGATATGCATTACGTTAACCGTTTGATGGCACTCACATTCACTATAATGTTTATCGTGATCATAGTAGCAACAATTCTGCCAACCAAAGCACTCACGTGGTCGCCTGAAACACCGTTAACAACCGACCCAGCAGCGGATTTTCAACCCAAAATCCTACAAGCCAACGACTGGAAAATATGGGTTGTTTGGCACTCTTATCGAACTGTAAATGTTGAACTATTTTACAAAACATCCATCGACGGAGGGCTCTCATGGTCCGTCGATACACGCTTAACTAATAATCCAGCAACGGATGGAACCCCGGCCATCATGCAGAGCCAAAATGGAACCATATGGGTTTTTTGGGCATCCGACAGAACAGGCAACTATGACATTTTCTATAAAGCCACTTCTAATAATGGTTTGTCATGGTCAAGCGAGGTGCAGCTGACAGACGACCCAGGCAAGGATGTTGCTCCAGCAGCCTTACAAACCGCTGATGGAAAAATCTGGGTTGTGTGGACATCAAGAAGAACCCTAAATGACGAACTGTTTTATAAAACCTCCTCTGACAACGGGTTGACTTGGACAAACGACATCCAACTCACTTTTAACGGTGCCGAGGACAGATATCCATCTATATTCCAAGCCAAAAACGGGACAATTTGGCTCACATGGGCAACCAATAGAGACGGCACAACAAACTTCGAGATCTACTACAAAACCTCCTCAAACAACGGAGGTTCATGGTCGGCTGAAACAAGATTAACAAGAGATTCCAACGTGGACACGTCCCCATCTGTTACACAGGCCAAAGACACCACTGTTTGGATACTGTGGGACTCTGACAGAAACAAACTGCCCGGAGGCATCTCTCAAACGGATCTCTACTATAATGTTTATAACGGAGTTTCATGGTCAGGTGAGACACGGTTTACAACAAATGAAAGCGACGACATGCAGGGCCATATCACGCAGGGAAAAACTGACCTGTTTATTACGTGGGTTTCAGACCGCCTTGGCAACTATGACATATTCTTTACACACGCTTTCGTTCCAGTTCACGACGTTGCCACAACAGAAGTTAAACCCTACGCCTCAAAGGTGTATTCTGGCAACCCTCTAAAAATAAATGTAACAGTAGCAAATGAGGGAACATACAACGAAACTTTCGGCGTGAGCATCTATCGCAACGGAACCCTCATAGGGACACAAACAGTAACCGATTTGGTTCCAGATGGATCAAGAACATTGACTTTCATTTGGGACACCACTGGCGTTCCAAAAGGTTACCGCTACACTATTTCAGCCACAGCTGCAACTGTTCCAGGCGAACTTGATACAGCTGACAACTCTCTAACAGACGGCACAGTACACGTCAAAATCCCAGGCGACATAAACAGCGACAATATTGTTAATGTGTATGATGCTATCCTATTGAGCACGAATTTTACTCACTCTGCCAGCGACTATCCAGACGCCGATATTAACAGCGATGGTTATATCAATGTGCTCGATGCAATAATATTGATATCTCACTGGGGTGAAACAGTCCCTTAAAGAAAAAAGGAGGTGAAAAAAATGAGAGAGAAAGTCTTAGCGTGGATAGCAATACTCACAACATTACTAACTAGCCTAGCAATAGCGAACCCCGCTTTTGCTCAGCCTCCGACGACAGTCTCCGTAAGCCCCGTGATGTCAACCGGAGCGGTTGGCGACATCATCAGCGTTGACGTAATGATTACAGATGTGGAATTCCTGTACGGTTACGAGTTCAGGCTGCTCTACGATACAAACACGTTGACGGCGGTTTCGATGGATCCTACGGCCCCCTCTACCAATGGGCCTGGATTCTTCTTCACGAATGCCACAGGGCAGGGATGGAAGGTATGGAAGTATGAGATAAACGATGACCCGTGGGGAAATGGAACAGGTTACGTTTGGTTAGCTGTTACACGCCCTCTATCGGTTAAGACAGGCTTGAGCGGAAGCGGCAAACTGGCAACAGTGTCGTTCTCGGTTGACATGACAGGTGCAGGCTACCTTAGCCTTCCAATGGTGATTTTGGGTGATCCCATAGAGCCTATAACTGGCTTCGATGTTTTCTGGGGCTACTTCTCGAACGTGCCTACAACGTTCGGAGCCAACCTTGTTGGAAAGAGCGCATGGCCAGAGCATCATCACTTCGTGGCTGCAAAAGATGAAGACGGCCTACAAACCCTATACGGAAAGGCAAGAAACATAGGGACAGTACCAACACTCGTAAAGGTAGTCTTTACCATATATGACGAAAACGGCTTCCAAGTAGCCATACTAGAAACGCAGACGGTGCTCCTAGGCCCTGGCGCAACGATGGATTTGGCTCTAAACTGGGGCGGATACACAGTTCCAATGAAGTATTCGGTTGAGGCACAGGCATGGTACGATTCAATCGGCGACGGACACACACAGACAGCAGGCACAAAAGTAAAACCGTTCACGTTCGCTGTGGTCTAGACAAATCAAAAATCGCTCAATCTCCCTTTTTTACCTTTTTTGACCCACATAAAGAAAACGGTGAAATTTCATGACTAAAAAGCCTTGGGCAATCCTAATTGCCATTACATTACTCGTCATCTTACTCCAAGCTTTCATACCCTTAGGCAACGCTGTCGCATGGTCCTCTGAAACACGCTTAACTACACACCCAAAGAGCGATTGGGCTCCATCTGCTACCCAGACTAGCGATGGTCACATTTGGGTTGTTTGGCACGCCTACAGAAACGGTGAAGCTGACCTCTACTACAGCATTTACAATGGAACATCATGGTCTCAGGCCTATCAATTAACAACAGACCCCAACCAAGACGGAACTCCATCCATCGCTGAGATCAATGATGGAACAATATGGGTTGTCTGGACCTCCAACAGAACTGGAAATTTCGACATTTTCTACAAGACTTCCTCTAACCGAGGCTTATCATGGTCAAATGACATCCCCTTGACAACAGATGCCGCCGATGACATGGCTCCATCAATAGCGCAGATTAGTGATGGCCGCATTTGGGTTGTTTGGAGCTCTAAGAGAACAGGAAACGACGATGTATTTTACAAAGTTTCATCTGACAAAGGGGCAACATGGACCGGTGATGTCCAATTAACACATGATTTTGATCCTGATAGAGCCCCATCAATCATGCAGACAAGGGAAGGCGTCATTTGGGTTGTTTGGCACTCTTATCGGGTAGGAGGTTCCGAGATTTTCTATAAGACTTCTTCAGACAATGGTCTGTCATGGTCTTCAGATGCTCGTTTGACCAAGGATCCAGATTATGATTTGAATCCTTCTGTCATGCAGGCTAGAGATGGAAACGTTTGGGTTGTTTGGCAGTCAGACAGAATAGCGATTAACGGTGTGCCTCAAGATGACATATTCTATAAGATTTATGACGGTTCACTTTGGTCTAATGACACGCCTCTCACCGCAAACGAGTCAGATGACATGATGCCCTCAGTAATGCAGTCTAAGAACTTAGCCATCTGGGTTTTCTGGGTATCAGACCGAAATGACAATTATGATATCTACTACAAAACTTGCGGCGACTTCACACTCGTTCACGATGTAGCTGTTGCGAGTGTCACGCCCCTGTTTTCGACGGTTTATTCAGGTCTTCCTCTTAACATAAGCGTGGTTTTAAGGAATACAGGCACGGTGAGTGAAAGCTTCAACGTGACTGCGTACTACAGTGGGACTAGTATTGGAAAACAAGCGGTTATAGATCTGCCTCCAGCCTATCTTTATGGCGCTTCTCGTACGCTGAACTTCGCTTGGAAAACTATAGGAGTCCCACACGGTTACTACACCATCTCGGCCGCAGCTGAACCTGTTCCAAAAGAAGCTTATCTGGGGGATAATAATCTGTCCGATGGCACTGTCCATGTTAAGATTCCAGGCGACATAAACGGAGACGACACAATTAACGTGTATGACGCTATTCTGTTGAGCCGAAATTTCGGTTTTCCTGCCAGCGAGTTTCGTGAGGGCGATATTAATGGCGACGGTGCCATTAACGTGCTTGACGCAATCATATTGGCTCTAAATTGGGGTTAGTGCAGGAAGAATAGCAGGCTCAGCCTTGTCGGTTTAATACTGTTCCTTTTAAGAAACTTTGAGTTCTCGAATTTTGTTGGGAAAGGTTCAAATACCTATAGTTTCTCCTATTGTTATTAACGCGCGGAGGATTTGACTTGCAAAAAACCTTTCATACTTTGAGGTTTGCAAAGAATTCTGCTTTGATTGTGTTTTTGTCGCTGTTTTTGTTATCATTGGTGGGAAACCAGACAAATGCGGCAGGAACTGTTCTGAGTACACGGCTTCCAACAGGCACTAATAGATACACCGCGGCTGTGGGGACTGTTTTTTCTGTTCACATAGAAATTTCGGACATCTTCAACTTGTACGGATACGAGTTCAGGTTGTTCTATAACAACACGGTGTTAAACGCATTGAATATGACGCCTTATGTTGGCACGAGCAACATGTCTGGGTTCTTCTTTCCGCAATATATGCTGTGGAGGTATGAGATAAATAATGATCCGTATGGAAACGGAACAGGTTACGTTTGGTTTTGTGCGACTCTGCCTTTTAGTTACACAGAGGGACAGGATGGGAGTGGCAGACTGGCTACTGTAGAGTTTAACGCTACGGAATTTGGCACGACAATACTCACTTTTGATATGCATATATTAGGCGACCCACAAAGTCAGCCTATCGCTCACACTGTCAGCACAGGTATTATCACGGTTGGCGAGGTGTCTAGGATTCCAGAGGCTGATGCAGGCGGTCCCTATGTTGGTGCTGTGAATGTGCCTTTGACTCTTAACGCTTCTGGGTCTTTTGACCCGCAGGGTTTGCCCCTTGTTAGTTTCTATTGGGATTTCGGTGATGGTACAAATGGCACTTTCATTCGTGAATTCGTAGATCATACCTACACAGCGGTTGATAACTACACGGCAACGCTCACTGTTACGGATGCTGAGAACCTGACGAGTACAGACTTGGCAGATGTGCGAATTGTGGTTGACACTACTCCGCCGACTGGGTCACTTACGATAACTGGTAAGTCGCCAGACCCCTCTCACTTTACAAATTCAACTTCTGTGATTCTTAGGTTTTCATTTTTTGATGCCGAATCTGGGGTTGATCAGATGCGTGTGAGCAACGATAATGCCAGTTTGATTTCGACTGAGTGGATATCAAAGGCTAATTCTAAATCTTGGAATTTGACGACTGGGGACGGAGTGAAAACCGTGTTTGTGCAATATAAGGACAGAACTGGTAATCCGTCGTTGGTTTACACACGCAGTATCATATTAGATACAACTCCGCCAACAGTAACGATAATTTCACCAAGTGATGGCTCTGAGGTCAGGTCGAGTACTGTACTTGTTAACTGGACCAGGTCAGATGCTGGTTCAGACATTGATCATAGTGAGGTAAGTTTGGATGGTGCCAGTTGGGACAATGTTGGAGCCAACGAAACAAAGACTTACCCTGGGCTCTCTGAATGGGGTCACGTAGTTGAGGTCAAGGCTTTTGATAAGGCAGGGAATTCTGTTGTGGTTTCCAGTGATTTCACTGTGAATTTAAGCCCTCTAGGTGGTCCAGGCTATCTTGAGGAGGCAGCGGTAGTCGCGGTTGCAATCGTTGCGGTTGCTGGAGTCGGTGTGTACTTCTTTAGGTTCAGGAAGAAAAAGTGACTGGCACAGTTGTGCGTGGAAAGGCTTTTTTTTGGGTAGCAAAGTTCAAATAACTAATGTGGCGTTACATTTATTATTGAAGAGGCAATTGGGGAAGGAGAGGGTTTAGATTGCGCAAGCCATTTTCAACACAAGCATGCAAGCATTTCCTTGTTGTTTTGCTCACTATTTCACTTGCAACGTCGATGTTTCTTGCCCTACCAGTCTTTGTTGCCAACCCAGTCTACGCTAGTCCAGACCCAGTAGTAAACACAGACCTTTGGTATTCTCGACCACAAGGCTACACTTATGCTGGCTTCGTCCTATACCCAACGTCAGGCTATACCCTTCGAAATCCCACAAGATCATTTGACACGCCCACAAGTCCTCCATTAGGCAACGACACTTTTGCAGAAATGAACTATGTTCGCGCTACTACTGGCAGCACTTACTTCGTAGGAGATACGACGGGTGGAGCAAAATCTTTCAAGATTCCAACAATTAGAACACTCGCTGGATTGCCTAACCCCTCGATACAACGAGTTGATGTAGTAATGACGTGGGGAGCAAACTCCACATCAGGATCAGGAAGGAGTTACGCATTTCAGATAGCTGTAGCCGCAGGCGGCTTCGTGACCTTTCAGGGTCCTCAGCAAAGTGCACAAGCAAAGACCACACAAACATGGTCATATCCAGCCGAGCCTGGTGGAGGCGCATGGACATGGGCGGACATAAACAAAGTCAGAATTCAAGTTCTGACAGGGACATCAGCTAGCGCAGACGCTTGGATGTCCGTTTATGACATCAAATTAAACGTGTACGTCAAGTCGGCTCCTAGACTGTTCGTCAGTCCCGCAAACGTCACTGACACCACTAAAGTTGTTGGATCAACCTTTACAGTTTATGTGCAACTCGAAAACATCTCCATGAGCGCAGGCACCGAGTTCAAACTCAGGTACGACCCGGAAGTTCTCAACATCACTTCAACAACGCCCGTTCCACCTGCGAGCCCTGCTGAAGACCAAGTCTTACCCGCCGACTTCATATACGCCACAGGAACAATGTGGACCTACCAGCTTGACCGTACCAAAGGCTTATTCTGGATTTCCTACACTTCAGGTCCCCTAGCCGCCGTGCCTCCGCCCACGTTTGGCAGCGGCAAAGTAGCCACAATAACCTTCCAAGTGCTCGGACTAGGTCTAACAACCTTACACCTCTATGACAGTATACAGGCTGCTCCAGGAGGAGCCAGCATACCCCACGATGTGGCAGACGGTTACTTCCGAAACGTAGCCATGCCCTATGGGGCAACGATGAAGATGGTCGCACCGACGGAGCCCGTCAGCGTGCCTTTCAGCGTCGACATCAATATCACCAAATCCACAGGCGAGTCTGGAGCCTTCGGCGTTTACAGTTGGGAATTCAACATGACATACGACAAAACACTGATAAACGCAACAGCCATATGGGAAGGCACCTTCTTCAGCAAGCGCGTGCGCATCTTCAGTCAAATCGTAGGCGTCAACAAGGGATGGGTGTGGGCCAACTCCACGCTTAACGGAGACTACCCTGGAGTATGGGGCAACGGCACACTGGCAACTGTGGACTTTCACATCCTCGGCACAGGCACATCACCCCTCAACTTTGTCGCAAACAAAGAACGCCTCACACGAATCGACTACGGACTAGGACCACCATCACCACGATATAACCTACCAGTCACTACAGTCAACGGTCAAGTCTCAATCGGCGGACCTGTGGCTAGTTTCACTTTTTCGCCACCTGTCCCGAAGGTTAATTGGGTTGTTACTTTTGACGCGTCTGGCAGCTCTGATTTGTACGGAACTATAGTTAGTTATTCATGGGACTTTGGCGATGGCACGAGAGAAGTCTTTGTGGGTGCAAACCTAACTCAGACGGCAACTCATGCCTATGGCACCGATGGCACGTACGCGGTCAAGTTAACGGTAGAGGACAACAATGGAGTTGAAGCGAGTTCAACTCAGAACGTGAACGTCCTACCTCTCGTTCCTCCAGTCGCTTCATTCACTTATTCGCCAACTGAACCAAAGGTCCATGATGTGGTTACATTTAACGCCTCTGCCAGCTATGATCTTGACGGAAAAATTACAAGCTACGGCTGGGACTTTGGCGATGGCACGAGAGAAGTCTATGTGGGTGGAAACCTGACCCAGACAACAACTCATGCCTTTGACTTAAGAGGCGTGTTCCCAGTCACGCTGACTGTCACAGACGACGACGGACTTACCGCAAATTCCACACAAATAGTAACCGTGTCAGGAGCCCCGGTACCCACATTCACATATTCCCCATCATTACCGGTTCCCAATCAGATTGTTACGTTCAATGCGTCAGGCAGTTATGACCCAGACGGAACTATAGTTAGTTATTCTTGGGACTTCGGTGACAGCAACATTACAGTAGTAACTGAATCAACAACAACTCATGTCTACGGAGCAGCTGGCTTCTACACAGTCACGCTAAACGTCACTGACAATGATGGACTCACAACAACTTCTGCTCCCCAAACCGTGAATGTGGGCGGGTTGCCAATAGCCAAATTTACTTATTCCCCAGCAACCCCAAAGGTTGGCTATGTTATTACCTTCAACGCTTCTGACAGTTACGATCCTAATGGAATTATAGTTGATTATTTCTGGGATTTCGGCGATGGTTCTAATGGCACTAGCAAAACAGTGACTCACGTTTATAGCGTCAATGGTACGTACATTGTGAAGCTGACCGTCACAGATAACGATGCAAATTCAGAAAGCTCCACTAAAACCGTGACTGTCAACCCCCTGGTTCCACCGATTGCCTCATTCACTTATTCGCCGACTCAACCTAAGGTTAATGATACAGTTGCCTTCGATGCGTCAGGCAGCAATGACCCGGACGGAATTATAGTTGATTATTTCTGGGATTTCGGCGATGGTTCTAATGGCACTAGCAAAACAGTGACTCACGTTTATAGCGTCAATGGTACGTTCACAGTCACGTTGGTTGTCACTGACGATGATGTGCTTACAGCAACTTCCACTCAAACCGTATATGTGAGACCGCTCATTCCTCCTGTTGCCTCTTTCACCTATTCACCCGCTGAGCCGAGAATCAATCAAGAGGTTACTTTTGATGCCTCAGGTAGTAGTGGCGTAGATGGTTCTATAGTTAGTTATTCTTGGAATTTCAGTGACGGTTCCTCAGGCACTGACAAGATAGTGACTCACGTGTACAGTTCTGATGGCTTGTATGCAGTTAAATTAACGGTCAAAGACAGCAATGGACTTGAAGGAAGTTCAACGCAAACCGTGCCTGTGAAGATCGTTCATGATGTAGCTGTAACAAGCGTTACAGTGGATTCGACTCTTGTTGAAACAGGGAAAAACGTGACCATTAATGTGGGCGTAAAAAACCTAGGCGATGTGGAGGAGACCTTCGACGTCAATGTGTATTTCAATGACACACTCGCAGCGCCAACGCAAACTGTGTTGACACTGGCCGCAGGGGCTGACAATTCTCTTACTTTCATTTGGAACACAACGGGCGTTGCCAAAGGACGGTATGAAATAAAAGCTGTTGCTACCCCGGTCCTAGGCGAAGTGGATATTTCTAACAACCAGATGTCTGCGGCGCAGTTGGTGTGGGTCAGCCGCCCTCCAGTTGCTTTATTCACTTATTCCCCGCTTGAGCCGAAGGCTAATGAAGTGGTGACTTTCAACGCGTCGGATAGCAGTGACCCAGATGGGACCATAGCATACTATTTCTGGGACTTCGGCGACGGCGCGGTGGACTTGGGCAAGGTGGTTACACATAAGTACACTAACGTTGGCGTCTACAGTGTCAATTTGACGGTAAGAGACGATTACACTCTGGTGGATTCTGAAGTGCAACTCGTCGATGTTTCTAAGGAGACAAGCATCGTAACAATCGCTGCGAGTGCAAGCTCCGCGACGATTGGAAGTTCAGTTGTCATCAATGGCTCTATCACTCCGAAGAGGGCGACTGTCACTGTAACCATTTCTTTCAGTCTCGATGGAGGATCGTGGAGCACCCTTACAAATAGGACCACTGACTCGGAGGGCAAGTACACGTATGATTGGATTCCTGTTGTAGCTGGAGATTACCAACTGCGGGCGAGTTGGGGGGGAGATGGAAACACGCTTCCTGCAGAAAGTGGAGTGGTCTCTGTGACCTTCAAGGAAACCAGTAGCATAAGCGTTACGCCAACTCCAAGCACTGCGGCTGTTGGGGACTCGGTGACCGTTAGCGGGTTGATTACTCCAAAGAGGGAGGGGGCATCTGTTAGCATTTACTATAGGCTTCAAGGCGATGCCCAATGGATTTCACTTGCAAACAAGAGCACTGACACAGATGGCAAGTACACGCAGAGTTGGGTGCCGGCGAAAGTTGGCGTCTTTGAGTTGATGGCTAATTGGACGGGAGATGCAAAAACGCTTTCAGCGGAGAGTGCCGTAGCGACTCTGACGATTAACAAGGTGCCCAGTGAAGTTAGTATTGCGCTCAGCGACTCGTCAGTCGATTTGGGCTCGGCGGTGACGATTAGTGGGTCAATCTCTCCGAAACGGGTGTCGGCTGTTGTTACCATTCAATATCGGATAAGCTCTGGGGTCTGGACTAAACTTATCAGCGTGGTCACAGACGCAGACGGTGGATACAGTTATCCATGGACTCCTGCAACAGCTGGCGACTATGAGTTGAGGGCCTTTTGGGATGGTGATGCAAGCACTGAATCTGATACGAGTGTTATACAGGCTTTGAGCGTAGAGGCTCCGCAGGCGTTTCCCATTCCCCTGTATGCTTTGGCAGGCATAATAATCGCGTTATTGGCAGTTGTGGGATTAGCAGTTTATTTCAAGAAGTTTAGAAATCGTTAGAACGAAGATGTGAGACGCACCTGCCCTTACTCTTTTTTATTAGGCTTAGGAAGGACCCACCCTAATCCGGCGCGGAAATGCTGCTGAGAAAAGGCATCAAAATAAAGATGAAAGATGAAGACGTTTTAACACTAGAACTCCATCTTGAAGTCATACTGATTGCAATCTAGAAGTTTATTTCACTAGGTTTAAATCAGCGTAGCTAGTTCTATTTGTGTGAGAGGAAACACGAAAACGATTACATATTGAGAAAGGAGAAGAGAAAATGCATCGTAAAAACGAGTTAGGTTTGACACTCTCGATCTCTTTGATGGCATTAATGTTTGCGGGCGTATTCACCGCGATTCCTATTGCTAGGGCGTCTTTCACCACTTTTGAGCAATATGGGCCTCATATTAATCAGATCTTGATCAAGCTTTACGCGAACCAGCAGGTTGAATTCAACGAGCTTGAGCTTGGCGCCATCGACATGGTTGATTGGCCTCTGGATAGTTATTGGATTGACAGGTGGACTGGCAACTCAGCCATCGTCATGCAAGACTACGGCGGCGACATTGGAATGAGGGAGTTCGACATCAACGTGAACGGGACAAGAGGCACCGTCAGCGCTGGAGGCACAGACAAAACCCACCAGGTACCCAACATTGGAACAGTCTTGGAGTTCCGCGAAGCTGTAGCCTACTTGGTTGACAGAGCCTACATCATAACAAGCATTCTGCACGGATTCGGCACGGCCCAGTACACGTTTGTTCCAGCCGCCTTGGGCGGCTATGTGAACACAAACGTTGACAAGCATCAGTACAGCCCAAGCACCGCCGCGAGCGTTTTGGCAGCGGGCGGCATCAGGGATACCGACGGCGACGGCTTCTTTGACTGGCCTAATACGCCTATGGGTTCAAGCAACAGGATCATCGTTGATTTTGTTGTGAGAGTCGACGATACCCCAGGTAGGAAAGAAGCCGGCCAACGATTGATTTATGAGCTGACAACTAACATCAGAACTTATTCGGGGAACGTGGGATTCTTCGTCAACGAGTGGGACGCAGTTGGCTCAACGGACGCCAGAAAATGGTGGATGGAGGGAAAAGGCGCAGTCATCTACACCGGCGGCTGGAGCTTGAGCAGGGACCCAGACTTTCTTTATGATCTATTCCACAGCAGCATGTACTATGATCCAGGCCGACCTCCAAACGTTGCCCACATCGCTGACCCAGAACTCGACGGATACCTAGAGGGCATCAAATTCGCTGAAACCGCGGCCGCTGTAATGACCAACACCCTAGAAGCTCAGAGAGTCATGGCGGACAAAGTGTGGGTGGTTCCAGCTTGGAGTGCATCCGCGCCTAAGGCAGTTAGAGCTGCCTACACGGGTGGCACAAACGGAAACCCAGTATCTCCAGACGACGGAGAAAACCAATACAGAGGAAAAGCATGGCAAGGCTTCGCAAACCTCTTAGGAACGGGCTTGAACAGTTGGTTCAGCACGCTCGGCGCTCACGTGAACGACGCTAACGGCGCACCCATGGATGGTGGAGTGCTGCGATACGGCTTCAAGGTTCCAGTTGTAAACTCATTCAACCCAGTCTACTCTGAATGGGTATGGGACTGGGAAGTACTGGGCAGAGCCTACGACAGCTTCTTTGCGGTTAACCCCTACGACCTGAGCGAAGACCTAGAATGGATAGCCAAACGCTGGGAGGTCGGCGTTTGGACAGTTGACAGCGGACCAAATATGGGGCTAGAGGCGACTAAGCTCATCTTTGAAATGAGGGACGATGTCTACTGGCACGACGGCGTAAAATTGACTGCAGACGACATTGTATTCACCGACAAAACCCTGGTCGACACACTGGACGCGCGTGGCCTACCGCCACCGTGGTACTACGGCAGCCTATTAGACGT
>Ga0315280_10007515_pt1 | contig 14592 bp, 14 predicted proteins | sample YL17G06_40_MG_FD_203697 | JGI IMG/M metagenome (GOLD analysis project Ga0315280, IMG submission 203697) | Sediment microbial communities from Yellowstone Lake, YNP, Wyoming, USA - YL17G06_40 | ecosystem: Environmental > Aquatic > Freshwater > Lake > Sediment | place: USA: Wyoming | collected...
TCTAGTAGGTCTATTTCTTCATCAAGTTCTCTTTTTGGTTTATTCTTTTTCATATACTCCGCCCTTTGTTAAATATCCTTTTTCGCTTAACCAATTCATGATTATTGTTCGGAGAGTATCACTATAGCCCTCTCCAACTTTGCCTACAACTTCCTTATCCAAGATTTCAACAACACCATCAGGCAATGATACTAGGATTTTTTTCATTTACTCACCACCTTTAATTCTTGTTTTTCTTCTTTTTGTTTTAGTGCATTAACTAGAAGATTTGCTTCGTGTTTTGTTGCTTCCTCAATCAAGCTTTTCCAGTTGTTAGGAGCGTTCATTCTTGCTGCTTGTGCAGGTGTTTTTCCGCCTAGACTTTGGTGTGGTCGAACACAATTATAATGTACTGCATAACCTTCTAAGAGTAGTTTTGTAGATTCAAACGATTTTAACCCTCTCATTGACTTTGTTCTATCTTTCAATGTGCCATGTAGCCTTTCAACCATGTTGTTTGTTTCTCTAGCTCGTATTCCTACTCTCTGAACTAACTCTGGTCTTGTATCTTTTCGCATAGTCCAGAACACTTTGTTAAATGCACTACTGTAAACATGGCTTCCATCTACAAATACTGCTCTAGGTCTTACCTTGCTTTGCTCAAATCCTTTCTTGAATATGGCGATTGTGTCTTCCAAACTTCTAGTTCCTGAAATGTGAGATGCAACCATAAATTTGGTGTCCTCATCAATCATTTCCCAGAACCAAACACTACGACCTTCACATTGAATCATAGTTTCATCTTCGTGCCATAAACCTGAAAGTTGAGGCACTAGAGTTACCATGTACTCTTTTACAAGTCTTGAGTACTTCTTAATCCAGTTAAGAATCGTGACCTGTGATACTCTTTCTCCAAAAATCTGCTTTAAGTTTCTCTGTGCCTTTCGGAGAGACAAACCATCATAATAGAAGTTTAAGGCTGCAACTACTATGTTCTTTTCGTTTCTCATTTTTGAAAAGTTGCCATTCAAGTAAAAGCGATGTTTACACTCTTTACACTTGTAAACTTGTTTGCCTTTGACTTTGCCATCCTTCACGACTTTTTCAGACCCACAATATTTGCATGGCATACGTCTCACAGATATACTATGAGATACCTTGTAGTATATATGGCTTGTGGTATGCCCACAAGATACCTCAACTATATTAACGCCGTCATTAAGAAAAAAACAAATATATGAAAGCGTCGTAATTAGCAATAGGCGATAAAATTGGCACAAGTCATGGAAATACCTATAACAAAACTTTATGTTGGAAAAGTGAATGTAAGAAGTGAAGCAGGGGATATTACTGAATTAACTAGGTCAATTGAAGAAAGTGGAGTTCTTCAACCTGTGGTTGTTAGACCAGTTAAAGATAGATATGAAATAATCGTAGGTTCTCGCCGATTTAGTGCTGCAAAAGCAGCAGGACTGCAAGCTATTCCTGCGATCGTCAGAGACATGACCGATAGTGAAGCGATTGCTACGTCATTAATCGAAAATATACAGAGAGGGAATTTGACTGATGAAGAGGAAATAGAAGCTATGCAGAGGCTGATGAGATTAGATAAGGAGAGATATGGTTCTCAGAGACAGCTAGCTAAGGCACTTGGATTAAGCTCTTCAACAGTTGACCGTAAGTTCACAGCTTTTGGGCTAGTTCAGAAGCTAAGAGCAAGAGGGGAAAAAGTGTCCCTTAAAGGGACACCTACTTTGGAAGAAAGAACAAAGGGAGAAGCTATTCCAATTGAGCATGCCGAGATGGTTGAAAGAGCTTTCAAGACTGAAGAAGTTCAAAAGCTTTCTAAGGAAGAATCAGAGCAAAAACAGGTAGAGCTTGTAAGAGCAATAGCTCCTCTTACTCAATATGAAGCCAGAAAAGTTGTAGATCGTTTCAAGATGTTTCCAGAGAAGTCTATTGAAGTAATTAAGAAAGAAGCTCTAGTATCGGGAGAAGGTGTAGTGATACGAGTTTATTTCATTCCGAAAGTTGCTAGGCTTTTGAGTAAGGCTGCTGAAGATAGGGGAATGAGTATGGAGGAACTTGTGCCCATTGCTGTGGAAGAATGGTTAAAGCAGGTGGGCTATGGTGGCAAAATGGACTAAAAAGGCACAACAAGCAAGTACAAGATTTGTGGGTTATTTTCCCACTCCGCAATTTTGGTCAATCATAAAATTATGGGAAGATGAACAAGTCAAAAAATATGTTGACATTCTAAGTTTGAGGTGTTGGAGAGCCAAAATGTCTCAAAAGAATGTCCTAACTCCTCTTCCATATGTGGATGTTACGGAACTAGCAGAAAGAAACATTGTAGTAGATTATAGTTTTATAAAGCATGGAAAACTTGACATCGAACTCTTATGCAAGACAATCTCCGAATACGGAGCAAAAGATATGGTTGTCGAATCTATTTGCGTTTGTATTCCCAAAGACCTACTCGAAAATTCAAATTCTGAGTTAAAAGAGGAAGCAAAAATGATGAATTGGAAGACAGGAGACAAAGTAGCTGCTTTTTTTAGACGAATAAAGGCTGTGGCTAACGGAAAGTTTAGAGCAGAAGTAAGAAAGGCTACCCAAGAATGGTTACCAATGGGAGGAAAGCTGAGTTCTCTTGACTTAGTAGGGCTACGTGAGGCTCATTATTGGCACAAAAAAGGCGAATACGGTTCATATGAAATCAACTTTATGGAAAGAACCGTTAAGCTCGTGATGACAGCTCTTGATCCAGATGGAGTATTAGGAAGATGGAGAGAGTATAAAAGGCAAAAAGGTGAGACGTGGGCATTAGTAGGCGATCACAGTATAAGAGAGTGATATGATGGAAATTCTCGTAAAAGAAAATAAGTTCTTCATGCTATTGGAAAAACAAGGTGCAAAGAAGGAAATCAGAATCTATGACGAAATGAACCCAGCAATAGCCATGATAAAAGATTCTTTGAAGAAAGGTATCACTTCCGAGAACATTGAACTACTAAGCATTGAAATCAAAGAAGAAAAGTTTGAAATCAAGACGATACCTTGGAATGTTATAGCCACGCAGTTGATAAAAGAATAAACCAAATTCCGTCACAAGGTAGGGATGTTTGTAATGAAATGCCTTATTTGTGGTGAAAAGACAGACAAAAGTATTCTTTGTGAGAAGCATATAGGTGTAGATACTTGCCTACCATATCTCACGGTTCATAATTGTAGCTCGTTCAAGCAAAAGAATGGAGAACCAGAAGGTATTTGCGAATATTATCTCTTGTGTGCGCCAATAAAAAAAGCACTAAAACGTGAAATCTTGATGAGTGGTAACCTCGGTCATGTGATTTGCCCACATGCAGCAGAGAATCTGGGCAAGGCAATCTATTCCGAAGTTAGTGAAGAAGAAATCAGAAGCAACTACCCTGAATGCTTGGAGTAGTCATCAGTCTACCACAAATAACTTAACACTATCCAGAGACCGAAAAGCTTAAATTATGATCTGAAGTATGTGCAACATATATGATAAACATAAATGTCAACGAGCCAAACAAAATGTGACGTGTCACACATGACGATCAAAGTCCCTGAAAAGATTCTATCTACTGAAGAAATAAAACGTTTATCACCATCTGAAAGAGACTACTATATCCAAAATGTGATTCTTGAGATTTTGAACCTCAACAAAGCTGTTACGATCTCGCAGATAGATGATAAGCTACCTTTTTCTCGTTCCACTATAGCGAAGCACTTGGAGATGTTGACTGCCATAGGCGAAGCGTATAAAATCCGGATGGGCAACCTTTCCATCTATTCCAAGAACGGCAAAGTTGTACACGAGGCAGACGTTCAGAGTATTGTCGTGGACGATAAAACGTACACATTCTACAAGTTAAAAAATCAAGAAGGTGATTTCTTGTATGTACAGGAAAAAGTTCTGGACGAGTTTAGGTCACCTAAGGTTAAAGGCGGTATTACGATTAACGCAAGAGACCTTCCAGCTTTCTTAGAAAGGCTTCAGAAGTTTGTCAATGGAGGTGAAGCAAAATGGCTAGAAACATAGCATTACAGGTTTCGGAACAGGACATAGACAGGTTTACACGTGTGGCGACAGTTAGGATAAATGAAAAGCTTGTTGCTACACCTTGTTATGCTACGCTCATTCAAACGCCAAACGAGCTAGACCTATTTCTTAGGCTCAAAGAAAAATACTCACCTATGCGGCTAGGAGCATTCGTTGTCAGATATTTTGATGCACCTGCAATCCTCAATAAGATACAACCCTCGGTGAAGATGGACATGCTAGGTAGAGTTCGTGAAGACAAATACTCAATCTTATTGAGAAGCAATCTATTCATGATTGACCCTGTCACAGAATATCTCTATTATGATGCTAGAACGGACGCATTCTCCACTAATTCCGAGACGCCTCACGAAATAATCGATTTCGCAAGCAAGCTTAAGAAGGAAAGGAAATACAATGACCCAAAGGTGAGCTTTTCCAAGCGAAGAGACCGATTGCATAGGGAATTTTGGAAAGGAATCGTTGAGGACACACAGAAGAAAATCAAGTTTGTGAAAAGCTTCCTCGAGTATCAGATGATATGTGGTGTTGACGTGATTCTCCCGCCTGCACCTTTGATCTATTCCAAAGAAATGCTTGAAATCGCAGTCGCAATTAATGATACGGCCAAAGAAATCTCTAGAGGGCGAAGGCTATGCGCTACCTACCTGCCTGTCAAGAACACTGTGTTGAAGTCAGACACGCTGATGGATGACATAAAGATGGCAGTGTACGAGAATGCCTCAAAAACGCTGACTGTTTTCAAATTCAAGAATCTTAATCTGAGTAGCCCACCCTTGATAACGGAGCGCGAAAACTATCGCCAGCTAATGATAGATTTGGCTACTTTCAGTCAGACTTTCAAGGATAGAGCATGTATGGTGTTGGAAAACTCTTACCAAGCTTTTGCATCACCATTTGCTGGATTCGATCTGGTCTCAACCTCATTTACCTTTTATGACTTCGATATTAGTTTCTCGGAGCATCCGCCTTATGGTAGCTATCTAGACCCTACATGGAAAGTACACAGGAAATTTGACGACATAGCAGATTGCTACAGGAACCTTGGAAGACTCCCATGTCCATGCAAGGTGTGTAAAGAGGTCACTCTGCCAGACCTACGACTAATGCCCTCCGAACAGTGGAACAACATCAGAAGGATGCATGTGCCTATGCTTATGGATAATTGGATGGAATACGTTGCTAGAGCCGTCAGAGAAAGAAACACTGAGCTTACTAGAGACAACTTTGCTAACTCAAAAATCTCAAACTTGAAGGACTTGTTGCCTTAATCTCGAAATGGCTCTTAACACCTTTACTTTCGTTATCATGACAATTAAGTTAACAGTATCGTGGCATCACCCGACTGTTAACATGAAGAACAATCACCCGAGAAGTTAACAGAACCGTTCAACATAAAATATTTAAGTTAGAGAAAATGCTACGTGCGCGTGTATCAGAACCCGAAGGTTATATAGTGTATGTGATGGCGGCCAATATCATTGAGGCTGTGGCCTCGTCTACTCGCATGACCAGCTTGTCTAGGTTGATGGAGTTAAGCAGTATAGCCAAGTAGGATCTGGCGGTTAGCTCGTATATGGAGGCTTCGAAGCCTGCCTTGGTTTTCTTGATGCCTATTTTGTTGATGTACCCAGATTCTTTTAGAAGCCTTATTCGTTTGTTCACTGTTGCGTAGCGGATGTATCTGAGTCCTTTTTGGGCTTTTAGTTCTTTGGTTATGTCGTAAATTGTTTGCGGGCCTTTGAGGGCGAGGACTTGGAAGACTGCAAAATTAAGCCTAGCCTCTCGACCCTTGAAAACCGAGATTCTTCCACAGTTCCTCTTGCTCCTCTCCACACGCCAATCACCATGGCCCGGCAACGAGAATTTGTGTGGAAGTTGCTATTTACATTAATAGACAAGTTTTTGTAGTCTAAAACCCTCGAGAAAACGTTTCGGCTGGCAGAAACGCCTATAGCGGAAAATCTTTCGGCTAGCCCATATTTAAATCGGATTTGCATTTTCGTGTTAAAATTCAAGTGTTTGAAGCCTTTCTGGGGCTGATTTTTGCGGGGGGTTTTCGGCGGGCAGAAACGTTTTTGCGAGGGTTCTAACGGGCGAAAGAGTAATACTTCTAGGGTTCAGATAAGTGCACGCGTGAAGAAGTTGCAAGCTAATGGCACTTTCATTCTCAAGGATAAAGGCCGTTTCTTCAAGGTGATTACTGTAAGACCTGTTGGAGATAATAGGTATGTCTTTGGTTGTCGAGAACTTGTGTCCAAGATGAGTGAGGTTTTGACTTTCAGGATGTTAGGGTTGCTTGAGGCAATGGATGCTGCAGCCTCCGTGATGAAAGACCCCAAGGACATTTTACTAATAGATTTAGACAACCAAGGCAAATGGAAAATAATGACTAAAGACCAAATAGATAAAGTCATGAAAAGTCACTAAACGTCCAGCTTCTGCCCAAACTGTGGAGTAAAAAGGAAAACTTGGTGTCAATTTTTCATTGAATACGAATACCCAGCATAAAAAGTACTATTATAGAAGAGTTGAAAGTATCTGTTGTGAACTTGTAAAAAAGAAAAAAGCTACGCTAGTCCAGTTTCATTCTTTTACTCAACTTTTTTATGACGTCCCACCTTGCTCCTTCGGAGGTCAAACCTTGGTCACGATAATAAGACCATCGTGTTCCTTTGAGCCTTTTAAGATATTTGTCAAAAGTATTTTGAGTGAGCTTGTCTTGAGGCTCCCGCATTGCCATTCGAGACAATAGACCCAAGAAGACAGCGATGCCATTAGAGGTTTTGACAAAACCATCCTTTCTTCTGTTCCAGTCATTGTAGAAGTTGCCTTTTATAGATTTGAAATACTCGCGCAATATCTCTCGAGGAGTTTCCTCATCGTCCTTATTGAGTTGTATTCGGCCACCGCTGTCCGTTATTAGATTATACCTTTTACTGGTGAGAACCCTAACTATTGAGTGCAATCCAAGATACCTTCCCTTCCTTGATTTCTCGTAACCCAGAAAAAGTCTATCATTCCCAAATACGTGATCTTTATCTGACAAGTTCCTGCAAATCAACGCGGCCCTTCCTACAGCACTCCTTTTGGTCTCCAAACTAAAAAGATAGTCGATTAGGTCAGGTGTGACCCTTTTTGCATAGTAGTTTATTGAAGCAAAAATTATGGACTGTTCCTCTTGCGTCAAATCCAGAAAGGCACTAACAGGCAGTACGAAACTGTCTTTCAGGTCTTTTGTGTACAGAAAAGAGTATAGTCTGTGCTGTCCATCAACGACCCTTAGACTCGCATATCGATTTTTAAGTTCCAAAGTACCAAAATCTGTCTGACTTTCAAATGGCTTGAAAGAACAATCTGCTTGACCTATACTTGCGATTATGTTGTTCGGGAAGTTGGCTTCAAAACTCTTTTCCTTTAACTTGACTGCAATATCCTTCAAACGTTTTGGATCTAGCATCCTTTGATAAGCCTGAGCAGGAATGTTTGCTGAAGTAGCTCTGTGAACATATGCGATTCTCAGTAGATCAGACGCCTTCGCTTGAAAAGTGTAAAGCGTCTTTCCAAACCTTTCAGTTTTCAGAGCTGGATATACAAGTTTTTCCCCATAGTCGATTCGAACATTGAAAATTTCAAGCATTAAAATGGGAAAGGTATACTCGGCTCCATATGCTGTAACTAATTGCTTATAGTAGTCGAGGTGATCTCTCGTAAAATATGGAGGCTGAGGGTTCATAAGTACGAGAACAGAATCTGGTATCATCCGAAACTGGTCTAGTGCGATGTTTACAGCCAAAACGGGCTTTATGACAGCACTAGGGCAGTACTTCGGCTTGTACTTTTCTTCTATGAGACCATATCTAATATTTAGTTGCTCAACTGCTGGCTTCAGGCTAAAATTATTTGGGTCCTCAGGATTCTTACATTCCCATATGAAGAAGAAGTCATGGGAGCCTTTGCTGAAACGGAAGCTCATGTCAACCTGCTGTTCGATTTCTAGCTTATTCTTTGCTCCTCCGGCTAGCTCGTCTATTAACCCTTTCTTTGCAAATTCTTTGAAGAGGACGAAAACTTCTCTTTCGAAGGGATCGGCACCTGCTCCAGGTTGAAGCATAATTATCATTCATTTCTTAGTCCCTAGTGTTAAAAAGACTTGCGATGGTGGCTATTTTGCATTTTCTAGAACGGTGCTGGCAATACTTTTATTTTAATGGTTGTCGGAGATGTTTTGGTTCCCGTTTAAGCATGCTTCTGACCTTATCCCTGAGTCGTCGGCTGCTTAGGCGGACACCGCCTCAAAACAAGGGTCGTTTGGCATTACAACCCCATTGTTGACAGATTATTAACAGAACGTCAGAGTAGAGGGTGGCTTCCAAGACGGACTTTCTACTTGTTGAACTGCCTTCTGCGGTGTGAGAGTGATGATGATAATGTCTTTCGCTGCAGCTACACTTACGTCAAAATCCTGATTGAGGAACGGCTTAATCAATTCGTGATATTTTCTGGGAATGTGCAGAGAGACACGTTCATACTCGTACACGCGTTTGCTGTTCAAGTACCGCTTCCTAGAAACTCTACGCTGGATCCTAACCAACTTACTCGGAGAATCCCCCTTCTCAACTCTTCCATTGAAACTCGACTGTGGACACTCACAGTGAAGGATTCGTGCGAGCTGTTAAAAAGCCAGCGACCCAACGACATCCCCAGACAGTACAGAGAGTAGAGTTAAAGTGGATGATATGGTGTAAACTCCAAATTAGAGTGTAAATTCCCATTTGCACCATACAGTGGAGATATCTCCCGCACAATCCCGTTTTTTCTGTCTGTGGTTCAACTAAGTGTGTGTTGAGTCTGGGTTAACACACTGTCTTTAGCTAAGAGAATTGTATCCTTACTCCTTCAATTTTTCCATGAACATATCTGCAATCTGTTCAGGCGTTTTCTCTTTGGCGTTAAGATATTTTATTGTAGGAATTAGCCCAGGCACTTCCGAGTCATCAAACCTTATGGGCAGTATGTATTCGCCCATACTTTCAATGCTTCTTGCTATGGCGCACTTGAGCTCATATGTCGGCCAAGCCTTTGAAACATAGTCTTTTGATATGAATATCATGCAATACCCTGATTGTTGATGGTAGACTTTCATCAAGTAGTCAGCAAGATCTTTTCCCCACATTTTGGTCTCGAAGAACTTGTCAAAAAACACGAACACTCCCTTAGATTCAAGGATTTCAGCAACCCTTTTTGCGTATTCCACTTGTTCACTTGCGTAGGATATCGCGACATCGTAGACTATTTTTCTTTCTAAATCAACTTTTTTTTTTGTTATTGCCTGTCTTTGCTTCTACAAAAGGGCCATAGAGTCGCTCGACGATGCTGAGAAAATCTTGATTCAGTCTTTCGCAAATCTGCTTCTTTTTCCCACCTATTCGGTAGTCCCAGCGAACAAAAAATCCGTCAAAGAAATTACCAGTCCTCTCAAAATTGTAATAAATGAGAGCATTTTCTTCCCAAGAGAATAATCCAGAACACTTAGATGCATTTACACATTTCAGCTTCAACTCCGAAAGTGCTTCCAGAAGGCGTTCGTTGCCAACCTTCTGGTCAGGCAAAAATCTTGTGTCTGTGGGAGTCCCCTTCAGATATTCGGCGAATCTCTCAGGAACCTCTACGGGTTTCTCACTCAACAACTCGGGAAAAATCCTCTGTTCAAAGTTTTCAATAGCAATTCTATTTTTCAGATACATTGCATCTATCACTGGTAGAAATCTGCTGTCTTTGAACTCTTTCCTCAGTTCCTCAACAGTGACTATACCGTTCCTTTTCATCACATATATTGGAATGTCCGTTTTCAGCTTGTTGTATTCTGGTTCATTGAAGATTATCAAGTCAAGGATTTCTGGATTGTATTCAATGGTGCCCTGATTACTGTGATCGCTCAAAAGAAATTTGAGATGACTCTTAGCAACGTGTAAACCTGTTACTTTCTCATAATATGTAGCAAATTCTTCCAATGATATTGCACTAACATTCTTCTCCTGCAATGCCATTATTGTTTGCAGAACGCCATTTGCATAGATAGTTTGAATCATAATTCTTGCATTATCCCAAGAGATTTCTTTGAGCACATTGGCCTTTAGTTCTCCTATGCCTTTGCCATCTTTGGGACAAACTTTCAAATTGTCGACTATCTTTCTATCTTTGATGAAGCCCTCGATTATCCCCTCGTTAAACTCAGCCATTTTTTCGTCGATATGCGTCTGAACAAAAAAGACCTTCGCTCGGTCAGCTATTTTGGGCTCGAGTGCATCATAGATTTGCAGTGCCTTGTTGAACGTGGTAATGTCATTCTGCTGGAAAAGAATGAGAACGATGTCAGAATCCAACAAGAAAGGCAAGAAGGTGCTCAAAACCGTTTCTTGGCCGCCATGATCATGAAGAATTACGCGCTTTTCCAAGCTATCCTCCTTGGGTAGTTCCCAGTTCCATATTCTCTTACCCAAAGTTGACAATAGGTCTCCGGGTGAACCAGTCGTTACGAAGTTGCAGAGAGTGCTTTTTCCCACGCCAGTATGGCCCACTAATCCTACCTTGACATACTTGTATTTGATTAGATCCAGTCTGACTTCAATTGGCCTTCGCTTAAAATGCTGTAGACCATAAGCTGTAAGGACGAAAACATCGTCCCCCAAAGAGAATATTTTTCTTGTGCCAGAAATACCTATTGAGTCAACTTGCTGGGTTTCTGCGTCAAACTGAATGACCTCTGTGGAGGTGCCTGCAAAAACTGTCTTTCCGTCTTCCGTTATGTTCACAGAAACTCCGAAACTCGTAGCATCTTTGACTTCATACACTGACTTCCAATTATGTTCTTGGTCAGCCGTCCTCTCGAACAAGTATATTTTTCCATCTTTGTTTATTGCGGCGAAGACATCATCCTTGAACCATGCCAGGTCCTCTATTGCACTCTGGGTTTTTATCTTCTGTATAGTAGTGTATCTGTTATCTTTCAACGCCCAGACCAGAATATTCCCAACATAATCTCCTGTACTCAGCAAACCACTCGATGATTTGCCCATGCCAAAAACGCTATCTGAATGTCCATACAGCTTTTCCCTAGTCCACTGGTTAGCAGACCTCACAAAAAGTTTAACTTCGCCATAAGTTGAGCTCACAATAAAAGCATTCTCATTGATCCACAGTGATTTCCAGACTCTTGAGTGAACGCCATATGCAGGGGGTTCAACAACTGTAGGGCTGCCACCCGGAGTTAGAACTACAACGTCACCTGAATGAGATCCCACTACAAGCTCTTTTTTCGGCGAGCAAGTAATCGTCTCAATCTTTGAGGAGCACTCATACAGTTTTAGCGGCTTTCCGCCATTTTGGAGAGTCCATTGAACAACAAGACCGTTCTCATGTCCTGTGATAAGCACTTTATCATCTGGAAAGAAAACGCCTGTAGTTGCCACTGGACTTTCCTTCGGGAATTTGACTAAGTGCGACAAATCGACCTTCATTTGTTCCAACTTGCCGGGAGTTTCTATGTCAATAAATCATTAAAAGACTTTCGCAACTGCACGCTTCAACTTTAATCGTCAAACAATGGACTTCATAGGTATCCTGAATTGCATTCAACCTCTCTCGCGCGCTTGTGGAGCAACCGTGCTATGGCCTAAGCTATGGCAATAGTTTTTTCTGATCCTGATATCGGTTTACAATGCCCCCTGTCATTGGAGCAATTATCCTTCTACCATAATCATAATCCGATGAGAAAATTGTTGGCGTACCACGCCCTCTAATCAGTAGACCGCACGCTTCGATTCTAGATAATACGTTTTCAGGTGCACAAATCACAAATATAGCTCCCAGAGTGTTGATTCTGCCTCGAGGCTCGTAAGGTTTTAGATAAAGGGATTGGTAACGCTCTGAATTTGTGTAGAGTTTGACATCCTCGTTCAACATAATTGCATCATATAGTGGGATTAACTCACTTGGGGGTGTGTCCCCAATGCTTCTGAAGCGTTCATCAAGCCACTTCATGGTGTCTATGTTTGGGTTAAAACAGAGCTTATTATTTATGATAGTATGGTCATCAAGAACCCCACACCGATATAGCATTGCAAGTAACACATGCCCAGCTTCTTCGTCTTTGTTTATCTTGGTCTGTATCTCCTCCAACATTTCTGAGAATGTAAACCCTTTAGTATTTCGGACAAGTTGTTCCTGCCGTTTTTCATATAAAATTGGTGTCATGTCAAGCTTGTTAGGTGCTCTTTCGCGGAAGGCTTCTTTTCCTGGTTTTCCGAATCTGATTTCTGAACCTGTATAGGTCACGTGATACACGGTCTCTATTTGAGAATCAAGACTTTTACCTGCTGGGAGTTCTGTCGCCCATATCAATCCTTTTCTTCTCAATTCCGCATTACGAAACTTTGACTTGGAAAAAGAAGTCACTATTTCGGTTTTGAGAATTTCTTTTGCTTTGAGATAGTCCATTGCGGATTAGTCATGTTTGACAACCATAAAACGTTAGTTACCAATTAGTTACAAGTAGCACATGCATGCTTCAATTGTTCTTGCCGTTTTCACGATGTACTCTCCACTCATTGTTTTTGCCTCTTGTAGTTCTTGAAGTAGCCTTTGTCGTATGTAGATGGTATGTGATTAGTAACTTAACTTATTTGAAGAAAGCGAGCATCGTGTTGCATTGATAAAATGGCCTGGTTTACTCATAAAAATGGTACATCTGCTGAAAAAGTTATAGAACTAAAGATAAAAAACGTGAAAAATATTTACCATGAAGTTGCGATGGCTTTACTACCTCATAGAGAAAAAGAAACGTGTTCTGTGGAATTTATTGTTGAAGGAACAAAAGACAAACCTATTGTAGTAATAAGGTATCCTGGCAGAAAAGTTGTAAAAAGGAAAATGAAGAGTAAAAGAGTTAATGTAGCTAAATGGGGAAACCTTTTTGATTTTGCCGTTGTTCCTTACATTGATGGCAAAGAAGTTACAGAACAAGAGTTTACTTTCGAAAAAATATTAGAAGATTTTGAGAAGAACAAGAAAGATAATGAAGAATTCTGGAAGCTTATAGAAGACATATATTATAAGAATGAACTTTTAAAGGAACCACCAAAATTGCCAGGAATAGACCCAAATCTATTCTTACTTGTTTTAAAGTGGATATGGGTCGAGGAAGACTTCAATTATAAATTAGGCTGGAAAGATGCAGGTTCTCCCATAAGATATGTTTTGCTTTCAAGAAGAGGGAAGCCTACCGGAAAAGGCGCTGGAAGGGCTAAGTTTTTTGCAGCGCTTATTTTGCTGAAACATCATTTTACGCTTAGAGAAGTGAAGAAAATAATCCCTTTATATGCCTAATTCTTTTTTATAATTAAAGTAAAGGCTTCTTAAGTATTAGAATAGATTCGTATCGTATCATACCTGCTCTGGTTTTTTCAAGCTCCCTTACGATAGTTTTATCCTCTTTAAAACCCAAAGCAAGAGCAAACTGTTTCAAAACTTCATCATTCTTAACTTCCACATAGTCTTTATCCACCTTATAGTGGTTGTTACCGATTATGATTACACATTTCGAACCTTTCTTCATAACCCGATGCATCTCTTTCAATGCAAGGTACATATCTTTGAAAAACTTATATGTCCTTAAAGCTTCTTTTTTTCTTCCGTATCGTCTAAGCGTGGATATGACCTCTTTAGCGTCTGCTGGTAGTCTTGCGTACTCAATGTTGTCATCTCTCATTTCCTCAAAGAGAGAAACTGAATACAGTTTAAGGTTCGGGTTACCTATCATACTCGCTTCCAACGATGGAATATCAGCCAGCTCCAGAAGCATTAGCTGCGGGTAATCATTTCTTATATAATCCAATGCAGTACTGTAGGGCGGCGAATTTACGATGGCATCAATAGGATCTATTTGTAAAGTACTCATGTCTCGGGTATCTGCCACGCATGTTTTTGACGAACCCAGCTTAATTTTCAGTGTTTGATTTAGCTTATGAAAAATGTATATTCTAAGGTAAAGGTTACGAAGTCGGTCGCGTAGTATATCGAGAAATTCGCCACTCCGTCTTCTGGCCAAGTCAGAGATTGTGCCACTAAGCCCAAGCAAGATGAAGTCACGTATTTTTTCGGAGCTGATTTTTTTAACTAACTCGTGAGCTATCAAAATTTCATCGATAGTCTCAGTTCCTTTGAGCATAGATAGAACACTTTTCGGAATGCTGGCCCTACGCTTCTCTACAGTTCCTTTGTCATAGTTTGGAGGGAAAAGAAGCATCGAACCCTTCGACTGTTTTTGATGGTTAAGAATCATGTCTGCGAGTTCTTGCAGGTAATTGCTGATTGCTTTCTTCAATTCACTGGGTGATAGACTTAAAGAATGGCACTTGACGTTTGACATTAAAACTGAGAGTGGATTGATTTCAACCCCAATACTGTTAAGGCCCATCCATGTGGCCTCAACTAATAACGTCCCACATCCAGCAAAGTTGTCC
>Ga0315280_10007516_pt1 | contig 14592 bp, 9 predicted proteins | sample YL17G06_40_MG_FD_203697 | JGI IMG/M metagenome (GOLD analysis project Ga0315280, IMG submission 203697) | Sediment microbial communities from Yellowstone Lake, YNP, Wyoming, USA - YL17G06_40 | ecosystem: Environmental > Aquatic > Freshwater > Lake > Sediment | place: USA: Wyoming | collected...
ACCCCCAGGGTTGCACTCGCACCCCAAACATTTCGTCATCGAACTCTCAATTTCTCGATTTTGATTAGGTCGTTTTGTTAACAGCCCGTTTCACTTCGGTGCCCGGAACCAGGCATTTCTTCGGTGCGTGTTTGGGATCATCCGAGCCAACGATCTGGGCATGACCGGCGGATCGAGCTGGGACTCCAGACGAGTGCCACACTTTTCATCACTATCACCCATTTTTGCAGGCGCCGCCGCATGGTTACGCGTGTGGTTACGAGAGCGGGCACGTTCCTAAAATCAAGACCCGTGGTCCGCGGCCTGATGGTCGCGCCTCTGATACGCTTTACAGGCCGACCGGGCGCTGCTAGACTCGGGCCCGTTGACGGAGGCGTCGGCCATGAAGTGCGGCACCCGGCGGGCCGTCGGTTCCCTCGCTCTAGTGATTCTGCTTTTTGCGCCGCTTGCTCGCGGCCAGGGGATCATCACTACCGTTGCCGGAAACACCTGGATTCTCCACGGCGACGGCGGTCCGGCAATCGGCGCACCGCTGTACGGAGTAAACGGGGTCTCGGTGGACGCCGCAGGAAATGTCTACGCAAGCGCTCAAGAAAACAGCGTGGTGATGAAGATCTCCCCCGACGGAATTCTCAAGGTCGTGGCCGGCAACGACGGCGGGTTGGGGGGATACGGTGACGGCGGACCCGGCACCCTCGCTTCTCTTAACAAGCCGAGCGGCGTTGCTGTAGACGCCGCCGGCAACGTCTACATTGCCGACGGGGGCCGCGTCCGCAAGGTCAGCCCGGCCGGAATCATCAGCACGGTGGCGGGCAGCGGCTACGTGGGATCGTCGGGCGACGGCGGACCGGCTACGAGCGCCTCGCTAGCCGGCGCTAGCGGCGTGGCCGTCGATGCCGCCGGCAACCTCTACATTGCCGATGGCAGCAGCCGCATCCGCAAGGTGACCCCATCCGGAATCATCAGCACCGTCGCAGGCAGTGGCGTATGGGGATTTTTCGGCGACGGCGGACCGGCTACGAGCGCCGCGCTAGCCGGCGCTAGCGGCGTGGCCGTCGATGCCGCCGGCAACGTCTACATCGCGGACCATTCCAACTGTCGGATCCGCAAGGTCACCCCATCCGGAATCATCAGCACCGTAGTGGGCAACGGCGTATGGGGATTTTCCGGCGACGGCGGGTTGGCCGCCGACGCTTCCCTGACCGGTCCTGAGGCGGTGGCCGTGGATGCCGCCGCCAATATCTACATCGCCGACTGGGGCAACAACGTGATCCGCAAGGTCAACCCGTCCGGAATCATCAGTACCGTGGCGGGGAACGGCACCGTGGGATATTTCGGTGATGGCGGTCCGGCCACTAGCGCCTCGCTGAACTGGACCGCAGGTGTGGCCGCAGACGCGGCCGGTAACATCTACATTGCTGACAAATGGAACAACCGCATACGCAAGGTCAGCCCGTCGGGAATTATCAGTACGCTGGCGGGTAGCGGGTGGCAAACATTTTCCGGCGACGGCGGCCCGGCCACCTGCGCTTCGATGTATTTACCCAAGGGCGTCGCCCTGGACGCTGGTGGCAATCTTTACATCGCCAATGAGGGCAACGCGCGCGTCCGAAAGGTTAGCCCTTCGGGAACGATCACTACCGTAGCAGGCAATGGCATATACGGATTTTCCGGGGACGGCGGCCCGGCCACCAGCGCCGCGCTCGACCAGCCGCAGAGCGTCGCGGTGGACGGTGCCGGCAACCTCTATATTGCTGATGCCTGGAACGCTCGTATTCGCAAGGTTAGCCCTTCGGGAACCATCACGACGGTAGCGGGCAACGGCGGGGGGTTTTCCGGGGACGGAGGACCGGCCACCAGCGCCTCGCTCTCCCACCCCAGCGGCCTGGCCTTGGATGCCGCCGGCAACCTCTACATCGCTGATCAGAACAACGCTCGCATTCGGAAGGTCAGCCCCTCGGGAATCATCAGCACCGTAGCGGGCAATGGCGCGCACGGGTTCTCTGGCGACGGCGGCCCGTCCACTACCGCTTCGCTGAACAGGCCCAGCGGCGTGACGGTGGATGCTGTCGGCAACTTTTTCATTGCTGACGCCGACAACCGCCGCATCCGCAAGGTCAGCCCCGCCGGAATCATCAGCACCGCAGCGGGCAGCGGCACGGCGGGATTTTCGGGTGACGGCGGTCCGGCCACGAGCGCCTCGCTCGACCTCGACCCGGTGTGGGGGGCTGGCGTGGCGGTGGACGCCCTTGGCAACCTGTACATCTCCGACACGAAAAACCACCGCATCCGCAAGGTAAACCCCTCCGGAATCATCAGCACGGTGGCGGGCAACGGTAGGGCGGGCTTCTCAGGCGACGGTGTCCCGGCCACCGTCGCCTCGCTCTATCTACCCTCGGGCATGGTCGTGGACGGTACCGGCAACCTCTACATCGCCGACACCTCGAACAACGTTGTCCGCAAGGTGCTGGCCGGCCCGCCGCCAGGCGGGAGCACAGAAGGGCGAATCAGCACAGGCGGTGTGACCAATGGAGCGAGCTTCGCCGCCGGTCTCACGCCCGGTTCCATTGTGGCCGTCTTTGGCGTCGGCATTACTAAGGCGGTGTCAGGCATTTCGCCTGCCACTTCGCTTCCGCTGCCGACAAGCTTAGGCGGCATATCGGTATCGATCGGCGGAATGCCCGCCCCCCTGTTCGCAGTAGCGAACGTGGCAGGCCGGGAGCAGATCAACCTGCAGGTTCCTTACGAGATAACCGGACTGCCGACGGTCAGCATCCAAGTGAACGCCAACGGGGTTTTGAGCAATACCGTCCAAGTGACCGTGCTGCAAGCGCATCCCGGCATTTTCACAATGGACGGCGCCGCGGGGGCGATCCTACACGGCAACAGCAATGCCCTGGTGACGGCCACGAATCCGGCGGCACCCAACGAGGTGATAACGATCTACGCTACCGGTTTGGGGCCGGTCAGCCCCGCGCCCAAGACAGGCAACCCTGCTCCAACCACAGAACCGTTGGCGCGGACGGCAGTTACGCCGACGGTAAGAATCGGCGCGGTCAACGCCCCGGTACTATTCTCCGGCCTGGCGCCCGGCTTTGTGGGCCTCTACCAAGTGAATGCCCAGGTGCCGGATGGAATCACGCCCGGCGACGCGCTGCCGGTCGTCATCGCCCAAAGCAGCGTATCCAGCAACCTCGCCACCATTGCCGTGCGATGACTGATAACGGCGGTTGGCATTACGGAGGTCGGAAGCCGGAACCCGCGTTCCGTTTTCTAAAGCCGATTTGGCCCACGAAGTAACGCTTTGGTCCAACTACGCCCTGCACAGCTTGACAACCCGTTTCACTTGGGCGCCCGGAACCGCACACTTCGCCATTTCCGTGCGTATATTTACATTGACGGCCGAGTGATCGGCCTTCCCACCAGACGACGGGACGACCGCCATGCGGACTCCCTTGTGGGTGCGCATTCCACCCTCAGGAGAACGCATGGCACCCGAGACGCCGATTCATCCGGACGACCTCGCCGAAATCGCCTCCATCCTTGCCGCCGGCTACCTGCAATACCGCCGGTCCCTCCGTGTTTCCGACGCCGACAATTGCCTTGATTCCGGCCAAAACCCGAGCGTCCACGTGCAGGCGGTTAAATGAAACAGGCTGGAGACTGGAGGCTGCAGGCTTTCAGGCTCCGGCCTACGACCTCCGGCCTGCAACCTCCAAAGGAGAGAACTGATGGACATGGCGGTAATCAAGGAAATCGAGGCCCTGCGGAAGATGACGGTCGGCGGCCTCCGGCAAAGGTACGACGAGGAGTTCGGCGAGGAGTCGCGGTCAAACGGAGCGCCTACGCCAGCAGATAGTTCCTGGCTGTCTCACGGAAAGATTCCACTTGCGCGTCCCGCCATTCGACGCCGCGCTGTAGCTCACGCGCCAGAAGATCAGCAGCGCGGAGAGCCATCTCGATTGCCGCCCGGGCATTCAGGAACAAAGCTCGGGTCCGGCGCGCCAGAACGTCTTCCAAGGTCCGCGCCATTTCCTGACGCGCCGCCCACACCACTTCCGCGCCGCAATAGGGAAGCGCCGGATGCAGCGGCTGGGCCAGCGCAGGGTCGCTGTCCGCCAGTAGTTTCCGATTCGCATTGTATGGTCTCGGGAAAACGCTTGTTGATTCCCAGGTCCCATTGCCAGAAATTCGGCCCGCGCAGAGCGTTGCGGCCGAGGTTGCCGAACGGCGCGGAGGCAGCCGCCATGACATACGCAGCCTTGTTCCGGTACTGGCCGATCATGGAAACCCCGCTGGGGCGCGTGGGATCGGCGACGAGGTTGGGACGCTGCATGGCTACGCCGCGCCATTCGGCCAAACGCCCGTTGGAATCCGGCGCGGGTTCGAAGCACAGAAGACAGGACGCCAAAGGACGTAGGAGGGAGGCTGGAGATTGGATCGGCGGACTATTCCAGGAATGGGACAAATCCAATGGTCTCGAAAAGATCGAGTTTGGCGAGAGGGAGGCTCATCGGGGTCCCGCAATCACTTGCCGGCGTCTCGGAGATTCCATAGCAATTCGAGAGCGACGCCGCCGATTTTCTCCGTATCGAGATAAGCGAAGCGGCCTGAGCCTTTTCTCCCCGCTTGACCCCATGCGCCTGACTGCGTCACCCGGAAGCCAGCTTCTCCCCATTCGGCGATGGCCCGGTCCATATCTTCCACCGGAAATCCCATCTTCTCCCAGTATGACGAGATCGGCTGGAGGTCGTGGGCGGCGAATGCGAGCTGGTTGATTTTCGGTTCCTCCGGGGCGGGCCCTCCCGTTTCGCCGCCGCACACCAGACCGAGAACGTACTTACCTTGCGGGGCGGTGTCGAAATACACGTAGCGCGCGCCCTGCTGTTCGCCGCGCTGCAGGACAGCGACACCAAGCGCCCTCAGACGCTCGATCTCGGCGTCGAGCGCCTCCGGCGCCGGCGTCCGGTGCAGGATGGCAAAGATCCCATCGCCGTGTTTCTTGCGGAAATCCGCATACACGCTGGCGGAGTCCAAGGGCTGAATCCAATCCGCTCGGAGATTGCCCAGCCAACCGGAAACGGCCCGCGACTTGCCGGCTGGCGGTCGGCCTCTGGACTCGGCATTCACGGCAGACTCCGCACGCTTCTGCACCTTCAGCAAGCCGGTCTTGCTCCAGCCTTCGGTAACCCGATCGGCATCGCCCACCACCCAAACCACGCGATCAACCGTCCGGTAGAACTCCGGCAGTTGGGCCGCTGCAGGAACAGCGGCCAGGAGAATCGCCAGCAGTCTGTGCATTAGTGTGTCCTCTATGTGCGCTTTCTTTGAGGCGACAACGCGGCGCGGATCGGGGCTCTCAGGTCATCGCTCTCCTACTTGGCGAGTTCGCGCAACAACGCCTGGCGTGGCCCCACTTGCGACAGATCGAACGGCTCGAAGACGATCTTCAGCGCGGGCGAGTCCGGTTTCAACCGAAAGTCGCGCCGCGCTGGATCGACAAACAGCGGGCCGGCCACCAGCGATCCTTCGTCCATGCCGCGTGCCCGCCATTGCTCCCAGCTTTCCGGGCCGAAACGGATTTCTCCCCCACCCTCCTGCCAGTACAGGTTTTCCCGGAGCGCCACGTCCGTGTCATTCCATTTCACGCGCAGCACATTATGGCCCTTCTCCCAATAGACGATGTTACGCTCGTAAGTGAAATTGTTGCCGGGCGGCAGTTTCGGCGATCCGCCGTTCGGCTCCAGTTGTGCGTCGCGGCCAAAGGCAAAGATGTTGTTCCGGATCACGTTCCCCTTGCCGAACGACTGCCCGAAGCCCGCCGTACTGGTGTTGTAGGTGATGTTTTTCTCGACCAGCATGTTCGAACTGCCGTTATCGAAATAGACTCCGCGCCCGATGTACGCCGAATGCTGGACGTCGTGCAGGAGGTTGTACCGGATGATGGTGCCCGGTTGCGAGCCGAGCGTGTAGATCGCCCCCATGTCGTTCAGCCAGCCCTGTCCAATGTCGTGAACATGGTTGTATTCGACAATGTTTCCGCGGGCGACCGACTTGCCTAAGCCCCAGGTCCAACCCACCGAAATCCCGCTGTAATAGAAGTCGTGAATGTGGTTGTGCGCGACCAGGTTGTCGTAGCTCGGCCCGATCCAGATGCCGTGGCTGCCATGAAAGGTGCGCCCGCCCGAGTAGATATGGTTGTCGGTAATTTCGATATGGTGGGTTTCTTCGGACGGGTGGTCGTGCACGATGCCATTCTCGTCAGGCCTGATCACGCCGTTGCGCTCGGCCTCTCCGACCCGAATGCCGCCCGTGCCAGTATCGAAGATCTGGCACCCAACCACACGATTCCGCTCGCAGCCGCGTGAAAAGTGAATGGCGTGCTGGCTGACGTGCGCGATGGCGCACAGCTCCAGCGCGCAGTGGCGCGCGCCGTAGAACCGGATGGCCCCGGGCACTGGAGCCGAGCCCTGCCGCTGGTAGAAGCCGGACGGATCGTTCCGCGGCATCCACCACTCGCAGTGCGCGAACGTCAGGCCGCGAAAGTGCAGATGCTCGACATAGCGTCCGCTCCGCGCATCGCCTTCCAGCGACATCAGCCGCTCCAGCACCGGCGCCACAAACCGCGCTTCCGAGATCTTCTCCCCGGGCATTGGCATGTAGTACAGCTTCCCGGTCTTTCGGTTGAGATACCACTCGCCGGGCGCATCGAGGATCTCGAACGCGTTCTCGACGTAGTAGCGGGCCAGCGCGGGAGGGTTTCCGAAACCATCGGTCAGGCGATGCGTGTTCGGGTATTCGAGCGTGACCATGTGCCCGGCCTCGTCGAGGTCCGCGATGTGCCGCCGGACGCTGACCCAAAACGTCATCATCACCACCGCCACGTCGTCGAGGTTCTCCCACCTGCTGATTTCTCCCGGCGCAAATTGAAAACGCTTTTGCGGGACTTGGTAGGAGACCTTAAGATTCAAATCAGGAACGGCGGTCACGCGGAAGAAGCCTTGGTTCGGGTTGCGTGCCAGCGTGCGGCGATCTTCGCCGGCCCAGAGTTGCCGGAAATGCCACTTACCCTCCCGCACCTCGGGAATATCCGCCACCCACAGTGTCTTGCCGGCGACAATTGTTTCCTTCCAGCCGGTGATCGGACGGCCGCCGCTGATCACCGGTTTTTCGTCTCGGTATGCGCGATAGACGACCGGGCAGTCCGCGGTGCCCGAATCCTCGGGCGTAAACAGAAGCGTGCGGGAAAGACGATAAGTGCCGCCGTGCACGAACACCGTGAGCGGCTGTTTCAGAGCGCCGCCCTGCGCTCGTTTCAACTCACGAACAGCGTCACGCGCCCGCTCGACAGTCGCGAAAGGGGATTGGGTGCTTCCGTCCGCGTTGTCGGAGCCATGGGGCGCGACGTGAAACTCCTGGGCGCCAAACAGAGGGCATGACAAAGCGAAAACGAACACAATGAATGCGCCCAAAACCATGCCGTGAGTCTATATCAGAACTGGCACAACCCGTTCGATGGGGCGCTGGCCTTCCGACGCCCAGACATATGTCCGTCTGGGTGCGCCGCAGGCTGCAGCTTCTGCCCGCCGGCCCCCGCCAACGCGGTGACCGGTTTAGCCCGCAAGACGCCGGCGCTACAGGGCGCTACAGTGTCCCACTGGAAGAGGATGGTGCGGGTGCGATAGAGTTTCGGGAAACAGCGTTCGGTTTTTATCGAGGAGAGCACGTCTCATGAAACTCATCGGGGCAATTTTCTTCTTCACGCTCTTGACGATTCCCTTCGTCGGGGCGCAGACACCCGAGGAACAGAAAAAGATCGAGGAGATCAGGACGAAGCGTGATCGCGGCGAGCAACTGACGCCGGACGAAAAGCAACTGTTGCAAAGCCGCATCCAGCAACAGCGGCCCAACGCCCAGCAGATGGAGGAGCGCCGCCGGCAGTACGTGAAGGAGCATCCGCCACAACCGTCGGTGGGCTTGATCCCGCTCACCGACCTGGGCACGGGCGCCCATAAAGGAGAGCAGGGCGGGCTCTATCCCGGCGGAAAAAATGAACCGCCAAGTCAGCATCTCCAGGCTGGCCTGAAACTGGCGCGCGAAATCGCGCCGTTGGATGCGGCAGGTAACAAGTCACCGGACGGCAAGATCGTTCTGCTCTCGATCGGCTTTTCGAACCCGAGCATCGAGTTCCCCGCGTTCCAGAAACTCGCCGCCGGCGATTCGGCCGTGAACGCGCGCCTGGTGACCGTGAATGGCTGCGTGGGCGCCCAGGCGGCCAATGTCATCGCCAACCCGCAGTCCAATTACTGGAACATCGTGGACCAAAGGCTGAGCCAGGCGGGCGTGACGGGCCAGCAGGTGCAGGCGCTGTGGATCAAGCTGGTAAACCCGGGGCCGAGCCAGTCGTTTCCAGCCGAAGCGAAGACGCTGTACGCCAACATCATCGACACGCTGCACAATGTGCACGACCGCTTCCCCAACTCCAGGGTCGCGTACCTGTCCAGCCGCACCTACGGCGGATGGACGGAAGTCGGCGGCAGCCCCGAGCCGGCGGCGTACGAGACAGGTTTTGCGGTGAAATGGGTGGTGGCCGATCAGCTTGCCGGCAAGCCCGAAGTCAACTTCGATCCCGCGAAAGGAGCAATCCGCTCGCCGTGGATCGAGTGGGGACCGTACCTCTGGACCGACGGCGTCAAGGGGCGGAAAGACGGCTTCGTGTACCTGCGCGAAGACCTGCGAGAAGACGGGCTGCATCCGTCCGAGCAAGGTCAGGCGAAGGTTGCGAAACTGATGATGGATTTCTTCAAGACCGATCCGACCACGCGGCCATGGTTCTTGAAAACAGAGCCGTGACCGTAAGGAAGCGGTTCATGCACCGCAACCGTTCGCTGGCGCTCGCCGCTCTGCCATGGCGGGTGCTATGACGCAGCGTTTGGGCGTGGGAGAGGCCACTGGCTGCAAAATGGCTGAGCACATGAAGCGAAAGAGCATAGCCGAACGGCACGACTACGGAAGGAACCTGCGCCAGGCGGTACACCGGGTGGATCAGGCCGTCTGGACGCCCCACGCGCGCCGGCACGATCCGGTAGAAATCGTTCTGCGATCGAATGCCGAACGGCTGCCCGCGCTGATTCCGATCAAGATGGGCCGCATGGCGCAATCGCCCTTCGGTTTCTTTCGGGGCGCCGCTCCGGTGATGGCTGCCGATCTGGCCATGCTGCCCAAAACCGGCCTCGGCGTCCAAATGTGCGGCGACGCCCATGTGCGCAACCTGGGCGCCTTCGCCGCCGCAGACGGCCACCTGGTGTTTGACCTCAATGACTTTGACGAGACGATCCCCGGTCCCTGGGAGTGGGACTTGAAACGGCTGGCGGCCAGCTTCGTGCTGGCGGGCCAAGGGGCAGGCGACAGCAAGCGGGAGTGCGACGATGCGGTTCGGGACCTGGTGCGGAGCTACCGCGAAGGCATGGATCGCTTTGCCGGGATGAAGGTCCTGGAACTGCTCCGCTGTGAGGTGCGGCGCGGCACTCGGGTCGGGCCGGTCCATGATGTCCTGGCCAAGGCGGAGCGCGCGACCCCGGAGCGCACGCTGGAGAAATTGACGGTGCCGACTAAGGACGGCGGGCGGCGCTTCGCCGACAAAAAACCACTTCTCGAACACCTTCCGGACAGCACCGCGCGCAACGTTCTGGCTGCATTGATTCCGTACCGGGAGACGCTCTGCGCCGCTCGTCAGCTCGTGCTGGACGCCTACCAGCCCGTCGATGTGGCCTTCAAAGTGGTCGGCACGGGCAGCGTGGGCACGCGCGATTACGTAATCTTGTGTTTTGGCAACGGCTTTGATGATCCGCTGTTCCTTCAGGTGAAAGAAGAAATGCCCTCCTGCTACGCGCCTTACCTGCCCGAGGTAAACCCCTTCCCGCACGAAGGCCGGCGGGTGGCTGAAGGCCAATATCGCATGCAGACCGTCTCGGACCCCTTGCTCGGCTGGACCACGATCGACAGCCGGCATTTCCTGGTTCGCCAGCTTGCCGACCACAAGGCCGGCATCGATCCAGCGGAGCTGAAAGGCACGGCTCTGCGTGAATTTGCCGCGGTGTCCGGCGAAATCCTGGCCAAGGCCCACGCCCGCACCGGCGACGCGGCGGCTATCGCCGGTTACTGCGGCAAGAGCGACAAGCTGGACCAGGCAATAAGCAAGTTCGCATTCTCCTATGCGGATCAGGTCAGCCAGGATCACGCACGATTCGTTGAAGCGGTGCGGCAAGGCCGTGTGCAAGCAATCAGTGAGAGTTGAATTAGGAGCAGAAATGAAACGCTTTGTGACGCTTATGGGTTGGCTGTTGCCGGTGTTTCTGGGTCCGCTTCTTGCCGCCGGCCAAATGCCGCCCTACACCGGGAAACCGATTCAGTATCAATACGGCTCGATGGATTGGGTGGATCCCGACCGCACGGCGCCGGGGGGCACGGCTTATAAGACGTTTCGCAGCAGAACCATAAATGCCGAGGTCAGCTACCTGGTTTATCTTCCTCCGGATTACGAGCAGCAGAAGACTGCGCGCTACCCGGTCCTTTACGACTTGCCTGCCAGCGGCGGCACGCCCCGGCGGGACCTTCCCGAAATCGTGAGGCGCGTGGATGCAGCCATCCGCGCCAGCCGGATTTCCCCGATGATCGTGGTCGGTGTCAACGGCCTGCGCGGCAACACCATGTACTGCGATTCAAGGGATGGCCTCTACCCCGTTGAGACTGTGATCGTGAAGGACCTTATCCCACATGTCGATGCCACCTACCGGACCGTGGCGTCGCGGGAAGGCCGTGCGGTCGATGGTTTTTCGATGGGTGGCTTCGGCGCGGCGCATCTCGGCTTCAAGTTTCCCGAGATGTTCGGCGTGATATCGATCATGGCGCCGCCGTTGCTGGGTCCCGAGCTCAAGCAGACGTTGCCGTCCAACGCCTGGTCGAAGTTATTCTCCACGGCAATGGCCGGCGACCTGGAATATTTCAGAGCCAATGATCCGTTTACACTGGCTGAGAAGAATGCCGATGCGCTTCGCGACCGGACCGTCATCAGGATCGTAGCCCACTGGGAGAATGAAAACTGGCTGTGGCCGCAGTGCGAGAAGCTGCACCAGGTTCTGCTGCGAAACATGATTCCGCACGAGTTCTATTTCCTGACGAACGTCAAGGGGCACAATCGCAGCCAATGCCTGAACACCATGGGCGACGGCGCGTTCGCCTTTTTCAGCTCATCTTTGGTTCGCCCGCAGAGCAGTCCGCCCGCGGCCCCTCGTACCGGCGCTGCTCCCGGGCCCGCCGAGGAATGGGAACGGTTTCCCGACGGCTCCGTGGGACGGGAGACCGAATTCCAGGGAGTCGGAGTCATCGCCATCCCTGCCTACATACGCAAGCCGGATGGCCCCGGTCCGTTCCCGGCGATCGTGCTGGCGCATGGCGGGCGGTACGGGAAAGCGCCGACCGTCGCCATGGGCCGTTCGATGCAATCGCCCACCACGGACTTTATCAAGGCGGGTTGGGCGGTCTACTCCATTGACTACCGCCCCGCCGACAGAATAGCGATCGAACCCATCGAGTTCGACGACAGCGTCGAGGCCGTAAAGACCGTGAGGAAATACCCTTTCATCGATCCCCGACGGGTGGGGTGGATGGGCGGCAGCCACGGCGCGCAAGTTGGATCGCGGGTGGCATCGCGCGTTGACTTGAGCGGCGCGATTCTCTGTGCCCCCGCGGCCCTCGATCTCATCGAGGTGAAGAAAGCCTTCGGCCGGGGCGAGAAACTCGTATCGATCCTGAACAAAATGGTCGCGGACATGGAGAAGGAGCGCGGCGCGCCGGCGGAGGAAATCGAGAACAACCCCGCCAAGTATGGCTACAGCTCGGCGTTGACCGAGGCGGCACAGGTTCGCTGTCCCATTTTGATCATCAACGGGCGCAACGACGACAACTCCCCGGTGTCGATCATTGACGTGTATGTCAAGAAGCTGCGCGCCGCGGGCCAACAGGTGGAAACCTATCTTCCGGACAATGGGCCGCACGGCTTCTATTTCGGGCGCCCGGATATCCCCGAGTGGAAAGAATCTACGCGGTGGGCCGTGGCTTTCTTCCGCCAGCGCTTTGGACAGGAATCCAGACCGCCACGCTGATTGTTCGGCTGTTTGAGCGCTCCGCCTGGCGCGTGTTTCAGCGTTTCGGAAAGTGCTTCATTAAGAATTCGATCTGGTCCCGCTGCCACTGCCCCGCCGGTTTTCCTTCGTAGTCGTCCTTCACCCGGACTATGCACTCAATCCCGAGTTTGTCCATTTTCTCCTTGAGGAAATATCCAAAGCGCGGGTGATGGATGCCGACGCCCTGGTTTTCGGGCGGCATGGGCGTGTTGGACTGGGCATAGTAAAGGAACACCGGCGGGTCGTCGCCAGTCAGGTGCGTAACCGGGGAGCCGTCTTCATACAGCTTGAAGTATTCCCTGGCCTCCAGCGGGTCTTCCCCTTGCTTCACGCCGAACAACGTGCGCAAAGCGCCGATGCGGCCGATTTCCGGGGTGATCAGCCGGGCTACCGCCCGCGGGTCGTACGTCGTCTGCCCGTTGTTGACGGCCATGGCACAGAGGCGCGTGGACTGCCGCTTTACGGGATCATCGCTCCTGGGATCGGCCATATCATCATGGAATCCGATCCACAGCGAGATCCCGGCGCCCGCCGAGCCTCCGGTGGCGGCAAAGGCATCAGGGTTCAGGCCGTACTCGCGGGCGTGCAAGCGCAGGAATTGTACCGCCCGCGCGCTATCGGCCATCGGCGCCGGGTAAGGGGCCTGCGTGGAGTACCGGTAATTGATGGCGGCAACCGAGATGCCGTTCTTCAGACAACCCTCGAGCAGCAATGAGCCGATCTGCCCCTTGTCGCCGGCAGTGAATCCGCCGCCGTGAATAAAGATAACGAGAGGCGCCGGATGATCTACCTTGGCCTTCCACAAATCCAGCACGTTCCGCTCGTGCGGCCCGTAGGAGACATTGGCCCAATCCGGAGCGATCGAAGGTACGGGTTGTTTCTTGGCTCCGGGCGCCTGCCCGCTGACCGGCGCCTGCAGAATCAAGGACAACAGCAGTACCGCCGTAATCGACGCCGTGCGAGGATTCATCGCTAATCTCCTGTGGCATCCACCCCGTCAGGGTGGCGCATGCTGGAACGCCGGACGCCAAGCCGGCCGGAAGGCGGCCGCCGCCAAATACATCCCTGCTGCCGCGCCTCATCGTGGCCAGCGCGGGGGCCAGACGTCCGAATTGCGATCGGCGGAAGTATAGCACCGGGCGGCGTGGCGTATCGGCCCGACGGGCCAGCTCGCAGGCGGTCCCCTGGAAACTGCGGCGATTCAAGCCGACCTGCGGTATTCTTTCGGATGAGTTCAAGGGCGGGGCGCCCTGTTGAACACAGAGAACGCGACTCGCGGCGATGTTTTAACTTTCACCACTGCCTCTTCGTTCTCGGGATACGGGAAGCCAGGACAAAAAGTTATGAACACACTGCTCCGAACCGCAACGCTGGCCCTTCTCATGGTGCTGGCCGCGCTGGCGCAGGCGCCCAGGCACCAGGCAAGCTGGCTGGACCCCGACAAGAGCGAACCCGCGGGCACACACTACGCAACGTTTTCGAGCCGGCTGGCAGGCGGAGAGGTCAGTTACCTCATCTCGCTGCCGGCAACTTACGACGCCCAACCGGCGTCACGCTACCCGGTGGTCTACTGGCTGCATGGCCTGAATGGCGCCCAGCGCGGCGGGGGCAAATTCGTGGAGCAATTGACCGCCGCCGAATACGAACTGGTTCCGGGTGTCGGGCATAACGCCACCCTGTTCTATGACCAGCTCGGCGAGCGAGCTTTCGCGTACTACCAGAAGGCTCTCACCGGCAGGCCGCCCTCGGCGGGGAACTGGCTGAACGCCTCGGCGACGTCGCGCGTGTTCCAGCGCGGCGACGTGGAAGTCCTGACCTTCGAGACCGAGCAGGATTACGACCGCCTCCAGGAACTCTACCGCAAGGGCGAGGATACCCAGCCCACGCCCGGCGTCATGACCACGCTGTATTACCGGTCGAACCTCGACGGCTCGGTGCAGCCCTATGCGTTACGGCTCCCCAACAACTATTCGCGCGAGCGGAAGTATCCTCTGGTCATCCAATTGCACGGGACGAACTTCAAGGAAGTCCTCTCTGGTTCGCGCTTGAACTACCGCGGCATGGGAGGACCGCAGTGGATTCACACCGACCTGCCGGTGATCTACGCCCATTGTTTCGGCGGGCCGACCACCTTCTATCAGGGCATGGGCGAATTGGAGGTGCTCAGGGTGATCGAGGAAGCCAAGCGGCGATTTGCGGTGGATCCGGACCGTGTCTACATCATGGGGCATTCCATGGGCGGAGCGGGCTCGTACACGGTCGGGCTCCATTATCCGGATCATTTTGGTGGAATCTCGGCGGGGGACCCGGCCATGTGGAGCCGGGCGGAGGCCAGTCCGAAATGGATGGCCCCGCAAATCGCCATCGTCTCCGTCCCCAACCTGTACCCCAACGCCCGCAACGTAGA
>Ga0315280_10007517_pt1 | contig 14590 bp, 14 predicted proteins | sample YL17G06_40_MG_FD_203697 | JGI IMG/M metagenome (GOLD analysis project Ga0315280, IMG submission 203697) | Sediment microbial communities from Yellowstone Lake, YNP, Wyoming, USA - YL17G06_40 | ecosystem: Environmental > Aquatic > Freshwater > Lake > Sediment | place: USA: Wyoming | collected...
GCAAATCAAAACAAATTTATCCCCTGGGTGGATATTTGCTTTTTCTCTTAACTCCCTGGGAAGTACCATTTGGCCTCGCTCATCAATGTTGATGATTGATTCAACCTTATGCCTGTCATGGCCCAACGTAGTTTAGGGAGTGGTTCATTAGACCTTACCCATCATCTTGGACATCATCTCTTTCATAGGGAAATCCATTCCCTTCATCATCTCCATACAGTGAGGCATCATTTCCTGAAAAAAAGATTTATCCTCCATTGCGATCTGACAAAATTCGGGAATTAACTTCTTCATCACTTCTTTTTGTTCGTCCTTAGATAAGTTCTGAAAACTACTCACGAAATCATCTACCTTACTCATCTTAACCTCCTCCTAATCTTTACTTGGTTTTATCTTTTCGGCCGGCAACATAGTTCCTGAACTCCTTAAGGAGGATGCTTTTGTACTCCCGTCGGGCGGAGGGCGGGATATAATTTTTATTTTTCTCCAGCCTATCGAGGATTTCTTCGGCAGTCTCCTTATTCGGTTGTCTGCCTTCAGAGTAAAGGTCGGCCAGTATATTGTTCAAACCATTAACACGGACCTGTGTATCATCAGGAAACTTCAGCATGCGCCAGCTAACTGTTGGCCGGTCGGAATCGTCTCCTCATGTTATTCAACCTATCTTTTCAAACAGTGACATATTACACCTCCTCAATTATAGAAATCTACGAAAGCCCTCTTCTGATCCTTTACCATCATTTCATCTCCTCTCTTTTCAATTCAGTGATAGTGCCGGTCAGGTAAAATGCTGATTGTCAAACCTTTAATATCTCTTGAACAGCAACTCCTAATCGCTGAAGTCCCTTTAATTCTGCCTCCATCAGCGGAAACTGAAGCACAGGGAGGTTGAACCGCTCTTTAATCTCCTTCAGGTATTTCATCTGCATCTTTCTTCTATTTTTGAAAAAGTCATTTACACAAACCTCTTCCGGCAAGATCATATTTGCAACCACAACTTGTGTTTCAATTCCTGCCTTCTTCAAATCGAGCATAGCCCGGTATGACTCCGTGATTGGCGTTGACTCAGGGTAAAGGACAAGGCTAAAGACCGTGTGGCTCTTATCTCTCAGCATCCGGATCAATTCTTTGAATCTCCTCTGGGTCACTTCTTTAGCATCTGCATCTGCACCCGTTGAGATCATCATCTCGACCTGTTTGGCATAATCGAATGGGAGGTCAAGAAGTCTTAACGTGTGTCCTGTTGGCGCCGTGTCAAACACAATCACATCGTAATCCCTGCTTTCAATGAACTGTGCGAATTTATCGAATGCAGCCATCTCCTCTGTGCATGGAGAGTTCAACTCCTCTTCCATCGCAGCGAGCATATCATCTGAGTATTTTCCCTTCGCTTCATTCAGTATCTTCTCCTTATACTGTTTGAAGGCCTCTTCCTGGTCGATCATCACTGCATAAAGATCTCGCGCAATTTTTGCTGGTTGACTTCCCACCTTCACATCAAGGACCTGTCCGATATGTGCTGCAGGATCTGTTGTAACAAGAAGCGTTTTAAAGCCTTGCCTGGACAGATAAAGCGCCGCAATGCAGGAGATAGTGGTCTTGCCGACCCCTCCCTTGCCCGTAAAGAATATTGCCTTTGTCTCTCCTCTTGGGAACCAGAGCCGCTGGATATCCGGTTTTTCAAGGGTGAAACCCTCCGGGAAGGGCGCTTCAGGACCTACATTGAAAGAGACCCCCCCACCGTTAAACAGTTCCTGTGCCACGCTCTTGAGCGCATCGGTCCCTTTCACCTCCCCGTCTCTTAGAAGCATGTAGCGTCTGGAACCATTGAACATTTCGTCTGTCTTCCTGATGATCTTTTGCTGCGACTCATACTTCTTCTTGAAAAACTCGATGTCGCAAACCTCTTTCGGCAATATTCCGTTTATGATAATTTTGCCTGACCTTATACCTATTGCCATAAGCTCCTTCATCGCCCGGACAGTTTCATAAAGGGATAATTGCTCAGGCCTCATCACAAAGACAAATTTTGTCCTCTCGGGATTTCTCAACAGGGCCATTGCCCTGTCATACTTTTCCTTCGATTCCTGTATCGCTTGAACAGGACCGAGGCAGGTCTGTCCGCTACCCTTTGCCGACTCCTCTATGTGCTTCGACCAGTCCACCGGAAGCTCAAGAAGTCGTATGGTATGTCCTGTAGGGGCCGTATCGAATATGACGATTTCATATTCATTGGCCTCCATAAAATCGATAAATCGATCGAACGAGGCAATTTCTGTCGTGCAGGGTGAACTGAACTGCTCCTCAAGGGTAGCGATCACATCCTCCGGCATGATCTCCCTGAAAGGGCCTATGATCCTTTCTTTATATTCCCCTGTAGCCGCATCAGGTTCTATCTCCATGGCATAAAGATTCTGTACGCCGTCAATCGGTGTTATCTTGTGGCCTATTTCCTGTTCAAAGACATCTCCGAGATTGGAGGCAGGATCTGTGGTTACGATCAATACCTTTCTACCTTCGTTAGCATAGTGAATAGCGGTTGCGGAAGCCATTGTGGTTTTACCCACGCCGCCTTTTCCCGAGAAGAAAATATATTCGGTCATTTCTTATTTACCTTCCTTTCCTGAATGGTCGATTACCCGCAGCAAGAAGGCATCCCTTTAACCATAAAGCCATTCTCGTAATCAAGAGTCGCTTTAGAAAGGGCCTCATGGGCCGCGGGCTCCACATAGATCTTTAAGTTATTCTTTTCTATTAATACATCTCCATCCTCTCCTTTTTCTGTCACATCAAGACCATAAGAGGCACAACATCCGCCTCCGGAGATAAAGATCCTGATATTGGAGCTCGTCGTATCCGATTCTGAGAGGATCTTTTTAAACTGTTTTACTGCCGCATCTGTGATTTCTAACATTGGTTCACCTCCTGGTTTAGCGATTAGCCAAATTGCAATGTCATTGGTTTTCCTTTTTTCAAAGGTGCAATGCCTAACTCTTTACATAAATCTTCATACAGGGGATATTCCCCTGTTTTGAAAACTTTTCCGTTTACAATGGTGACCGGCAGTATCTTCTTACCGTTGCCATGAAGCAGATCCGCAATTGTTTTATTTGCCGTAAATGCTTTGATCTGCTGAGCAAGATTATACCGCTCAACCACTACGCCCTGCTTTTTCAACGCCAGAACAGCATCATTCAATTTGACAAGAACGGGGTCAATCCCTGGCCCGCAGACTCCTGACGAGCAGCACATAGGTGGGTCATAGAATTCAACTTTCATTTCGATTCTCTCCTTTCGTTTAAATTCTTCGCTTTATGAAAAACAACTCGATTGAACGCCTGACGGAGTCTCTCGATTTCCAAACGTTAGTTCCTGACAGTCGGTCCCGTCAGAGCAAAGAAGGATCTCAAGGGCTTTATAGACCTCCTCATATCGCTTGCCCAGTTGGGTTCTCAAGCGCATCTGCCTCTCCTTGTAAGTGAGATGGTTCTCCCGAAAGCCAAGGTTTTCCCGCTCCAGCATAGCATCTGTTTGCAACTGGACCTCGAAGACCTGATGGTTCCGTTGAATCGCAATCTTATACGCCTCAAATCCGCTCTTCTTCTTCCTCGGTCCGATGTAATCTTTTGTCTCCAGGAGTTCATGGAGGGGTAGCGCCTGAAACCATTGAATCGTCTTCTGTAAGGTCGTCAAATCCTTTGTAATAACTTTTATTCCGTAAACATCTTTTATGACCTGGCTGTACTGATTCAATACCTTATCCCGTCTGAACATCTTATCAATATCGAAGAGGATATCAGCCACCTTGTAGGCGAGGTTTGACGGCGTTTTGATTCGAGTAGAAATCAAGTGAATTCCAAAAGGATTTTCCCCTTCCACAACTCCTTTGACGAAGGAAGCAATACTCAGTGTCTTTTCACCGCACCAACATAAAGGTGCGTGGAGGAAGGAGCGATGTGTATCTCCTTCCTCATTTAGGTTTCTGAAACTTCCTGAAAGTCTCGTCTGGGATTTTTGGATTCCCCCATGCTCTTTATGGATGCACCTTCCCCAGACCTCCGAAAAGAGAGAAACCCTGCACCCTAAAATCCCGTCGGCCAGATCCTGGGTAAAAGTATAAAGCCCCCTTTCACCTGCCTGGATCGCATCACAAAAAACTTCCCGCACATGACAGACATCCTCCTTTGCTATTCGAAATTCCTCGTTGTGGTTTATGCTGTCTCTCATCTTTTCTAAGATCTTTGTGAGTTTGGGATCCTGAACCACTTTCTCTAAAGTCGATCTAAATAAGGGTCTTCCCATAGGTTACTCACCTCCGAAGATAGTCTTTTTGAGCATCAAATACCCATATATTTCTCAAACCGTTCAAGCTGCGTTTCCAGGACCTCTACTTCTTCATAGACCATTCTTGCCTCTTTAGCTAAATCCGTATTTTTAGCCAGTTGAAGCATGCGGCGAGAGAAACCTCCAATGGCGGTGATCCGGTTCCGAAAGGCATGGGCAGTTTCCCGAACCATTATCTCTTTCCTTTTGTAGGATTCAATCAGTTGTTCTGTTAACTCAGCTTTACCTACGGCCGCTCCAATCAACTCCCCCACCACCTTCAGATACTCAAAATCTTCATCTGAGATAGGAAGGCCTTTTTTACCGGAATCAACAATTAAGGCCCCAACTCTTCTTTCTTCCTGGGTTATTGAATCCACATACCAAAGGGGGATAACGGCTTTAATCTTAATTCCTTTTTTTAAGGTATGGCGATAACCAGCCACAAGGCTCGGGTCGGTCAGGTTAACAGGCGTTCCCTTTTCAACAACTCTCCATACAATGCTCTCTTTGCAAACTGGCACTTGTTCCATTGGGCATTCATATTTACCTATCCAACAGTGAAGCTTCAGGTCCTCACCCTCCATAAGCACACATCGGGCTCGCATTCCTAATCTCTGGCTGATGTGATCAAGGCAGGTCTTGATAAGATAAGCCCGGTTCATGCACCAACTCACCAAACGGGCGATCTCGAGAAGATCCTCGTAGCGTTTGAATAGGTTGTCATTTTTTACAGATCTAACGGATTGTTTTCTTGTCATAGACAAAACCTTATCAAAAAGGAATGTGCGAAATCTGCTGGCCTTCAGCAAAACGTTCCATAATACCCTTTCCCTCCTTTTTAGCTATCGATTCATCCTGCCCCTTGATATACTCATTTTGCCAGACCCGGTCGGCGAAGTGAGCAAAGCGTTCGGCGCAGGCATCCATTTCATGATTTCTTGTGGTGTAGATTTCTTCTGCTCCGGGGTGGGTGAAGTAGGGCTTTGTCTCTTCGATCACTTGGCGCATCACTTGGGGATTGTCGATGATCATGCAAGGCCGGAGGTGATTACAATTGTGGGGCTGTCTCGCGCGAATGGACCGGAATAGGGGGCTATCAAGGGTTTTAGCGAGCGTGGTATTCCGGATATTGTCCACTGCAATGTGAGTATAAACGCAAGGTTCCACATCTCCCTTGGCATTTAGATGGAAATAGCGGCGTCCTCCAGCAATGCAACCATTGACATGGGGACCATCATTCCAGAAGTCCAGAAAGAACATCTCCTTTGTCTGCCTGAAATACATGACCTGTTTTCGAAGATGATTGCGCTGCTCAGGGGTCACCATCAGTGAGAAATCAGCCTGGCCATTGACAGGGATATACAGGAAGTACATCTGGGCGAAAGTTCCCTTTTTAAGCATAAAATCTACAAATTCCTCTGAAGCCACCACATCCACATTCTCCTTGGTCACGGTAGCAGAAGTTCCGAGAAGAACTCTGGCTTCCTTGAGGTCGTCAAAAGCATTCATGATCTTCCTGTAAACCCCTTTTCCACGCCAACGGTCTGTTTCCTCCTCGTAACCCTCAATGCTGATGACGACCATGACATTTCCCAATTCTGATAATCTTTTTGCCTTTTCAGGGGTCATTAACGTTCCGTTCGTATAGACCTGGAAGAAGATCTGTGGGTGCTCTTCGATCATTTGAAAAAGGTCTGGATAAACAAAGGGTTCTCCACCCAGGACTGTAATAAAATGGATTCCTAATTCCTGGCATTCTCCCAACACCCTTTTGACCAGTTCATAGGGAAGCTCAGGTTTGGTTCCATATCCCAGTGTGTAGCATCCTTTGCATCGAAGGTTGCAATGAAGGGTAGGTGAAAGGATCATGACGAAAGGGGGCCAGAACCCGTGTTTAGCTTCAAATTGCTCGCGTTTCTTTCCCCCGAGAAACCAGGCCCTGTAAAAGAGGGTTTCGAAGAGGGATCGACTGTTTTGAGTAGGTATGTAGTTGAGGACACGCCTAAAAAGATGCTTGGCAGGATGTTTGGGATCCTGGAGAAGAAGGCGTACCCCGGCAATGCCAGAAAGGACCTCCTCATCTGAAGTGAGCTTTTCCCCAAGAAAGGTCAGCCGAATCAGGTTTTCGTCGGAAATTCTGCTAAGCATTTCGAGGATAAGAGAGATCACCTGGTGCGTTGTAAACCCTTCGATCTTCGTTTTGAAGTCCATATGAAGCACCTCCTTTCTGCTTGACGAAATTCTTTGCCATTTACCCCGTTAGAAACCCCTATCATTTATGCTGGGGATGGTATATATGGAAAGCATTAATAGTCAGTCCATAATTGTGTGGACATTGGAGACGAAATCCCTCCTTCCCTCCCTTTACAAAAGGGAGGAATTCCCCTCTTTGGCAAAGAGGGGTTAGGGGAGATTTCCGGGAGAATATGTCTTCTCAATTATGGACTCCTTAGTATATCCTTCATTGAGGCCGGGGCCAAAGCCCGCCCTTTCTAATGGGGGTTTCCATAATATTTTTGTATCTGCATAAACAGTTATATTGAATGAAAATTTTTTATGGCCTCCTCTCCAACATCTTTCCTTAGATGCTCTGATCCTATCTCACTATCTTCAAGCAATTTGATGTACCAAAAGGGTTGTCTACAAAATCACAACAACTGGGGTCACTCTGCCATTCCCCGTCCACGAAGAAGCGGTATCCATATTGGCCTGGATTGAGATTCAGCGATATCTTCCACATCCCATTCTTATCACGCTTCAAAGGGTGTGAAGAGAGATCCCATTGATTAAGATCTCCGGCTAAGAATACACTGTGTGCGGAAGGAGCTAACAAACTGAACTCGGTTTTCTTTGCCTTCGGTACCTTCTGTTTCTTGTTCGACATTTTTGCCATACTCTATCACCTCCTCCTTGAGAGAACAGATCCTTCAATAGAATTTTTCCAACATCCTCCATTGCTCACTTGCCTTCTTTTCCCGGGTTACCGTCCTTTGGATCATCTGCGATCGCTACTGCGGGTCTTAAAGGAGTGACTACTTCCTCCTTGACCTCAAAATACTTTTGGCGGAACTTCAAGGCAACGTTGACAAGACTGATAAGCACCGGAACTTCGACCAGAGGACCAATAACGGCTGCAAAGGCCTGGCCGGAGTTAATTCCAAATACTGCTACTGCCACTGCAATCGCCAGCTCAAAATTGTTGGATGCAGCGGTGAACGAAAGCGTTGCACTCTGCGGATAATTGGCTCCCACCTTTTTGCTCATAAAAAACGAGACGAGGAACATAAGCACAAAGTAGATGAGCAAGGGAATAGCAACTCGGACAACATCCAATGGGATCTTCACAATGAACTCGCCCTTGAGTGAGAACATGACCAGGATGGTAAAGAGCAAGGCAATCAGCGTGATGGGACTGATTTTGGGAATGAATTTCTGTTCGTACCACTGCTTGCCTTTTGTCTTCAAACCAATGAGCCGAGAGAGAATGCCCGCAATAAAGGGAATTCCAAGGTAGATAAAAACACTCTCCGCAATCTGGCCAATCGTGATATTGACCGCCACCCCTTTGAGTCCAAGAAATGGAGGAAGGATCGTAACAAAAATATAAGCATAGATGGAGTAGAAGATGACCTGGAAGACGGAGTTAAATGCAACGAGTCCTGCACAATACTCCGTATCCCCTTTGGCCAGGTCGTTCCAAACAATGACCATAGCAATGCAGCGGGCGAGGCCGATCATGATGAGTCCGACCATGTATTCGGGATATCCCCGCAGGAAAATAATCGCCAGGATGAACATAAGAATCGGACCAACAACCCAGTTCTGGACCAACGAAAGTCCTAACACTTTATAGTTTCGGAAGACCTCTCCCATTTCTTCGTACTTTACTTTGGCAAGCGGTGGATACATCATAAGAATGAGTCCAATGGCAATGGGGATATTGGTCGTATCAACCTGGAACTGATTCCAGAAATCCACAATGCTTGGGAAAAGGTATCCCCAACCCACGCCTACAAACATCGCCAGAAAGATCCACAAGGTCAGAAAGCGATCCAGAAAAGAAAGTTTCTTAGTTATCCGTTTTTCAGCCATTTCCTATATCCTCCTTATTCTATTTACTCCCCTCACCCCCTCCCTCTCCCCCGTTGGGGAGAGGGAGGGGGTGAGGGGGCCTCGCTCGGTTTCGAGTCGCAACGACTGGAATTTCTAACGGGGTTTATTCCCATCATGAGAGAGGGGCACGCTTCGTTCTCGCAGGGCGACCCTTTGACCAACGGGCAGCCTTAAATTTCATCATGGCTTTGCAGCCCCCCTGCTTTTTCAGTTCTAAGAGCTTCTCCCTGTCCGTGCAAAATTGCGGTAGGTGAGACAATTGTCCTTTCAAAAAATCGACCTGAGCCCTGTAGACGTTATCGACTGGTTCCTTCAGCCAATAGTGCATCCATACGCCTGCCCGTTTGCTGTTCGTCAGACCTGAGTGCTTCAAGTAGGCAAGATGTCTTGAAACCTTGGACTGGGGTTCGTCCAGGACAAACATCAGGTCGCAAACGCAAAGTTCGCTTTGCGTGAGCAGCATCATGATCCTAAGCCTCGTCTCATCTGAAAGGGCCTTGAAAAATTGAGTTAACTGTTCCATGTTCTGCTCCTTATATTTTGGTATTCGTTTATACAGATATATACATGAAACAGTTTTAATTGTCAAGGAAAAAATTCAAGGGAAAAATTCAAGAAAAATTCAGACCTCTCTTCCCGTTTTTGAACTTCGCTAATCGGACCGGTAGACTACCGGCAAATCAGACCCCTCAGGCCCCTCCAAAACCGACCGTCACTTTATCTCCGTCAACAATAACGGGCACCTGTCGACGGCCACCGGAAAGACTCAACATCTCATCGAGTTTTTTAAGGTCTGCCCCTACGTCGAAGAAGACCGCCTTGTCCCCATAGGCTTCCCGAGCCTTATTTGTATAGGGTCAACTCACCGTGCCGAAAATCATCACTTTTGGAGACATTTAATCCCCCTCCTTTTCCTATCTGTCGTGAACATAAATCTGATTTTCCGTTGACCAAGTCAGTTACGGGCACTGAATAACCCCTTGCGCCCACAGGCAACCTCCACAGGTGGGGAAAGTGTTACCCCGGCAATCCTTCTCATTCGCCCATGAAAGCTCACATCCGGCGCAAAAAACGCAATGAGAAAAGTTAAAGGCCTGCACGCGCTCTCGCAAGTTCACATATTCCGTTGTGTTCCACAGGTTAGGTAAGGTCCGTTCAGCGATGTTTCCGATAACATAACGCCTCGAAACTCGTTTCCGCTCATCCAGAAAGCTGACATAGCTGTGCATCAGTGGGAGACAGGGACTGAGGTTTCCTTCCCAATTGATCGCCGTCACCCCATTTTCGATAAATGGGCAGCGATCGCTTGCTTCTCCTAAGATGGCTCCACCGATGCTCACACTCTGTCCCCCATTTCGGAGAGCCCGATAAAGTTGGTCCCGCACGATTTGATATACGTCTATTTTTGGTAACGTCACATGAGGCACCCGAAGAGGAGGTTGGTAAAGAATGTCTGTTATCGCTTGGGAGTACAAAATCTCGTTTTTCAATTCCTCGTTGTATGGAATAACATTGGTAACCAGAACATGGGTCACACCCAATTGACTTCCTATCCGGAGCACAGAGGGGAGATCGGCAATATTTCGCTTCATGGCTACAAACACGATCCCGATCTCAGGAGTAAGAAGATGTTTTTCTGTTCGAATATCCCGAAAGCGCCTGACGTTGGCTAGTACCTCGGGTAGAGTGGCACCTAAGCGGACGTCGGCATAGCTTTCTGGTGTAGCGCCATCCAGCGAAACCCACAACATATCAACGCCAGCGTCGATCAGCTGGCGCGACCTCTCTTTCGTCAGAAGCGTCGCGTTTGTAATCAGTTCTACTCTCGCCCCCAGCGACTTAAGCTGAGCGACCATTCCAACGATGTCAGGATGAAAAAGTGGCTCGCCAAGACCGCCAAAAAAGACAGTAGGCGGAGGTGAGAAAGAGCGTAACCCTTCTACGATTCGTGTGAACGTCTCGCTGCTCATCTGGCCTAATGGTTCATCCCAAACATTTCGCATACAGGTACGGCATTGCAGGTTGCAACGATTAGTTGGCTCAATGTAGACTTTTGCCAAGTGATTCACAGGCCGGCGTAAATGTAAGCCGTTCGCGCCTTCCTCAAGTCGAACCTGAACACCAGGTCTTAACCCGAAGAGAGATATCACCTCTGGTGGAAAGACTAATCGTCCTTCCTCGTCCACGTGGGCACTTAATTCTGGTTTCAGCTTCATATAAAAGGTCTCAAAATTAAATTAACGTAGTCATGAGAAAATCTCCCCTCGCCCCTCTTTGTCAAAGAGGGGTAATTCCTCCCTTTAGTATGTTTTCTCTACCGAAGGTAGGCAAAGGGAGATTAGAAGGGATTTTACAAATCAATGCCGTTATTATTATGAGACTGTTAATAAAATCTCTCTCGTCTATCGGTTCTGCAGCACCCAAAATCAAGTTCACCAAGGGATCGGTCTTTTAAGTTGATCCCTTGACGAGTCGATCAGCTTCTCAATTTCTTTATCGGACTCCATTTTAGGGTGCATAAGGGGGAGATGGTTCTCAAAAGTATTTTTGCCCTCTATGTCTGGCATTTTGTTCAACTGTTCATAAAATTGTTTCTGCATCTCCTGGAGTTTTTCTATTTCTTTGGCATATTTAGGCTCCTCCATCTTCTTCCGGACTTCTCCAATGTTTTTTTGGATCATTGTTCGTGGCAGGACATCCACAAATTCATTAGATCCCTTGATGAGCTTTAAATTCATCCTTCCAACATGGGCTCCATAGGCATCCGTCTGAGCATAGATGGAATGATCAAACTGCTTTGGAAAAATAAAAGAGCGATCATTTCCTCCGATGATAATGGATATTTTGGGAATCCTTTTGGTAAAAGTTTGAATCTCTGTGGGGGTCAGATGGGCAAGAGCGATGATATGGTCGCAGTCGGCAAGGTAACGATTGATTGTTTCCAGCGCGGCTTTGATTGGATCTTCGATAAAATAGCTCTTTAATTCCTTCTGAATAAAGGGGTGAATATCGGGAGTCAGGAGACCGATGATCCCTATTCTCATCCCATCTACTTCCTTAACCAGGTGGGATTTAAAAATGGGCCTTCCCGTCTTCTTTTCTTTCAGATTTGCAGAGAGAAAAGGGATCTTCGATTTTATTTGAAGGGTCTTCAGATATTCCACTCCTAATCCGAGATCGGTATCCCCGATATTTAAAGCGTCATATCCTATCCTTTCGTAAATCTTCAGAACCACCCCTGCTCTCCTCCTCGCCTTTTCCCTCTCGCTCTCTCTATCGAAAAAACTGAGCACCAACGTATCTCCTCCATCGAGGATAAGAAGGTTTTTGGCCTCTTTTCTGACCGTATTGATGTAAAAGGACCTTCTCGCCAGGCCTCCATTATCTCCCGTTTCAGGACAAGTGCCGCAGGGTTCAACTTCTCCTAAAGTGTTCGAAGTATAGATCAGCGTCACAGTGGTTTCGTTCCCTAAACTTGAGGAAGAACCCAAAAGGGGGATGAAAAGAGTTAGCAAGGTACCAATCAGAAATGTTTTAATCCTCATCCTATCCATTCTTCACCTTCTTCTTTGGGATTGGATTCTGAGTCTCATCTTTCAGAAGGCGTTTATGACATATTTATGCCCATTCGGGGGGAAAGGCAACACACTTAACCCCCCTCTTTTCACATTCTTCATTGAACGTCCTCACCACCTCCTTTCCCGGTAAACCCTTTCCCTCTAATTCCGCTACCCATTTCCGTGTCTCCTCTTTAAATCGCTCAAACCATTTCTCTGCCTCCTCGGGTAGCTGAGTATAAAGGGTTACACCTTTGTCAGCGATCTCCTTCATCATGGCCTTGTAAACTTCCCTGGTCAATCCTCCAGTGGTTCGAAAGGGATTTCGCCCTACAGCTTCTACAATATGTCTTTGATCCTCAGGTAATTTTTTCCAACTTTCAAGGTTCATTACCACCCCTTCCGTAACACAGCCAAATGTCGTGATCACTCCATGTTTTGCCGCTTCGTGAAGTTTGTAAGCAAGAAATAATGGTGGGCAAGTTACAACCCCATCTATAGTCCCAGTCTCCACAGCCAGATACACATCTCCAAGGGGCATGAAAACAGGCTCTGCTCCTAATGACTTAATATAGCGAGTCTGCTGACCACCCGGTGTCCTAACCTTCAATCCTTTTGTATCAGCTAATGAACGTACCGGTTTTTTCGTCCACAGGAAAGATTGGATACATCCGTTTAACTCGATCATCTTCACATCTTTGAATTCTCGATGAAGGATACGCTCATACATCGCATTGCCAATATCCGTACCGAGATCTTTACCATCCACCCAAACCGCCAGTGAAAGGACATCGGAAAGAGGAAAGCGCCCCGGTGTCCAGGTTGCTGTAAAATAACCCATATCAGATAGCCCTTTCGCCACGATATCAAAATGCTCTGGCCCTTTGCCCAATGCCCCACCCGAGAACAGGGTCGATGTGATTTTGCTACCGCTTCGCTTTTTCATCTCATCAAGCATTGGCTCCCAGACCGTTTTAACCTCTCTGCTTACTGGAGGATGCCAGGTGCTAAACCGAATATTTGTGGTCTGTCCGTAAGCCAGATGAAAATGACCCAATCCGTTTCCCAACAGGAGACCACCGATTAAAGAACTCCTCAAGAAATCTCTTCTTGTAAATCCATTACACATCGCTCATTCCTCCTTTCACTAAGAAAAATTATTTTTTTCATTCTTCGGAAACCTTTATTCAAGAACTAATTTCAGGGTAAAGGCCGTTTCAATTGATCCCTTAACGAGTCGATTAGATTCTCAATTTCCTTATCAGACTCCATCCCAGGATGCAAAAGTGTTAAGCGATTTTCATAAGTATTCTTACCCACTGCGTCCGGCATTTTCTTCTTTTGCTCAATGAGCATTTCTCTCATCCCTTTAAGCCCATCCGGTTCCTTAACATGGCGAGGATCCTCAATCTTCTTCTGAATTTCATCAATATTTTTCTGGATTAGATTCCGCTGCGTGACATCCACAAATTCTGAACTCCCCTTCAGAAACTTCAAGTCTAATTTGCCGATACTAAGTCCAAAGGCATCCGTTTGAACCCAGATGGTGCGATTGATCACTCTTGGGTATACAGGCGAACGGTCATGGCCACCAATAATCACGGATATACGGGGAGCAATTTGGGCAAGGAATTCGATCTCGGAAGGATTGAGGTGCGCAAGAGCAATAATATAGTCGCAGTTGGCCATGGGTCCATTGATTATTTCGATGGCAGCCATGCTCGGATCTTCGATGAAATATCTATCGATCTCTTCAGCGATAGAAGGCGCTATATCGGGAGTGAGTACGCCGATAATCCCGATCCTTATCCCATCCATCTCTTTGACGAGGTAGGGGGTGAAGATAGGCTTCCCGGTCTCTTTCTCTCTGATATTTGCTGAGAGGAAGGGGATCTTCAAATATTTCTGGAGCGCCCTTAGATACTCAACACCTAATATCAGATCGTTATCCCCGATGTTCAGTCCATCATAACCTATGGTTTCATAAATCCTCAAAACGAGCTCAGCCCTCTTTCGGGTTTTTTCTGTCTGCTCATTTCGGTTAAGTTCCGTAGCTAATGTATTACCGCCGTCAAGAATGACAAGATTTTTAACCCCCTCTTTGGTCTTTTTTATATAATGAGCTCTTCTGGCTAGACCGCCAGCAAATTGCGTTTGTTCTCAGCAACTAGGGTCCACTTCACCCATCGTATTCGAAGAGTAAACAAGCGTGAGAGAAGTTTCCTTGCCATGGCTTGAAGAATGGGCCAAACATATTACAAAAAGCAAGAACAGAGTGGCAATGAAGAACGTTTTCCTTCTCATTTTCCTCTCCTCAACTGGGCTTCATATTCTTGCAATCCTCTCTCTAATTGGAGCTGGCCTCGAAACTTAACCCGGTCCGCTCATACTCCGCTTGCACAAATCGATGGATCTCATCCACCGTAGAAAGACTTATCGCTGTTTTTGCAGCCAGCTGCCATTGTCCATATCCGATAGAGCGGACTATTTTTTTGGCTTCCAGCAGGGAACCGGGACTCATGCTTAAATCCTCAAGACCCAATCCGACAAGGAGAGGGATGTATTGAGGATTCCCGGCCATTTCACCGCATAGT
>Ga0315280_10007518_pt1 | contig 14590 bp, 22 predicted proteins | sample YL17G06_40_MG_FD_203697 | JGI IMG/M metagenome (GOLD analysis project Ga0315280, IMG submission 203697) | Sediment microbial communities from Yellowstone Lake, YNP, Wyoming, USA - YL17G06_40 | ecosystem: Environmental > Aquatic > Freshwater > Lake > Sediment | place: USA: Wyoming | collected...
TACCTCAAACCTGATTTCAACCGGGCTAAGGGCCGCTAAACGACGGGAGTAACTCTGACTCTCTCAAGGTAGCCAAATGCCTTGTCGTGTAAGTTACGACGTGCATGAATGGATCCACGAGGACCCCACTGTCCCCGCCTAGAACCCGGTGAACCCACGTAAACTGGACGAACAGTCCAGTGACTCCCAGCGGGAAAAGAAGACCCCGTGGAGCTTTACTGCAGCTTGTCGCTGAGACGTGGTTGCGTTTGCAGAGCGTATGTGGGAGCCGATGAGTACGCCTCTCTGGGGGCGTAGGAGGCGACAATGGAACACCACACCTTCGTGGCTATGTCCCTGACCGAGACCTCGTAGTCCGGAACAACGGCAGGTGGGCAGTTCGGCTGGGGCGGCACCCCCTTGATAAGGAATCGAGGGGGCCCAAAGGTCAGCTCAGGCGGGACAGAAACCCGCCGTAGAGGGTAAAGCCAAAAGCTGGCCTAACTGGATCCTGCACAACGAGGGTTCCAGGGGCGAAAGCCAGGCTTAACGAGCTATCGTGTCCTTATTAATGAGGGCCGGTAGTGTCAGAAAAGTTACCCCGGGGATAACAGGCTGGTCGCGGGCGAGAGTCCCCATCGACCCCGCGGTTCGGTACCTCGATGTCGGCTCTTCCTATCCTGGCCTTGCATAAGGGGCCAAGGGTGAGGCTGCTCGCCTATCAAAAGGGAACGTGAGCTGGGTTTAGACCGTCGTGAGACAGGTCGGATTTTATCTGCTGGGAGTGTTGGCTGTCTGAGGGGAAAGGGTCCCCAGTACGAGAGGAACGGGACGCTGTGGCCTCTGGTCTACCGGCTGTCCGACAGGGCACCGCCGGGCCGCTACGCCGCTCTGGATAAGGGCTGAAAGCATCTAAGCCCGAAGCCTATCCCAAAAATAGACAGCCTTCCCGCACCGGAGGGCGCAAGCCCCGAGGGCGGGACGAGGGCCCCCGTACAAGACGGGTTTGATGGAGCAGTGGTGTACGCGCCAAGACCTCGGTCGAGGCGCTCAGCCAGCTGCCCCCAACCGCCCAAGATGTCAGCATCATAGCCCGATCCCATGGGAGACATCGGAGGCACGTGCACGGCTGTGCGCATTGGCTACCAGTCATGGTGGTTTTTTCTGTTCTGTTGGCTTCGAGTGGAGCTTATGCTTTATTTCGGATGAGCTGATCGCCTTATGCTTGTGGACGTTATTTCTTAATGTTGTTTGTTTGATGGGAACTGTTTGATCCGCATGGGCACGGATTTGTCATCTAAGACAGGAAATTATCTGTTCCGCGGAACATCATCTTCGCAGAAGTCTGAGAAATTCTTCCCTCGTGAGCCCCGCTTCCCTTATGATTTTTAAGAGCAACCCTCTTCCCAACACTTCGCCCTTGTGGACCGGGATGACGATCGTTTTGCCTTCGTCGTTTTTCATCAGCAGATGGCTCCCGCGCCGCCTGACTGGCTTGAAACCGACCTTCGCGAGGGCTTTTATGAGCCTGTCAGCGGGGATCGGTTTCAGGCTCAATCGTCGGGACCTCTATGAATTGAACTCCGATGAGCTCCCTCTTCTCCTCGGACGGCGCGCCCTCGACCTCCATGTAAAGTTCGGCCGCCTCCTTGATCCTTTCCATGAGTTCGTCCAGCGTCTTGGCCTGGGTGTGGCATCCGGGGAGTTCCGGAATCGAAGCTATGAAGTAGCCGTCCTCATCCCTCTCGATGACCACACTGAACTTCAATGATCACACCTGTCATTCCCACGTCCAACCACGACTTAAAACATTCCTATTTGATTTCATGAGGGCTGGAACTGATGCGCTCAGCCGGCTGCCCCCAACCGCCCAAGATGTCAGCTCAAGGCCCGATCCCATGGGAGAGATCGCAGGCACGTGCACGGCTCCGCGTTTTTTCAGACGGCTTTTAATAATAATGAGCCTTTTTGTGGGTTGAATGCCCTGCCTAGGGAAGCCTCTCGATGCCACTGAATTTGTCGAAGTGGCGGTCCATCGAGTATACCTGTGTGATACCGTGATGCTTCATCATCCTGTACGCCAGAGCATCGTTTAGCCCAACCACCAACCCCTCGGCGATGGGAACTGCTTCCTGGTAATCGTCCATTTTCACTGGGTAAACATCAATGGAATCGACGGTAAGAACGCGTTTAATGAAGCTGATGGAGTGGCTCAGCCCCATGCTCTTCTCGATCACGTTGACGACCTCCGAGAGATGGACCGTCGTGGTAGCCATACTTTCTCCTTCATCTAGCCTCTGAATGATCTCCTTCGCCGCCTGTTTCAGGCGCTGCTCCTCCTCTTTCAGGCTCCTCCTTGGGGTCAAGTATGCGTAGAGGAAGATGTTAGCGTCTATGAACCTCATCGAGCGTCTTCTCCAGGGCAGCTCGCTCCACGGAGTGTGGGTCGGTGAAGTCCACGTCATCATCGACTATTATGGAGTCGAAGAAAGACGTCAGGGGAGTGGGCTGGAACGGGATGATCTCGATCTTCTCGTCCCTCTTTAGAAGCATCACCTTATCCGTCTTCCATTGCCTCCTCCACTCCGCCGGGATGGATACCCTACCCTGCCTGTCTATGGTTTTATAGGCACTTTCATCCATAAAATCCAATCTCACCAAAATAATACGAATACCCCTTAAAATATTTTTCTGGGGATAAACGGCGAGTATTGTTGGGTTCCGTATTGTGGTTTTAGCCAAAATTTAGCAATTATCGTTAAAAATATTTAGAAAAGTAGAACCCAATAAAATGGTTTTATTCTTCGATTTTCGGTTTCGGTGGGCCGTCCCAGAAGAAGAGCATGATACTCTCCTCGGTGAACATGGTCGCCCCGTGCTTGCCCCCTTTGGGCATTGTCACGGCCATGTTGGGCACAAGCGGCGTTATCACTCCCTTGGGCGGCATCTCTAACTCGCCTGATAATCCGATGGTTATCTGATCGGCCTCCGGATGCGAGTGAATCTTGTCGGCCACGCCGGGCGGGAACTTGACGAGGGCCAGGGTTGCGCCCGTCTTCTTATCCTCCCAGAGGACCTTCTGCTTGACCTTCGTCAGGTAGTAGCCCCTCGGGGCATCCTCCCACTCTATGTCCTTGAAGTTGAGAAATTGCCACATGTCAATCGACAAAAATATAATAAAACAATGGATAAAACTATTCAGAGTACTGAACACTCAGCCTTCGGTCCCAAGTACCCGAGATGTCAGCATCATTACCCCATCCCATGCGAGACATCTGATTCCGTGCGCGGCTTTTACTTCTGGTTCTCGTCCGCTTCCTCGAAGATGAAGAGGTCGTCCATGGTTGTTTTCAGGGCCTTGGCTATGTCGTGGGCCAGCTTGAGGGAGGGGTTGTACTTTCCCTTCTCCAGATAGAGGATGGTCTCCCTCCTCACTCCCACTTTTTTCGCCAGATCTTCCTGCGTCATGTCGTACCTCGCCCTCAGCTCCTTGATCCTGGTCTTCACGGGGAGTCGCCCTTTCTGCCATAGTACCATCTCAGGATGCCGAAGGACCCCGACAACACTATCATGGCTGCCAGAAGCACATACCCCGCATCGGGTTCTGGTAGACCCAAGAGCTCCCTCCCGAAGATGAGCCACAACATCTCAGCGATCATGAAGGCGTAGCCGATCCAGTAGGCCCGCAGGGCGGCTTTTCCGTTGATGATGGACGTTCGTTCATCCTGCATCGGGTAGCCAGACCTCATTTCCCGGCGGATTCTCCAGAAGAAGGCCATACCCAAGACTGTCAATATTAGCATTATAGAAGAGCTTATCACCAGCCAAAATGGCGCATCCATCCTTCCTCACCCCGTCATTCTATCATTCTTTTCGAATACAGAGCCAACGTTGTTACTAGAAGCTATCAATCCAATGCCGATGATTCCCAAAACCGTTGCGTAGCCCGAAGTGTTCTCTCCGAAGAGGGCTCCATCGAACATTATGTAGGCTGACGTTATTGAGACCTGTACCCCAACCAGCTTCAACAGGATTCTCCTGTTCAACCCTTTTCTCCTCCTGTGCATCCCATTCTCAGGTCCGCCAAGGGCCTGACGTTACAACCACCCAACATATCGTTATATATATCACACACAATGTTAGGAATGGATAACATGAGAAATTTAAATGTTATGCCTTCGGCGCGTTTGGCCGCTGCAGGTGGCTGCGGAGGGGATGGAGGTGAGGCTTGAGAGACTGAAAAAGATGTGGGCTGCTGCCCATGTCCTCGGCGTGGCGCTGGGGTGATTGGATGAAACTCTTGGCTCTGCTGTTTTATATGTAGATGACGCCCTTCACCTGCTTCAGGTCTTCGTCGCTCGTGTATAGGTCGGCTTCGAAGTGTCTGGCGGTGGCGTAGATGATTGCGTCGGCCATGTGTAGACCGTAAATTAGGCTGCAGTCGGCCGCCTCTAGCGCTATGGTCTGGTCCACGGGCACCGTGAGGGTCTGTCCGATCGCGGCCACCGCGACGAGGGCGTTCTGCTCGTCTCTGGCCTGCTTGATCTTTCTGTAGACTTCGAATAGGACGATGGAGGAGGTGACTATCTCCGATGGATCGGTTTTGTCCATGATCTGGTTGTATGCGTGGGCCTTCGGGCCATCGGTGAAGCGTTCGATCCACGCGTAGGAGTCGAGGGATATCAGCTTCTGTCACGCTCGTCTCTCAGGTTCTTCGTGTCGAGGCCGGGGATCATTCCCTTGGTGGCGTCCAGTGGCCTGATGGGCACGTAGTGGATGATGCGGTTCTTCACGATGACGGCCATCCTGTCGCCGGGCTTAATTCCGGCCTCCCTTCTCACCTTCTCGGGGATGACGACCTGGTACTTGCTCGACACGGTGACGGACTCCATCGTACCACCAACTGTATTACGATTAACCTATCGATATAAACGTTGCCTGATGAAATTATTCTCACCAAGTATCACGACAATGGCGATCAGTAGGGCATTGATACGTTTCAAGATCTGCCTGGTATGTAAAACACGGGACTACGGTCGAGGCGCTCAGCCAGCTGCCCCCAACCACCTAAGATGTCAGCTAAAGACCTGATCCCATGGGAGACATCGCGGGCATGTGCACGGCTTGTGTACTTTTTATGATATTAAAATGTTTTAATTTAATAAAATATCACATACGCTTATCTCATAAAGTCTTTTATATTTTATTAATTATCATAGGCATTATATTTTAATAGTTCTTCTGTTTAATGTGGTTCTAAATGCATTTTTAATCTGTTTTTCCCCCAGTCCATTATATCTTTGCCTGACCACATTCCTTCAATGATTAAACTATGATCATCCCACATACCTTCTAATTTTATTTCATTAAAAGTAACAGCTATTTCTGTAATTATCGAGGAAAAATTATTTATGCTAAATTCGTTTTGTTCTGGTTGTGCTGGGCATAGATAGAATGCATCGATATCTTCAGCACTTGCTACGCACGCCATTATTAAGTCTCTAGTTAATAGAACCATATGACCAAATATATTTCTATAATCCCAAATTTCTGTTCTTATGAAACTATCTATATTTTTATCTCCAGAGATTTGAGAGAAACTCGCTTGCAAATCGGTTCTAATAGGATTTGGAAAAGGAGAAGCATCGAAATCAAGCCTAAGTTTCCTTATTTCATTAAAAGCTGAAAAGACTAATCTTTTATTTTCATCATTTCTATTTCCTTTCTTTTCTAATTCGAGTAATACGAATCTTGGTATTCTTATTCTCAATCTCCTTCTTATTCGTGGTAGTATTACTTTGCTTAGATAATGATCAATAATTATACAAGAATCTGGTACAATTATACTATCCTCTATCCAACCAAGAAACCAGTCTTCAAATGTATGAAAAGTAGGATTATCAGGAAACTCTCTTACTATATTTTCGTATTTTACGCCCAATCTGTGATACTTATCTGATTGTTGAGAGGCGGCCGATGGATAAAACTCACATCTATAAGGAACTCGGGCTCCAGCACGGTCGATTGAAGCTAAGACTTTATCTTTTTCAGGACCGTCGTTTACTCTAAGGTTTCCTTGACCTAAGAAAGAATCGCTTTCAAACAACATGTCATCATTATGAAAGCAATTAATAACCTGATGTCGGAAAGTTGAGGGTGGTATTCCTTGGAATAATAATCTATCAAGTTCATTTCTAGCTCTTAACTCGAGGAATTCATCAAATGATTTTATTATTGTAGGATAAGGCATAATGTTAACCGAGAAGAAATTCTATTTCTAGTAATATAAATTTTTTCAATTGAAAGTGCAGGCACATGCACGGCTCTTTTTCTTAGGAATTGATTTATTGGGAGCTGTATTCTTTTAGAATACGATATTAATGGCATCGTTAAAGGTCATGACCGTCAGGCTTCCAGAGGAGACGGTGGAGGAGCTCGAGGGTCTCACCAAGATGCTTCAAAGGGAGAAGTCGGACGTGATGAGGGAGGCGCTGCAGATAGGCATAGGGGAGATGAAGCTGAGGTTGGCTCTGGAGCTGTATTCTAAGGGCAGGATCTCCTTTGGGAGGACGATGGAGATGACGGGCCTCGACTACAGGGAACTCTCTCTAGAGTTCAAGAAAAGAAACATTCCGTTCAGGTACGGAGAGGAGAGGTTCAAAGAGGAAACCCAGCAACCGGTGGGCTAGTTGTCGGCGTCCTCGAACACCGGCCCGCTTATTTGGCTGGGCAAGTGCAAGGCCCTTGAGCTGTTGAAGAGGCTGTTCTCAAAGTTGATGATTTCTGAAGCGGTCTACGAAGAGGCCGTATTGCGGGGTCTTGAAAAAGGGTTCGATGATGCTGGAGTTATCGCAAAGGCCATCGAAGAGGGATGGATAGAGATCTGCAGAGTAAGCAATCAATTCACTGAGAGGGTTAAGGCAGAAGAATCTAAACTAAACATCGAATTAGGTAAAGGAGAGCGTGAAACGATAGCTCTTGCATTAGAGAAGGGAATATCCGTTCTCTTGACCGATGATGAAGATGCATATCAAGTAGGAAAGAGTTTGCGAATCGATCCAAGGGGAACACTCTACGTGCTTCTGGAAGCCGTCAGGAAAGGTCAATTGAACAAAAAACAAGCTAAGGAACACCTAAGTCAAATGCTTGAAGAAGGCTTCTGGCTCTCACCTACAATAGTCCACACCTTTCACGAAAGACTGGACAATATATGATGTGAGTTGTCCCCAACCGCCCGAGATGTCAGCACCAAGAAGTAATCGTAGGACATAATGGATAAATACACGGGTCAATACACATAAAATTGTTGCGGAGTTTCATGGCCCACAAGACGATAACGATCTCGGAGGAGGCCTACGACAGGCTTGCTAGCCACAAGAAGCCTGGGGAGAGCTTCACGGAGGTGATAAACAGGGTCGTGCCCCCGGCGGATCGCCGGCCGCTGATGAGCTTCCTCGGCAGCTGGGTGGGTACCAACGAGGAGTTCGACTCGATCCTCACCGACATAAAGGAGATGTGGAAGAGTTACGACAGCAGGCTGGAGGGAGAGGCACGGTCTGCCTCGACACGGACATCCTAGTAGCCATACAGAGGAAACTCCCAGGAGCCGCTGAAGCAGCTGAAGCGCTTGACCGGCGGGGAAACATCTCCACCACCTCCATCAGCGCATTCGAACTCTGCCTGGGTGCCTACGCCACTCGGAGAACGGAGAACGTGGCAAAGACTCTGGAGCTGCTGAGGAGCATCTCCCTCCTCCCCTTCGACCTGGAGAGCTGCGCCGAGGCGGGCAGGATAGCCGCCGAACTCCGTAGGCAGGGCGAATCTATAGACGCCAGAGATGTCATGATTGCTGGCATCACGAGAAGGCACAATGAAACGCTGGTTACGAGGAATGACAGGCACTTCGCGAGGATCGCGGGTCTAAAGGTGGAGGCATGGTAGCAACACCCCCCGAAAACATTCTACCTTATCTAAATAATAAACCGCGATATTTTCTTCCGAACCTATGGAGGAAATCGGAGTAATGTGCGCGGCTCTGCCCCTTTTCTGATCGCAGTTAAACGGTGGTTTTCATAATATACGCTAGAACTATTTCATCTCATATTTCTTGACGACCTTCTCATCAATCTCGAATCCGAGTCCCGGCTTGTCGGGGGCGGTGATGTTGCCCTTCACCGGTCTGTAGGCGGGGTTGATGAAGTAGGCTTCGAGGGGGACGGCGTTGATCTCCACCCACTCGCTCCTCATGTTGCTGAGGCTGAGGTGGACCGATGCTGGTATCCCCGGGCCGTAGAAGAAGCTGTGTGTCGCTATCCCGAGGTTCCACGCCTCGGCGAGGGCGAAGATCTTCCTGCAGGCCGTGATCCCGCCTGTCATGATGACGTCCGGCTGGACGATGTCGACGGCGCCCTCGGTTATCAGCTCCCTGAAGCCGTAGTGGGTGAACTCGTTCTCGCCGCCGGCGATGGGGATGTCGGTCTTCTCCCTCAGGCGGGCGAGGTTGGCGTAGTCATCCACCGGCCAGATGGGCTCCTCGAGCCAGGTGAGGTCGTACCTCTCCAGCTCCTTGGCGTGCTTGATCGCCTCCTGTGGGCTCCAGGCACCGTTCACATCCAGCATGACCTTGACATCGTCGCCGACGGCGTCGCGGACGGCCTTCACCGACTCGACGGCGTTGCTCCTCCCCTGGTGGATCTTGACGGCCTTGTATCCCTCCTCGACCCAGCGTACGGAGATCTTGGCGACTTCCTCCGGCTCCCTGTACTCCATGAGGCTGGCGTACGCCTTCACCCTGTCCCTGCACAGGCCGCCGATCATCTCGTAGACGGGTAGCCTCCTGGCCTTCCCCAGGATGTCCCAGAGGGCGATCTCTATGGAGCTTAGGGCGTGGATGGAGATGCCTCTGATGCCGTGGCCGAAGCTGATCCTGTATGCCCTGTCCCACAGCCGCTCGATCTGCGTCGGATCCTCGCCGACGAGGAGGGGCTTCAGCTGCTGATCGATGTAGCCGCCGACGGCGCCGTGGGTGTAGGGGATCGCCTCACCGTATCCCGTTATGCCCTCGTCGGTGGAGACCTCGATCAGGACGTGGATGCTCCTCCGCTTCGGATAGGCGGACTTCGGCTCCGTCTCCTTCAGGGGAATCCACATCGGAATCGCCCTAATGTCCGTGATCTTCATATTTCCACGACCAAAATCCTCAGTTAGATTAAAAATCACTTACAGAGAGTTGACCTACCCGATTATTTAACGCTAACCGCTCAGCCAAATCTATGATGAATTTTTAGTGATATTCTCGCCCCCAACCGCCCACGATGTCGGCCTCATGGCCCGAACCCATGGGAGACATCGGAGGCACGTGCACGGCCCTGCGCAACATTTCTTCACGTAACCAGTGTATTTTTAAAATGTGCCTGTGGGATACCATGGATAAGAATTGGATGATGTGGGCGACGTTCGATATCCAGATGGGCGGGGGCATTCCCACGGAAGGCTCATCCTTCCCTCGCTCATCTTCTCGTTCTTCGCCACCTATCCCGCCTCGGTCGTGACATCGCTGCTCCTCATCGAGATGGGGCTCACCTTTGACCGTCCCATCGGCGTGATGGCGCAGATGAAGACCATCTCATCAATAGTCGCCCTCCTTTCAGCTTCAGCTCTGGGTGCGCTGAGCATTCGTTTCAAGGCGAAGACGCTGCTCCTCGTGGGCCTCCTCTTCCTGAGCGTATCGGCCCTCGGCAGCGGATCCGCCTCGAGTCTCGAGACGCTCTTCATTTTCTACGCGATAACGGGACTTGGGACATCGATGGTGGAGCCGATGGTCAGCACCCTCATCGCGGAACATTTCCCCGTCGAGAGGCGGCCCAAGATCGTCGGGTGGGTCAATGCGGGAGGCGGGTTGTCCTACATCGTGGGCGCATCGGCAATCGGCTTCATCGCGGGCGTGTGGGGCTGGCGCATGGCCTTCCTCGGATACGCCATGATCCTGCCCCTCCTGGCCTTCCTGCTTTCGTATCTGGGCCTCCCCTCCCTCGACCGCGAACCCAGGACATCCCAGCTCAATCTCACGGAGGGATTCAAGGCCATCCTCTCGAACAGGTCGGCGGTCGCCTGCCTCCTCGGGAACTTCCTCGCCTCCGCGATGGGCATGGGCATATACTTCTACAGCTTCTCCTTCCTGAGGGAGAGCTACCAGATGACCCCCGGCTGGACGGCCATCGTCTTCTCGACGGCGTCCGTGTGCTTCTTCCTCGGGAGCCTAGTCAGCGGTACGTTCATCGACAGGCTCGGACGAAAGACAGCAACAATCTCCAGCCTCCTGCTCTTCAGCCTGTCCACGATCCTTTACACGAATCTCGCCTACATTTGGTTGGGAGTAGCCCTCACGATCCTGGGCCACATGTTTGGCGCCCTCCAGTACTCGGCCTCCGGCAGCCTCAGCCTAGAACAGGTACCACGTTTCCGAGGCTCGATGATGTCGATAAATTCGGCGGCTGGCTACTCGGGCGTGGCGCTGGGAACGGCGTTGGGAGGGTTTATGCTGATCTCATTCAATTGGAGCACACTTGGAATGGTGCTCGGGGCTATCGGCATCGTGGGGGCAATAATCTATCACACCTTCGCGCTAGACCAGACGACAACTCAACCCAAAACGAAATCCACTTAGGGCTTCGAAACGCGTAGGCACGACGACATCCCGTACCGCTCGGTCGGGCCTGTCGCGAAGGACGAGTACGAGAGCCAACGGGAGCGCTACGACAAGTTACTCAAGACGCTCCCCTAGACATCGACGAGAGATCGACGGAGAAAAAGATGAAGGTACTTGGGAAGCACAGGGAGGACCAGTACGAGAGGCTGAAGGACGCAGTCTACGCGAGGAGGGGATGGAACAGGAACGGCGTCCCAACCCTGGAGAAGGTCAGGCAACTGGGGATAGACCTCCCGGACGTCGTGGAACTGATCAAGAAAAACACCAAAATCCAATGAACTCAACGATGCATCGAATCAGAAATTTTCTGTAACTCCTTTCTTTTTTGAAAACACTTTTCGAAGAAGGATGAGGGATCATTGACATTAGTTTTCACGGACATGTCCAGATTTTAAAGAATCGATGCCAAAGCTGAAGATTTCCAATGAAATTCTGGGCAAGTGAACCCAGACATAGCCGCGTAGACCCTTTCCGCCGTTCGCACGAGCCAGCTTAAATAGCCTATGCATCGTTTTCCCTATGAAGCGGAATGAAGATCCTCGTGTTAGGCGTCGGAAAGATGGGTTACGGGCTCCTGAAGGATCTCGCGGCCCAGCCCGACGTGTCGGAGATCGTGGCGGCAGACATCAACGTCGAGCAGGCGAAGGACTTCGTCGACAGGGTCGGTAGCGACAAGATCGTCGGGGTCGAAAAGGTTGACGCCACCAACCGTCGGGAAACGACGAAGCTCATGCGGAAGGGATTCGAGGTCGTAGCCAGCGCACTGCCGCGCCCCTTCTGCGATCCAGCCGCGGCTGCGGCGATCGACGCCGGAATAGGCTGGGCCGACGTGGCCGCGTCCTTCAACACCATCTTCGATCTGAACGATGCAGCTAAGAAAGCGGGGGTGACCGTAGTTCCGCATATAGGGCTCGACATCGGCACCGACAGGGTCCTGTGCGGCGTCGGGGCTAGGAAGCTTGACAGGCCAGAGCGTTTCCACGTCTGGTGCGGGGGCTTCCCGCAGAAGGGTACGCCCGGCTACGAGAACCCGATACAATATAAGATCTCGTGGTACTGGCCATACGCGGCGCTGAGCAACGTGGGCTCCTCCAAGGTACTGAAGGAGGGGATGCTCATCGAGGTCCCGCACCTCAGCGACCCCGAGGAGATCGACTTCCCGGAGCCCATCGGCAGGTGCGAGGCGTACACGACTGGGGACCTGATCGACATCGTAAAGCACCTCCGGCTCGAGGGGGTCAAGGACGCTTGGGCGAAGACCGTCCGATGGCCGGGGCACTGCGAGATGTGGCGCAAGCTCATCGACCTCCACCTGCTCGACGAGGAGCCCGTGAAGGTGAAGGGTGTCGACGTCTCGCCGAGGGACCTCTTCCTGGCGCTGGGCGAGAAGACCCTCCAGTACGAGCCCGGCGAGGGCGACGCCATCTGCCAGAGGGTCGAGGTCTCGGGCGTCAAGGACGGAGACACGGCGGCATACATCTACGAGTTCGTCGACTTCCAGGACTTCGAGAACGACATCTCAGCCATGGCCAGGACGACGGCGTTCCCCTGCAGCATCGTCGCCCAGATGATCGCCAAGGGGGAGTTCAAGGAGACGGGCGTGGTCCACCCCGTCAAGATCGGGTACGACGAGAAGATGTCGGACAAGTTCTTCGCGGAGCTCGGAAGGCGCAGGATAAACATAACCGAGCACTTCGTGCAGCCATTCAACTAGCGCCCATTTTCTCCTCGATTACATTTCTCTTTTTCTCTTGATCAATGCGAATGATTACGGATCAAAAAGAATCTTGTGCACGATGAACTGATGAAATTCGAAATGATAACAGTTGTTTAGAAAGATCTGCACCATATCTATTTAATAGGGCGACGTGAATTTATTCGCGAAAATATATGTACAGTTCGGACATTAGGCCCGAGGAAGTGAGCCTCGGCGAGGAGCTTACCGTCCTCGTTCTGAAGGGAAAGGGCGAGAGCATAATTAGCAGGATGAAGGATGGACGGGTGATCCTGTTCAACAGGGAGAACCCGATATTCGCCGACCTGAAGCCCGGCATGATGGTCAAATCTCGGGTCAACTTCATCGCGCAGAACTACATCATCGTCGACCCGCTTTCGTCGCCGGAGTCCGGCGTCGAGGCGCTCAAACTTGGGCTCAAGATGGTGGCGGAATCCGAGAACTGGGAATTAGGCGTTCTGGCCAACGCGCTGCTCTACATGCTCGAAGTACTTGACGAGATGGTGAGGTCAAGATAACCGCAGAAAAGTATCACCATTAGAGATCAGTTTCATATATTCTATTTTCAATGGAAATACCAATGATAAACTCCATATCCTCTCTATGTGTTTCTTTTATCTACCGAGTCACTGCTACCTAATACCTATTTCCATATATTTTAAAATTTAACGAGCAGTATCCTTTTAAAAATATTCGTGATGATTTATTATAAATTGAAGTAGATCTGAAAAACGGATTTTGCAAAGGTTAAAGCTTCATTCACATCGAACTTTGACCTGCCGCCGCCACGCTCTTTGAATATTATGGGCATCTCTTTCACGCTGAAATTGGATCTTAGCGACTTGTACAGGACCTCGAATTGAAAGTCCCATTTTTTACACGCGACCTGAGGAAAAACGGACTCGAGGACATTTCTACGATACACCCTCAATCCGCTCGTCCAGTCTAGCACATGGTATCCCGTAAGTTGTCTGATGAACCAGTTTGCGAAGACGCTGAGGACGTTCCGCCCGATCGTCCTCCCCTTTATCGCCCCCCCTTTCACGAACCTGCTGCCTACGATTATGTCAGAATCCTTGGACGCGTCGATTAGCCTAGGTAAATAGGATGGGTCGTGGCTCAGATCGCAGTCGATCGAAATGACGATGTCGCCGGTTGCGTGCTTAAAGCCCTCTTTATATGCGGTGCCGAGGCCCATTTTGCTCGGCCTTCGAAAAACCCTTATGTTGCCGTACCGTCTGGCGAGTTCATCGGCGATGGCCCCGCTCCCGTCGGGGCTGTTGTCGTCGACGATGATCACCTCGAACTCCTTATTCAGGTTTGAGAGGGTTTTCTCTAGTTGGTTGATGAATATTTGAAGGTTGTCTGCCTCATTGAATACGGGTGTTATTACAGAGAGAGTCCCAGACGACATCGGCCTCATATTCAGCTTTTATACGCTCCTTAAATACTTGTATTTTTCGATCACGAATCTCTATTGGCAAACACGTATCCATTAAAGTTATTAATTTTTTGGTTCGCGCCCTACAAAAGGAATTTACTCTTTGTTTATTAGTTTTAAATTGTAAAATTATAAATTTTATGAATCCCTGTTATCTTTCAATCAATTTTATAAGACAGTATTTTGATTGACGTTTTTTAATAAATAATATGAACAAGGCAAATTGGATTACTACAATCGCGCCTAAGAATGTTACCCCCTGAGGAGATTTTTCGGTGAGGATTATTTCGGCTCTACCTCCCACTGACGGCACCATCGACGTCGACAATAGTCTATAAGCGTTTATTCTTCCGTGGCCATACATTTCATCCCAGCCAGGGGAACCTTTATCATCGCATGTCCTCTTCAATGCCTCTTCGATCTCTTCGTTCGTCGCGGTCGGGCACACGCTTTTGAAGAGCGCAGCTAAGCCTGAGACGTGTGGCGTGGATGCCGATGTCCCTGTGCCAAGTGCGAACTCGTCGGGGTGATTGAACGTTGATAAGACCCAAAATTCTCCAAGTTCGGGAAGGCCGTTTTGGTTCGCATCCCAGCCGCCAGGGGCTGATAACGTTATCCATGTTCCGTAGTTGCTGTAAGGTGCTCTCACATCGTCAGGCTCGCCGTAAGTTGAGGCCACCGCGATAACGTTACTGAAGGCGGCGGGGTAGTGCGGTACGCGTGAGCC
>Ga0315280_10007520_pt1 | contig 14587 bp, 20 predicted proteins | sample YL17G06_40_MG_FD_203697 | JGI IMG/M metagenome (GOLD analysis project Ga0315280, IMG submission 203697) | Sediment microbial communities from Yellowstone Lake, YNP, Wyoming, USA - YL17G06_40 | ecosystem: Environmental > Aquatic > Freshwater > Lake > Sediment | place: USA: Wyoming | collected...
AGAATCACGCCGTAAACATGGACGTGCTCATATCTACAGGCGTTTTGGCTGGTTGGATATACGGGGCAATCAGCGCATTTCTTCCATGGCTTGAGACTAATCCTGGGCAGGGGTCAGAGTATATGCAAATAGCCGTCGCAATTTTGGCTTTTGTATTGTTCGGCAAATACATTGAGGAAACTATTCGGAGGAGATCTGCTGCAGCCATTCGAAAACTGCTTGAGCTTCAACCCACAATTGCGAGGGTTTTGAAGGAGGGACAAGAAGTTGAGGTTCCTATAGACGACGTTCAAGTTGGAGACGTTTTTGTTGTCAAGCCAGGCGAAAAAATTCCCACAGACGGTGTAGTCGTTTCAGGTTTGTCTTCTGTAGATGAGAAAATAATCACAGGTGAAAGTATTCCTGTTGAAAAAAATGCAGGCAGCGAAGTGATTGGTGCAACCATAAACAAGACAGGATTGCTTAGGGTTAAAGCTACAAAAGTCGGCGAAGACACAGCACTCATGCAGATTGTGCATTTAGTTGAGGAGGCACAATCAGCTAGTGCACCCGTTCAGAAGTTGGCAGACCGCATTGTCGGGTATTTTGTTCCAGCCGTCTTCACAGTTGCAGCAATAGCTTTCTCATATTGGCTGGTTTCCAGCGGCTTCTCAACTGCTTTTCTCGTACTATTATCCATATTGCTCATTGCCTGCCCATGCGCCTTAGGTATAGCAACGCCGACCGCAATTTTGGCTGGTGTTGGCAAAGGCGCCGAATATGGAGTGCTGCTCAGAGGCGGCGAATACGTTGAAAACATCAGAAAACTGAACACAGTGGTGTTTGACAAAACAGGAACTTTGACAAAGGGTGAGCCCTCAGTCACTGACATCCTAGCGTTTGAGGACTACAGAGAAAACGAAGTGCTAGAGTCTGCTGCGGTTGCAGAGAAGGGTTCAGAGCATCCGTTAGCAGAAGCAGTTTTGAAAGCAGCATCCAAAGCTGGCTTTAATGTTCCAGACGCTGAAACCTTTGAGGCTGTACCCGGACATGGCGTCAAAGCATCTCTTAAGAGCCATGCGATTCTCTTCGGAAATCGCCGACTCATGGAAAAGAACAAACTTAGCGTAAAAGGGCTGACTGAGACTCATCTGACAAAACTTGAGGAACAAGGAAAAACTGCTATGCTCCTTGCTATCGACGGAAAAATCGCTGGAATAGTTGCGGCTATGGACACGCCTAAAGACAACGCGGCTGAAGCCATAAAACAACTCAAAAACATGGGACTTGAAGTTGCCATGCTCACAGGCGATAATGAACGAACCGCCAAGGCAATAGCTACTCAATTGAGCATTGACACTGTCATTGCAAATGTTTTACCATGGGAAAAAGTAAACGTGATTAAGAAACTGCAGAGCGAAGGCAAAGTTGTTGCCATGGTTGGCGACGGCGTCAACGACGCCCCAGCCCTCGCCCAAGCACAAGTAGGCATCGCTATAGGCAGTGGAACAGACATTGCTAAAGAAACTGGGGGCATTGTCTTAATTAAAGACGATTTGCGTGATGTGGCACGTGGAATTGTGTTGAGTAAGGCTACTATGAGAAAGATTAAGCAAAACCTGTTTTGGGCGTTCATATATAATTCAGTTGCCATTCCAGTCGCAGCGATGGGTTTACTTAATCCAATTATAGCTGCTGGAGCCATGGCTTTCAGTTCGCTGTTCGTGGTCAGCAACTCGGCGACTTTGAAACTGCTTAAATTATAAAAAATTGAGAGTGGAGGTGAAATGGCAATATGGTTACAGATCCTGTTTGCGGAATGAATGTGGATGAAAAGAGCGCCAAGTTCAAGTCGGAGCACATGGGCAAAACCTACTATTTCTGCAGCCAAATGTGCAAGGCAGCTTTTGACAAAAACCCAATGAAATACACTAGTAAACATAGTGGACATATGAAACATCATTCATGCTGCTAAAAGTGGCAGAAAAGGAACAGCGAGAGAAGGAGAGAAGTTTACGGGTTAGTCGGATTAGTCTGATTTTGCGTTGTTTCTGAACTTGGTTGATTTGTTGCTGGTTGATTCACTGGCTTCGCTGGCACGTCTGGGCTAGGTTCCTTTACAAGTTCTTTTTCAATTTTTGCTACAATCTTCCCCGATTGAAGTGGACTAGGTTCCTTTCCAAATTCTTTTTCAATCCTCGCTACGGTCTTCGCCCATTGAACTGCTTCTACGCTTATTCCAACGCTAAGCGAAACAATGCCTACAATGATTCGCATTAACCCAAAAACTGCCGAATACATTCTTTCCATAATTGGAAATGTTATGTCGGTTGCGCCCCATATTAGGAAAATTATGCCCACTCCTATGAACACACCGTTTAATACTCCTGAAAATCTCGGCGATTTTGCCCAGTTTAGACGCATTCCATGTTCACCATTCGCTTTATGAACTCATTAACTCTTATCTAATTTGTTAATCCAAAGTAATGACTTCCAATATCTAAATCTGAATCCGAGCATAAACTTTCTCGATAGGCTCTTGAAACGAGCTTGCGCTTTCTTGGTTGTTGTTTAGATGTTGACTAAGATTTGGTCGCCTTCCACTTTCACTTCGAACGCAGACTCAGGTTTCTTCCACTTGGCTCATCTTTATCAATGACGGCAATTCTCCAGTGTGGATTCTCTTCAATCACGGCATTCACAATTTTCATAGCTGAACCTGTGCCTATTACTATCAAGTTGTATTCCTTCATATCAAACACCGCTGATTTGCCAATATGGAGAAAGAATAAAATCCTTTAAATAATTGCGGTAAATAGTTGCATACTCAGCAAATTCTTATCTAAGCATGTCCTGTGAGTATATCTATTTCTGCAAACATTTCTCTTTTTGCTTTGCATATTGGGCAAATATAGGGTGGGTCTTCGCGAAAGACGACGTAGCCACACTGTTTGCAGTACCATAATTTCAGTTTAATTCCAGAAGGTGCCTTGGCAATGGGAGCGGCTGTTTCGGATGGTTTTTTAACAGGGGTTTCTGAAGGTATTCTATAAGCTCTATCTTGCTTTTCAAAAGGTCTACGTTCTGGAATTGGCATGATAGGAGTTTTGCCTTCAAACACGTCTTTCCTAACATAAAGTGCACAATAACAGCATCCATATTCTAGAACATCAGGATCTCGATAGTCGCAGGGGCAGATTATGTCTCTGTCGAAATCAAACTTTCCAGAAGCAAGTCTACAGGGGCAGGAGGGATATCCGTAGCGCTCTTCATTCTGTTTGAGCCCTTCAAGAAGGTTGTTCAGAAATTCAGGGTCAGGGTGTAAGTAGTATCCATAGGTTTTTGCGTCGCTTTCTGCTCTTTGCCGCACTTTTTCTAAAGGTATCAAATCTCCAGCGCCTTCATCATCTCATCCTTACGAAAACCAGTGATTACCAGTTTGTCATCAATGATCGCTGTGGGATAGCCAAGTTCTCCTCCTCTTCTCAGAATGTCGCCTCTAATTTTCTCACGGTCTTTTTCGTTGCTGAGGTCAACATCAACATACTCATATTCAACACTGCAATCTTTCAAGAATTGCTTTTCCATTTTGCACCACGCACAAGTGCTTAACGTGTACAATAGAACCTTATGCTTGTTATTTTTCCCTGGAACCTTAACCAAGTTCATGTTTCTCACTGTTCGTCATTAGAAAGGCAAGTGTTCTTTATTGATTTATTAAATTTTGCTACGTAGCCCGAGCAGAATTTGGTATTGGGATATAGAAAATCCTAAATGAAGAAGAGAGAAAACATTTCTGTGGAGACTTTTTGATGTTTAACTGTGAAGTATGGTGAGCAGAGTGGTGCTAAAGGATTTTAATATGCTCGTAACCACTGCCCGAGGAAACGAAGAAGACGCCTGTTCAGAAATCTGGTACTTACTCGGAGAAATCGGCGACTCAGCCGCCAAAGTGGACAAAACAGGCATAACAGGGTTGATAGCAGCCAAAACAGTGCTTGACCCATTCGAGGTCATAGAGAAATTCCGAGTGATCCTGAAAGAGAGACCCTACGAGTTTCGTTATTCGCTTAGAATAATCCCTGTGGAAAAAGTGGTGCGCACAGACCTCGGTGAAATCCAACGAATGACAACTGAACTTGGTTCCAAGATAAAAGAAAACGAATCGTTCAGAGTCACTGTGGAGAAACGTTTCACAACGACATCGACCAGTGACATTATTGAGGCAGCTGCAGCCATTATTGAACGTCGAGTGGACCTAAATCACCCTGACAAGATTGTTTTGATAGAGGTTGTGGGAGGATTAACAGGCATCTCAGTGGTAAAACCTGATGACATTCTCTCAATAATAAAAGAAAAAATGTAGCTCTAACGCACAGTAGCCAGCAAAGCCATGTGTTCAATGATTAAGTCAAGTAGCGCTTCTTTTTGGGCACCTTTTCTCTCGGTTTTTGCCTCCAACTCTAAATCAGAAATTTGGAACAACCTCTTTAATCCATCAATTTTTTCATTTGAAAACTCGACCACAGAGTCGTCTTGCTTACCTTGCAACAGTTTAGAAATAGATTCCAGGACAGAAGATGCTTGCTGCTGAGTTTCAGCCAGAACGAGAACAGCAACTCTGCTACTTTTAGGTTTGATTCCGAGCAGTTTCAGTGCATCCTTTATCTGATGCTGAGCAGAAGCGTACAGAAGACTTTCCATAGCTAAACTATTCGAAATATTAAGTTTGTTCTTGAAGGCATTTAACGAATTCAAGGCTGCGAAACGCAGATGGTCTCGTCCAGCAATTAAGGTGGCGTCAAAAAATTGGACACAAGCGTTGCCTGTTTTCTCTTTAACGTCTGCAAAAAATTTGTCGATGTCAACTATTTTGACGTTTTTGAAGCCAGTCACAACTAGAGATTGGTCGAAGCCTTCCAGCCTTTCAATCACGTTTTTTCCTCGCTGATTTCTTGAATGAAATTTTCTAAAAGTTTGCGGTTGAATCCATATTTTATCAGCGTTTCCTTAGCCTCTTCCATGGTTTTTCCATGTTTTTTGCATTTTTCCAAGATGCGTCTAACGGTTTCTTTCCGTTCCCATGGAAAGATTATCCAGTGTTTTGTTTTCTTTTCGAACCAGTCAGGGGTGGCTATAGACCAAGGCTTATAATAAATTGTGGCTATCTTAACCTCGATTGCGCCCTGCTCTTTCAAGTGCTCTCGCACAAGAGCTAGACTCTTGCCTGTATCAGCGACATCGTCTACAACTAAAACTTTCTTGCCTTTCACCGAGACAGAAACAGGCTGCGTTATAACGGGTTCACCTTTAGTTTCGGCTACGCTGAGATAGAACTCAGCTTTTACATTAGCTAACTCTGGGTTTTCTAATAAATCTGACATGACGCGGGCTGGGAGCCAACCGCCACGGGCGATGCCGACAATTACGTCTGGTTTGAATCTGGCTTTTCTAATATGTGAGGCTAAGTTTAGTAGCAACTCGTAAATTTGTTCCCACGTTGGAATTTCAAATTCCCAATTGAAACGAGATTGAGGCACTGAGGCAATTCTCCCTAAGATGAACGTTTACAATTAGTAGAGAGAAAGTTAATAGTTTTTTCATGAAAGAAAAAATTAAAAAATAAAAAGGGGATTGATTGTTTTCAGTTGATTAAGTTGTTACTACTTTTGGTTTTCTCAGTGCATAGATTATGATGCCTATGCCGATGAATGACCAACCGAGAGCGAAGCCGAGTCCGATGAAGTAGAATCCGTAGGCGTTTGTTAATGCTGCTTCTGCTGAAATTTTGGTTGCGTTAGCCGTTATCACTGCTGCATCTGCTTCAGTTTGAGCCGCTTCAGCATACTTAATAATTGCACTCGCATTGGCATTAGTTACAGCGTTGGCAGCCAAAAGGGTGTTCAGAGTAGCGTTCAAAGTGTCATCTCTAAAGTCGTTTTCTGTTGTAACTGCTTGACCGTACAAAGTTATAGCAGTAGTGTAGCCTAGTTTAGCTGCAGCATAGTCTAGACGGCTGGTGTAATCAGTGGCAGCCATTGAGCCTTCAGCTTGAGCTTGAGCCGCTGTTAAGCGAGCATCAGGCCAAGTGAACCATGATAAAGGATAGTTGCTAGCATAGTAGGCATATTGGAGCGATAGATCCAAAGCATCTGCTTGATCCGTTGAATAGACGACAAATTTCCATTTGCTGCTTCCACCAAAGTAATCCCAGTTCCTCGACAAGGTGCCATAAATTGCACCTGTGGCATTAACGTACACCACGTTAACTGTATATGTGTGCTGAATCACACTTGATATAGCCTCTGTTGCATCAGCCGCAAAACTTATTGTGAAGAATTGTGTTTCCCCAGATTCTATTTGTGTTGGGCTTGCCGAGAGGTCTAAAGTTTTGTTTGCGTTCCAGTCGAAAGTGATGTATACCAATGAAACGTTCATGAGGCTAACTCCAACATCGTTTGTCACTGGCACTAGGAGGCTGGCTGTTGAACTGTCTTCGTAAGCCACATATGAACCGTCAACCTTACCTATGTAGGGTGGAAGCCATGTCCACTGGTCAATATGTGCTTGAGCTGGACTTATCATTGACACCGAAACTGCCATAACTAAAGCGACACCTAAAAAGATTGTAACTGCATTTCTCATTTTTTTAACCTTCGAACTTCATGGTTATTGATTCAACATGTATAAAAAATTTTAAGTGAAACATTGAAGGAAACGACTTTAGTTTCGACAATTTTATTTAACAATCTTAGACAATAACTTCAACATTAAGGATATTAGTGAAACCTTATTTTTTCACAATACCATAAACTTCAGCAGTCATCTGACATTCAAAAACAAGGTGAGAGAAAAATTGAAAGAAGAACGAGTATGGCCTTACGTTTTGCCTTTTCCAATAGATGCAAAACAACGCCGACTGATTTGGAGCATACTTCAGTCAAGGGTTGGAATGAGCATACTGACTAAGCTGAGGTTAGACGGACGCACGTATCAGCGGGAACTAATTCGGCAAACATCTTACTCTAACAAGTCCATAATTCAATACTTAAAAAAGATGGTTTTGGCAAGCATTCTGGAAGAAGGCATGGAGCAAGTTACAACTGAAAAGAAGCGAATATGGGTTAAATGGTACATGCCCACTAAACTTGGCAAATGGTTCATTCTTTTTCTAAAAAACCCAGATGAAATTCCCTCGGACTTGGCGAGAAAAACCATTGAAGAACTGTTTGAATTATACTCATCCAGCATCGTAGAAGTTTGTGAAAAATATGGACTCAGCCTTGACTTCTTTCACCACATATTAGACGAACGCTACTCGAAGAAGCGGATTCGCAAAGAAGAGGAATAGCTATTAAACCGAGTCATTTCTGCGAAGCTATGGTTTTGTTAGATTTGCTTCTTTCGTGTTGGAGATAAAGCCACAACCACGGCTAATACGCCGACAATCACTAGAAACAGCACTACTGAGTAGAGTATGTTGCCTCGTATAATATAGAGATACCAAGCTCCTCCAATCGCCACAAGCAAGATTCCCCAGATGAATGTGCTGAAAGCTCCGCGTTCGTATTTCTGTGGGCTCTTGGCTCTTATTCCTGCTAAGGCTATAACCCAAAGTCCATAAAGTGTGAGAGTAAGCGAAAGAATCAGACCCCAGTCGGGATAGAAAGCCACCAGCAAAATCGCTATTATTATGACGAACACGCCGAAGGAAAGCAAACTCAACTGTCGAGGTGGCATAAATGTTCTCCTACTTTTCGATTACTCCTTGATTTTTTGACCGCACTCTGGACAGAACTTGGCATTTGTCATCACTGGATGCCCACAGTTGGGGCATTTAGTTGTTCCTGTTGCTGGAGCTGTCAGTGTTGTTCCACATTCTGGACAGAACTTTGATGTTGCTGGCACTTTGGCGCTGCAGTTTGGACATATCACTAACGCTGCGGCGGGTGCAGGCGCTGGTCCCGTAGGCGTCATTATCTGGGGGATTAAAACCATGCCAGTGCCTAACCCTGCTCCAGATGATTTGCCCAGTTCAGCAGCTGCTACTTTCACTGTTTCCATTCGCAAGACTTCTTCAGCAGCTCTTGTCTGTTTGAGCCAGAACAATCGTTCACGATACTCCGGCGTAGTATCTATTCCTTCAAAGCGTAGGTCAGTTAAGTCGAGTCCAATTCGTTTGAAAGCGTCGAGAATGGCGTTTTTGGCTGAGACGCTAGTTTCGTCGAGTTTGGTGAACACGGTCAAAAGGTCGTAATGAGACAGTTCATCGATTATTCTCTCGTTTATGTAGCCTCGCAGGTAATTGTCAACATCGCCTGTTGAATACGCGTTCTGTCCGCCCACTACTTCCATGACGAAGAGTTGTGGGTCTTCAACCTTGAACCAGAAGGTGCCGTGAACTTGGAGAGGCGCCAGTTCGGTTGTCTGTGCCCTTGCTCCATATTTGCCTGCAAATACTTTGGTTGAGATGAAGACAACCATCGCCTTGAACGGTTTTTCCTTATAACCCGCAATTCTCGACAAGATGCCAGTTAGCAACGGTAAGTTAAGAGTCGTGAGTGTATGTCTGCCGGGACCGAACACATCGTAAGCTTTGCCGTCTCTGAAGAAAACAGCCGCTTCAAACTCATGCACAATGAGTTGTGCACCCCAAGTGATTTCTTCGTCGGGGTACTTCCAAACTATGTCTTCGGGTCCAGCATTTTTCCATTCAATAACTTGTGCCAATTTACTTCGCCCCCATAATTACTTCTTCTCTGCCACTGAAAGTTTCTTCCAACTCCTCTAACATGTCACTTAAGTTTTGAATGCGCTCCCTCACCTTTTCAAAATTCTGTTTCACAACCTCCTTCTTGAAAGCAGTGGTTTCTTTCACAATCTTGTCCACGTCATCTATGAGCCCCGTGTCAAATTCAATCATTTTGTCAAGTTTTTCTTCCTCAACTTTCACTATGTTGAAAAATCCAGCGTAGCCATATGAAGCGTGATTTATCTTTTCAGAAATCCTGTCAAATCTCATAATGAAGCGGTCCATGTCAGTCAAAACCTCAAGTAGGCGACTGTCAGAAAGCTTCTGAAAAATCTCTTTCAAGTCCTTTCGAGCTTCAGTTAATTTTAGGTAAAGATGATTTCTGATTAGTTTGTCGCTTTCTCGCCTCAGTTCTTTTTCTTTGTAGCCTCTGAAGCCTGGAAGTTCTGCGAGAATTCTCTCGGATAAGCGCATCTCTTCTTTTGCTTTTTCATACATTCCTTTCTTTTCGCTCAAACTTGACTAACTCCTAGTCAACTAATCATAAAATTAAACACACACTTTTAAGAGTTTCATTTTTAAATCAATCCGAATTTGGCTGAGGGAATGTCGCCTTTGATGGCTGCGCCTGTGGCGCCGTCTAAGAGCAGACTATATCGCTCACCTTTGTATTCATAAACAATAAACCAAACTGGCGCATGCAAGTAAACAGTATCGCCGATTTCTAGGTCAGTTTTCATCTCTATAATCTTGTCCACATCTTGCTTGGCTAGAAACTCGTGTAAGTTTTCAATTTCTTGTTTCGCCATATCAATAGCCTCATCCTTCTCAACTTCACTGTTCAAGACTTTGGCGAAACCCTCAATTTTTCTGAAATCGTAGGGCACTTTGCCTTCTAATGGCACTTCGTACTCGCGGGTTGGAAAATCCGTGGCTTTCCGAGCTAAAACCAGCCAGTTGTATTTCTTTTCAATTTTTCCTTCTTTCGTAACTGGTGGCGTTAATCGTTCAAAAACTCCTTTATAAGTGCTAGTGGCGGTGACGGAAACAACCCAGAAGGGTAAGTAAGTAAGGTTCTTCTCTTGAATCTTTGAGGACTTTGCCAAGTCGCCTGGTTTTAGGAAGCCGCCTCGCATCCAATTACGCACAAGGTCGTCAACTTGCATTTGATTGTATTCATTTAAAATCATAGAGTGCTCAAACTCGAAAGCCTTACCAGTCTCTATGACTTGTGTAAAGCCGCAGTATCGGCAAGTGGCAACAATCTCACCTGGACTGAACTTTAGAGGCGCACCGCAATTGGAGCACTCAATCTCCTCAACTATCGACATGAGCCTTTGCACCTAACGTGTAGTATTCTAAACGGATGTGTAACTTCAGTTTTTCTCAATTGATTAAGGTGTCTACATGGCAAGATTAAATAAACACTCCATGCAAGACAAGTTTAATGTTTGATAACCCCATTTTGGTGAAATTGTTTGATTCCGCTGCGGGACGAAAACCGTTCTATGACTGAACCACACATCACTAGAATTCTTTTGATAGTTAATGTTGTTGTTTTCTTGGTCGCTCTCTTTCCCGATTTCTTAAGCGGCAACTGGCTAGCTGCCCTTTTTGGTTACTCTTCGTCACTAGACAAAGCAATTTCAACGTATGGAATGGTTCCTTATAGTGTGCTGCGAGGGCAGAGACTCTATACGCTGGTTACTTCAATGTTTCTGCACGCTGATTTATTGCATTTGGGCGGAAACATGCTTTTTTTGTATGTTTTCGGCGACAATGTGGAAGACGCTTTTGGACATGCGCGATATCTTGGCTTCTATTTCCTTTCGGGAATTGCCGCAGATATGGCGTTTCTTTGGACTCAATCATTTTCAAGTGATGTGAGTGCGTTGTTTATTCCAAGCATTGGGGCTTCTGGCGCTATTGCTGGAGTGTTAGGCGCCTATATCATATTGTATCCTAGGGCGAGAATTCTGACTTTACTGCTCTTAGGCTGGATAACCATCGTGCCCATACCCGCTGTCTTCTTTTTGGGCTTCTGGTTTGTTTATCAATTATTATACGGCATGTTAACCATCGGAGTAGAAGCTTTGACAGGAATTGCCTATTGGGCGCACATCGGCGGCTTTTTAACAGGAATCTTCTTCGGTTTGGTTTGGAGAGGAAGAAGACGAGTTCGCACTCTTTAGCGTGGAGCATAAAGCTTAACTCTGCGTTGTAGTTTTCAATGAAAACGAGACGGCGTGGGATAACACTTTGGCTAGTTTAGCTCAATTAAGAGTTGCGATGATGATTCCCATTTTGTTAGTGGGTATAATATTCGCAGCTTTCTTAGCCTTAATAATGTATATTCTTCAGCTTTCGTTTATTTGGGCGTTTATTTTAGCTGGCATTTTCATATTTATTCAGTATTTGATAGGTCCAGCCATACTTAGAGCCACTATGCGATTGCATTACTTGAAAGCTGGTGAAAATCCTTGGTTAGAATCTACAGTGAAAGATTTAGCTCAGAAAAGCGCAATTCCAACACCTAAGTTAGCTATTGTTCCCGACCCGACGCCTAACGCCTTTGTTTTTGGAAGAACTAACAGAGACGCCACATTGGCTGTTCATGAAGGGTTGCTTAAAAACTTGAATGAAGACGAGGTTAGAGGCGTTATCGGACACGAGTTGGGACACATTAGACACAAAGATTATCTGGTAATGACAGCGCTGTCTGCTGTGCCGCTTTTAGTCTTTCTCATTGCACGAGGAACAATGGAAGCCGCATGGATTAGTGGAAGAACGGCACGTAAAAAAGAGGGTGGCGGACTTGCCGCAGCCCTTATAGCGATCGCCATTCTCTCTTACATTATTTACATAATTTCTCTCCTACTAGTTATGAGGCTAAGCAGACTGCGGGAGCATTATGCCGACGCTTACTCAGCGTATGTTACTGAGTCGCCTCGGCAACTTGAAAGCGCTCTGACCAAGATAACTTACGGATTGTCGCTTTCGCCTGCTCCCCCTCACGGTGCTAGAACTCTCTATATAGGCGACCCAGCCTTGGCAAAGCTGGAAATGCAGAACATTATAAGTCGAAAAGAAGAGTATGACCTTGACAAAGACGGCGTCTTAGATGAGAGAGAATTGGAACTGGCTATGGAGAAAGAAGCTAAATCCAGATGGTTGACCGTCAACAGATGGTTTCAAACACATCCTGCAACTTTTCAACGGATTTTATTGTTGCGAGAAATTGGAAACGAGATGTCTACGGGTAAATACTCTGAAAAGCGAGTTTACGCTCACGTCTAAGCTGAAAAAATTGAAGGCGCAAGTAAGATGAAACATGTTAAGATAACTGCTTTCGACCTTCCAGATGCTTGGTATCAAGTTTTGAAGAGAATCTGGGAAGAGGGAGAACACTTCACTGTACGCTATGGTTCTGAAACAACCGACACAAAAAAGTTAGATGTTACTCTTGAAATTCTGCATCCTGAGAACAAGCCGTTAGTGCATGAGAAGGCGCCTTGTGACATGCGTTACGTTCTGAACTATTTTATGGAATACTTATGGTTCGGCGAGAAAAAACCCGACGAAACCTACACATACTCAAGCAGACTGCGAAGTCCAGTTGACCAGATAGATGAAGCAATCAATAGATACATGGAAGAACTGTTTGACAGGCAAGTTACAATGGTTGTAAGAATACCAAAGGACATTTACAAGACGATTGCGAATAGGAGACATGAACCGCCTTGCCTGACAATTCTTGACACAGAGGTCAACAGAGACGAAGAAGACGGCAAATTGAAGTTTGTTTTGACAGGTTATTGGCGCTCTTGGGACGCCTTCGGCGCTTTGCCAGCCAACCTTGCAGGGTTGCAACTCTTCAGCGAAGCCTTTGTTAAAGAACTAAATGCAAGAGGCAGAGAAAAACACAAAGATAGCTGGGAAGAGGTCTACACTGGAAAGATGATTATGCATTCAAAAAATTGTCACATCTATCAACGGCAACTTCCACTGGTTGAAGAGTTGTTAAGAGTTAACAAATCAACATTTGGAGAGAAAATTTTTCACCATTCATAAGGTGTCAAAAAATATGGGGAAACTCCTTATAGTTTTGTTTTCACCCCCAATGCAGTCACAGAATACTGACACAGGTTTTGAATTCGCCAAAGCCGCTGTTGAGATGGGTCACGAAGTCACAATTTTCTGCGACATCGACGCAGTCTACAACCTACTGGCGAAGCAAATTTTACCAAACGAGTCAACTCCAGCGTCTAAACTTGCTCAGTTAATCAAAGAAGGCGTGCATGTTTTGGCTTGCCGAGAAAGCGCCAGACTTAGAGGTCTTGATGTCAAGAATGAGTTTCTAAAAGGTGTTGTTGAAAGTAGCCTGGGAAGATTAGCTGAGTTAATGGAGGAAGCTGACAGGGTCGTAGCGTTTGGACCCTAAAAAGAAGCGTGGAAACATGCCTAGAAAAATTCTTTTGATAGTGAAAAGCTCTCCGTACGGGAATGTGAGAGCGGCTGAAGGCTTTAGAATAGCCACGGCAATGATTGCCATGGACGTGTTGCCTCAACTGCTCTTCATCGACGACGGAGTCTACTGTCTGCTGAAAAATCAAAAGCCCGAGGCTGCTGGCTTAAACTCCCTTGCCGAACGGTTGAAGACACTCGCAGACTTAGTTGGATTGCATGTGGTTTCAGATTCTATGGTCAAGCGAAACGTGCGGAACAGTGACTTGGACGAAATCTACAACGCGAAGACAGTATCCCTTGACCAAGCCGCGGAACTAATCACAGAAAACGAGGTAGTAATAACATTTTAGAGGAAAAAAACAGCATGCTCATAATCTTAAGTAAGTCGCAGTTAGTCAACGATTACGACTCAATTTTGAAAATAGCCGAGAAGGCAAGTGAAAAAGGAAAGAAAGTGGCAATTTTGCATGTTCAAGATGCATGTGTCGCTGTGACAATGTACGAGTATTGCAAGAGACTTGCTGAGGGAAGAATAGACGCCTATGTTTTAAGAGCTGACTGTGAGGCGCGAGGTCTCTTAGAAAAAGTTGGGCGAGACATAAAAATCGTCGACTATAAGAGATGGGTTAGACTGGTTATGAAAGAACACGACAAAATAATCTCTTGGACTTAACCTTCTCTTTCAACCCACCATACCCAAGCTCTTCTCTCGGTTGAAAGTTGCCCCTTGATTGTTCCCTTTAGTCTCAGCATGTTCAGGAAAACTGGAGTCTTGTCTGGACATTGAACTAACCGTTTTCTCGTTTCTTCTTCAATTTCCTTTGTGGTCAAAGGTTTTCCCGCCGCCTTCAGTATGGAAAGAACAAGTTGAATTGCTTTTTCCTCGCTGAGACTGCGCACACTCATGCTCTTCACAACCTTTTCACTGTTGATTTAGACGCATGTTTTAAATCAATGTTTCGAGCGGTTTGTGCAAAAAATGTGGTGAATGGTGTTTTATGGTGAAGGTTCAGCGTGGGTGGTGACAACGGCTTCTCGGAATTTTTTCTTTATCTCCTCTTCCACATGTGAAACAGTTTCATGCATGGCGTCGACTGAAACGTTCTTGTCGAAGGAACAGTCTATGTTAATGTAACGCTGCTTCTCACTTACGTAGGTTACAATGCGGTTGACTCTCTTTATGTCTGGATGCGCCTGAACAATCTGCCGAATCATCCTTTGAACCCATGCGCCCTCAACGGCAAACTCTCGGCTAACCTTAGGCAAATTAGGTTCAATGTGAACAGTAACATTTTCAATGTCCTCAATTTGTTGTCTCAGATTCTTCTCGATTTTTTCGGCTATGCCGTGGGCTTCTTCGATGGTAAGTTGAGGGTCTACCAACGTATG
>Ga0315280_10007522_pt1 | contig 14582 bp, 12 predicted proteins | sample YL17G06_40_MG_FD_203697 | JGI IMG/M metagenome (GOLD analysis project Ga0315280, IMG submission 203697) | Sediment microbial communities from Yellowstone Lake, YNP, Wyoming, USA - YL17G06_40 | ecosystem: Environmental > Aquatic > Freshwater > Lake > Sediment | place: USA: Wyoming | collected...
TTATCTGGCCATCGAAAATCGTTATAACATATTCTACTTCCTTGGCGTTCCGGACCCGCACTGCAACCTAAGGTTCATAACCTTCATGCCCCGACCCGTCCAAAACCTCATCTCAAGGGTGGCCCTCGGCCGACCTTACGTGAATTGGATCTACTCGCCGGAAGGGCTGAAGAGGTTGCTGATCTCTGTTGGGTTCAGGGATGTGGATATGCATTACGCTTTCCCTGATTACAGGTTTCCCGAGTATATACTGACTGATGTGGGGATGGGGATCTACCAGCCGTTTTTGTACGCCAGCAGGAAGAACAATGTCAAAAAAGTGGTCACATACGGCATAGAGAAGGTAATTTACCAGAAGCTGAAGCTGAGCATATTCGCGCCAAGCATCATCGCGATTGCCAGAAAGGGTGGTTGAATGGAGATCATAAGGAACTGCACGCACTACAGCTCGACCATGACCGCAATCGATTATGATGCCTTTGCAAAGCCTTCTAAGGTAGTAAAGGTGTCTTTTGATGAGGATGGCGCGAGGGCGCTTAGGAACGAGTACGAAGGCATAAAGTGGTATGCGCGCCAGCTATCCGTTGACCCTGCCTCCGTTGCCTCAATAGTTGGCTACACCCAGAGCTACGTACGCCTGGAGTTGGTATACAAGCACGGAGAGTTGGGTGATCCATACAAATCCATTAAGGAGAACTACAAGAAAGTACTAAGCGCCATCGATTATAACTTGAAGGTATTTGGCAAATCGGGCCCGAGATTTAGCCATGGGGATTACTCCCTATCCAACATGATCTTCAGAAACGATGAAGTGATCTGGGTTATTGACTGGGAGCAGTTTAACCAATCCCTACCTCCAGAGTTCGACATCCTCAACTGTATTATGGAGGCGTGTTACTTTAATTATATGAAAAGAAAAAAATTAAAAAGTGATGAAGTTGTGTTTTTCAGAAATCTGCTGAATCATGCCTCAAGCATTATTGGACTACCAGAATCCTGTCTTACCGCTCCAGCTAACTACTTTAGCAATTTATGTTTAAATAATGCGCAAGTACTAGGATCACAGGCTATGAAATTTCCATTTGTAAACCATGACCCAAATGATATAAAAAACATTGATTCGTATTTTGGACAAAGGGGTAGCAAATCCTAAAAAAGTGCGCACATCTGTTCCAAGAACTATTTTGGGCCTATAGACATTTTTATAAGGTATAAAAAGACTCGTATCCTAAATGGCTGGTGATGAGATGAGGAGAAAGCTTGAGAAATGCCTTCTGTTTAATCCATCGGCAATCACCAGCAGAAAGCTCATAGACATCAACCCTATGCCTCCGCTCGGGCTCGGCTACATCGCCGCCATTATCGAGCGGATGGGCAAAGAAGTAAAAATCATCGATTCCCTCATGGAAGGTTGGAACAACCGCGTGCCTGTGAAGGGGGATCTGATAAGGATCGGGCTATCTGAGGAGGAGATTGAGAAGGCTATCTCCTTTTTCTCACCCGATATGGTCGGGGTTAACAGCCTCTTCTCGCGGCAGTACCGGAACGCCCGCACCATTTATAGGATAGCCAAGAGTGTGGACAAGGAAATAGTAACCGTGGCGGGAGGCGCTCACCCCACGGTGATGCCAGAGTTCGAGCTCCAAGACCCAAATTTAGACTTCGTGGTGATAGGGGAGGGCGAATTAATAATAGAACGCTTAATTAAACTCCTCTCCAACGGCACCGAAGCGGTGAGTGATATTGATGGCTTAGGATATAAGAAAAATGGGAACATCATTGTAAACCCAAAAATCAGGTTTATAAAAGATTTGGATAGCATCCCATTTCCAGCAAGGCATCTGATGCATCTAGAACACTACTTTGGGTTAGAAGAATCGCATGGCACACGAAGATACGAGCGCTTCTCTCCAATAATGACGTCTCGAGGATGCCCTGCGAAGTGTACGTTCTGCACTGCCTACAAGGTCTGGGGAAATAGGTATCGCTTCAGATCGCCCGAGAATGTCATAGAAGAGATGAAGGAGCTAAAATACAAGTACCACATTCAAGAGCTACTTATTGAAGATGATAACTTCACAGCCAATACAGAGAGGGCCAAAAAAATATGTGATCTCATGATAAAGGAGGGCCTAGACCTCGAGTGGGACACCCCAAATGGCGTGGCAGCATTCAATTTGGATCTTGAATTAGTAAAGAAAATGAAAGAGGCCGGCTGTTATCAATTGAATATAGGCGTAGAAAGCGGTAACCAGTACACCTTAAATAAGATCATTAAAAAGCCACTGTATCTGCCTAAAGTTGAGGAGATCATAAACTATTGCAGAAAGATAGGCCTCAGTTACGGAATATACTTGGTATTGGGCATGCCGGGCGATACGCTCAGAGGGATGTGGGATAGCTACAGGTTTGCCAAAAAAGTTAAGGACTTCAACCCCTTCATCTCCGTTGCCACCCCCTACCCCGGGAGCGAGTTGTACGAGATCTGTAAAGAGAGGAGATATATCCCTGAAAACCTCGACCTAGAGGACCTGTACATACGGAGCTTTCTCATTAAAACCGAGGACTGGACGCCCAACCAACTCAAACTTTTGATGAAGGCCGGTTACGTCTATTTAAAATTCTTCCAGGCGTTGGACAATCCTAGGTTGTTTGGTAAATTATTTATTAACAAACTCAAAAAGAAAATCGCGGGGGGTGCCTCGTGAAAGGTTTGATCTTGTCTGGTGGTCATGGAACCAGGTTACGCCCCATCACGTACTCCCAGCAGAAGCAGCTAATCCCAGTGGCGAACAAGCCCATCCTCTTCTACTGCATCGAGGACCTGATAGCCTCAGGCATAAAATCCATAGGCATCATCGTGGGCCCGAATAAGGAGCAGGTGATGGACGCCGTCAACTCTGTCAAGTGGGACGCCAAGATCACGTTCATCTACCAAGATCACCCAGGGGGCCTGGCGCACGCCGTGAAGATATCCAGGGACTTTCTTGGCGATGATAAGTTCATCATGTACCTGGGGGACAACATCCTGAGGGGCGGCTCAACGGCCTTTGTAAAAGACTTTGCAAACTCGTCAGTGGCGGCAAGCCTGCTCCTGACGCCGGTCGACCATCCCGAACAGTACGGGCTGGCTCTTGTGGACGAACAGAAGAAGGTCATAGTCAAGCTGGTTGAGAAGCCCAAGGTCCCCCCCACAAACCTCTCAATAGTTGGCATATACGGTCTCACCCCGCTCATATTCAAGGCCATTAGCGAGCTAAAGCCGTCATGGAGAAACGAGCTTGAGATAACCGACGCGCTGCAGTGGCTCATCGATAACGGCCACACGGTGAAATTCAAGATGGTGGAGGGGTGGTGGAAGGATACCGGAAGGGCCGAGGACATCCTTGAGGCGAACCGCCTAATACTGGACGATCTGAAGGCGGAGAATAGGGGCAAGCTCAAGAAGAGCACAGTAAAAGGGCGGGCACGCATAGGAAGCGGCTCCATAATAAAGGACAACTCTACCATAAAGGGTCCAGTTATCATCGGCGAGAACTGCACCATCTCCAACGCTTATATTGGACCATACGCGAGCATTGGGGACGACTGCACTATAGAGAACGCCGAGATTGAGGACTCCATAGTCATGGAGGGTACGAGGATAACCAACGTTGGGAAGATCGTTGACAGCCTAATCGGAAGAGACGTGACCATAGAGAAGAGTAGCGGCCTTCCCACAGGGACAAGGTTCACCATTGGCGACTCCTCGAGGGTGAGCCTATGATAAGCGGCGTAAAGACAAAGAAGCTGAGGATAATTCCGGACGAAAGGGGATGGCTGGCAGAGATTCTGAGGTGCGATGAGGAGATCTATGAGAAGTTCGGGCAGGTCTACTTGACCACCGTCTATTCTGGCGTGGTGAAGGCCTGGCACCTCCACAAGTTGCAGACCGACAACTTCACATGCATCAAGGGGGAGATCAAGGTGGCGCTGTACGATGCAAGGGAAGGCTCCCCCACGTATAAGGAGATCAACGAATTTCTAATCGGCGAGGATAACCCGATGCTGATCAAGGTGCCCCCCTTCGTATACCATGGGTGGAAGGGGGTGGGGGAGGATACCGCCTACATAATCAACATCCCGACCCTCCCGTACGACTATAAAAACCCCGACGAGTACAGGTTGCCACCCGACACAAAGGATATACCGTACGACTGGGTGCTGACGCCGGGGAAGAAACACGGTTAATGGAAGTGTCATGATGAAGATCTTGGTAACAGGCGGTGCCGGGTTCATCGGGTCCTGCTTCGTACGCTACCTGCTTGAGAGGTACCCAAAGGACGAGATCGCCGTCCTTGACAAGCTGACCTATGCCGGAAGGTTGGAGAACCTGCAGGACGTAATGGACAGGATTACATTCATCAAGGGCGACATCTGCGAGAGAGGGGACGTCGAGAAGGCGGGGGGGTGCAACGCCATAATCAACTTCGCGGCCGAGACACACGTGGATAGGAGCATCGTAGACGCCGGTACCTTCGTGAGGACGGACGTCTTCGGAACCTACACCCTCTTGGAGTTTGCGAGGAGGCACGGCGTGGAGCGGTACGTCCAGATAAGCACGGACGAGGTCTATGGATCGACAAAGAAAGGGTCGTTCAAGGAGGATGACCTGCTGGATCCCTCCTCACCCTACTCTGCCAGCAAGGCCGGGGCGGACCTTCTGGTCGTGGCTTACCGCAAGACCTACGGGATGCCCGTTCTGATAACAAGGTCCTCAAACAACTATGGACCCTACCAATTCCCAGAGAAACTCATACCAGTTTTGATCCTCAATGCCATGGCAGACAGGCCCCTACCAATCTACGGAAAGGGGAGGAATGTTAGGGACTGGCTCTACGTCATAGACAACTGCAAGGCCATCGATCTGGTCCTCCGCAAGGGCAAGGAAGGAGAGATCTATAACATCGCCAGCGGAGAGGAGAGAAAGAATATCGAGGTGGCGAGGCTCATCCTCCGCGAGCTCAACAAGCCCGAGCGCCTGATAAAATACGTCGAGGACAGGCCCGGCCACGACTTCCGTTACTCTCTTAACTGCGATAAGATTAAAAAGCTCGGGTGGAGGGCGAGGACGAAGTTCGAGGAGGGGCTACGGAAGACTGTAAGATGGTACAAGGAGAACGAGTGGTGGTGGTCCAGCATATGGCACTGATTCCTGTCCAAAGGCCGTCCATCGGCAAAGAGGAGCTGAAGGCGGTCGAGGCGGTCTTCAAAACAGGATGGCTCGGGATGGGCTCCGTCACCAAGGAGTTCGAGGACGCGCTCAAGGCCTTTCTAGGTGCCCGCCACGTGGTCGCCACGAACAACGGAACTGCCGCACTGCACCTCGCCTTCGACTCCATCGGGCTAAAGCCCGGCGACGAGGTCATAGTCCCGTCCTTCACATTTGTGGCCTCCGTACAACCCATCACCGCGACCGGTGCCAAGCCTATTTTCTGCGAGGTTGAGGAGGATACACTCAACATAGATGTCAATGACGCCGCTAGCAGGATCACCAAGAGGACGAAGGCAATCGTGCCCGTCCACTACCGTGGCATGCCCTGCGATATGGAAGGTGTCATGAAGCTCGCGAAAGAACATGGGCTGCGCGTGGTCGAGGACGCAGCACACGCCATCGGCTCCTACTACAAAGGCCGCCGGATCGGCTCCTTCGGGGATCTCGCCTGCTTCAGCTTTGACCCCATAAAAACCGTCACCTGCGGCGAGGGCGGAGCCATTACAACCCAAGATGACGGGCTCCTGGACCTCCTGCAACGGAAGCGGATCTTGGGCATCGATAGGGATACGTGGAGCCGCTACCAGAACAAGAGGAGCTGGTTCTACGATGTCACCACCCAGGGCTACCGCTACCACATGAGCAACATAAACGCCGCAATCGGTCTCGCACAGCTCAAGAAGTTCGACGCCCACAATAGCCGGAAGCTCTCCATCGCGAAGACCTACGACCAGGAGTTCGCCGGGCTGGATAGGTTCCAGCTGCTGCAGACCGACTACAACGGCCTCAGCCTCTTCATGTACATAATCAAGGTGCGCGAGGGTCGGGATAGGCTGATGAAATTCCTTGAGGAACGGGACATTGGCTCCGGGGTCCACTACATCCCGAGCCACCTCTTTACACTCTACGGCAAAAACAAGGTGCACCTCCCCGTTACTGAGAGGCTCTTTGAGCAGATCCTCACCCTCCCGCTCTTCCCTGACATGACCGACGATCAGGTGGCGCGGGTGGTCTCCGCGATAAAGGAATGGAAAGGCTAGATGAGAGGCAAATGCCAAGAGTCAGCGTCACCATCCCAGTCTACAACGCTGAGAGGTTTATTTCAGAGACCATAGAATCCGTAATATCCCAGACATACGCGGACTGGGAGATAGTGGCAGTAGACGACGGCTCCAAGGATGGAAGTCTGGAAATATTAAGGACCTTCGAGAAACGGCTGCCCGAGAAGATACACGTGATCAGCAAGAAAAACTCGGGCGTGGCCCTAGCCAGAAACACCGGAATTGAGGGCTCCAAAGGCGAATACATCGCATTGCTGGACCATGACGACCTGTGGATGCCGGGGAAGCTGGAAAAGCAGGTTAAGCTCTTGGACTCAAATAAAGAAATAGGTCTCATCTACTCCGATGCGTACCTCTTCTGGGAGAGGGAATCAAAGACGCGAACCGCCTTCAGCACCCTAAAACCGTTCAGAGGGCGCGTCTTCGACAAGTTGCTCTGGGAGAACTTCATTGTCGTCTCAACGACCGTGATCCGGCGAGAGGCACTCAACAAGGTCGGCATGTTCGATCCGAAATACAGAATATGCGAGGATTACGACCTGTTCTTGAGGGTGGCCGAGCAGTACCCCCTAGATTTCATAGACGAGCCTCTTGTCAGGTACAGGATTCACGGCGGCAGCGTCACCATGACCGCAGGGGTGCCCTCAAACGACGAAAGTCTCCAGATAATGGACTACTGGCTGAGCCAGCCCCTTGACAAGACCTTACTGGAAACCATAAAAAGGAGAAAGAGGGATCTGCACCACAACAGAATGAAATACTGCTTGGCGAACCGCAAATACGGAGAGTTCCTCAAAGAACTCTTTCGATAAACAGTGATAGTGTGGGCCCGGAGGGATTCGAACCCTCGACCAACAGATTATGAGTCTGTCGCTATAGCCGGACTAAGCTACGGGCCCTCGCTGAAAGAAAGGAATCTCGCAAATTTATTCCTTTTGGGTGGGCTTTGGGCTCAGGAACTCTACATACTTTGCGGGTTTCTCCTGCTTCTTCTACCTCAAAGTCTAGGGCCTTCTTCATTAATGCCAAGCTGCCGCCAAACTCCAGAAGGGTTTTGGACCCAACCACCCCCCCAATATCGTTCATGTTAAGGAACCTCTGCCCCCCTTATGATGCTCCTTCAAGCCCGGCGCTCCATACCTTGAGCGATTCAGCGTCCTCCTCCTTCCTCGGCAATCCCTCCCCTAAAAGTCTGAGCCCTTCAGACAATGCCTCCAGCTTCTTTCAGGTGTAGTTCTGCGAGCATAGACCCTTATCGCACTCAAGTGGCTGAGGGTGGCTATGTCCTCCAGATACGTTGCCATCTGCTGACATTTGCCCCATCTCGACAAGTTCTGAGATCCTGTAGCGAAGCTGTCTGCTAAGTTTAGTAACGATGAGGCCCTCCCCTCATTACTGATCTTTATTCCTTCCTTCTTGGGAAAGTTGCTCCCTGGCTTAGAATTCAAGCGGGTCTGCCATGACAAAATTAGAATCCTGCGTGTAAAATTCTCTTGGCCGCCCTCTTCATGGCCTTTGGCAGGTTCGGAAGGAAGGGCGATATCCTCTTCTCCACCTCAAGTACCGGCCTCAAAATGGAGTAGCGCTTGAGATCACTGGACCTGGAGTTATGCATCATCATCTCGATATCAATGATTCTGCTCCAGTTCCTCCACACCCTGTCGGGCTCCTTGGTGAGGTTCAGGAGGGGCACCCCTCCCTGCTCAGCCACGAGATTAAGGTATGCTTCGACGTCTGCCACGAGCTTGTGCTTCTCGACATAATCCCATATCGGCGTCTTTGGCAGGGCTATGAGGTAGTTGAGGGAGTACTGGCGCGCATCGACTTCCTTCAAGAACTTGATTGTCTCATAGACGGTCTTAGTGGTTTCACCCGGCGAGCCGATGACCAGCTGGACTGGGCAATTCAGCCCGACCTCCTTCGTCAGGAGAGTAATATCCCTGTTCTGTTTGCTGGTGATTCCCTTCCTGTACTCCTTGAGGACGGCATCTGAGCCCGACTCCTGGCCGTAACCGATCTCTATGCACCCCGTCTCCTTAAGTCGGCGCAGCATCTTCTCATTGACCTTGTCGATCCTCGCTCCGCCGATCATATAAAATATGTTGAGTCTCTCCCTCTCGAGGGCGTCGCAGAACTCCATCACCCACTCGACCTTGGGGTTGAAGAGTTCGTCGCAAAACTGGAAGCCCTCCACGCCGTACTTATCCCTCAAGAACTTGATGTGCCTTATGACATAATCCACGCTGTGCTGCCTGACGCCACTGACGTGCCTGTAGCAGAAGAGGCACCTGTGGGTGCACCCCCTCGAGGTTACCATGGGGATACAGTGCTTCCTGTTGCCTATGGTCCTTAGGATATCTGGATAGTGGGGGCTCGCCTCGAGCATGGCTTTCCAGCCCCTGAGCCAGTCGTCTACGGACTGGAAGTACCTAGGCACGCCCACAAGGTGGTAAGCCGGAAGGGGGATAGTGTCTAGGTCCTTTACTTGTTCAGCCATGGCGTTCCTCACGATCTTGCCCTCAGAGAGAAAAGAAATCCCTGGCACCGCGGTAAATGGCTGCCCCCCCTCCGCCTTCTCAAGAAATATCGGAAGGCTGATCTCCGTCTCACCGTGAAAGACCGCGTCCACTCTAGCCCTCGTCAGCAAAAGCTCATCGACGGATGCCAGAGCCCCACCAGCAATCTGCACGATGTTGGGGTGCCTCTCCTTCACGTGGAGAGCCAGTCTCTTCGCCCTGCCGTAGGAGGTGGCTATCCCGCCGTAACCCACGATGGTCGGCTCAAAGTCCTCTATTAGTTCATCGATGTAGTCGAACTTATTGCTATCAAAATCCCGGAGCTCCAGATCTTGCAGGTACGGATCGACTACCCTCGCCCTGTGGCCACACCTCTCAACGATCCCCCCAACATAGAGCAGACCAAGGGGCAGCATGAAGCCTCCCAAACCCTTGCGAGAGGGGGTGTTTATCAGAAGTATGTTCATGTGGAGTCTCCTAGCAATATTGCTTTGTACGGCTCGGTCAACTCTTCCCTATTATTTCCTTCCATATATGTAAGTTTTGAAGGTCCGTAGTAGCCGTTCTGCAGAGTAATTCGGTAAGCGGATAATCTTTATCAACCTATTCCACACATCGCAGACCTGTTCCAGTTGCGAATACACCACCAGAACAAACCGAAAAGGATCATTTCATTGCAAACGCTGCGGTTTTTCGCTTCACGCCGACCTGAACGCCGCAAGGAACATCGGGATGCTTGGCAAGTCTGAGTACCTCAGGCTGCATACTCTCATACGGGCGTAGAGCCCAGTTTCTTAAGGGTTCTGCTATGATGGAAAGAGGAAGAAGGTGGTAGTTTTACCACACAAGGAGCAGAAAGCCCACACTTTAGTGATGGGAACAGTCACCGCCTCTTCCTGAACTTTCTGTATAGGCTGACCGCCACCTTGGGCACCGAGAAGTGATACAGGTAGATTATCGAGAGCCGCAGGAAGAGCTTCGTTAAAAGCGAGGTCTTCGGGTGGCTGTATTCCATTTCGAGCGTGATTATCCTGCCCCAATTCCGCCAAGGAATATAGTCTGTTTTCGTGAGGTTTAGGTTCGGCTCGCCACCGAGGCGCGAGGCGGCTTGCAGATATGCTTCCTCGTCGGGTATCAGGTTGTGGCTCTTTGCATACTCCCATACGGGAGTCTTGGGCAGTGCTATGAGGTAGTTGATGCAGAACGACTTTACCTTTGCCTTCTTGAGAAATGCTATGGTTTCCCTGATGGTCTCATTGGTCTCTGATGGCGAGCCAACCACCAGTGAAACAGGCGCTATGATGCCCTTTTTCATCGTCTTCACTGTTCCTTCAAAGTTCTGCCACGAGGTGACACCCTTCCGGAGTTCTTTAAGTATGGTATCAGACCCCGACTCCTGACCGTAACTTAACACGATGCAGCCTGTCGCCTTCAGCCGATCAAGCATCTTGTCGCTTATGCGGTCTATGCGGGCGCCACCGATCTGATAGAACACCTTCAGCCCTTCCTCCTCAACTGCGTCGCAGAACTCTAGGATCCACTGGGGGTCGGAATTGAACATCTCGTCCGCAAAGTAGAAGCCTCCTATGCCGTACCGCTCCTTCAGGAGCTTCATGTGCGATATTACATACTGGACACTGTGTCTTCGAAGCCCCTTCTGGTGCCGGTAGCAGAACGAGCAGGCGTAAAAGCATCCTCTTGAAGTCAGGATCGGCAGGTATTTGGTATTGCGTGCCGCCGCCAACACCGTCTCGATGTATCCGCTTTCTGGCTCAAGAAACTGTTTCCTCCGCATGTCAGGAAGCCAGTCGTTGACATCCTCAACGTAAACCCCGACATCGATGAGATGATAGGCTGGAAGGGGAATTTCGTCAAGGTTCTTTACCTGCGGCGGGTCGGCAGTCCGCACGATCTCGCCTCGTTCCCTATATGACACGCCCGCCACTTTGTGGCAGTCTGCATTTGTTGCGATTGCCTCAAGGAAAATGGGCAGGCTGACTTCGGTTTCACCATGAAAAACGACTTCAATTGCTGTATTTTCGAGGATCAGCTCTGCCGTAGATGCGAGGGCACCGCCCGCTATCTGGAGCACCCCTGGGAAGACTGATTTGATATAATCTGACATGGCTTTTGTCCTCGGATACGATGTTGCCACTCCGCCGAACCCCACGATGTCCGGCTTGAACTCTGAGACTTCTCTGGCGACCCAGTCCCTCCATTCGTCGTCAAACCGTTCGAGCAGCCTGTCCTCGACGTAGGGGTCGTAAATCTTCGCTATGTGACCGCAGCGCTCGATTATCCCGCCGACATAGATTAAACCGAGAGGCATGAAGACCGCTCCCCTGCCCTGTCTTGAAGGCGAGTTGATGAGGAGTATCTTCAATTTCTTCAAAAGAGGACACCTTGGCATAATATCTAATAAAGCACAAATAAGGGTTTGCAAGGATGGACAGAACTTGTTATAATATGACATTCCGGTGGCTTCTGCAGTAATGACGAAAATAACAATAAGAAACTTACGGTAGCCACACAGCAGAAGCACAGAAGCATATAGGTGGTAAGGGGGATCACCGTTATTGCCCAAGTCCCGATCTCGTTAACCACATAATAGACAACAAGGCTAAGCGCCAGGGTCTTTGTGTCCTCGTTAAGCTTTTTATGGCGGTTGGTCATGTGTTGATCCTCCTTTCGTTTCTGATTATCAGAAGCGAGAGAAGCCATGATCCTAACAAAGCCCCGAGTGCCAAAAGAACGAACTTGAGGCAGAGAATATCTATCTGATCTAACACGGCTTAAGCCCCCTCTGCCCTTTTTAGCTCCTTCAGTTCTTCGTAGGACTTTAGCAAAAATCCCACGGCGGAATTCAGAGAGCAGCCACTGTGGTATTTTTGAATTCATCAAGCCTTGTTTTTGTGGTCTTGGTGGCCTTCATGGATACGAGCTTCTCTGAGTCAGGCTTCCTCGGCCTGCCCCTTCGCCTCCCCTGATTTTTGTTCTACCTTAAATTTTGAAGGGTCACAGTTCTTGCACCTTCTGGCACAGGCGAGTGCGACCAAAAATAACTCTTTCATGGTAAAACTTCCTTGATTATTTTACCAAGCCAGCGGCCCATTGCCAGGTTCTCATCAACGTGGTCGTTAAACTCTGGCGACTTCGAATAGGGCGCAGTTGTGGCAGACCGGTACCAAACGAGCCTGTGGTCCAACAGATCTACAAAGTCCTTATCTAGCTACGGCAGATGACAACTGCAAGCCTGCTTCTTTAGGGGTGTGCAGTTGACCTTTTTTGGGTCTGCTTCGGGCTCAAGAACTCCACGTATTTGGCGAGTTCCTCCTGCCTCTTCTCCCTCATGAAATCTAGAACCTTCTTCATTAATGCCGAGCTTCCGCTGAACTCCGAGAGCACCCCAGACACAATCGCCGCGCTCCCCCTAATGTCGTTCACTGCGAGGAGCTTCTGCCCCTCATTATAGCGCTCCTTCAGCTTGTCGCTCCATGTCTTGAGCTCCTCCGCCTCCCCCTTCAGCTCCGCGGGCAACCCGTTCCCTAAAAGTGAGAGCCCTCCGGATAACGCCTCCAGCTCCTTAAGGTGTAACTCTGCCAGCGCGAAGTCTCTAGTCGTATTTGGGTTGCCGAGGGTTGAAATGGTCTCCCGGTACGACGCCATCCTGCCGGCCTTAGCCCCCATCTCAACAAGTTCTGAGGCGCCTGTGGCGAAGCTGTCTGCCAAATTCAGCAATGACGCAACCCGTTTTCCCTCGCCGCTGACCTTTATCACCCTCCTTTTAGGGAAGTTGCCCTCCCTCTCCTCCTCCAAAAGCCCTGCCTTTATGAGCCCATTTACGTGGTTGAGTATGGTTATGGTGCTGAACCTGGTCCTCTCATAAAGCTCGGACATAGTTAGTCTTCCGCTTCTATAAACCGTGAGCAGAATCGTGGTTGGTACTTCCTTGGGTAGCTTTCCCATGCTCATCTCTCCCCTTTTAGTTTCTAAAACATATGTTGTTTACTTACTAAATACTAATAAATTTAGGGGTTTCCCGGCATCTCAACCCTTTTATCTCGGAAAATAAGGCAGAGTGGCGCCGCGGGAAGGACTCGAACCTTCGGCCATTCCCCGTCCAGGAGAGGTCTCCTGAACTACGGGTTAACAGCCCGTCGCTCTACCGAACTGAGCTACCGCGGCTCTATAGATGAGCAATTCAATTTAGTATTAAACTTTTGCGCCTAATGGGTAGACTAAAAGTTCGTCCCCTGCCGACTAAATCCTGCGCCCTCAGCTCATATCAGCGATCATCTTCAGCTTCTTCGGCAGGTACTTATCAACTATGGCCGTAAGACCATGAGCACTGAAGCTCTCGAGCTCGGTTCTCCTCTTTGTCTTCTTGAACTCCTGCAGCTCGCTCTGCCACTCAAAGTCCCTGTACCTCATGTCAGCCTCCAGAAGCCTTATCCGCTGCTCATCGAGCTTTGTCAGCGGGAATGACGGAAGGTTGAACCTCTTGATATCCGTGGCCCACAGCCCTACCCACCTTGCGGCCGACGTCGTCAACTCCCTTAGGTGCGCCGCATTCGCCGACCCCCTTATGATCACCATGGCTATGTGCATCCCCCACGGATCCGCGTCCGTGAGCAGGTAGACCGGAAGCCCCAGCTCCAAGTTCAGGCGTCTTATGAGAAGCCTCGCAAGCCTGGGCGCCTGCCCCGCAGTATCTATCAATAAAGCATTGAACTTCTCGTAGACCCTCTCCTCTATGAACCTCCGGAACACCGCGTTCTTCTCGATCACGAAGACCTTGTTGGCGTTGCAAGAGAGGAAGTCCGCCTGCGCGACGGAGAGCCCCACCATGACCCCGTCAGGGTTGGACCCGAGGTTCGCCTTCCTTCCCTTGTGCGTCTCCGGCGTGGTGTACTCTATGGAAAGGTCGCCGAATATCGCCGACCTCTCCTTGGGGAAGATGTTGAAAGCCTCCCGCGGCTCGGTCATGAGCGCCTCGAGATCCGTCACGGTGTCGTCGGACTCCAGCTGCTCCCTGAACTTTATCCCGTAGTTCAGCGAGTGGTAGTAGAGGTCCCTCAGCGTGCTGCTCTTCCCTTCGCGCACTAGGCGCTTGGCGAAGGACGCCACCCACAGGAGCTGTGTGAGCGACCTTATCTGCTTGATGTTGCTCGCAGACCTGACAGCCTTCTGATCCCCCAAGATGAACTGGTTCAGCTCCTCATCGAAAACTATGTTCGAGGTGGTTCTGCCTGGGAGCTTCAACCTGGGGAGCTCTCCTCTCTCAAGTTGCCCGTATATCTCCGTGCCAAGCTCATTCAGCTTGGACAGTACTTCTTTGTTCAACTTCTTTTGCATGAGTCTGCAACCTCTTCAAGACTTTCTCAACATTCGGCTGGCTCTCGACCCCGGCGAGTTCCGTCGCGAACCGGGATATCAGCGGGAGGTACTTCTCGAAGACGGTGAGCCTCTGCTGAACAATGGACGCCCTCTCCTTCTTCGCTAGGTGCATCTTAACTTCTCTGGCGCACGTCTTGAGGGCCCATTCGATCTCATACTCCACCTCTGGCCTGTCCGCTATGTACTCCTTGCCCACGGTCTTGTACGGCACCTTCGTCGCGCAGATATGGATGAAGAAGGCGATAGGCATTGTGCTCGGGTCGAGCCTGTACCTCTGCCAGTTGATCTTCTTTATGACCTTCATGGCGACATCGCTGTGGAGGTCGTAGAGCAGTGGTATCTTGTTGGCATACC